>Ga0210057_1006430_pt1 | contig 14613 bp, 20 predicted proteins | sample CryGeyCG2114_010_2_FD_183968 | JGI IMG/M metagenome (GOLD analysis project Ga0210057, IMG submission 183968) | Groundwater microbial communities from aquifer - Crystal Geyser CG10_big_fil_rev_8/21/14_0.10 (SPAdes) (version 2) | ecosystem: Environmental > Aquatic > Deep subsurface > Groundwater ... | reverse complement strand
TTCCCCATAGCAATATGCATTTGATCTTCACCCTCCTCGCCCATCATTTGAGTCATCATCGTGTCCATTGCTTCGTGAGAATCGCCTGCCATTAAACCCATAAAATACATACCAAGTGAGTGAAAGTCTTCGTCTGATAAATTCTCACAACTAAGCTCATTTGTTTGCAGACCTTCCCAAAGCGCTTTCCCCTCAGCCTCTCCCTGGGTAGTATGACTGTCACTCTCCGAAATAGTTGTGTCGTTTCCGCCCATCATACCCTGCATCATTCCTTGCGCAAATGAACGAGCTGGGATGGTGAGACTCAAAGCAAATACTACAATCGTTGCAAAAATGTATTTTTTCATAGGTTATTTTAACTTCTTAAAAATAGTACATAAAAAAATTTGCTTTGTGTCAAACGGTGTTTTATGAATTTGCTCAAAACTCTTTATGTGTTTAAATTTTTTTGCAAATGTCCTTTTCAGTAAACCCTCTGAGTACTGGGTAATATCTAAACCGCTACACTGTGTAGGACCATTTGTTGAGAAAGCCGAAATTATTAAGTACCCGCCAGGTTTTATGAGTTGACTTGCTGTTTCAACATAACTATCAATATCTTTCCGTTTGGTTAAAAAGTGAAAGGTGGCCCGATCGTGCCAAACATCAAAACGCAAATCTGTTCTGAATGTTAAAACATCAGCCTCAATCCAACTTATCTGGTTGGCAGTCTGCCCCAGTCTCTTCTTAGCCTTTGTCAAGGCAGTAGGAGAAATATCCAAAACAGATATATTTTTAAAACCCAACTTAAGTAATGCGTCCACAAGCTTGGAATCGCCCCCTCCGATATCAATAATGTTGCTGTCTTTGTTAATGCCGGTGGATAAAATAAGGTCAACCGAAGTGTGGGGATCGTCCTGATACCAACTCACTTCTTTGGTAGTATCTTTGGTCTTATAAATAGTTTCCCAGTGTTGTTTTAATTGGTTACTTTTCATAGGTTATTTAGCATTATCGATAATACTTCTAATAATTTTATCAACTTCCTTGGGTAAATCTCCCAAATCTGCTTTTGGAAAAAACTGCGGCAGAACAATCGGCCTCATGCCGGATATAAAAGTCTTGCCGTCTTTGACATAGACATTGATCTTGCAAGGTAGGCACAGGCCAATCTTTATGTCGGCTTGCAAAACCGTGTAGGCAGACTTAGCATTGCAGACCTCAATGATCTTAAAGGGCTTGATTCTAAAATTTTTCTCTCCCAATGTTGCAGCAACATCGTGGATATGAAGAACACGAAATCCAGCCGCTTGTGTTTCTTTTTCAACCGCGGCAACCGAATTATCAAAGGATTTATTTGTTGTGACTGTGTAATCAAATTTCATAAGGTGTACCTTCCAGTTAGTTAATCATACGCGACATGAAGACAAGATTAAATAACAAAATTTATCTTGCCAGCTTTTCCGGCGATTGGTTTTTATACATATCGATATATTTTTGGATTAGCACCTTATCAGTAGTATCTAACTTCAACAATTTACCCCAAGACGCAACTGCTATGTTAGCGTCATTAGCGCTTCTAGGGGAGACAACCACACTTTGCGAGTTTGTTTTACCAATGTCTTCAAGCACACTTTTATCCTCATCGCTAATGTCTTTATAAGATATCCAGATACCTCCGTGTTCTAAAGAATGTACGACAGACTCATCCTGCAACTCTTTATCGTAGACTCCCCAATTGGTCGGAGTGCCATAGTGATCTCCGGAAGTTGGCGGATTAGTCTGGTAATCAACACTCACCTCAGCTGACACATGATCACGGCCTTCAATAGGGAACTCTTCTACTTTACCGTCCAGAGAAACTACTTTGACTTCCTGCTCAAATTGAATTTGCTCCGGAGTTTTCTTGGTTAACTGAGTAAATCCTACAATCCCAACCACAAGAACAACAATTACTATTCCCCAGTTACGAACTTTCTTCAGCAAGCCTTCTTTTCGTTCTTTTTCACGCCTTAATTCTTTAAGCTTTTTCTTACGCTCGTGCTTTGGTAATTGGTTCCATTCTTCTGGATAGTTCATTTTAGTGCCCACCTCCTTCTCCAGAGTGGCCAGTGCCCCCGCAACCGTCTTCAAGATCCCAAAGCTCCGCTACCTGCTCAGCTGTCCAGCCTAACTCAGTTATTAGGTATTTTGCCTGACCTTCAAAAGCATGCCAGCGCCAGCACTTGCAACAACATGGCCCGCCTTCACCGGCAATTTCTGTCGCTTCGTCGTAAATTACTTGTTGCTCGGTAGTCAGCGTAATGTTTTTTTGGTAGTCAAGAAGACGTTTGGCTAGCAAGGCAGATATATCATATGGATCCTTGGGAATAGTATCGATGCCTGAATACTTTTTCAAACCCTCGACCTGCTCTTGATACCGGTGTAAATCCATTTGGGAACAACATGATCCCTGAATCTGCTGGTCATCCGAGTAGGTAGCCACTGTGGCAGACTGCAGTCCACATGAACTTGAGCGCTGAACAGAAAGGTACTGATATTGTTCTTCGGAACCGGCTGCAGCTTGCACAGTCCCTACAACACCTGTATTCGATAGGCTCGCATTTGGTGCAGAATTCCTTCCAAAATCAAAAATGGAAATATTGCTATTCATTAGAAAGCTAATAACAACAAGGAGAGCAGCGGTAATGTAGATAAAACTTTTATTCATATCATATTTAGTTTTGTATCACTATACTACAAATTGTAGTAGGGATAAACTTTATTATCAAGTCCAACTTAACATTGCTGCGATACCTGACAAATGTAGTCAACAAGCTGTTGTCTATCTAAGAATCCATATGCAGGTTCTTTTTCAAGGCCTTTGGCTGTGAATACGAATGTCGGAACTCCTAAAATCTTGTACTGTTCAGACTCTTTAATACACGTTGTGACGTCATACCACTCGCCAAAAAAAAGATCCCCATATTCTGGCAACAATTCATCTAGTAGTTTATTTTGCGCAATACAGTATGGGCACGTTTCTGAGTCGAAAAGCTTGAATTTTAAGGGGGCATCAGGATTTCCCGCCTGAGCATATGGGCAGTTTTCCTTATCATTATCAATCTTTTTAGCAAACTCGGAAGAGACACTTCTTGGTGGCTTAAGGGCCATGGACTCTATTTGCTCCAGTTCCTGACCTGCGCTTTTGATCTTGAGATTTAAATAGATATTAAATCCGACAAAGAAAACAACTGCCAAAACGAGAAGCAGAGGGACTTTTTTAAACAATGGTTGGTTTGTCCAGATAATTTTCATATTGTGATAACTCTTAATGCCAAGTAAACAAGATAAACGCCCGCAAAGAGAATTAAGGCACCCGCACTTTTTTGGATAACAGTCATATATCGGTTCATAAAGCGGGAGATAGCATTCTTGGAAACCGCAGCAATAAGAGAGAACACGATCATGAGAAGAACCATTGCTAAGCTATAGACGAGAAACGTTGTCAATCCGCCAACAAATCCTCCCTGAGCAAGCGCTTGAAAAATAACGAGCAAAAAAATAGGCAGAGTACAGCCGATGGCTCCCAAGGCATAGGCTAAACCAAAAAAATAAAATCGCTTGGCACCGTTTGTCCTAGTTTGAATAACCACCGGTGGCCGCAGTGCAAATTCATAGCCTAAAAGAGTTGCAGTGCCTAGAAATAGGAGCACGCCACCTGTTATAAGTTCTACCCACGAGACATAAGGTGCAATGATTTCGCCTAAAAGAGCGAGGACTAAACCAAAAACAACATAAACGCTAATCAGGCCAAGGCTGGCAAAACTTCCTGCTTTAAGTCCAAATAATAGTTGCTGTATACGATTATGCCCGCCTGTTTCTTCGCGAACATAATACCCCACATAAGCCGGTATTAAGGCAATGCTGCAGGGAGCAAAAAATGCTTGGATCCCCGTTAAGAAGGAAAATGAAAGTAAAATTGGATTCATAGCTCATTTAATGGTTACCAGAAAAACTTGTTACTGAGTTGAGTTGATTTTCTGCCTCAGGATCGTTTTCCGGACCATAGCTGATCAACAGTTTATCAAGATCCTGAAAGACATAAGTACCAAGATCATCTATTTTCTTCCCGTTTACATAAAACTTTAAGGTATTACCGTTTTCGTTTTTCAAAATTATTCCATCAGCAAGAGTTAAGCTATCTTTTGTAAGATTCACGCCCAAGCTTCTAAAAAATAACCACAGTGGTACATTGCTGGCATGCATATGAAGAACAGACGAAGCATCATCTTTATTTTGATTATTATCAACATGAAGAAAGCTACTTTTCATAAAATAGTCAGGCTTGGCAAAATCAAGTGCTTGACCGTTAACATACACTTTAAAATCGGCATGAATATGTTGCGAACCTAAAATACCAATTGCCTCAGAGTTATTTGCCATATTGCAATCAAGTTGACCTGAGTCGATACATGTTTGAAGTGGCATGCCACACGTATCACAAATACCGTCGTTGTTTTTATCCATCCGCTCTTTGGCTAAAACAACATCAAAGGGGGAAAGTTTCATTTGAGAAAGGGGTTTCATGGCAGAAGTTGCGGTAGAACCCCGTTGCGTACCCATCTTGTCAAAAATGCCCATCTGATACATAAAGTACTGATTGATGAGAAACCCACCGATAACAATGGCAAACAGCGTAGACTGTATAGTTAATTTAGGAAATTGTATGCTAGCAGTTGTTCCTACAACCTGTGGTATAGCTTCTGAAACCCTAAATTGTGGTTCTTTTACTGATACAACTGACCGGTACACTGATTGGAATTTCTTGCCAAAAAGTAGTAGAAACAGACCAAAAATTGCTAGACTTCCACCTGTAAAGCGGAAAAAGTCCATGTAATCAACAATCTGCGAGAAAGGTAATGCAAAAATGAGCAAGCCGGAATTAATAAAAAGCAGGTTTCTATCTCTAGTATTATGTCTTTTTTGCTTAAAATAGAAATACAAGGCTAGCACTGTAAAAACAACAGCCATCCACCAGAAATAGACTTGATAAGTCTGCAAAAACATAAGAGGCAAAACATTTGTAGTAATACCAAATATTGCTAAAGTAGAAACTACACCCATACAAAGCCAGTGGCAGACATTGTGCAGGCTGCCAACAGCCCCAAATACTCCGGTGGTTGTCCCTCCGCTTGCAAATATTCGATTCTTTAAAGCCAATGCTTGGGTCTTCATACAGTCCTCCTTACATCAATTTTGCAACTTGCCACTACACTTCTTGACACCAGAAGTAGTGAAAGCGAAAGAAGTGCAACTGAAAAAAGTGATAGTGGAAGAACATACTGCCTAATAGTCGTGTTAAAAAAGAGAAGCTGGGTGCCAGAAAAGCCAATAAATGAGAGTAGTGCGGGCAACAGTAGCGGGGCGCAACAGGACATGGTGGCAATACCTGTCATCAGCCCCCCAAGACCAGAAGCGGAAGTTTTTAGGCCGCTTTTGGCTTTCCGGATGGCAAAAAGTTGCATTGGTACAACCAAACCTGAAAGAACAACAAGGGCAAAAAGTGTAGAGAGACGGAGTAAATTAAACTCAATAAATGGTCCTTCTGGGAAAAAAGTTACCATGCCAGTACCCAGCACAAAGAATGTGCCAAAGAAGGTAGCAGCTAAAAGCCCTATAAAGGTATTCCTTTTGTCATAAAAAACAATCTCTATTGCTTGTAATTTAGTCATAGTTTCCTCTCATGGAACTTGTACAACAAGCTCTGCAATTTTAGGGTCATTACAGACGTTTTCAGGCTTATTGTTTGTTGCTTTACAAAGATAAGCTGTAATAATATCAGCCTCTCTGTTTATTGCTGTTACATGAGGGGCATTGGTATTGTTTTCTATATCAGCCTTAACCTGTTCATATGTTTTTCCTTGAATAAGAGAAGGGGAGTAGCCTGAGGAAAGCTGGACATATTGACCGTTTAAGAATAAGAAAGGCACTCCTCCACGAGGATCATATTGATTAAACCATTTTTTCTCAAAATCTGCCAGCTCTTGCCCTGGAATAGGTTGACCATTTCTATCAGCAGTTTCTTTATGAGCATAGCTTATATATTGACTTTCATATTTGGCATTAACAAAGTTATAGGTAGGAATTCTGGAAAAACCGGCTTCTTCAACTGCGCTCGTATCAGGCCCAAGTCCTGACCATGTACCAAAATTAGAAAGTGCTTGAACAATACTCCAGCGTTCAGCTGCACAGAACGGACAAAATTGGGCTCCCACATAGAGAAAGTAGGGTTTATTATCTAGTTGAACTGGTGTGTCCGAAACTTTTTTAAAGTAGCCTAAAGATTTTGAGGTACTCGGTGTTGTTGTAATAAGTGAGGTGGTTTGCGCAGATGGTGCCTGTTGGGAACCGACCCAGAGTTGATAGCCGATAATAGCTACTCCCGCTAAAATAAATATCCACATGAGGGGGTTTAGAAGAAACTTCGGTACTGAAATATTCCAACCTTTGGGAATTTGTTCTTCTGTCATAGCCCATGCCTCCCATCTGATCCTGCGCCGCCATGAGTTTGGTGTCCGAGCACGTCCTCGTTGCCGGTTGCAAGAAGATAATCTTCTAACACTCCTTTTGGATACCAAATACCCGTCCACCTATATGCTTCGCCCATGAGTTCTTCATTGGTATATCGATCACCATAGTTTTGGAGCATATATTTAAACATTCCTCTCCATGCCTTTGCATGTCGGCAACCACATCGTGCTATGGCTGTGACATTACTGGGTCCGCCACAGCAGTAGTTACAAGTAAATGTATTAATGAGCTGGTTGTAGCGATTTTGCAAGTCTCCGCTTATGGTAATACTATCTTCGTATGCTCCCCATTTATTTTGAGCATTAATGGGGTCATCAAACGAAACATCATCTGGGGCATAAAACGGTTTGCCAGTGGGAATCATGACAACTCGGGCATCGGCAAGAGCATCTCCAGAATTAGGATTAGCAGGTACTTCGATAATTGTTGGTTGTTCAACAAGTGATGTAGTTCTGCCATCGGAATTAAGCTGTGGGGCAATAATCGTATAGGCCGCTGCTGTTCGAATACCAAAAATCCTACTTGCAAAATTTCCACGAGTCATGCCCATACTTGCCATAACCCGACTCATGAGTAGTTGGTTTATAAAAAAAACTGAGGCAAGAGCAAAAACAAAGATTTTTTCTAAAGGGAAAACTGAAATCGTACCCTTATGAGAAAAAGAATGAACTGGTTTCTGAGCGACAGCTTGACTAGACATATCCTTCACTTTCCGAAGAGGAACAATTTTACACTCATTACAATCCTGTGCTTGTACCACTTTTTTTGCTCCATAAACTGTTGAGCCAATTAAAAATGCTAAGCTGAGCAGTTTTAGCTCTAGTCCCTGTAGCGGTAAAATGGTGAACCCAGCTACAATACCAATTGCTGAAAACAAAAATGCTCCACATACCGGACAGCCCATGCCAAATGCTGCTACAGTCAGTCCTCCAATATTGGCACCCAAGGTCTTACCGGTTCCTTTTTGAGAATATCTAAACAGCCATACAGTAATGGCAACGCTTATTCCTGACAGCCCAATAATAAGGAGTGTAGTGATGATAAATGTAACACCATACAAGTAACTATATTGACCAAAATCTCCGTTTCGCATATTTTCCAGGAATGTTGGTATTGTCGTTGTCTGATAGAGTAGCCAGTAAGAAAGGTAACCCACCCCTAAGATAACACCGAGAGCTATTTTTCTATAAAAAGGTTCTCTAAAAACAGTTTGTAGTGCGTTGATTATTGTTTTCATATTATTGATTAGTATTTGCAGTAGGCTGTGCTGGACGAATAACTTGATTAGTACTTAAATCTTTATATATAATATTTCCCACCTGCTGCACTGTCCTAAAAACATACCATCCATCTTCTTCAACAGTCCCAACATTCGGCCAAACGCTCTTGAGATTAGCATAGGGATCCACTTCTGGAGATAGCAGAACGGTAGGAACACTGGTTATGTTATAGTGACTCACAAGTCTTTTCCCTTCTATCGAAAATGTATCCACAGTACGTTCAGATCGTATGCCTACTCCAAACCCTTGAGTGAGAATATTTTTATGAGTATCTTGCGGGCTGTAACAATCTGGACAAGTCGAGTCGGTTAAGTAAACTACATCGATAAGTCCAAGAACTTCTCCTTTTTCAATATCCCGGTATGGTAAGAAAAGATTGCGAGCAATGTAGGTCTCATCTTGTTCAATAGTACCGATGCGATCCCAATTATTTTTGACCTCTTCATAAAAACCTATATCAGAGGAGAGTAAAAATGTAGGAACTTTAGTAATCTTATACTTGTTAATAAGACTTTGTCCTTCTGATGAACTCCATTCTATTTCTTTCTCTTCGGTAATTTGAATACCTGCATTTTTATATGCTTCTATGGTGAAGGTAGGATTCATACACTGCGGACAGGAGGAATCGGTAAGATAGGTTACTGTCACTTTACCCATTTCTTTCTGTGTTTGAGTATCTACAAATACGGGAGGGACATTGGTAAATACGAACGTTTTCTCCTGTAGGGTACCATTGCTTTCAGCAAATCCTTCGAAACTCTTTTTTGCCACTTCACCAGTAAGAATATAGGTTGGAACTCTCTTGATATCAAACTGTTCAATGAGTGCCTTCCCCTCCGGGGAATCGTATGCAATTGTTTTTTCTTCACTTATAGAAATATTTTGCTTCTTAAGTTGAGCTATAGCATCGTCAACATTAAAACAATCCACACAATCAGATATGGTAATTTTCGTAAGCTCAAGGTTAGCTGGTCGATCATCCTCTTTAGCTTCTTCTATCTTTTTTTCTATGTTGGCAAGTGTTTTTGTTGCAAAGAGTGCTCCTACGACTGTAGTTATAAGTGCTATTGCTAAGAAAACTCTTGGCCATGATACTGCTATTTGTTTATGTGTATGTATTGTTTTTTGTTTATCCATAATGTTTGATCACCAATTTCTGGTGCTATAACTTTCCTTATCAGGCAAATTCCCCTTTGTAATTGTTGTTGTTGTTTTAGCATCCTCCAACCATTGATTCAGGGACGTCTGCACTGCTTCCTGTTCCACCGGAACTTGTTGTCGTAGCTGCTGGTGCAGCCTTAACCGGTGTTGTACTGGCTTTATCACTAATGCGAACGAGCTGAAACGTCTGGAACACTGTTATAAACGCTATCAATCCGAGAACTGCAACTTGCATGTTTGGTTTTGGAATTTGCAATGCGATAGTCTCGCTCTTTTTTTCGGGAATTTGATGCATTGCATTTGACTCTGTTTTATGTTCTTCTTTCATAAGATCACCACCTTTCTATTAAGTTAAATTATTAATAATATTTTCATCTTTATCAGGTTTTGTATTGTTATTACTCTTTCTCGTGCAAGATGAACAGGAATTGTTGCATTTGTTGTCTTTCATTGCGTGCATTCCAAATAGCATGCTCAGTGGACAGAGTGCAAATAACGCAAATGGAGCAAGACTCGCAATACCTGTTCGAAACTCTGGTAAGAAAACATATCCTCCTATAAGTAGCACCCCTATTATTGCGCCAATTTTTAGCATTGTTTTTGGACTACACATGTTTTATTTTTGAACAATTGCACTAATACGTAACTCTACCTCTCGATTATTAGGATCATTGGTTGTAAATATCACACTTCGTTCTACTGGTCCTTCTACTGGCATGAGATGTGGTTTATAGATAGCTCGAACAACCGCTGACTCTCCTGGTTCAACGGTATCTTTCCACCGTCTTACTTGTGGTGAATTATGCATTACCATATTGAATTCAGGACTTTTTTCTTCGCCAATGATAATCTCGGCATAGGTACACATACAGGAAGTCCTGACGTCGCTAATCTCCAGTGGCGCGTCGCCCGTATTGGTGATATTAAATTCAGCAGGATAATCTCCTTGTACCGCTATTTCACCCAATTCTATTTTTTCAGTATCCACTTGAAAGGAGGGGGTACCGGCTTGCGTATCATTTGCCGTAAAAAAGAAGAATGCACCTACTACAATCCCAATGATTCCCCCAATTATCCATACAGTTAGTTGCTTATTTTTCATATATTCCGATTGAACTCAATAATTAATTTTTGCTCCAGGTAATACCAGAATCCTCGCTTGTATATATCTCACCATCATTTGTTGCTGCAAAAACCATCTCAGGATTTTCAATATCAAACCATAACGCACCGACATCCTTCAATTCTGAACTCACTAGATCAAATGTCTCACCCGCATCTGTTGTTTGATATAGTCCATCTTTTCGTGCAAGAAGCATGGCATCTTGGTTCAACGGATCTGCTGCAAGGGAATAGATGGTCTCACTGGTGGGAATAGCTTCCGAAACACTCCAGCCACAGAAACATGCATAAGAGTAGTGAAGGCCTCCTCCTGTAGCAGCTAATAGATAACCAATCTGAGTTGAATTTTCTCTTTTTGCATTCGTGTCCATTTTTGTAATGGTAGGCATATAGGTAAAGTTATTTACCTGAGGGTTTTTTGGGCCATCATCCATTTTGTACCACTCATTACCACCGTCATCTGTTCCGTAAAGACCATAGCCAACAGAGTAGACGTAAATGCGACTTGGATCGAGTGGGTTCATAGCCAATCCATGAATATCACGACCGTCTATTCCCGTATCACTCTTTTCCCATGTAGCACCAAAATCACTACTTTTAAGCAATCCTGAATCGTGGGTTCCAGCAAATAAAACTTTGTTTGTAGCATCGTAGGCAAAATTCATGAGCTTGTCGTCAGGATTTACATATTCATCGCTACTTTCTATTTGAATGCGTTCAAATATCTTGCCATTGTCGGTGCTTTTGAATGCTCCGGTATGAGCACCCATGAGAATAGACTCATCTGTCGGATTCCTAAAGACAGAGTGGATATGTTCATATTTCGAATTTGTTGTTCCTCCTGAAACACCTTTGTTTTGAGAAAAAAAGAAAACAGCACTGCCTACAACAATAACTATAATAAGCAAAACAACCAGAGGATTTGCGAATATTGATGTATGAGGAGTTTTTGATTTCATATGCCTGCTACATAGTGTAGTAGACAACTCGTTCATTTGTCAAACGGATATTTGAGTTAATAAGAAGGAGCTTCGTATTTTGGAGCTAAGTGAGAGGAAGCAGGCGTGAAGAGTTGTTCCGGTGCTGTCATAGTAGACATACTGGCATTATGATGGCATTGCTCTCTACAGGAGTTATCCACCGAACACAAAAAGAAGGAGGGTTCCTGTGAGTCCTCCATATGGAATGCGTCAACCGGGGTTTGCAGAACAAAAAAACTGACAATCATAAAGGCAACGCCGGTGATAACGCTCGTGTATGAAAGAGAAAGTTTATGTTTAATTTTAGAATTAGCCAGTTGTTTCACCCTGATTTCTATATGCTCAGGGTGAAAAATTGCTGGAACAGTTGCCAAGTTTAATTGTGCTTGAGGTTGGGCAATAATCTTGCGTAAAGCACCTCTCAAAAACTTAGCGTCTTTTTGTATCTCTATAGTCCAACGGTCGGCAATGAGTTCGTTGGTTGCTTCAATGTTTCTGTACAGTTCATGAAATATGGGGAGAAAGAAAAAGGTTGAAGCAATGGTTTTTCCCAACAGAATTTTCAGCGGATCGCGGTTAATTAAGTGTGCTTGTTCGTGAATCAACACAGCTTCCAATTCTTTGTCGGTCAAGCTTTCTACTAGTTCCTGACTAATAATGATCTGAGGCCTAAACAATCCAAAACAAAAAGAGTACAGGTTTTTATCTTTCACCAACTGAAGTCTATTATGAAGTCCCAGAGAACCGGCAATTCTTTGAAGTCTTTTGTTTAAGGGAACTCTTTTTGAGACGGTTTTTCTAAGCAGTAAGTATGTTCTAACCAGTTGTATAGCAAATGAAATTAAACCCAGTGAGGCAATAGCCCATACTGAAAAAATTAATGCCCCGGGAAGAGAATGGGGAATTCTGAAAAGAGTATTCGAAATAAATTGTTGACAAAAATAGAGTGCCTTAGCTGAAAAAAGTGGGTAAGTTTTTATCAGGAGCGCAGTGATGAGTGCTCCTACCATTAACGCCAGAGACAAGAGGGTAACATAGCTTTTATTGAAATTAATTCTTTTTCCCATAATTTCATTTTTCGTCCAGTATTTCCAGCAATTCTTTTCGTTTTTCCGGATTTAATTTCTGGATTTCCTTTATAAAATGCGTAACTGCTTCCTGGCCCAACGAAGACACGGCTGCAGAAAATATATTGTGGACCGATTTGGCTACATAATTTTCTTTGCTGATTCTAGGCCGATAAATATAACTATCGCCCTCCATTTTTCTACTAAGCACACCTTTATCAACAAGTCTTCCCATAATAGTCATAACTGTAGTGTAAGCCAGCTGTTTCTCCTGACTGAGCTTGGTCAGGACATCACGGACAGTGCCCGTTCCAAGTTCCCAGATAATGTCCATCACTTCCTGCTCCAGTTCACTAAGTTGTTTAATTTTCATATGCCTACTACAGATAGTAGATGGAATGAACATTTATTTCAAGCCATCAATACGTTATTTTGCCATCATACCAAGCACCGCTGAAACAATGGAAAGAACAACGCTGAAGATTACCGCCCAAAGAAATCCGACAACGGTAAACCCATCAATAAGCTGACTTGCAAACCAGATAAATGCACCGTTTATGATGACTTGAAAGATCCCCAGAGTCAGCAAATTTATGGGAAGAGTCAATAGGCCAACAATTGGCTTGAGAAACGTATTTATGATACTCAAAACGACCGCAACAACAACCGCCGTGAAAAAACTATCGATCGTTACATTGGGGAGAAGATATGCGGTGATTGCGACCGCAAGAGCGTTTACGAGGAGTCTGACGAATAATTTCATATATTTATGATAGCAAAAACAATAATTACAGTCAATATACTCTTCAAATTGTAAGAGTTCACTCTTCTTGACACACGTTGTCATTCCCGCGAAGGCGGGAATCCAGTTTTTAGACTATTACAATGATCTGGATCCCCGATCAGGTCGGGGATGACAGCAACAGATATTTGATATATTTTAGTATGGTTTTGTCAAAGACTGTGAACTCTCACTTCAAATTGCTATAATAACCTTCATGATCAATGGTCTTATTCTTGATATTGATGGTGTTATAAGCGGTGATAGAAAAGGGTACAACTGGCCCAATCCCCATCCTGAAGTAATCCAGGCAATAAAAAATATCCACACCAAAGGAATACCGGTATGTCTTTGTACCGGGCGCGGATCATTTGGTATTCGTCATCTCGTGAAATTGTTGGAACTAGACAATCCTCACGTTGGTGACGGTGGCGCAGTTGTTATTGATGTTCTGGCAAATAAAATTATTGATGCACATTATATAGATCGCTCTATTTCAAAAGCAATCGTCTCGAAACTTCTAGAGAATCATCTGTATCTAGAGCTCTACACGACTGATGGATACATGATTGAGCAGGGTACCGCTTGTGGTATTACGCAAAAACACGCCGCAGTCTTAAGACATGAACCGACTCAAGTATCATCTCTTCTCAAAGAAGCATCCACACAAGAACTTATTAAAATCATGCCCATTGCTAATGGTCCTGAAGAAAAAGAATTAGTAATTCGTTTATTTGAACCATATAAAAATCAACTCACGATCCAATGGGGAACGCATCCCAGTGCAGATCCTTATGAATTTGGCATCATTACGAAAAAAGGGGTTTCCAAACGTACTGCTGCACAGAAGCTTGCTCAATCAATGAATTTGGATCTAAATGACGTGCTGGGAGTTGGCGACACCATAACCGATTGGGATTTCATACAACTGTGTGGGTATGCAGGAGCGATGAAAAATGCAACCGATGATTTGAAGCGAAATGTACTCACAAAAAAACATTCGGTGATCGGAGGATCGGTAGATAATAATGGACTTCTTGATATTTTCCGTCACTTTAAACTTATTGATTGATCTCAGTCTCGCCTCTTCACCAATCTGACTGAGGTCACCATCTCCCGAATTTCTCCATCAGTCCCCGTGATTTGACGCATCCCGCTTTTTTGATAATACTGAGTGAGATAATCTGAAAGTGCTTGTTGCGTCTCTTTGACTCCGGTGCGCAGTTCGGTCACTTTTTCATCAAGAAGAGCAACTCCCGGGTCTTTAATAATCCTGTCTTTTACTGTTTTTTTCAGTTTTTGTACTTCTCGTGCTTTTTCTGAGACTTCTGAATACTCGGCATCATTTTCAAATGCATCTTTCAGCATGGCGTTTTGCTCTTTGAGGCTTGATTGAAGTTGTTCAAGATCGAGTATGTTTCCATTTATGAGATTTTCAAGGCGCATGATGGACTCAAATTTTTCGCTGGGGTTAGTGGTTTGATCATTTATATCTGACATAGAATGTACACTATACGAGAACAAGTACGATAAAGTCAAGAAAGTTATTTGAACAATTATTCTTGCCAATGTATTGATATAATATCGCATGGGTATTAAGCTCCAAACATATCGTAAAAAATTTGACCACTCCTACTCCTTTGGTCCGCATGCCACGATCGAGCTCATGA
>Ga0210057_1006429_pt1 | contig 14614 bp, 5 predicted proteins | sample CryGeyCG2114_010_2_FD_183968 | JGI IMG/M metagenome (GOLD analysis project Ga0210057, IMG submission 183968) | Groundwater microbial communities from aquifer - Crystal Geyser CG10_big_fil_rev_8/21/14_0.10 (SPAdes) (version 2) | ecosystem: Environmental > Aquatic > Deep subsurface > Groundwater ... | reverse complement strand
AAAGGATTGCCCGTATACTTAACTTTTTCAATTGAGTCTGTTTTGTAAAACATCGCAAAACTGCTGGAAAAATCTCTCAAAGATTTTTGAAAAGTTACCGTAATATTTTTTGCCGCAAACTGGCATAAGGTATTTGCCAAACTGGGCACATAATCCTGCTGATGGATTATAGCGGGAATTTTTAAACACCAACCGGCCCAAATAAGCGGCACTTGTACGAAACTACCGGTCCCAAAAATAACATTTGGTTTATATTTCCTTAAAATTTTTAAAGACTCTAAAAACCCGGCAAACACCAAAAAAGGCGTTAAAATATTTTTAAAACTTAAGTATCTTCGCCATTTACCGGCCGAAATTGACACAAATTCTATGCCTGTTTTTTCCGCCAAAATCCTCTCCGGTCCGGTTTTTGTCCCCACAAACAAAAATGAAGGTTTGTTAATTTGCCTTTGTATTTCTTCGGCAACCGCCAGAAGCGGCGCGACTGAACCGCCGCTAGAGCCGCCCACAAGTAATATTTTCATTGAACTTGATTATACAATTCTAAAGTTTCTTTCGCGGCATTATCCCAACTAAACCCGGTGCTTCTTGCTAAAGAAGCTTCTCCCATTTTATTGTAAAACAGGCTGTCGTTAATTAGCAAATTCATTTTATCCGCAATGTCATTCGGATTTTGAGAGTTAAAATATATTGCTGCGTTGTCGTATATTTCATTAAATACCGGGGTATTGGAAACAATGAGAGGCAAACCAAAATTCATAGCCTCTACGCCGGGCAGGCCAAAACCTTCATGTAATGACGCGCTTGTGAAAGCAAAAGCCCCTTGATATAAAGCCGCGAGATCTTCATCTTCCGGTTTTTCTATAATTACCAGCCTATCTTTATGCTTTATTTGCATTAACTTCAACTTTATTTCAGGGTAGTGCGCGTCAGGTTTCCCACAAATTACCAAATCCATATCGAATTTATATTTTTCCAAAAATTGGTTAAAACCTAAAGCAAGGTTTATCAAATTTTTCTTTCTTTCCCAAACTCCAACAAACAGAAAATATGGGCGGGTAAGCAAATATTTATTTTGGATTTCCCGCGCTGTTTTATCGTTTACGCTCCCCGTTAAAGAAGATCCTTCTAAAATAACTTTAATTTTTTCCCTGCCAATACCTAAAAATTTTTGTATGTCGGTTTTAGAACTTTCGGAAACGGTGATAATTTTTTGGGCCTTTTTTGCCGCAGAAGCAATAATCTTCTTATAAGCTAAAAAATGCAAAAACCTGCTTTTTTTAGCCCCGCTAATTTTATGGTGAACCATATCATGAATGGTGACAACGAACGGTTTATCATAAAAAATAGGTGCGTTAAAATTTGGAAAATGAACCAAGTCTAAATGTTGTTGGTTTAAAAGCCTTAAAAACAAAGTCTGTTCTTTTAATGAATAATGTCTATAATTAGCGGCAATTAAAGCAACATTTGGTAAATTTTTTAATTTTATTAAATCTTCCGGCAAAACCCGGCTTTGATTGTAAAAAAAGATGTACTTATTTTGGAAATCCAGCTTTGGTATTCTTGACGCAAGTTCAAAAACATACCGCCCGATGCCGCCGTGTTGTTTGCCCATCATTCTAATGTCTATTCCAATTTTCATTTTAAGTAACAAAATAATGCTTCGGCAAAAAAATGTTTGCCTTTTATATCTAGCCCCGTAACTCGCCACAGACAAAGGCGCCAAGGCAATTGCCAATTCTTGCTACAGTAGTTCAAAACTATCAATTACTTGTTTTGCGGTCAATTTCCAATTAAAACCAAGCGCTTTCTGTGTTCCTTTAAGAATAAATTTATTCCTCAAGTCTTCATTGTCAAGGATTGAATCTATGGCACCGCTTATACTTGAAGAATCGTATGGATTTATCAAAAGACCGCTATCACCTACCACTTCCGGTAAAGAAGTTAGTTGGCTTGCAATAACCGGAGTACCAAGCGCCATTGCTTCAAGGGGCTGGAATCCAAACCCTTCATAAAAGCTGGGGTAAACCAAAACTTTGGCCATTTTAATAACAGCAGATTTATAAATCTCGTCAATGTAACCTATGTATTTTATTTTGCTTTTTTTTGGACTTCGGCTTATACTCTTAAAAATATTTTTATATTTCCAACCTAATTTTCCGGCAATTACTAAATTCATAGGCGATTTCAGTTTTTCAAAAGCTTCTATTAAGCCCAAAAGGTTTTTTCTCGGCTCAATGGTATTTAAAAATAAAATATAATCACCGGGTAGGCCGTAAATATTTCTGGCTTCTCTTAATTTAGCCGACGAGATTTCGTATTCGTATTTTTTTTGCTGAATTCCTGGATAAACTACTTTTATTTTTTCCGGATTTACGTTAAAAATTCGGGTCAAATCCAGTTTGGTATACCTTGAGACGGCAAATATTAGGTCAGCTCTTAAAAAAGCTTTTTTATAATTTAAAAACCGATGCCAGGCTCTGCGCTTCGTGTCGTAAAATTCCGGTGTTATTATAGGCGAAAGGTCGTGTACGGTAATAACAAGTTTTTTATTTTGGGCAATGTTAAACTGATTTAGATTCGGCAGAAACAAACAGTCAAATTTTCCTACAAATTTTTCAAAGTTAAAGATGCCTGTTTTAAATCCGAGATTCAAAAATTTGTTAGGAATTTTGCCGTGAACGGTTTTCGCGTTAACATAGGCAAACTCATGCGGAAATAGCCCGTTCCGGGAATTATAAAACAACGTATACTGATTTTTATTGTCCATGGGCAGAAGGTTTTCCAGAAGATTGATAGTATGATTCTCCACCCCGGAAATAGTCCCGCTTTGTATGCTCCTAAGGTCTACCGCTATTTTCATTTAGGTTCGTATTTATAAAATTTGTGATATTTTCTTTAAATAACCGCCTACTAAATTTTTTTGCCTGATTTTGAAGCTGGAAATTTCGGTAGTTCAAAGCCTGCCAATTTGTTAGAATATCCTTAATTTTTTCTTTGCTCCTCTTTTCAAACAACTCGCCCGTCACCCCCGGTACAATTGTTTCTGAAGCCCCCCCCTCGGAATAAGCGATTGTTGCGGTAGCACAGGCGGCGGCTTCAAGGGGCATAAGGCCAAAATCTTCAATCTGAGGATAGATGAATGCCAAGGCACCGCTATATTCATCCCTAAGTTGTTCGTCTGATAGTTGCCCGAGAAAAGTAATGTTGGGCTTGGCAATGGATTTTAAATATTTTTCCTGCCTTCCGGTGCCTGCTAAGCGTAAAGGCCACCCTAATTCGTTGAATATTTCTACAATCAAATCATTTTTTTTGTGCGCCTGTAGTCTGCCTGCTAAAAGAAAATAATTGGTTTTTTTTCTAGTCGGATGCCAGAATTCGGTATCTATACCGGGGTAAATGACCATGCTGTCCGTATGGTAATAAGCTTTAATGCGTCTTTGAACTTCTTTTGAATTGGCAATAAAACGCGTAACCCTCTGAGCGCCATTATAATCCCATTTTTTCATCCATTTTAAAAAAAGTCTTACTATTGGCCTTATCCAAACCGGGGTTTCCTGGGCAAGGTAGCCGGCGTCTGTCCATAAAAATCTGGTCGGCGTATGGCAATAATTAATATGCATTACAGATTCGGGCAATTTTATATTTTTAACAAATCCCGAACTGGAAGAAATTACAATGTCGTACTTTGATAAATCTAACGACATCACGGCCAAAGGGATAAACGGGAGAAAATACTTAAACTGTGAAAAAAAATTATAAAAAATTTGGAGCCACGAAGCGCGAATGTCCCACGAACGGTATTTTTTCCTAAATTTTCGGTCCAACACTAAAGTATAAACCGGCGCCGCCGGAAAAATTTCGTGTAATTGCTCAATTACTCTTTCCGCGCCGCCGTATTGGGTGAAGCTGTCGTGAACTAGAGCAATATTCATATTAATAATTCCCCTCGGTGTTTTTTAAAAAAAACAGTGACCAAAAAGATTTTGCCAAAATTCTCATGTCCAGCCATACCGACCAATTTTCTATATAGTAAGTGTTAAGACGAATTTCTTCTTCAAAAGGCAAATCAGGCCAGCTATGCTGGGCAATTTGGGAGAGTCCGAATATGCCGGGTTTAATGGAAAACATTCGCTGGTAGCGGTTTTTATACCGATCTGTTTCGTCTAAAACATGAGCTCGCGGTCCGACCATGCTCATATCCCCTTTTAGCACATTCCAAAACTGGGGAATTTCATCCAATTTGGTTTTTCTCAAAAATCTTCCTACTCCGGTGACTCTGGGGTCGTCCTTAATTTTTAAAAACGGCCCTTCTTCCCCACCCCGGTTGTTCTTTTTCCAAAGTTCTTTTCTGACTTTTTCCGCCTCATCTCCGCCGTAATCTTGACCAACACTTAAATGGCTGTACATGGTCCTGAATTTGTAAAATTGAAAATTCTTGCCTCTGCCTTCCCGCATTGCGGAATAAATAACTTTACCCTTACTGTTTAGGACTATAAAAAAAGGCAGGATAATAAAAAGCGGTAAAGTTAGAATTAAGCACAAGGAGCTGGCTATTATGTCTAAAACTCTCTTAACTACCTTGCCCCAGCCGTCTAACGGTGTATTTTTAAGGCTGATTATTGGAAACCCTTTCACGCTCGCGACCTCAATAACATTTCTTTGAACTTCAAATATATTCGGTAAAAAACTAAAAACCAAGCCTTTATTTCGGCAAAACTCTACAAGTTTTAAATTCTGTTCAGTGGAGAGCTTGGGGTTAGCCAATAAAATTTCATCAACCTGCATAATTTTGTAAAGCTTCTCAAGTTCGATAAAAATTTCCGGTGTAAAATTAAGCTTTTTTGTAACTTCGTACCCATGTTTTTTTTCTTTATAAAAGTTTTCTAAATTTTTTCCTTCGGAAGCGCCGTTAATTAATACTAACTTATGAAGGCCGATATTGCTTTTGAATAAAAGCACCTGAATAAACTTGGAAATTAACCTGCCAAATACCACGAACAGCAACCCTAATACGCCGGTAGCTAAAATGATAAATCTGGAAGGAAAAATTGTTTGGTCAAAAAAATAAAGCAAAACGATTATTAAAAGCCCCAAAGACACCCCAATTGCGACTTTGCCGAGTTCGCTAATAAATTTTCTGGTACCACTTAAATTGTAAAGTCCCAAAGCCGCAAAAATTAAAAGTACTACTGGCACTAATTTATACACAACGCCCAAAAAATTCCCAAGTTCCAGCTGAAAGGCTATGGGTCCCACTATGTCCGTTGAATTTTGCCTTAAATAAAAAGACGTCAGCCCTGCCAAGATTAGCATAAGCGCGTCTACCGGGATTGAAATAATATTAAAAATTAACTCAGATTTCTTCATTTTTATTGTTAATCGAATTTTATTATAACATTTTTTATCTATTTTGAGAATAAAAAAATCGGCCCTTAAAAGAGCAGATTTTTAAAAAAATTAAATCCTGTATTTACCTCTTAATAGGCCTTCCCTCCCGACTTTTACATTATATGTTTTAATTAAAATATTCGGGCCGTTTCCGTCTGTGATTTGTTTAATTTTCAAAACAAAATCCCCGCCCGGGGCCTTTAAGAAAAACCTGCCTTGAGAATTAACCAAAGCTCTGCTTACTACCACAGACGGAAATTTTTGCGGGGATAATTCCAAAAGCAGGCTTATTCCTTCCGGAGCATTGGAAATCTTTCCCCACAAATGCATTAGAGGCAAATTACTTCTAAGGACGGCTAAAACAACATATATCACAAAAAAGATTGAGTTGGTTGCCGTGGGTTTGGCGATAAGCCCCAAAAATACAAAAACAAATCCTGTCCAAAAAAGAATCTGCAATATTTTTGCTATGGCTCCTTCCAATTTTGGATGATCGTTTACGATTTTTTTCTTGCCTTCTTGGTTCCAGTCAAACTCCAACGGGTCCATAGGAATGTTCGGGGTGAGGACTTCTCCTCCATTAGTTATTACAAGCAGTTCGCCATGATATAAATTTGTAAATATTCCGTCTTCTTTGCCGGTGATAATTTTAGAGGGGAATTGATAGTGGGTTTTTTTCACCCGAATAACGTATTTCCCAACGCTATCTAAAAACCCGAATTTTCCATTAATGTCGCTAATAGCTTGTTCTACGACTTTGCCGTTGTCAAAATTAACAAGCTCTGCAATTACCGGATCCAAAGGCTGTTTTGTTTTACTGTCATAAATAGTACCCCAGCGCCTTCTTAAACGTCTAAACCCGAGTGTCGTCATAAGCCCATGCAAAAGAAAAAAAAACTTTAGCCACAAATCTGAAAAACTTGAAACATTTAGAACCAACCCTTTAATACTTAAGGAATATTCCATAGCCAAAATCGTCGGTGCGATAGCCGCGGCGCTTACACCGGTCGCAATGTGAGTTGTGGTTTCGTCTTCCAAAATTTTTGTTTGAATACCTTCAACCACTTTTTTAGTATTGCTCATTATTTTCCCGCCGGTCAGCCCGGCGTAAGTAAGTAGCTTCCCAGCTTGCCCGACAAAAAGTTCACTCTGATGGAAAACGGAAGTAACCGCCGAGGCTATGCCCTGTCCTATCTGTGAAATTGGACTACGTGCCTGACCAAGCGTTCCTCCTGAATAGAATTCTTCTTCGGTCGGTGGAATTTCGGGGGAATTTTCGTCAGAAAGAGGAAAATTTGTCTGTTTTTCGTGTAAGCTTAAAGTAATAACCGTTAAGTCCTCGGTACTGTAGCTATTGCCTTGGCTATCGGTAATTTGGCCTCTGAATACATACTTGCTTTCGGGGAACAAGCCTTTAAAAATCAACGAGCTTGAGGCCGTGGGCGAAGACTGGACGCTATCGGACACGTTAAAGTAAATAAACGGCTTATCCGCGGGGTGAGTAAAATTTTCAGAAGGCATAATCATTACAGCGACAGAGGTGGCCGTTACTTCCCCTAAGGAAAGCGAGGCGCTATATTTTGGCCGATCTTGAGGTTTTTTCTCCCAACCAAGCTCTGCAACAGCGGCGCCATAATTTTCATAGTACTCCATTTTAAGCAAATGACTGCCTTGCGAAAGCGCCCTTGTTGCCTTGTAAATCTTTGCTGACTGGTCTTTCCATTGGTCTATTACTAATATGCCGTCTATGTACACCCTTACTCCGTCGTCAGCCTTAGCCGTAAATTCGTAATCCGCGGAATCAAAATTAAAACTTCCTTTCCATTTAACAGAAAAAATGTCTTTCTCTACTATCCCCGGCTTCGGAGAATTTGCTCCCCAGTTGTAATTGATAAAACTGTCGGAAGAAGTTGCCGCAAAAAATTCAAAATTCTTTCCGTTATAGTAACAGCCAATAAATTCATTTTGGGGAGCTTCGGGGCATTCGAGCCCGAGAGGCAAAAGCCTGCTCCAATCAAGTTTCGCAACCGCCTGTCCTCCGTTCTCGTAAAATTCCATCTTTACCGAATGTTTTCCCTGAGATAGTTTTCTAGTTTTTGAATAGGTTGTCGCGGACTGATTCCTCCACGAATCAATTATTAAATCGCCGTCTACGTACACCCTTACGCCGTCGTCAGCGGTAGCTGAAAACAGGAAATTCCCTTCCTCAAAATCGAAGTTGCCTTCCCACTTGGCGCTAAAATTGTTGACAGGGACAGAAGAATTCGGAGAACCGCTCCCCCAATTATAATTAATGGCATTTGTCGTCTCCGTAAAAACCGGAGTCTCTAAATTACTGTCGTTAAAGTAGCATGCGCTGAACTGATTATTACCGGGCTCCATACAACTGCCTGCCGTTTTTTTCCAAAAGAGTTCGGCAACCGCCTGCCCGTAATTCTCGTAATACTCCATTTTTATAAAATGCCCACCGGAAGCCAAATGTTTAGTTGCAGTATAGGTTGTCGCGGACTGATTCCTCCACGAATCAATTATTAAATCGCCGTCTACGTACACTCTTACGCCGTCGTCAGCTTTGGCAATGAATTGATAAACGCCGTCCTCAAAATCAAAATAGCCCGCCCATTTAGCGGAAAATGTATCTGCTTCAACTTTAATATCGGGAGAGCCGTTGCCCCAAGAATAATTTATGGCGAAAGCCGTTGACGTGGCAGCTAAACCGGTAAAGTCGGGATTGTTGTATATGCATTCGGTAAAAAAACCATTGGCCGGAGGCGGGCAAACAAGTTCAATAATTTGTTCCGGCAAAGGCTGCGGCGGATTATTAGACCCCCCTCCGCCTCCTCCTGCGGAAGGCGTTTCCGGAGACGCACAAGCGCCTGTGGCGACCGTGGCCGAAGAAGTTGTGGCCGTCTCAAAATTATCCGCATTTCTGGCTTTTACGTTAAAATCATAACTGGTTTCGCAGGTAAGGCCGGTAAAAGCGGCGGAAGTTGCCGTTACCCAGCCGGAGTCAGTGCCGGATGTGGTATTCTCTACAAAATATTCAGTGGCTGCTGGATTACTGTTTGCGGACCAAGAAACGGTTATTTGAGTTCCTGAATCGGCGCTTGCAGAAACGCTTGTTGGAATGTTTGCTAAAGTATAGACGGAAGTTATGGATGTTGTGGTATTATTGCCGGCATAGTCCGTAACCTGCGAATAAAATGAGTACTGTGTGTTTGGAGTTAAAGAAGAACTTAGCCAAGAAGTTGAAGAAGTGGCTGAAGAGTTAGTCGCAGCGGTTGAATTATAAAAAATATAAGGGGCAGCGCTAAGGCCTGAGTCTGCGTCGGAAGATCCTGAAATACTAACTGTAAGAGATGCTGATGAAGTAGTGGCCACAGAAATACTTCCAGGAACCGGGTCTGTCGTATCAATTTTAAAAGCAATGCTTCCCGAGTTGGCCGTGGAAGTGGCGGAATTTGCACCACTGCCGTCTGTCGCGCTAACTCTCCAATAATACGAGGCGTCGCTTAAAGTTTGAGATACACTTCCTACTGAATAAGAACCCGAGCCGGCAGCTTGACCTACCGTAAAAGAAGCGCTCCCTTGCGCCTGAAGCGCGGAAGTATAATTAACAACCGGGGAACTAAAATTGCTGGAATCATCAATTAAAATATTATATAAAACCGTGTCAGCGCCGTCCGAATCCGAAAGGGTAAAACTTAAAGTAGGGGTAGTATCTGTAGTCCAAGAGCCGTCTACTAAACTTGCTCCGCCCAAAGAACTTGGGGCGTCCGGTGATGAGTTTCCTAAAACATAATAAGTGGTGCCAATTGCTCCGGGATTTTCACCGCCTGTTCCGCCGGCTGCAGTTAATGTAATACTTGAAATATCAACACTATAAATAACCGCAATTCTTCCTCCGCCGCCCGCCCCCCCGTCTTGTGTAGCGTCACCACCATTAGCATAAAGAAGACCGCTTCCCTCAAGACCACCGGTTGTAATATTAACCGACCCTCCACTGCCGCCGGTGCCATCCCACCCGGCAGGTTGGCTTTGGCCGTTAGCAGTAATAATCCCCGAAATAGTAGAAGTTCCCGTTACATTTAAAATAATAGCTCCGCCGCCGCTGCCGCCGGTGTTTAAAGCGGTATTAGTATCGTCTCCGCCGCCGCTTCCTAAATGCGTGGGATTGGTACTGGAACCATAAGTTGAAGAAGCTGTTCCTACAAATCCATTACCTCCCAGTCCTCCGTAAGAACCGCCTGCTGGGTCAGTGTCGTCAGCGGGAGACCCGGGACCTTCTGACATTGGATACCCCCTGTCATTTACATTAATTGAACCGCCCGACGCAACAGTTAAATTACCATTAACTTGCCAATTAAGTTTGTAAAGACTCGTGGAAGCAGTTCCCGCGTTAGTGTTGTAAGCATGGCTTAAAGTCCCGTTTACTGTTAGGTTGTTGTAGGTACGGGTTGTGTTTAATGAAGAAGTTGCGACATTAAAGATGAGCCTTGAACTTGCTGGGATAATTAAATCCTGGTTTTGCGACAGAATCGGAAATGTCCCGCCGGTGTCTAAAATAATGCCGGTGCTGTTCCAAGTTAAACTTCCGTAAGTTAAAGTGGATGTGGCAATCGCGTCGTACATTCCGTTGCCGGAAAGAGTAAGCGATGTAGTAGATGCTGAAAGGGACGAAGCTGTGGAAGAAGCTAAGTAGAAACGCGCAGAACTAGTCGCGGTTATGGAATCAAATTCTAGAGGATCTGTAGAAATCAAACCTAAAGGAGTCGCGGGAATTATTCTTTCATCTGAACCTGCCAAATTATTATTTTCTAAAATCAAATCGCCAAAATTTTGCGCCGCGGATTTTTTGTAAATAGTTCCGGCAGAACTATAAGTTTCAACACCAAGATAGCCATTTGTGCTACCATGGCTCTGATAAGTAATACTCGAAGAGTCGGTCGTATAATTAACAGCAATTCTGCCGCCACCGCCGCTCCCGCCAAGATTACACCCGGTTCCGCCATTCGTTGTAATGGAACCGCTTCCGGAAAGCGTGCCTGTAGTAAGATTAATAGAACCGCCGCTACCGCCGCCCGGGCTCCAACAGCTGGCGCCGTTCTTGCCGTCTGCCGTAATTAATCCGATTAAAGAAGTAGTGCCCGTAACGTTAAATATTATTGCGCCTCCGCCGGGACCTCCGACACCGCTAGTGCCGCCGCCGCCTCCGCTGCCCAAATCTGTAGGATTGGTTAATGAACCGTAAACAGGTCCTGAATCGGAATAGTCTCCGTTTGCGCCACGTCCTCCGTACGAACCTCCCCCGGCCCTGTCTGTATCTATAAGAGAAGTGCCCGGCCCCTGATCTTCGGTATAACCTCTATAATCCACATCTATTGAACCGCCCGACGCAACAGTTAAATTACCATTAACTTGCCAATTAAGTTTGTAAAGACTCGTGGAAGCAGTTCCCGCGTTAGTGTTGTAAGCATGGCTTAAAGTCCCGTTTACTGTTAGGTTGTTGTAGGTACGGGTTGTGTTTAATGAAGAAGTTGCGACATTAAAGATGAGCCTTGAACTTGCTGGGATAATTAAATCCTGGTTTTGCGACAGAATCGGAAATGTCCCGCCGGTGTCTAAAATAATGCCGGTGCTGTTCCAAGTTAAGCTGCTATAAGTTAGGGTGGTGGTAGTAGCGGCGCTATAAGTTCCGTTGCCGGACAAAGTAATAGCCGTTGAAGAAGCTAAAATACTGGACCCCGTAGTTGTGGCTAAATACAACCCTCCTGAATTTGTGACACTAATAGAATCAAACTCGAGCGGGTCCCCATAAGCGAGTCCCAAAGGCGTAAGAGAAATTAGCCGTTCATCACTTCCACCCAGATTATTATTATTAATAATTAAATCCCCGAAACTCTGGCCTGCAGATTTTTTGTAAATAGTTCCGGCGCTTGAGTTAAAGCCTGTCGCTCCGTATGTCCCATAACTTTGGTAAGTAATACTGGAAGAATCATTTGTGTAATATACAGCAATACGCCCTCCGCTGCCGGCGCCACTGACAGAGCTGCCATAAGATTTACCCAGAGCTCCGTTTGTTCCAATAGTTCCCGAGCCCGCCAATGCTCCGGTTGTAATATAAACACTGCCGCCGCTACCGCCTCCGGTAATATTACAAAGTCCGGAGCCGAAATTTCCGTCCGAGGTAATTGTCCCGTCAATGGTAGACGTGCCGGTAACGTTTAATTTAACAGCGCCGCCGCCGTTTGTTCTTCCGCTGCAAGTTCCTTTTGCCCCGCCGCTTCCTAAATCTGTAGGCGCGGCCAAAGACCCGTAAGTCCCTGAAGCAGTGGGGTACGGCGCGGTATAATTTCTGGTGCCTCCCAGTCCCCCGTAAGAACCTCCGGATGCTTCCGTATCCGCTCCGGTACCCGGTCCGACTTGGTACCCTTTAGCATCAACATCTATATTGCCGGTCAAAATTAAATTTCCTCCAACTGAAGCACTTATGCTCCCATTAACCGTAAGATCACCGCCTACGGCGTGGGTAATACTCGCTCCGGAATATACGGTAAAGTCGTTGGTAACAGTTAAAGGCGATCCGCCAATCGCATCATAATCAAAATTCAAAACAGAGGCCGTACCACCGCCCGAAACACCCAAAGTTACGGACAAAACTGTAGTCGCGGCGTTTATATCTACCGTCACCGCGCTTGCAATTACAACGTCGTCACCGGCGCCCGGCACTGCGTCCCCGCTCCAGTTAAGACCGTCTTCCCAATTGCCGGTGCCCGCTCCGCCATCCCAAGCAATTGCCGCGTTATAAGCGTCTGCGGCAGCTCCGCCGAAATTAAAAGCCAAATGATGTTTCCCGGTCTTTAAATCCAAATGCTTTATGGTAGCGATATCATCGCATTCCCAGTTTGGGAAATATATTATATCCCCATACAAAATTTGGGCGGAAGAAGTCATGTCAAAACTGCCGCAAAATAGTGAGGTGAATTCCATATCATTTACGGTATCCTGGTCTGCGGGTGTTACATACAGATCCGCCTGGCCCGCAGTAACAAAATCCACTCTCCAATACTGGCCTTCCACCGGGTGGGAATGGACATTGAGCACAGCAATCTCTACCGTCGGGTCAATGTTAACAGGATATGCCGCGCCTGATAGCCAGTTTTTACTGGGAGTTAACGTCAAAATTCCGCTTGAATCTAACTCCAAACTTATGTCTTCGCTAACACCCCCGTTCGCGTCTGTCATTAAGGGAGCGCTTATACCAAACATCTTAAACAAGGGTTGCCCTTTTTTACCTTTCTTGTATAAATCTACCCGGCTTTGCGAAGCTTGAATGTAATCATAATCCTCTAAATTCACAAAATATCTAAAACTTTCCGGATGATTCAAATCTTTAACAAAAATGTTTTCTTTAAGCCCTGTTTTACTGACCTCGTACTCTACATCTGTAGATTTAAAAACATTTTCATAAATAATTTTTCCGTCTTTTAAATAACCTTCGCTTTGTTCATTGGCTCCTATAAGCAACATTTGAAAATTTGGAACTAAATTCTGTTTGTTCTGATTCAAAACAATAGGATCCGTAAGGTCTCTTGGAAAAGACAGCTCCACGACTTCGTTGGCAAAATTTAAGTTCAAAAATTTTTCCGGCTTTAAGAACCGCCCTTTAAGCTTTTCCAAATTTAAATGTTTAAGGTCTTCTTCTGCTTTGAACTCCGCTTCCAGCCATAGACCGTCCAAAAATAGAACATCAATTTGTTCTTTGGTTTCATCGCCAGAGTAAACGCTGTATACCAGTCTTACGGATAAATCGTCGCCCTGTTCTATGTTATCAATGGAAAAGCTAAATTTCCAATACCCACCGTTTGTATTGTTGGAAATTCGTCCATCCAGATTAATACTACCGGCCGGAATCCATTGCCCTTCGGTATTCCGATATTGAATTTCAGCAGAAGCGCCGGGCAAAAAATTAACGGAGGCCAAAGAAACAAAAACAGATACGCTCTCCAGGTTATCAGGGCCGTAATTTAGCAAATGATCCTGCAAGCTAAAACCTGAAAACTCTAAAATGGAATAAATTTTTTTCGGTTGGTGCTCATCATTTTCCAAATCATTCTGAATACCGAAATTTTTCTCGTCGATTTCAAAGCCGTCTTCCGCCAGTGGCTGCTCTTGCAAATTATTTAGTTGCTCTCCGATAAAATTTTCCTCCGAGGCTTGAGGCTCGGTAGTCGTGTCCGGCTCTATTTCTGTTTCAACAGCTTCCTCTGTTGTTGTTTTATTGATTGCTTTTCCCCCCAATTCAGTTAGTTGCCCTTGAACATGTTCTTCTAATGGCGGTGCTTCCAAAGTTTCTTCAGGGACAGTAACAAACAAATCTTCCAACTCAGCAGGGTCTTCTTCAGGCGGACTTTCTGCCGGCGCGTCCTCTGCTGAACCGTGTTGTTCTTCTGAAATTTCCGGCATTTCATTCTGAATTTGTTCAAGCTCGCCTTCTTTTGCAATTTCAGGGGCCGGCTCTACTTCAGTCATGAATATGTTAACTTCAGTCCCGCTTGCTTCTTCGTTTTCCTGCGGCAACTCAATGGAAACTTCAGGCTCAAAGTGCTCTTCATCTTGCCCTATCGTTTTTTGCTCATCAGCCTGCTGTTCAACTTCCCGTTCCTGGGTTATAGTTCCAAAATTTAAAATCGCCGAATTACTTTCCCCGAATTCTTTTGCCAACGCATCAGATAAAAGTTCGCCTTCTAAGGCTTGACTTTTTTTATCCCAAAATAAAAAATTATCCGCTTCAGATGTTTTTATTTCTAAAACAGATTCGGGAAAAATCTTGACCCTGCTTTCTTTGGCTTCGGACTCATTTGCGGCAATTAAAAAAGACGGGCTTATCATTTGAAAAACAAAAATTAAAAGCCCTAAACAAGCAATTTGTCTAAAAGCCTCAGAGGGCTTCTGGAACTGTTTTTTCATTTTTACTTTATTTCAAATTTTCTAACAAGTTTGTTATTCTTAATATAATTATAGCAATTAATTTTGCATTTAATAATTTAAAACAAAAAAAAAATTAAATTTTCTTTGGCCCTCATTAACGAATTGTTTAATGAAACTGACAAAAATTTGGCTTAAAACCGTCTTTAATCCTTTTTAAAATGAGCGGACGCTCTACTTTAATAAATTATTGGCATTAATGCGTTTATTTGAATTCTTTACTAAAATTTGTCTG
>Ga0210057_1006428_pt1 | contig 14615 bp, 18 predicted proteins | sample CryGeyCG2114_010_2_FD_183968 | JGI IMG/M metagenome (GOLD analysis project Ga0210057, IMG submission 183968) | Groundwater microbial communities from aquifer - Crystal Geyser CG10_big_fil_rev_8/21/14_0.10 (SPAdes) (version 2) | ecosystem: Environmental > Aquatic > Deep subsurface > Groundwater ... | reverse complement strand
TTACAACGACGCCACTCCAAACAAGAAGACCGATGATCGCCCAAAACGCCATATGTTTGTAGTAAAAGCCGATCGTTACGTTCGCGATAGACCCTCCTAAATAAACTCTAAACTCTAAACTCTAAACAAGTATACGCTTTTTGGAACTTTAAACTTGGAGTTTGTTTAGGGTTTAGAACTTAGAGTTTAATTTTTAAGTTTTGCACAGCGCAACTACCAACATATCAAACGCTGTAACCTCGTCCATTATACCATGTTTTATCGCGCTGTCGTAGTGCGTAAACAGTCGTAGTGAACGGACAAGGTGTGTGAGCGATGTTTTTTTGACAAAACCAAGCGATTTTGACACGACAAACGGGTGCGCTTTTATAGTTTTTGCAATGGCAAACGGTTGGGTAATCCCTGCATTGTGCGCAAGCGCAATACCGATACATGTCCTATATGTGCCCGCAAGGAGTGCAAATAACCCAAACGTATTTTCGCCTTGCAGGCGGAGTGTATCAAGGACACTCAATGCTTTTTGTTGGTTATGTGCAACAACGCTATCGATAAGATCAAACACAACACTAGAAACTGCCGATGGCACTAACAGAGAAACTGTTTCCTTTGTAATCGATGGATTATATGCGCGTAATGTTTCGATTGCGTTGGTGAGTCGATACAGGTCGGGTCCCGTTGTGGCGAGTAATTGGTCGCGTGCATCAGGCGTAATAGTTGCGCTACGCGTTGCCACATGATCATCGCACCATCGTCTAAGAGCAAGTGGTGTCAGTGGTTTAAAATGTTTAACAAGTGCGCTTTGAAGTAACATTTTATATACCGTTAACCGCTTGTCACAATCGTTTGGTTCGTAGATAACGCACAATGTTGTATCGGGGATTGTTGGTAACAGATCGGGGAGTAGATCGATGATGTTTTTGTTATTAGATTCAAGAGCGCCCATTACCACAACCAGACGTTTAGGTGCGCAAAAGGGTATAGACATGCAGTGATGCTCAAGAACCTGCGGGGCAAGGGACGCACCATCAAGCACGACACAGTTCATGTCGCCATTATTTTTATCCTTGTAACGCACAATAATTTCCCGGAGTGCCTCTCCCGAGCGATATGAATCTGTTCCATAGACAAAGATGATGTTAGTCATAAAGTCTGTAAAGTCGAAAGTCTGTAAAGTCTGTAAAGTCGAAAGTCTGTAAAGTCTGTAAAGTCGAAAGTCTGTAAAGTCTGTAAAGTCATAAAGTCCGTAAAGTCGAAAGAGTAGTTCATAGGAGTGATGGTTGGGTATGGTTTTGTTTAATCCGAGTTGACGTTGGTAGTCGCTTGATAAGCGATTTGAAGCCGAGTTTTTCTAATTCTTTGACCACGCGAGGGTGGTCAAAGTCTTTGAGCGTCGCCGATTCTAAATCAATGGTAACCGGCGCATCGGTCGCGATGGTTGCCAGTGTCAAAGAAAGGTCTGCTTCTTTTTTGCCGTTGACGAGCTTTGTCGCAACCGCGGGAGCAATATCACCGCAGTGCGCGTAAATATCATCCAGATGCCCATACGTTTGGATCAGTGTGGTCGCCGTTTTTTCTCCAACCCCTGCGACCCCCGGTATATTGTCGCTCGCATCTCCACGCAGCGCCTTGTAATCGACCATAAACTCGGGTCCAAACCCGTATTTTTTTACCACTCCTTCGCTATCAATGAGCATCGGTTCGCGCAGACTCCCATTTGACGGCGTCATGACACTCACGCGGTCATTAATCAGCTGAAACACGTCGTTATCCCCTGTTACGATAATGATTTTACTATTTTCATTTTGGTTTTGATTTTTATACTTTTCGCTTTTAACTATTCGGCACATCGTGCCGATAATGTCGTCTGCTTCATACCCTTTACACCCGATGTGCGGGATAGCAAACGCATCAAGCAGATGTTTGATAAGGGGGAATTGGTCGTAAAGACTTTGAGGCGCTTTTTGGCGCGTTGCTTTATACGCGTCGTAGAGTGTATCGCGAAAGGTCGGTCCTGGCTCGTCAAACGCAACGCAGACCCATTTTGGGTGCACGCTTGCGAGAGCAGACAAAAAAATAGAAAAAAAACCATATACCGCGTTTACCAACTTCCCGTCGGGTGCATTAAGCGGTGGGATAGCATGGAATGCGCGGTGGACAAACGCGTTTCCGTCGATAAGCATGAGAGTGTTGTTCATATATTAGATAACTGGTAACTGGTAACTGGCAGATTGAAAATGAGTAATTAGCTAACGAGTAACTAGTTCTCAAATTAACTAGTTAACTAGTTACTCCCCTCCTTTATTCTGCTTTTCTCTATCGTTGCGAATTTCATCTGTTCGGGGACAAAATAGAGATCAACGTTACCGGTCGGTCCATTTCTGTGTTTGCGCACCAGAATCTCCGCGATATTTTTCTTGTCGCTGTCCGGTTCGTAGTAATCTTCTCGGTAAATAAACATGACCACGTCCGCATCTTGTTCGATACTCCCACTTTCGCGTAGATCGGCAAGTTGCGGGATTTTAGGGTGACGCATTTCAACAGCGCGCGACAGCTGGGACAGCGCAATCACGGGGACATTTAATTCGCGTGCGATCGCTTTTATCCCACGCGATATCTCCGATATCTCTTGCACTCTGTTGGCATCGCCCGTGCGTGTGCGCCCTTGCATCAACTGCAGATAATCGATAATAATAAGCCCCAACCCTTTTTCTGCCTGCAGACGCCGTGCTTTTGCGCGCATCTCCATAATGTTGATGAGCGGCGAATCATCGATGTAGATCGGCGCTTCCGACAGCACCCCCATCGCCTGTCCGATGCGGGGAAAATCCTCATCAGACAAATTACCCGTGCGCAACTTCCATGAATCGACCGATGCTTCTGCAACAAGGAGTCTATCAACAAGCTGGTCTTTGCTTTGTTCTAGAGAAAAGATACCCACGGGGATATTGCCTTTTATTGCGGCAAACGACGCGATATTGAGCGCAAGAGTTGTCTTTCCCATGCTCGGACGCGCAGCAAGAATAATAAGATCAGACGGTTGCATGCCGGCGAGCAGATTATCGAGGTCTTTATACCCTGTCGACACCCCACGCAACACCCCTTTGCTTTTATGCAACTCATCGATCCGCTCAAACGTTTGCGACAAGATCTCCTGAATGGGGGTAAAACTTTCACGCAGAAAATGCTGGGAAACGCTGTAAAGCAATTTTTCTGATTCATCGATCAGCGCATCGGTTTCTGTATCGCCAGAAAACCCGAGTTCGATAATCTTACTCCCCGCAGCGATAAGGTTACGCATCGTGGCGTCCCGAGCGACAATCGCGGCATATGATTCGATATGTGCCGACGACGCAACCGATGCAACTAACGATGACAGATAGCTCGCGCCGCCCACATCGGTGAGTGTTTTGTCTTTTTCTAGTTTGTCAGAAAGAGTCAAGACATCGATCGGTTGGCGTTTTTCTGTAAGCGTGACCATCGCCTCAAAAATAGTTGCATGCGCGGGGCGATAAAAATCGTGTGCCGTGACGCTATCGGCAACTCGGAACATCGCATCTTTATCTTGGAGTATCGCGCCGAGAAGCGATTGTTCCGCTTCGATATTTTGTGGAGGGACCGTTCCCACGGGGAAGGTGATGGGAGTTTTTGGTCTTTTTTTGGTATCTTTTTCGTTTGCCATCATGCTCCTTCAAATATCGCGACCGCTTCGTCGACAAGGTCAGGATATTCTTGTGATTCTCGTTTTTTTACATACGACGGGTCAATAATACACTCGACGATATACGGACTCCCGGCGATTTGCGTAATTGCTGCTTCGACGAGCGGCAGATTGGTTTTGCTTGCAATTTTATTTTTATGAAACGCAAACGACACGGCGATGGTCGCTTTCCCGTCGATTGCACTCACAATATGGCTTCCTTCGAGCAGGGCGGCGAGTGACGCGTTTTTATCGCGCAGTGAGCGGATGAGTGTATGCCATGATTCATCGGAGAGCTGTGGCGTGGGTGTGCTTTGTATCGCGATGGGTATTTTTTTATCAACAGGGTCTTTCATCACGACACGGGGAGTATTTACCGTATGATCGGCGTGTGCGGTTTCTGGCGCAGGTGGCGTTATCGTATCGATCTGCGGCGTGTCATCTGCTTGGTGCGTTGCCGTTTGCTCTGCAATAAACAGTTCAAGAGGTAACCGGGGCGATGGAGATGATTTGAGTTGACCCAGTGAATGTATTAACCCGTTGATCCATGCGACAGCATGGGAAGTATCAACTAAGCGGAGCCGTTTACGTGCCTCCCCCAGCGCTTGCGCGATAAATACGCCGGGGTCTCCTCCGCTTTCAAAAAAATCATCGACAACGGCGAGTGCATCTGTGCGGTTACACTTTTCGAGCGCACCAAAAAAACGCTGGATTTCAGTGATAGATGAAAGACCGATCACCGCGCGGATGCGGTCGCTATCCACCGACTGCACGCCACTCGATACTTGGTCAAACAGCATCACTGCATCACGGAACGACCCTTCTGCAAGCGACGCAAGGAGAGCCGCAGAGTCTGCATCGATCTTCTTTTTCTCCGTTTTCGCGATCGCCATAATATGGTCGGCGAGCATCGCTTCTGTTGCACGGATAAAATTAAACTGTTGCATGCGCGAGAGTATGGTTGCAGGGACTTTATGAGGTTCTGTTGTCGCAAGAATGAACATGCAATGTATAGGTGGTTCTTCGAGCGTTTTTAGCAGCGCGTTAAACGCCTCTTTAGTAAGCATATGCACCTCGTCGATGATGATAACCTTTTTTGCGCACACCGATGGGGGGAACTTGATATGTTCGCGCAACTCGCGTATCTCATCGATCCCGCGGTTGCTCGCCGCATCGATCTCCAACACATCGAGTGCGTTCCCTTTGGTTATGGCGATGCAGGTGGGACAGGTGTTGCAAGGTTCGGAATCCGTATTAGGTATTAGGTATTTGGTATTAGGCGATGTATCAGAATCTTTTTTTGTGCCTACCCCCGTATACCGACTACCTACTACCTCTTTGCAGTTGACTGCCTTAGCTAGCAACCGCGCCGTTGTCGTTTTGCCGAGCCCCGGCGGACCAGAAAACAGATACGCATGCCCAACAGTGCCCGATGTAAGTGCATTTAAAAGCGTTGTCCGGATATGATCCTGACCGATAAGATCGCTAAATTGTTGGGGGCGGTGGGTGTGATATAAAGCCATAATAATTAGATAAAAGTTGAAAGTATAAAGTATAAAAATGAATAGATTTTAATTTTATACTTTTAGTTTTTAACTATTCTCATAACACATTTATTTGCGTATTTTGTCAATCATATACCTTTGTTCACACATGGGGAAAACCAGGGAGTAGAAAAGAAAAACCGACGGGGAAACGAAGTTCCCAATCGGTTCAGTTGTGCGACGACGTTGAGTCGTTATGATGATTTCTTTGGGCGACCAAAGAGACCCTTTTTTGGTTTTTGTTCTTGATCTGCAGGTGCTGGTGGATGTGGTGAAAAATGACGTTTTTGCGACGCTCCTTTGTCTTTTTCTCCAACATACAGTTGCATGGTTGTGCGAACTTCTGGTCGTTGCTTTTTTTGTTTAACCGGTCGAGGACGAGGATCGGTTGCTCGTTTGGCTGGTTTTGTATCGGTGACGTTTGTGTCGCGCTTACGGGAATACGTTGTAAAACAATGATATATTCCGACAAGCAATACGATATCAAAGAGCCACCATATGATTGGGACAAGAAATCCCAGCACAAACGTGCTAAACACTGTTGTGACGAGAAGTATGTTGAATATCCTTGGACATATTTTCTGTTTCACTCATTACCTCCCAAGTTTGTGTGATATGTGAAGTTCGTAAAAAAAGAGGCAGGCGCATGCACCGCCGAATTCGAATCCAATCCGGACGATTTGATAGATGTCACCTGTCCGTACGTTTTGTTCAAACAAGAAATACAAAACGTACATACCGACTATTGCAGCGATGCTAGAATACGCAAATACTCCAGCCGACCGCAGGTTTTTCCATGTCGCGTAGTTTTTACGATTGTTTTTCGCTCTGCAAAAGATTACATAGAGCGAAAAGAATATCAAAAAACCAATAATGACAAAAATGCTCATCGCTCCATATGGTATCATCGCATGCTCTCCACAATCAGAATGGTCAAGGTCGCTTGTTTATTTGATCACAAAAAATATACTCCTGAACAGGTGTAATGTCAATAACAGTTTTGACTAATCGATAGATCGTGTGCAACTTATATCAGAAACATACTATAAACTATAAGCGCGCCGATAATACGAACGATATAGAACACAGGAATCTGTAATTTTCCGACAGAAACCCATTGGTGCCACGGTGTGCCCTGTGCGTTAAATTTAGAAAACGGGTAGACGGGGTTGACCACAAACCACATAAAATCCTCTACGGTCGTTCCCAAAAGGTAGGCAAAAACCAACACCCAAAACAGGTGTGTATCCCACCCGATAAGTGCAAACGGTATAGCAAGCAGAAGCGGTATCATCACCCAGTAGAGCCAAAAATGATAAGCAGTGTAGGTGAAACTGCCCATTTTTATCTTCCATCCAACTTGGTTTTTTGCCCAGCCCTCTGGTCCTTCTATATACGCTTCCCAAAAAGCAGTCGCAACCATTGCGCCTTGTACCAAACCAAACACGATCCAATCACTTGGTGTCATATGAGCCTACGATAGCACCAATTTAGAAAATAAAAAACCCACGGGTGAGAGCATCTCTTATGTTACACTACATCGAAAACCCCGACATTGCTCATTCTATGAATGTTCTGTTCGACTTAGCGTGGGAGAAGGGGAAGAAGGTTAAGTAAAAAACATTAAGGAACAAGCGTTCAGCGTGAAGGGATGATGGATTGAGTTAGTTATTTAATATCTTTTCCCGTCTCCCACAAAACCTCAAAGATGTTTGTAAAAACCTGTATAAGCAATTTGTCTTTTACCTCAATGAGGAGCGGTCTATCCGCGGAGTGCAGTAGAACACAATCCGCCATCACATTAAAATTTCCTGGGTACGAATGAGGGCGTTTTATCAAACGATATTCGTTAATGGTTCTATCAAATCGTGCCAGATCTTGTTGGATATCTTCCTCGTTAAAAACGATCATTTTCCATTTTATTTTACGCCGTTTGCGGATAGCATCAATTTTTTTGGTGTAGTATGGCGTAATATGCTCGTGCCACTTTGGACCGATTGTCCCGGCGACTAAGTCTTCGCTTCCCACAGGTAAAGATTGATACTTGTTGAGCCAGTATTTTCGGTACGCTTCCACTCCTTCAAAAATGGTGATATCTGGTAGATCGCCACTGCGGATGCTTGATAGCTTCTTTGCGATCTCTGTCGCCGTATTAAGCTGGGATTGCGCCTCATCTACGAGTCGGTTGCTATCGAGCGCCTGAAAGTGCTGGATGTTCTTTTTCTCAAGCTTAAATACGAGCGTTCGATCTATAAGCTTTTCGAGGGTTTCGTAGACGATATTTCGGTGTAAACCAGTTTTTTTGATAATGACGCCAGCTGGGGACTGCCCGTTTTCGACAAGAGCGGTGTAGGTAATCGCCTCATTTTTTGAAAGATGTAGTTGCTCAAGTTGTGAGATAATATCATTTTTCATACAATAATACTATATCAAAATAACCAGTAAAAGTCAATATGTCATCATAAAGTATTGACAAACATATACTTTTGTGCTATACTATGTTGTTACGATCGAATTGGGTAACCAATGAGATACGAACGAACCAGAACAATTTGAGCCCTTAGGAAACTTCAATCCCATTTTCCATGGAGAAGCAACAAGAGGGTTTGGAGAAAAGATATGAATGCATGTCAATTTAGACCTTGGGAAGCACCACTGTACATAGACCCTCCACAATGGTTTATGGTGGCAGCAACGGTTGTGTCATTAATCAGCATTTATTGGCTGATAGGATACCTATTTGGTCCGCTGTGTATGAGTTTCTACACAGCAGGGAAACAAGATGCTGCAACGAAATTCTTTGAGAGGTTGAAGCCTTGGGTCTGGGTTGCATTTTGGCCCATACCGGTTGGTTTCATCCTTGTAATGATCGCCTTCGTGGTCGGAATGATGTGCTTTGTGATTATGGGGATCATCAACAACATCGGTGAGATTGCGCTAATCATCGCTGGGTTAGCCGGTTTCGCAATCATCGCCGTTCTCGCTTGTGGCTTATGGGGGGTGTTAATCAATCCAAAATACTTCCCAAGGTTCAAAAGATGGACAAGAAGAATATTTTTGAATCCCGAATAGTCGCTCTACGCACACTGTATTAACAGAGCAAGCTCTGCGCCTTTATGGTGCGGAGCTTTTCTTTTGCCAACGATTCTAGATCTGTTTGAGTATCATTTCCGGTGTGACCACCTGGAAGTGGAACGGGCTATCTTTCATCAAATCACCAAAATCTTTTTGGTCCAAAGTCACAAAGCAGTCAATGGGTAGCTTAAAGCAGATAGCGAGTATAGCAATATCCTTTTTAACAACGAATTGAGTAGCGCGCTTGAGATCTTCAGGTTTTGGACTGGGGACTAGTTCAAAGGTATTCTTTTTAATTAGACCTTGGAAAACCTCATGTAATTGATTATTGCCTTTTTGCAAAATATTTCTGGAAACCTCTGTGATGATGTCAGAAGAAGTATACGCCTTAACAAGACCGAGTTCTGCGGCATATAATAAACTTCCCGATCCGCCCTCTGTGTTAAAAAGACCTGCAAGGATAACGCTTGAATCGAGTACGACTTTCAGCTTATTTGTGACCATACTTTTCGTCGTACATTTCTTGTCTTATTACATCCAAATCCGCAAGCATCTCATCAATGGGGTAGGGTTTGTTTTTGGTAATGTTTTGAGCTTCTTTGACTAATGATTTATATTTCGACAACACAAAACTATTACCAACCTGCGACAAGCTGATCTTACTTCCTTTGCGTAAATTTAAACTCTTCCGCACCGTTGACGGTAATGTAATCTGCCCCCGGTCTCGCATTTGTATATTCATATTATTATACCTTATAATCAGAATAAATCAGAAAATTCTATTTGTCAACCCAATCTATCTTTTGATCGCATCCGGTTAGTGTAATTAGTAATTAGGTCAATTAGAAATTTCTCCCCCTGCTCCTTTCCACGCACTCCGAAACCCACATCGTTCTAGTTCGGCTATAGCGTGGGATTCGACCACAACCATACTTGAGTTATTTTCGTCAATAGTCAACGAACAAACTTGATCGCGCCAGATCCATTTTTCAGCGTTGGTATTCCAGCCATTTTCAATAAAGCGATGGTCTCGTTTTTCTGAACCAATTGAGCTTTGATATTTTCTAGCATCAGGAGTATCGGGCAATAATATTGTTGATTTTATTTCATTGTCGTCAGAAAATTTTAAGAATTTATCGTAGAATTCTTTGTCCAAATCATACCAGTGGTTTTTATTTCCGGAAGACCAGATCAAAAGTTCCTCACCTTTCTTGGCGGTTTGCATAAATATTCGATACCATTCTCGCATACTGATTAGATTTTCGTAGATAGTGATGGTTGGAATTGATATCAGATCCGCCCGTTTGCTTTGCAACTCGGGCAAGACCTTTTTCAACTCTCTGGTATTTGATCGGGCAATGTCAACTAGAATATTCGGATCGACAGCATGGAACAAACGATGAGTACCGATTTTTACCTGTTTGATTAGACCTTTTTCAATTAGGATTGGCAAGAGAGTGTAGACCATCTGTCTAGTAACGCCGATTTTGCGCCCGATCAAAATCGCTGAAGCGGGACCGATCAGCAGGCAGGTTAAATATAATTTTGCTTCGGTTGTGCCGTAGCCGAGCTGTGTAAATAATTTAATATAGCGTTCTTGGCTTTTCATATGTGACAAATAATCATTTTACATTATATATGGGTATCATATCAAATATAGAGTATAAAGTCAACAATAGAGACAAGCAAACACTTGACAAACATATACTTTTGTGCTATACTACGGTTGTTATTGAAGATTGAAAATCGAAAATCCGCCGTAGCATCTTGAATGAAACATGGATGAATAATCCAAGTGAAATATCAAGAGCGAAGGAGGACGATCGAAATTCAACTGAAGATAACGCAGATTGACAATTTGAACCCTCGGAAACTTTACCAAATGGAAAGCAACAAAAGGGTTTGGAGAAAGAAATGATTACAATTATTGTGCTTTGGGGCGTAGTTATACTGCTGACAGCGTTAACAATAACGCTGTCAGGCCAGGAAAATATTCTTGCGCTGGGAATAGTCGTATTCCCCCTAATAGGGTGGGCGATAACGAACGACCAGGTAACCCCCCAGCCGGAATATGGGGATAATTTTGAGACTACAAGAAATGTTTCCACCGTTAGGTGGGACGACATACCGAAAGGTATGTATAAGAAGCTAGGTAAGTTCTACTTGAACTTACCGTCCGGAAAGGCAAAAGTCGTCCGAAAGTTAGACGACTTCGTGACGGTCAAGGTTGTAGTTTCCCCTCGTGGAGAGAAAAAACTAGCGACGGTTCAAACCGCCAAAAACGAAACGGGCTCGTGGTGGGTCTGGGACCCCTCGAAAGAGGGGTATAGGGAAGGGCATCTGGAACCTGAAAAATAACCTGCGGTTTTGTACCGCACCCCCGCTTGAGTGCAAACTTGAGCGGGGTTTTTCTTTTGCCTTATTTTCTTGCCTTCAGTTTTGCGTAGAGTTTGATAAGTTTACTGTCAGACGAAGCAAAGTCGGCGCATTTGTTGTCTATCGCCTCGAGAATAATGAGGCAGTCTACTAAACTTACTTGAGGTGTCTCTTTGTAAAGCAAGATCGCGTTTAATATGCGGTTTTTATCTGGCACTTCACAACAGGGTAGCTCCAAAATTGCGGATATTCTATCGATGATTATCGCTTTTTCTATTTTGTAATAACTTTTCAGCGTCCACGCGAATTCAAAAATAACGAGTATGGGGATATAGAGATTATACATACCGCTCGCAGATTGCGTTATTAACCGTTCCGCTTGATCGTATTTTTCTCGGTGTAGAAAGAAATCGAGGAGAATATTTATATCGATTGCGATGGTTTTCATATCGTCACTCGTTGGCAATTTCTATTGCCCTTAGTTCGAACGCTTTTTCGATAGCAATATCTGTCTGTGTGCCATCATCGTACTGTTTAAGAGAGCCGGCAAGATCGAGTATTCTCGGTCTAGTCTTTGGTCGGGCGGTAAACCCATTTTGTGAATAGATTATTTGAAATTTAGTACCTTTTTGTACCGCCAACCGATCCCGAATTGGTTTTGGGATGGTAAATTGCCCCTTAGAGGTGAGAGTGGTTGTATATGTTTTCATTGCATTCCTTACATATATACAATAAATCCTTACTTATACTTTGTCAACCCAATCTATCTTTTGATCGCATCCGGTTAGTGTATTAGTGATTAGGTCAATTAGAAATTTCTCCCCCCTGCTCCTTTCCACGCCAGTTCGAAGATAGAACGCTGTCCATTAGCGATGCTCTCGGACTCTATTACAACTGCCACCAGTTCATCTTCCAGTGAAATAATGGCAACTTTGTTGCGATAGATATTGATTTCGTTGGTAAACGGAAATAGTTCCGGCGCAACTAATCGTGTTTTTCGAAGTTGCTCCTCGTCATTATTAGTATAAAAGCGGGTGTTTTCTGTGTCCGGTGCGATCGCTCTAACAGATATATTTCGCTCGATTCTTCTTTTAATATACTCAATTTGGAACTCGTTACTTGGCATGTTGATACCTTCTCCGGATGAATATGAGAGGATCTCGCTTCCCTTGGGGATGCGCAAAGAATCGTTCATAGCTGACATTATCCCTTCTTCACCTTCGAAAAATTGCACCCGAGGGCGGGTTTTAGAGCGCTTTTGGATCGTATGAAACAGGGGTAGCGCCCCCTCGAACCGCTTCATTTTCTCTATCTGATTCGTGTAGATATTATCTGGTTCTACCGCTGAATAACAATCCTTGCTTTTACTCTCAATCTTTGATGCAAAACCCATATCAAGTAGCTTATCAAGAATGTTATAGACATAGGTTCTCTGCACACCCGACTCTTCACTGATTTTGGTGACCCCGGCTTGTCCGAGCGCTAAACAGGCGAGGTAGACAGCGCTCTCTTTAGCGTTCAATCCAAAGTCAGATAAGAGTTCCTTCGGATTGATTTTTGATTGTGTTGTTGGGCTTGACATAACGAATAAAATTTGTTACTATCTATGTTAGATAGACGGTCTATGACCCCGCCCTTTGGCGGACGAGACCGTTTTTTTATTTGACCTCTACTATCAATTTATTCTTGATAGCTCTGCGCAATATATTCATTGATTCAGTATCGTTCTCTTTGGCGTCTCTGACGAAACCGGCCAAAGCGTCTGCTAATCTTAAAATCGCATCAGATTCGTCTCTTTTCCCGCGTACTTTAGCGATGCTTATTCCAAGCTTTCGTAAATCAACCCCCAAAAGTAACCTCTGTTTTTTTACAAGAGCGTCAACTATAATGTTATATGAGATATTTGATCTATTTATGGGGGTGTCTAAAAGGGTTTTGGCGATAGCAAATGTCATAAGAGGGAGATATTGAGTGCCAACCCCGTCGTCGTATTTTACAAAATAGAGCTCACCAAAATTCTTGATTATAGCTAAAACAGCATCTATATAGACCAGCCGTTCTCTCTTTTTGCTCTTTTGCCACTTGCGTAAGTATTTTTGAGATGATAATTCGACTTGTTCAATCCGCTTGATCAGCTCTTCTCTTTTATCGGCAACAATCACTATTGCAACGATAAATAGCTTTCCTTTGGTATCTTGTCCCGTTTCGTCGACATAGCAGTAATACTTGGTGGGCTTGGATTTATTTGTATTTTGTATCTTGATCATTTGTGATTATTTAGAAATCAAACGATGGAAAGTTTTATTACTAATAATTGTAACATAATTACAACAAAAAGTCAATATACCATAGAAAATGTGACTAACTATTGACAAAGAATATAATATATGCTATACTATACAAGTCAAACTGGAAATTCGAAAGAATTACAGGGTGACGCAAGTTGATAATTTGAACCCTTGCGACACTTCAACCCTGTACCGCATGGTACGGGGGAAGATTACAGAGAGGGTTTGGAGAAAAGAATGTTATTTGTAATTTATGTTATAGTCGCCATCTTGGCGACATATAAGAAAGAAGCCCCTTTAAGGGAGGTGATTATTAGAGCAGTGCTTGCGGCGACACTGATCGTGACTGCCTGCGCAGTCACCGGGATGCAATAAAATGCGACTACGCCGCACACCCCATTTCGACCGCAAATCGAGATGGGGATTTTCTTTCAGAGGAGGCGAGTATGGATGGGAGGGAGTTAATAAACGGAATCCCCGTTTGGTTGGGGATTCTAGTCATGTTTGTAATTTTCCTCCTGTACGATCTCATTATGGATGGGATCAAATACAGGAGGAAGTAGCACACACCCCGCTTGGTACAGAAATGTATTGAGCGGGCTTTTTTTTGTTCAAACCAGCGTTCCGCAACCTCCAAGGTTGCGGAAAACGGATATTACTAATTAACCGAGAAAGGGATCCCTCCGTTCCGCCAGTTGGCGGAAGTCGGGATAACACGGGAACCTTAATCGTTTACAACATACCTACCTGTCCGCTCGTGCCTCGCAGTGGCGGGCGGGCGAGGTGTGTTGATTGGTGCGGGTTTGTACACCAAAATACCACCTACGAGGTGGTAACGGTGGTTTTGATTTTAACCGGAATAAATACTATACTGATAACATGATGGATAATAGAAATATTGAAGAAGAGGGGAGCGTTCGCTTTGATGATATTCAGGCACCGGATTTTGTTTCTGTTGAGGATGAACATAAAGAACTTATTAGCCAAAGATTTCTAGAGTGTGGTGTTGACCCAAATGAAGTAACGCCATTTGTAATAAATCAACTTGCATTAATCGAAAAATTTGCGCCTGTACATAATCAGCACTCGCTTAAAATGATTAAAATTTTTCAAATATTCAGAAATGTTTATAACGAGTCAATCGCCCCCAAGACCGTTGACGCATCGGATGTAATTACAATCGAAGAGATGAAACTGATCAATTATTTGATCTTGACCCACGACATAGGTAAGGCGAACAGTAATGATCCGGAATTGGTCACTTTGATTTTAACCTGCTATTCACATAAAGGGAGAATTGATCCAAAAGTTAATGTTGATAGTGGTCTCGAAGGCATATTTAGTGATTCGCAATTAGCAGTTGAAATTTCTGATGTATCTGAAACAGCTACAGCAAGAGTTTCTAAGGTGTTGGACTATTTTAAAAGATCGTCTCACCCAGAAATTCGGCTATTAGCTTCTGGTCAAGCAACAATGTCAGATTTCTGGACTCGATGTCATTCGATTTTAGGATATGAAGCATTAAATCATAGCGCCCAAACGCTTGCCGATAATAAAAAGCTCAATGAAAGAGAAAAACTGGCAGCATTGTTTGCCGAACTTCATCATGTTTTTGAGGGCAGAATTCCATTAGAA
>Ga0210057_1006424_pt1 | contig 14620 bp, 15 predicted proteins | sample CryGeyCG2114_010_2_FD_183968 | JGI IMG/M metagenome (GOLD analysis project Ga0210057, IMG submission 183968) | Groundwater microbial communities from aquifer - Crystal Geyser CG10_big_fil_rev_8/21/14_0.10 (SPAdes) (version 2) | ecosystem: Environmental > Aquatic > Deep subsurface > Groundwater ... | reverse complement strand
TCTCATAATCTTCAGGAATCTGTAATTCCTGCCGTGCTTTATCATAATCAAAACCAGCTATTCCGTGCACTACGTAACCTCTTCTTGCTCCTTCTAGAGATAGGGCCATCCAGGCTGCTCCAGTATCAAAGGTATGGCATTTATTGGCATTACCATTATGTGTAAAATTTTTCTTGGATAAGATTAAAACAATTGCACTAGCTTTCTCGCTCCATTTTTGGTTGAATTCAACCATTAGATCCAAAAATCTTTTCTTGTCTTCTTCTTCAACCGCGACAACAAATCGCCATGGCTGTTCATTAAATGATGACGGTGCCCATCTGGCGGCTTCAAATAAAGGTAATAATTCTTCTTTGGTCATCTTTTCTCCACTCATCTTTCTCGGTGACCATCTGGTATAAATTAGCGGACTGATCGGCACTGTTGGTTTCCTGTTTTCTTCGGCAATAGATTGTAATGACATATTTCCCCCCTCCCTCTGCAAAATATTGCAGGACCTATTTAAGTAAAGAACTTTTAAAACTTATTAAAACCTTTCCTTAAAAATTTTGTTCTAACCCCATGGATCTCGAAACTAAAGTTAAGCAAGCACTGCAAGAAAAAAAATCTCGCCGCAGTTTTATGAAATTTTTGGGCAGAATGACTGCTGCTTCTTACGTTGGTTCCAAAGCTTGTGTTAAATCTTGTGGTAAAGCCTTGTTGTATGGCACAACTTTCACTGCCGGAGCCGTTACTGGTTTAACCAAGCACTTAGAACAGATGGCCGCAGATCTGCCTCTCTACCAGGATAACGGTTTAGCTATCTTGGTCAGCTATGGCACTCTAGATGAAGAATTAGTCTATAACACCGCAACAGATGAGTTGCATTTCGGTCATGAACCAGTTACTATTAAGAATCCTTTAACGGGGGAATATGTTTCTTATCCTAACCCTCGCGAAATTTCCCTTTTACTAACTGATACAGAATTAAAAGAAGTCGGCAAATTATTCCTTGGCGCTTACCGATCCAGGATTGAACTGGCTTTACAGCAGAAGACTAACCATTTCATTGAAGGAGCAACAAAACAAGATCTTTACAACGTTCTCCATAATCCTCAGATTCAATCAGTAGTTGTCCTTGGTCATGGCTACTGGAGTGGCTGGCAGGCTTCAGATGAGTTTGTTAGCACCATCATGCTTGAACAAAATTCTTGGGAGCAGAAACGGGGTTACTTCTTACGCCATACCTGTGGAACTTTAAGTAATGATCCTGTAAAAGTATTCCGTCTCCAAGATTCAGCAAAATCGGAAATTCAATCTTTTTTTACTAATTTAAACTCCTATGATGATTATTTTCTTGATTTCTCTTCTCTAACTTTTAATAAGGTTAAAGGTGATTATTACTCTGAGCTTGAATTCAATTTGACTGTTCCTTCGTATTATTTCGGTCCGTTAAAAGATGGATCGGTAACGATTCCTCTCAATACCCGGCTTCTTTGCGGTCTTGGTAAAGGTCAAGAATCTTTGGCAGCGGGAAGTTTTTTCGATCTATTTGAAGATTATCTGCCTAAAGAAGACTTCCCCAAAGTTGATAAAAGAAAATCATTTGAAGAAAAAGAGCAGGAGTTTAATCAATTGCAAACCAATAAGCTATTCAGAGAATACACCTCAGAAATCATTTCTTCCCTGAGAGATTTTTTTAATTCTTACATTGTTGAAACTGATTGGCAGTTCGGCACGCAAGTTTTTCCCTCAGAAAACATTTTCGGCTGGAAACGTGTTGCTTATCCCTGGGATTATTTTCGTGACCCTTTTGCCGGCAAAAATCCGCCTCCCCCTTCTTATGCCTTTAAACCTTGTACAAGGTAAACTTTAATAATCACCTCTGCTTCCTGCTGTTATGGATAAATTCTCGCCGCAAGAAATCAAGAATATCCTTCTCCCTTTAATCAAAAAAGTAAAAGCCAAGAAACAGCGTCCTTTAATTATCGGTTTACAGGGTGGTCAAGGAACTGGTAAAACTACTTTGGGCAATTTTATTAAAGATCATCTTACCAAGCAGGGATTCAAGGTACAGCAGTTCTCAATTGATGATTTTTATCTATCCTTAAAAAAGCGTCAATCATTGCAAAAAAAATATCCCACTAATCCTTTCTACCAGATCAGAGGCATGCCCGGTACGCATCGGTTATTATACCTACAAAAAACATTGCAGAAGTTGCAGAAAGGGAAAGTTTGTTACATCCCAATCTTTGACAAATCACTTCATGCTGGCCAAGGAGATACGGAAGAAAAATTTTTTGTCAAAGGACGGCAGGACTTTATTATTTTTGATGGATGGTGTTTAGGATTGCCCGAAGTTTCCTTAACAGAAGTCTTGGCTACCTGCCAGGAATATGCTGTCTGCCCGCCCGTGAAACCGCAGGATTACCAACCCGTATTGGATAATATAAAACCTTACCAAAAAATCTGGTCGCTAGTAGATTATTGGATAATGTTGAAACCAGATTCTTCGCAGCTTCATCAAAAATGGCGTTGGCAGCAAGAACAGGAGCTTATCAAGAGAACTGGCAGTGGTAAAACACAGGATCAGATAACCTCATTTGTCAAACTTTACCTGCCTTTGACTTATGTCTGCTATGAGCGGCTGAAACCAGATTATCTGATTAAGATTAAGGAAGATCATAGTTTATATCTTTGAAACAATTTCCCCCTTTATCACCCCAATTCTTATGTAACATTTTTAAACTAAAGAATTTTACATTAAATAACCAGAAAGCCATGTCCTTTAGGACATAGATGAATGGCTCTGGTTATTGATGTCACAATATGCGGGGTAGAGAAAGCGTCTGTTCAAGCCTCGCCTTTTAAGGCGAGGTCAGGACGCTTTCCCGCATATTTATGACTTTATAGAGAGGTAAGACTTGATGTTTCGTTCCACTGTTGTTTGTGTCGGTTCTGCTACCGTAGATAATATCCTCCAGACTCATCTGCCTTTATCAGAGATTAAGATCGGTGACAAGGCTTTAGTCGATAAGATGGAAGTGCATTCAGGTGGTGGCGCTACTAACGCTGGTGTCGCGCTTAAATTGCTGGGTGTCAGAGTTAAGATTATTGCTAAGCTAGGTCAAGACCATGCCGCTGATATTGTGCTTAAGGAATTAAAACATTACCATCTGCAGAACCTTTGCCTGCACCGCAGCAGAAAAAATACTGATTATGCGGTGTTAGTTTCTTCTAAAGGGAAAGACCGTATCATTTATGTACACAAAGGCGCCTCCAATGACCTTTCTCCAGATGATTATCATAAAAAAGACCTTAATACTAACTGGCTCTACCTTGCCAGCTTGTTAGGCAAATCTTTCTCTACAGTCAAGGGGATGGTTAAAGAAGCCAAGAAAAGAAAAGCTCGGATCTTGTTTAATCCTTCTTTATACCTAGCGCAGCAAAAAAAAATGATTGCTCCGGTCCTTAAAGATACTGACATCTTGGTCCTGAACAAAGAAGAGGCTGAGAATCTTTATCATAAAACTACCATGACAAAATTGCTTTTAGGTATTCACGGGAAAGGTCCTAAAACAGTGGTGATAACAGATGGCGCAAAAAAAATCCATGCTCTGCATGAAGAAAATATTTATACTCTGACCCCCCCTAAAGTAAAAGTTATGGCTACCGCTGGTGCGGGTGATGCTTTTACGTCCGGTTTATTAGCCGGGATCATTAAAGGTAAACCATTCCCTGTCGCTTTACAGCTGGGTGTGGTCAATTCACTTTCAGTCATTCAGCGTCTAGGAACAAAAAATAAACTGCTTACCCTGGAGGAAGCAGAATTAAAAATTAAAAAATATCAAATTAAGGTAACAAAAAATGCGCTTAGATAAAATCCTTAATATTGTTGCTAAAACATTCTCCTTAATCCTGCTAGTTGGTATGCTCTTTACCTTGTTTACTTATTTCCTTGGTCCTTATTTTGTCTTTGGTGTACTTGCTTTAAGCGCGATGATTATCATGACAGTAGTAGCCTGGAAAGGTGATCCTTTTGGTGGAACTTTTTATATCATTGCCGCCAGCATCTTGTCCTTGATTATCATGAGCAAGGCTTTAGGTGTAATTTATTTTCTCGCTCCCGGCGGTCTGTTCTTAGTCGGCTCATTATTTTTAGTAAACTATGTCTATCAAGGCAAAGCTTTAACCAGTGGCGGAGATGATTTTTAGATGTTCACAGCAACAAAAAAAATATTGCAGAAAGCGCATCAAGGAAACTACGCTATCGCTCATTTTAATATCAATAACCTGGAAATTATGCAAGGTGTAGTGCAGGCTGCTGAAAACTTGAAAGCTCCAATTATTCTAGCCACTTCAGAAGGCGCGATAAAATATGCGGGTATAAATTTTCTTAAAGATTTAGCATATACCGCTTCAGAGCTTTCCAAAGTGCCTATTGCTTTACATCTTGATCATGGACAAGACATAGAAATTATTAGGAGATCAATCCGTCTGGGCTATTCTTCCGTGATGATTGATGCTTCTCATGAGAAGTTTCAGCGAAATACTCAATTAACCAAACGTGTCGTTTCCTTAGCACATCGTCATAATATTTCTGTCGAAGCAGAACTAGGAACTATTGGAGGGGTTGAGGATCTGGTGTCTGCCAAAAATATTATCTATACCGACCCAGATAAAGCTAAAGAATTTGTAGAAAAAACTGGTTGCGATTTTCTTGCTGTTGCTATTGGCACTTCTCATGGTGCTTACAAATTCCATGGTGAAGTAAAGTTAAGGATGGACATTCTAAAAGAGATAAAAAGAAAAGTTAAACTGCCCTTAGTATTACATGGTGCTTCTGGTGTTCCATCTGCAGTGGTTAAGCAAGCTGAGAAATATGGTGCTAAACTGCATGGCGTGCAAGGTGTCCCTGATACGCAGATTAAATTGGCAGTCAAGAATGGCATCAATAAGATTAACACTGATACTGATTTGCGGTTAGCTTTCGATGCCGGTATAAGAGAAATCATTGAGACTAAGCCGGCAGTTTTTGACCCGCGAAAAATGCTAGGTCCTGCTCGAGATGCTATTACCAAAGTTGCGGAACAGAGAATAAAATTATTTGGCAGCAAGGGTAAAGCTGGAGGAAGTAGATGAAACAAATTAAGATCTACCTTGGTTCAGATCATGCTGGATTCAAATTGAAAGAAAGGATTAAGCTATGGTTAGATAAAGAAAAAATTTTTTATGAGGACTTGGGAAATTTGCAGTTAGAAATTGATGATGATTATCCAATTTATGCCGCTAAAGTTGCTCGTGCTGTTGTTAAAGGCAAGAGTAAGGGATTTTTATTCTGCGGTTCCGCGGAAGGTGTCTGCATCGCTGCCAATAAAGTCAAGGGTATAAGAGCTGTCAATCCCGCGGGTGTCATCCAGACCAGATTTGCCCGTGAACATGAAGATGCTAACATTCTTTGCTTAGCTGGAGGAGGGACAAGAAAAAGACAACCAGCTGTTCCTTTACGTAAGGCTAAGAAGATGATCAAAACTTTCCTCAATACTAATTTTTCTGGGGCGGCTCGACATAAAAGAAGGTTACTGGAGATAAAAAGGTTAGAACGATGAAAATTTATCCTTCAGTAATGGCTAAGAACCAAAAGGAATTGAATCTGCTTTTTAAGAAACTTTCTGGTGTGGCTAAGGAATTGCATTTTGATGTAGTGGATAATGAGTTTATCAAAAAAAAATCTGATTGGTTTGCCTTCCGCCTATCTTCTAAATTTAAATATAATGTTCATCTAATGGTGGAAAACCCCTTATCTTGGATCAAAAAACACGGTAAAAAATTTGCACTCATCATTTTCCATCCCGAACCAGTAAAGGATGTTAAGAAAGTCATCTCGGTCATCAAGAAGCTAAAGAAAAAAGTAGGTCTATCTTTGAAACCGGAAACTTCAGTATCTTCGATCAAAAAATATTTGCCTGAACTGGATTATGTGTTGATCCTTACCGTCCATCCGGGCAGGTATGGCGCCAAATTTCTGAAAGAGCCGTTAAAGAAGATTAATCAGATCAAGAAAATAAATCCTAAGGTGAAAACCATCGTTGACGGTGGTATGAGCCCAGAAACCATCAAGTTAGCTAAGGAAGCAGATGCGGTAGTGTCTGGCAGTTTTGTTTCTAAAGCAGAGAATCCTAAGAAGGCTATGAGAGAGTTAAAGGAAGCTTGTTGATTTTCTCCACAATCTTTAAAAACAGCCACTATAAGCTATAGATTATGGCAAAAACCAAAAAAACAACAAAAAAAACCGCTAAAATGGCAGCAGAGTCTGAAATACTGGGAGGAGAATCCTCCAGTATCCTAGGGGCTAAGCCTCAGAGGACTGTTTCAGCGAAAGAGATAAAGCTTGAAAAGAAGGAAACTTCTGAGAGCAAAGCAAAGAAAACTGTAGTCGTTGGTATCCTTACCGGCGAAAGAGTTTTAACTGAATCTTCTGATGAAGCTAGAGAATTCTATAATCAATCCCGCTTCGGTGCGATAGCTGAGAACGGTAAAGTGGAACTTTCCCTCTTGGAAGCGCTTTATCTGATGGAGCGTGGCAGATTAGAAGTTAAGAATCAATCCGGAAAAGCTATCTCCTTCGAGGCTTACTTGAAAAAAGCGAGGAAGGTTGAACCAAATTTCTGGATCCGTTATGTTGTCCTTAAGGATATGAGGAATAGAGGATATATCATCAAGACCGCTTTGAAATTCGGTGCAGATTTCCGTGTCTATGATCGTGGTGTCAAACCAGGGGAAGATCATGCCCGATGGATTGTCTATCCAGTTCACGAAGGAACTACCTTAACCTGGCATGAATGGGCCGCCAAGAACCGTGTAGCGCATTCCACTAAGAAACGTCTGTTGATTGCTGTCGTGGATGGCGAAGGGGACGTAAGTTATTGGGAAGCTAGATGGTTAAGACCTTGATTTATTTTTTTTAACCCTCTGACTAGCGATATTGTAGTTACAAAAACTATATAAACCCTAAAAGCTAAGAAATTTCTATGCAGGATCAGGATATGATACTTAGTTTTCTGAAGGCTACTGGACCTACATTACCCGCTAAAGTAGCCAAGAACATCAAAACTGACATCATCCTAGCTTCTGCTCACTTAAGCGATCTTTATTCACGTGGTAAAGTCAAGATGTCCAGCCTTAAGGTGGGTGGTTCTTCTTTGTATTATCTGGAAGGTCAGGAAGCTGAATTGTATCAATTTGCAGCTGATAATCTTAATCCCAAAAATTATGCGGTCATTGAAAAATTAAGGCAGGAAAAAGTTTTTCGGGAAGCCAAGCTGGATTTGCTATCTAAGGTTGCTTTAAGATCCTTGAAGGATTTCGCTATCCCCTTGAGGGTCAAGTTTGAAGGGCAGGAAGAAATATTCTGGCGCTGGTATATGTTGCCACCAGAAGAAGCGAAAGATATCATTACCGATATGTTATATGGGGCATCTGAAGAACCAGTAAAGCAAGAGACCGAAGCTGTGGTGGAAGTCAAAAAAGAAATTCCTCCTCCTGTTAACTTACCAGAACCAGTTCCCGCAGTTACCGAAACCAAAGAACCAATAGACTATACCGTGCCAGAATCGACTCCAATTCAAGAAACCTCTCTCATTTCTGAACATCCAGAACCTCAAGTCAAGTTAGACTCACATCCTAAAATAATTCAACCATCAAGGGAAAAACCTGTTACAAAAGAGGAAAAAGCATTAGCAGAACCTAAAGAGGTCAAGGAAACAAAACCCATCAAAGAAAAAACTACTAAAAAAAGAACCAAATCTGTGGATAAGCTTCTACCATTAGTTGAAGAGTTCTTTGAGAAATTAAATGTCAAGGTAAAGAACAAAGAACTAGTCCGTAAAGATGCTGAACATAATTTTATCGTTGAAGTTCCTGGTTCCTTGGGCAGTATAATTTATTTCTGCAAAGCTAAAAGCAAGACTCGCTGTGACGAGAAAGATCTTTCTATCGCTTATATGGAAGCGCAGATTAAAAAACTACCCTTACTTTTCTTATATAGCAAGAGCATTACCAAGAAAGCCTTAGAGGTGCTAGAGACTGATGCTTTCCAGAATGCTAATGTGAAAAAGATAGAATGAAAGACGAAGCCTTGTTAGCTTGGGAACAGGAATTATATCTCAAATTGCAGCAATTAGCTGAGATTGATGCATTAAGGGTAGGACGTGCTTTAGATTTAAAGGATCTAACCGAACAGCAGGAAATTGTAGATGGTATAATCTCTTTGCAGGAAACAACCGATCGATCCAACGAGATTATCTTCTGGATCACCAAAGAATTTCATGAGAAGATTTATGGTTCGCAAGGTTGGATGCGGTGGTATCAATCGGTAAACGCTAAACTAAGAACTTGGTTTGAGCAAGCATTTCCTCGTTATCGTCGAAGAGAAGCGCACATCATTGAGAAACTGAAAACATTTCTGGAATTGCATGACCAAACTTTACTGAGATTAACTTTATTAAGAAAAAAAGAAGCACATCTTTTAGAGAAATTAGTTAAAAATCTCCACAGGTTAGAAACAAGATTATCTTTATCTCGTCGCCATAAGATCTACAAATTGATGCTTAAAGAAAGGGAACTTATTGTAGGGATGAACAAATATGAGCAATATAATTCTGTCTTGATTGAAGAAGTTAAAAGGCTAGTCCGTTCCTTACGCTCTAAACGTACACTTACTAGAGAGACAGCTATGGCTGTGTTCACTCCTGTACCAATTCCCCTGATTAGTGTCTGGGCTCCAGCGATAATTTATACAGTCTTTATTACTTTCTACAGCAGAACAGAAAATTATAATAAACTGGAACGTTACCGTTTAGGGAAGTAAGATGGGATTACAATTTAAGGAATTGATCGTCAAGAAAGAACTAGAGCTGAAAGAGCTCAATGGCAAGATCTTAGCTGTAGATTCCATGAATATGTTGTATCAATTTCTTACTACCATCCGCTCTGCTGACGGTTCAGCTTTAACTGATAATAAAGGTCGGGTGACTTCCCACCTCATCGGCTTGTTTAATCGTGCTACTTCCTTGATGGAAGGTGGGATGAAATTAGTTTTTGTCTTTGATGGTAAACCACCAGCGATAAAAAAGAAGACTTGGGAAAAACGGACTGCTGTCAAGAAGCAAGCTGCTTTGAAGCTCAAGGAAGCTGAGGAGGCGGATGATCTTCCTGAGATGAAAAAGTATTCAGCAAGAACAGCCGTTTTGACCAAGGAAATGGTGGAAGATGCTCAGAATGTTATTCGTGCCTTAGGTTTACCCATTGTTCAGGCTCCTTCGGAAGGTGAAGCTCAGACTGCGTATATGGTCAAGAAAGGGAAAGCTTATGCTTCTGTCTCTCAGGATTATGACAATTTGATTTTTGGCTGCCCTACTTTAATCAGGAATCTTTCCATTGCTGGTAAAAGAAAGAAGACCGGCAAGTTAGGTTATACCACCATAAACCCAGAACTGATATTACTGCAGGACGTCTTGGAAAATCTAGGATTAACCGAGGATCAGTTGATTGTCTTGGCTATTTTAGTCGGTACTGACTACAACCCTGGCGGTGTCAAAGGTGTCGGCCCTAAGAACGGTCTCAAGTTATTGAAAGAGCATGGTAACAATTTTGCTGAGATTTTCCAGCAGGTAAGCTGGTCCGAATCTTATCCGGAATTATCTTGGCAGGAAGTTTTTGATACAATTAAACATATTCCGGTAACTGATGATTACAGATTGGAATGGAACAAGATCGACACTATAGAACTGACTAAATTTCTTGTTGAAGAACACGATTTCAGTGAAGCTAGGGTTAAGAGCAAGTTGGAGAAACTGCAGAAACAAAATACTGGTCAGAAAGGATTAGGTAGTTTCTTCTAGTCTAATTTGATATGTTCAAGGCTTTTTGCAACACACTTTTCAGTTTCGGCAAGGTATTATGTAAAAAATCTTCGATACCGCAGTGTTTGATGAATAAGTTCCTAGCCTTATTAACATTTCCTTCAAATGGTAAAAGATTTCTTATGGTTACTATAACCTTTCTTACATTTTGTATATAAGGGTCAAGAAACTCTCTTTTTCTTGGTTCCTCGTTTAAGATTTTGCGGTAAGCGTTTACTGCGATAGAACAATCTTTAAGTCCTTCATTTAATATTTTTATTATGTCCTTGTTGTCCCAATGATTCATTTTTATTAATCTTAAATTATTTTTTAAACTAAGGAATATCGCTCTATAGGCACTAAAAAATGGTCTCATCAACGGATCGTCGAAAAGAGAGAAATCTATTTTTTCTAACTCTGCAACATAAGCTACTTTTTCTAAGTCTTTTAAAACCACTTCTCCCTTTCTCCTAAGATTAAGCACAAACTTAACTATCTCATTTGCAATTCTTTTTCTCTTACTTTCATTAACCACTACTGCAATTTCAGCAAAAAAACGTTCTCCTCCTAAATCTGCTAAAAATTTTTCATTTACTTCACTTTTCTTCGCTTCCATCTCAAGCAAATTATTTTCTGCTAATCTCAATGAATTTTTTATTTCATCAAGTAATGCTCCACCTGATTTAATGGTTATTAGCTTGATTGATCTATCTGCTTCTTCAAGAAATGATTCAATTGCTGATAAGCTCAAGAGGAATTTTTCTTCATTTTTCTTAATTGCAGAAGGATTTATTAGACCTGGTCTCCTCATTTGTCTTGTAGGGGGTAATTCAATCATATAATCTGGATACACTCAGAAAATATAAATTTACCTCTTTACAGAGGCTTAGTAGAAAAAGTCCGTCTGTGTCATTATTAGCATTATTAGCTAAGCGAATAATGACATGACCAGACGTAACTTACTATGTTCGCTTGCGATAGCGAGCGGTTATGGTAAGTGGAGTAGGACTTTTTCTACGGAGCCCTTCACAAAGCAAGCTTTAAATACAAAAACATCCTTCTAAATAGTATGTTAGCAGCTTATACTGAATTGAAAAATGCAGAGAAAGTGAAGCAATACTTGCTTAAACATCAACTCTTGCATCCAGATTACCTGCCTCAGAAGGAATTATCTCTCATTTATTTCCCACTAAAGAAAAAAGTCAAGATTCCTTTGGCCAAAACCACCAACACCAAATTCACCTTTCCACAGAGAGAAAGGACCATAACTATTGATGACTTGTTAAAAAAAGAACTTACACCAAAACAGTTTTCCTTATTACCAAGATCTCAGGAAATTGTCGGCTCGATTATGATTCTGGAGATTCCCGAAGAATTGAAGCGCAAGGAGAAGGAAATCGCTTTAGCCTATCTGAAGATTAACAAGCATATAACCACCGTTGTTAAGAAAGACAAGATCCATTCCGGAATATTCCGCACGAGAACAGTGAAATATCTAGCTGGTCAAAGAACCAAGGAAACTGTTCATCTGGAAAATGGTGTCAGGATAAAACTGCACTTGGAGAAAACTTATTTCTCAGCCCGTTCTGCTAACGAGCGGTTAAGATTAGCGCAGCAAGTCAAGAAAGGCGAAGAGATTCTGGTGATGTTTTCTGGAGCTGCACCTTTTCCCCTAGTCTTATCCAAGAATTCTCCTGCTAAAAATATTGTGGGTATTGAGATCAACCCTTTGGCGCATCAGTATGCTTTAGAGAATATCAAATTGAACAATCTGAAAAACATTATCATTTACGAAGGCGATGTCTTGCGGGTCATCCCTAAGTTAAGAAGAAAATTTGATCGGATTGCTATGCCTTTGCCTAAGACAGGAGAACAATTCTTGGGATTGGCTCTTAAAAAATCTAAACCTGGCACCATAATTCATCTCTATGATTTCTTGAGTGAAGAGGAATTTGCTAAGCAAAGAAAAGTTATTCAAGGTATCTCTAAATCAGAGAATCACAACATCAAGATCATACGCACTGTCAAATGTGGCCAATTCTCACCGAAAGTCTTTCGGGTCTGTTTTGACATCAAGGTATTGAGTTAAATCCACCAAAAAACTAATTAAAAATAGATAAAATAAATTAAAAAATTACAGCTTATTCTTCTTTCTCTTCGTCGTCAGTTGGTTCTTCAGATTCTTCTTGTTCAAAATCATCTTCAGATTGCTCTTCAGAGGCATCATCTTCAACAGGTGCTTCTTCGCTGTCTTCTGCAGGAGCTTCTCCTGATTCTTTAGCGATATCAGAAGCCATCTTCAACAACTTAACGTTCTCGGCTTTTGGACCTCTTTCCCCTTCCGCTGGGTCAAATGATACACGGTCGTTGTCTCTTAGAAAAGTTCTTTTCGGGAGCGCGGTGAAATGCACAAAATACTCATTTCCATCGTCTCCAGCGATAAAACCAAATCCTTTCTTCCTGTTGAAAAACTTAACAGATCCTTCCATTTTTCTCCTCCAATATACTGAGGCTCATTCCTCAGCCTTTATCTGAATTCCAAAAGCTATTTCATTTATAAATTTTGCTGAATAAAAAAGACAGTTATTTTTGACATAATCAATCCCACTGGTCACTGGACAAGTTCGGATAGCATATATAAATGATTCTTCTGACAAACATCCATGTCTCTGCCAAAATTAGTTTTAAGAATATTCAGGGATAATCCTTATCATATCTATACCGCTAGGGATCTTGAAAACATCTTTTCTGCAAAATATGATCTCGGTCTTTCAAAGAGCAAGATAACTATGATTTTGTATCGATTTTATCAGAAAAAATTGATCAACAGAACACCAACGCAATTAGCGGATGGCTATTATTATAGCTTAAAGAATAAAGCACTTCTTCATAAAATTCACCAAACCCATTTATTTCCCTACACTATTAAGGATAAACATCTTTATTTAGATCAAATAACTCTCTCTAATTTTGCAGAACTAAGTTGTGATAACAAATTGGATCTAAAAAAAATTAATCATTTTAATTTTTTAAAGAATTATGAACATAATCTAGATTCACCAGCAATGATTAGTATGCTGACTACGATTATAGGTTTTATAATGTGCGATGGTAGTATCAATGAGTTTAAAAATTCTGTAAAATTGTTTTTTAGACGGAAATATGATGCTTGTCTTTTTATGGAAAAATTCTTAGGTATTTTCAAATTTGAGGATATAGTCTGTAGACTTAACAATAAAGGGGGTTCTTATGACATTATCTTAAGAAAAGCAAGTTCTGCAGCAGATTTTTTTTATTTTTTAGGTGCACCAAAAGGGAACAAGGTTTTCCAACCATTTATTGTTCCGGATTGGATTTACCAAGGACCTGATGAAATAAAAAGAATTTTTCTCTCAACGGTCATTGGTAATGAAGGGTCAGCTCCTTCAAACAATCGTTGGCGCATCCAATTTGTTTTATCAAAATGTGAAGAACATCTTAGTAATTTGCTTTCTTTCCTTAACCAGATTAGAGCTATGCTCTATCATTTTGGCATAACTACTTCCCATATCCAGTTGAGAAAACAAAAAGGAAGACAATTTTATGGTCGTTTTTATATCAAAGGTAAGGAAAATCTCCACAAATTTTATAATGGATTCAGCTTTTTATACGCTTCTGAGAAGCAAGAAGTATTAAATGACTTGATATTTAGAGATAAAATCTCGGGGCGTGTAATGCGCAATGACAGAAGTGAACACCCGATGATCCCTTTGGGAGATGATTAACGGTAGTAACTCCTTAGCGTACACTGAGCCTCATATCTAGGATTCAAGAAATAAATAATTGGTAAAAATAATCAAAACTTCTAATCATCCAAAAAAACCCGGCTGTTCTTCATCTTCGTCATCAACTCTTACTTTATCGACAGCTAGCAGGAAATCTTCATGGATAACATGGTCACGGTCATTGCGGATGGCGAAATAACCTGCCTCAGTGCAGACTGCCCTAACTTCCGCTCCGCTGAATCCTTCCATCTCTTGGACTAATTCTTTGATCTTGACTTTTTGCAAGTTCATGTTTCTGCTGTGCACTTTAAATATTTCCATCCTGCCCTCTTCATCTGGCAGATCAACTTCAATCAATCGATCTAATCTTCCCGGACGGATCATTGCCTTGTCTAAGATGTCTAATCTATTAGTCGCGCCGATGACTTTAACGTTATCTAACGGTTTGAAACCATCGAGTTCTGCTAGTAGTTGCATAAAAGTTCTATTGACTTCTCTCTCACCGGAAGTTCCGGTATCGATACGATTAGCCGCCAAAGCATCTATCTCATCAATAAAGATGATTGCGGGAGCTTTGTTTCTTGCTAATTCAAAAATTTCTTTGACTAGCTTAGCTCCTTCACCGATAAATTTCTGCACCAATTCTGAACCTACTACCTCGATAAATGTAGCATTGGTACTATGGGCCACAGCTTTCGCCAATAATGTTTTTCCCGTTCCTGGCGGACCATGCAATAATATCCCTTTTGGGGGATGGATACCAATCTTCTTGAACAGTTCCGGTTTTTTTAAGGGTAATTCAATAACTTCCTTTACTTCCATTATCTCTTTTTTCAAACCACCGATCTCTTTCCAGCTTTCTTGCGGTTTCTCGATGATCACATACTTCTCTACATCCATATTATTTGTAACATTAATCTTTTCGATGACATTAAGGGTTTTTTGATCAACAAGAACAGAATCTCCGCTGTTGAG
>Ga0210057_1006423_pt1 | contig 14621 bp, 13 predicted proteins | sample CryGeyCG2114_010_2_FD_183968 | JGI IMG/M metagenome (GOLD analysis project Ga0210057, IMG submission 183968) | Groundwater microbial communities from aquifer - Crystal Geyser CG10_big_fil_rev_8/21/14_0.10 (SPAdes) (version 2) | ecosystem: Environmental > Aquatic > Deep subsurface > Groundwater ... | reverse complement strand
AAGGTCACTTTTCTCATATCAATAGGGTTACCTCTATACATAGAGGTTTGTCCAAGACTCAAAAAGAGAAGGTTATTAACTCCATTTGTTTAGCTTCAAGTGTTGCTCCGAGTGAAGAAAAACTAAAGCATATTTTATGAAAATATCCCTACGTTTGTGTACCTTATGCCAATAATTCCTGTTTCTATCTCGAAAACGGAGTAATCATTTAAAAGAGATTCATGAGTAGTTACTTGTATCTATACCGACAGGAGTTACTCAAAATGAAATTCCCTTATTTTTCCATCCTCAATCTTTTTTCTTATCAGAGGATATTTTTTGAGTTCCTCATCTTCTTCCAAAATTCTTGTCGCTTCATTTCGCGCCGCTTCCACCATTTTTAGATTCGACAACGCCTCCATTGCAATATCAGAAATTCCCCATTGTTTGCCGATTCCAAGCGAACCGGGGCCACGCAATTTTAAATCGAATTCTGAAAGCTCAAATCCGTTTTTTGCCGTCTGCAGAGCTTTCAGTCTCTCTACAGTTTTTTTTGATGAGTTTTCGGTAAAGACATAACAGTACGCTTGATGGTTTGAACGAATTACTCGTCCGCGAAGTTGGTGAAGTTGTGCCAATCCGAACCTCTCTGCACCCTCAATTACTATGACTGTGGCATTGGGTACGTTTACGCCCACCTCAACTACTGAAGTAGCGACCAGTATTTGTGTTTTATAATCGGCAAAATCATTCATAATCGATTCTTTCTCCGCAGGCTTCATCTTGCTATGAAGCACTTCTATTTCGTACTCAGGAAAAATATCACGTTTGAGTCGTTTAGCTTCCGCTTTTGCCGATTTTGCAAGCACGGCTGTTTCTTTGGCTGGATCTGGCTCATCTATTCGGGGACAGATAACATAGGCTTGTCTTCCAGCTTCTAATTCTTTCCTAATTTTTTCGTATGTTGATTGTCGATTTGTGGGCAGTACGACCTCGGTTATTATCGGTTTTCTTCCTTTTGGCATTTCATCCAATATAGAAAGGTCGAGGTCGCCATATATCGTAAGAGCGAGAGTTCGAGGTATTGGAGTTGCACTCATAGATAACAAATGCGGAATTGACGCTAAACTATGCAGAACAGACGCAGAAGTCCGAGCCTTGCTGTAGGTATCCTTTTCCTTTGTTAGTTTCCGAGTTCCGTCACTGTTTAGCGTCTGTTCCGCATTTTTTCCGCGAGTAACGAGTTTTGCTCTTTGCTGCACCCCGAAGCGATGCTGTTCATCTATTATCGTATAGGCGAGGTGCTTAAAAGAAACTTTTTTCTGTATCAGAGCGTGTGTGCCTATGAGTATCGATATTTCACCGCTCCCTACCCATTTTAGAAGTTGAGTGCGTGATATATCAGTCCAGCCTTTTGGATTTACTTTTGAGGGGAATTTACGGCATTTAGCACCGGTAATGAGACCGATAGATATTCCAAGGTATTCAAAATAGGTTATAAAATTTTCGAAATGTTGCCGAGCTAATATTTCAGTCGGTGCCATATAGGCGACTTGTAAAGTTCCAAAAGTCTGACCGAGTGGGCGTGTTGTTACAGCTGCGTAAGCGGTTGTCGCCGCCACTGCGGTTTTACCAGACCCGACATCTCCTTCGAGCAGTCTCGACATTGCGTGACTTTTACGCATATCAGACAGTATCGATTCTATGGAATCTTTTTGAGATCTCGTTGCTTCAAAGGGGAATCTTTTTACAAATTCATTTATATCTTTCTCATCCTTATCTATAACAAATGCCGGATTTTTCTTAAATTCACGTCGTGCTTTTTGTTTTTGTACCTGTATGAAGAAAACTTCCTCAAAAGCAAATCTTTTGCGTGCCGCTTTGGCATCACTTTCTTTTTGAGGTGAATGCATCCAGATCATTGCTGTCTTAAATCCGGGTAAGTTGTAACGATCTAATATTTCTCGAGGAAGTGGGTCCTCTAAATTTTCAAGTATATTCTGTTTAAATATTTTTTGTATCGTGTGGTATATCCACGCCGACCTGATTCCTTTGGTCTCCTGATATATGGGGTAGAGTCTCCATGCGTCTTGAGACACTCCTTCTTTATCACGAAAAAGTGCGTCTCCCACACCTTGTGGTAGGGAACCCACTTTCTCTATCTCCGGATTTGAAAAATACAGCGAATCACTTTTCTGCCGTTTGGAAACCGTCCCCTCGATTCTCACAAGAGAGCCTTCTCCTATCATCTTGGCAATATATGGCTGGTTAAACCATGTTATCTTTACTGTTCCTGTATCATCTTTCAAAGTTCCTTCCGCCATAGGGATTTTTTTATTATAAGCTTTGCTTGTTTTCAAATTTTCAATTGTTCCAAAAACAACCGCTTTTTCCTTTGGTAGTAAAGAGTCTATTGTCTTTATGGAAGCTGTGTCCCCGTAGCGATTGGGGAAATGGTATAGTAGGTCTCGTATAGTACCTATGCCGAGTTTTGACAATGCCTTTTTTTGCGTTTCTGTAATTCTTGCAATTGAGTTTATCGGGCTTTTTTCATCGATTTTGTCTGTCATGGGCTATATTGTAGCACTAAAATAGCTGTTAGCTTTTAGGTTGTAGTTGATAGCTGGTAGGAAGAATAGAGGGTTGAAGGCAGTCTGACTAACTCCGCTGCGGAGTTAGTCAGACTGCCTGGATCTTTGTCTTAAGTTGTTTGTTGTGGGTTGTCGGTTATGATAGTTGTTAGCTGTTGGGAAGCAAAGAGAGGAGGAAAAAAGGAGAGTTTTTTAATTACCAAAATTTCAAACAAAAACACTGAACATAATAATATAACTTTAAATTACGAAACTAACTTCGTAGGCGAGGGATTATGGGTTCTGCCGAACCGAAGTCAAAAATTTTGAGCTTAATGCCGTAGATACGCTTACAAATAGCGCATGCGAATAGTATTAGCGAGAAATTTTTGATGATGTGCAGGCGAAATCCATAATTTTGCAGTAGGAGGTAGTTTCGTAATTCAAAGAATATAAAGGTCAGTAAATAGGTGTGGGTGCAAGCTAAAGCGGGTTTTGCCGAAGGCAAAACCCGCTCGTCTTCTCTACTAAAACCTAACACCTATCCCTACATTTGTCTCTTATAACTTCTTATCGTAAGAGCAAGCGTGGTTGCAAAAATGCCCACGTCTCGGAATATTATATCTCGAGCACCCGCCCAGTTGAAAAAGATAAGACCGGCAAGTGACAATGTTGCTATAAGTGAAGGAATAAATATCTTTTTCCCGAATAGAAGCCAACCGGCAATTATAATCTCAAACGCACCCCAGATAGTGAGAAGGGTAGTGCTTGGAATATAATCATTTAGAAACGGAGGAAAGAATCCTATCCACGCGACCGGTTCCATAAAACCGCCTATTGCGGCGTAAACGAAGGTAAACGCTACACCGGCTTTTAAAATAAATATGAATACTTTTTCTCTGCTTGGCATATAAATTTTTTACTGAACGATTATTTCACCCGAAGCACTTGCTGAGACGTGGTTATGGTAACCCCATTTTCCTGTCTTATCGAAAGTAAATTCGTAGACGCCGTCTTCTCCGACTGATTCACATTGGTCAAAGGCGGTATTTCCTGTGCTCGGGCAGTGTTCTCTAAGTGATGTGCCTCCGTATATTGTGTGTGTTGGGTGCAAATCCGATCCGACCCACATCGGACGATTGCTTTTATTTACAAATCGTACGGTGTCGCCCTGTCCTATAGTAACCGAATCAGGACTGAAATTATTACCGTCGTAAATTATTTCAGTTGCGTCATCTTCCGTCGTTGTAGATTCAGAATCGATTTCATCTGTTGGTAAAAGAGTTGTGCCTTCAGGACAATTGGCAAATGTACAAGAAGGAGCAACTCGAGATACGAAGCTTCCGTCACTACATTCTCTGACATCTTGAGCGCAGGCGATACCTTCATTGTTTTCTTCCGACATCGAAGTGTCGTCATTATTGCTTGTATCGGGTTTACTCCAGTGGTTAAAAGCGAAAATTCCACCGACTAAAATTACTATTGCAATTATTATTGTGTAGTAGCGAGGATTCATTTTGTTTTATTTTAAATACCTTGAATTAATAAAATCAAGGACAGGGTAATATTTATAGTATAAGTGTTAAGGGCAGGGGAGGCAATGGGCAAATTCCAATATATTGTGGTCTCAATTTAAGATCCCTCAAACGGGGTCCCAAAGACACCAACAGCAAGCTCCGCCCATACGAGAAGAAGTAGTAGGATGGCGAAAGGTAAACCTCCAAGCATTTCCTTAAACACGCCACTCGCCTGGCGGGTTTAGATGTTTGAGAAATGGATACATAATCTTTATATTAGATTATTTGTTTTTACACTTTTTAAAATAAAAGTATCAATCAAATTTTTTCGCATACCTATAACTGAATTTTCTTTAACACTTGCTCTACGACATCATCGGTCGGTTGTGTAGCATCTATTGGAATTGCCCCAATATCGAGCATCTCTTTTTCAAAATCTTCATACCAGCCAAGTATAAGTTTCTGAGCGGTTTTGTCTTTCCCAAACTCATTGTTGGTACGCATCTCAATACGTTCAATAAATACCTCTGGCGGACATTGCAAAAGTAACACCTTATCAAACAAATGTAAGAAGTCCTTTTGGTTCGACGGGGATCCGAGTATGACAACCACATCATCACCTTTATTCATAAGTTCAATTAATTGCGGTACGCTACATACCCACTCGTGGTTACTCACGAACTCATCATTTAAGATAGCGTCATCGCTGGCTTTTTGACCCCTGTTTTTATCGATCCATGTGCAAAGCCCTTCGACCTCATCGACATCTATGGTGTACACTCCCTTTTTCTCTAATTCTTTTGCTATGGTTGTTTTGCCAGTGCCGGAAATACCGGTGATGAATATTTTTTTCATATTACTTTGTTAATTGTACAAAAAAATACATTCGATACATAACCCGTTTCTACTTTGGGTGCAAATTATTGGCGGTCTACCTCGGGCTGGAACCGTGGTTGGTCAAGTCCTGTAAGGTTATTTCCAATAATTCCTTTGTATCAATTTAAGGTTCTAACAGCACCTTGGCTTTTTCAAAAAGCGCCAATCTCCTGTGCAAGGCTTTCTGAATTTCTGAAGCTACCGTCTTTATTAAAAACGTTGACTATCTTTGCTCCAATTTTTTCGGGAACATTCCATACGTCCAAGGAACGCATCTGTTTATTTAGGACAGACTCGTCAAAATCAGCTCGTTGCATTGTGGCTTTACGTGCCAAACCCCTATCCCCATCAAACCAGAAAATATCAAAACCATATCGATCTATCATTTTCACAATATTCATTGTTTCTTTATCTGGACTAAAACCCCATGTGGCAATAATGTCTTTAGATTGAGAAAAATGTTTTTCTATAAATTTTTCTGGTGACTCCAATATTTTTGAGGTACGAGGATTTTCCTCCATGTCTATATGGACATAATTGTGATTCTTTTCAAGAAAGCGTAATGTATCATGACCTTGGCAACACTAAAAGAGGTAGAATACTAAAATGTCATATACAACAAACCCACATATGGGAAAAGTGAGGAGAGATGCGGTTAATTTAGTGAAGTATCGAGGTTGGTCGATGCGGAAGGTAGCTTTGCGATATGGAGTAGAGCCAAGCACCATCTCAAGATGGTGTAAGCGTCCTTTCGCTACCGGATGGCATGAATTACCTACTCAATCATCTCGCCCAAAGACTATCCCCAACGCTTTGAAAAAAGAGATTGTAGAAGCAATCATAGAGAAAAGAATCGGTCGCCGAAGATGCGGTCAGCATATCTGTCACGAACTCAAAAGAGAAGGAATACATGTGAGCCTGCCTTCAGTCCAGAGAACTCTCGATCGGCTTGGATTTCTGAAAAAGCGTTCTCCGTGGAAACGTCCACATGATGCAACTCCAAGACCGATAGTTTTAAACGCTGGAGCCTTAATACAGCTTGATACAGTGCACATCTTGACTCCGGATGGTACTCGAATATATATCTACACATTGATTGATCTTTTCTCTAGGTGGGCGTATGCGGAGGCAGTAGAAAAAATCGGAGCGAATGAAAGTGTTTTGTTTGTGAAAAGAGCAGTTTCAAAAGCACCATTTAAATTTGAAATGATTCAAACAGACCATGGCAGTGAATTTTCAACTTGGTTTACCCATTCTATGTGGCAGCTAAAAATCAAGCACCGACATTCCAGGGTTCGCCAATCAAATGACAACGCCCACATTGAAAGATTTAATCGAACAATCCAGGAAGAATGCTTAGATCGCACGACTCACACCATTTCCGAATTTAAAAAATCGCTTGCTGAATATCTGCCATATTACAATACACAAAGAATTCACATGGGAATTAATTATCAAACTCCGGAAGAAGTGTTGCGAAGGTGTTGATTATTTTTCGGAAAGTCACCCAAGGTTGTTTTTCCTGTTCCTGGTATTCCAACAATTAATATAAGTCTTCTCTTCATGTTTTTATCTTCTTCGTGATAACTCTAAGATTCAGAGAGGGAGGGATTCGGTCACAGATAATTTTCTGCTGAAAATTTCCGCGACCCCGACTCGGCACCGTCGTGCCTGCGTCTTTCGAATCCGCGTTACGTCCCGAAGCTGATTTCGGGACTACGCCTCGCTCCCTCCGTTTCGGGCGAAAGTGAAAATTGGCGGTGTTTCTTGGACGAAGTTCGAACATTGTATGAGCAAAATCCGCAGGATTTTGACGACTGACGCACGCGCCGAGCGCGTGGTGGCTCGAAATCCCAATCGTACGCGCGGAGCGCGTGCCAACGCCAACCCTGCACGCCTCGCACGCTCCCTCTGGTCGCGTGTACAAAACCAAAAATTTCCTTACCAATCCATTTTCGGCGGGGGGTGTGGGGGGAGCCGCTTAAAAAATGAAAGGAAATTTTATGGTTTTGTTTCCGCCGCTTCATTCCTCCAAAAAGGACTCGTATTTGTATTTTAGCATGGTGGGAATATTTCGTCCGTCCTTTTTCTCCGTCATTCGCGTCGGGCGAGGCGCTTCCTCTCCGAGTTTGGTGGTAGCTCTGTCGTCCACTCACACTTCGCAATCACCTCGCATTGGCCGTTCGCATTCGCTCACGATGCCTGCTCGGTGTTGCTTCGTGTTCGCTCTGTGACTTCGGTGACGTTCGTGGTGGCTCTAAAAAAGCGGATTGTGCCAAACTATCGAATGGCACAAGCAAATCATATTGCGCTTGCTCCAACCCTCCCATGCGCGCGCAAGCGAGGCTCCCTTTATTTGGGAACTGAACTGAGTCGTAGGTTCTGGGGTAAAAACTGGTCAATCTCAGCATCTGACCACGTGTAGTGTTCTCCTCCTGATGCGCCTGCTGTATGCAAACGCCTTTGAGCTTCTGCGTACTCTTTCGTTCCTGTCTGTGGGGCAAGGTCAGAGATAACTTGATATTCAGCTTGGAGTGAATTGCGACGATCAGCGATTATATTTTGCGAGATTTGTTCATTCATGATGTCTACGATTAAGCCGCGGTACTTGTCTCGTAGTTGCATATATTTCAGTGCTGAATTTTTATGCGCGAGAGCGATTTGCTCAAAATTGAACGTAAGCTGAACAATCAAAAAGATTATTTCTCCCGCCGCAATACCAGAACCAAGATAAGAAAAAACAAGGTTTGATGGATTTGCTACTTGGAGTATAAGCATAAGGAGAGCAAATGAAACAATACTTATGTTCGCAATTTTCACCCTCAGAGCAAGTACTCCTGCATTTTCAGCGGCCACTTCCTGCACTTTGTGTGTAAAGACGGTATTTGCAAATGACTGCCGAACGATAGAAAGGTTTTTGATATCCATAGATTTATCCAATCGGAACAAACACGTGCCCTATGGCTACGCATTGCCCATTTCTAATTATGTAACACTCTACGTAATGCTCCCCATGATACAGTGTACTCTCCTTTTTTGTTTCTGACCCATCGTCATCAGTGATCTCACCGCGCAAAGCACCGAGTTCTTGTGCTTCGTTGCCAAAGTTTCTCACTTTCCATTTCACGCTATAAGGCTCTGGAACATTGTGAGAGATTATCTTGAACAAAAGGCTTGCACTTTTTTGGATACGGTAGCCACGTTTTTGAAACTCACTCAGAAGCCAATGATTTTTTCGCCATCCATTTTGGTTTACGTTAACATCTACCGTCACAGAATAATCCGGATTAAGAACAGTTTCGATTCCATATTTTCGATTAAGATGCTCCTCTGTTAATGCCGGAAAGAGTGATTGTAATTTTGAAATTATCTGGTGGAAAGTTGCAACGACACCCTTCTCCGTTTCGGCAGACGGGAAAGCCTCACCAAATATTTTTTGCCATTCTTCAGTTGCTTTATCAATTTTTTGCTCACTTTCGAAATCGCAGCCCTTAGTGGCTCGATTAAGAGCGGTGCTTATATGACTTTTGAGCTTTTCGTCCGATGCAGAGCTATAGAAGTAGTTGAAAAAATCTCGGATGGTGGTTGAGTATCCGCTGTCGGAATTACTAAATGAGAAGAATTCGAGGACTTTGTTCTCAATCACGTAAGATTTTACCGGAGCAGTGCAAAGCTCCGCCCATTTTTTAACCATACGTATTAGTGCCCTCGTTTTGCCTGTTTGTTCGTTGGAATCCTTTATCCTTTTAATTTCTGCTCTATGGTCAACAACTTCCCAGCTCCCGCCGTTTTCGGAGTTTGGGATAATAAATGTACCGTTCTCGTTTTCCCATGCGGGACAGAGCTCTACATTGTGTTGAGGATCGGAAAACTCCAAAACGACTACTTTGCCAAACGCCTTAATCGGCGTATTTGGATATTTTTCTTCCAATACCCTCTTGATGTTTTGAAGAAGTTGAGACTGACTGTCTGAGTTGTTGTCGTCGTATTGCGAGAACTTTTTCGGCGGCATTATAAAAATAATATCTATGTCGCGGGCGGGACGAATATGTGTTTTCTTACCGTAAGAACCTATAAGAAATCGCGTGTTGCCGTCGTAGGTCGTATTTGGATAGTAATGGGAATGGAGCTTGCTACAAACACCATCGTACTTTCGCTTCGCGTCTTCACGTTGAAACGAAGTGAGTTTTATATTTTCGTAAAATTTTTCAAATTGTTCTTGTATCGCCATAGTAGTATCAGTAAGTCATGTGGATAAGTATACTTGCCCCTGTCTGAAGTTTCAAGTATACTGGTATTGTATTTGAAAGTAATTTGAATGTCAATACTATGATCAGTAAAAAGCAAAAGCAAATATACGATTTCATTGTGTCCTATTCTCAAGAGCATGGGGTCGCTCCCTCTCTGGAAGATATAGCGGAGCATTTTTCTGATTTTTTAAATTACCCATCGTCTGCTCATTACCACGTGAAGAAGTTGCAAGAAGAAGGCTATTTAGAACGAGAGACAAACAAGCCGCGTTCTATTGGTATTTATGCAGATAGAACGGTGAAAACACCTTTTATGAAAAAGACGGGGATGGATTCTGTCCGTGTTCCTGTCTTGGGCGCGGCAAATGCCGGCCCTGCGACATTGTTTGCCGAAGAAAATATTGCCGGCTATTTAAAAATTTCACGAAGCAAGTTGAATCGAAAAGATGGAGTTTTTGCTTTGCGTGTAGAAGGTGACTCTATGAACCGCGCAAAGATTGATGGTAAGAATCTTGAAGAAGGAGATTTTGTTTTAATTGATTCTGAATATAAGACGCCAAAAAATGGAGATCATGTTTTATCAATTATTGATGGTGCAGCAAATCTCAAAAAATTTGAACGAGATACAAAAACTGGAGATGTAAAATTAATTTCTGAATCAAGCAATCCTAAACATAAACCTATTTATATCTCCAGTGAGGATGATTTTATGATAAATGGAAGGATAATTTCTGTTATTAAACGATAGATGCTTAAAATGCTATAATCAAAATATCTTATGAATGAAATCTTTAAAATCTATAGTTCCCTTTGCTCTCATTACCTAAACAAACAAGAGCTTTTAGATAAGCTTTTGAGTTTTTTCTTGAAGAAGCCGAATTTAGATAATCAAATCGATAAAATGCTCTATACGAGCATGAAAACTGGAGATAAAATTGACCCCCTGAAAATTTTTCAACTCGTTGGACTACTTCACCAGAAAAAACGAGAGTCTGAAAAGATTGTGAATACAGACAAAAGGAAACACTATGGAATTTATTACACGGACTATTCAATTGCTCGCTTAATTGCACAAGAAAGCTTGAGTGAATCAAATAATGACGATCTCTTAAAATTGACCTTTTTGGAGCCATGCTCTGGCACTGGTATTTTTGCGGTTGCATATATAGATGAAATACTTGAAAGAGTTGGCAACCTTAATCAAAAAGCTTTTCAAAAGCTTATTGATAATATTTATCTATCTGATATAGATGCGGAGGCTATTGACCTACTGATTAAAATATTACCTCTTTACATAAAATCAAAGTACGACGTTTCTGTAAAAATAAAATCTGAGAATTTTTATAAAGGCGATATTTTGTTTGGCTCGCGTAATGGGAAAATTGAAAAACGAAGTCCAAGAGAAATTTTTGGGATAAAAAATGGTTTTGATGTGGTTCTGACCAATCCGCCTTATAAATTACTTAAAGCAAACGGAAACAAGTATCAAGACGGCTTAAACTTAAATCAGCATGCACTGGATATTAAAAATATTCTTGATTTTATTAGAGCAAATAATGTATACAAATTTAATCAAGGGACTCTTAATTACTACAAAATCTTTCTAGAAGAAATCCTTGAAAATTATACACATAAATCTAGTAAAGTTGGTGCAATAATTCCTATAACTTTACTTAATGATAAGCAAAGTGAGCTTCTGCGAAAAAGAATCATAAACAACTATAAGTTATTCAAGATATACATCATTCCAGAAAAAAATGAATTTTTCCCTGATATATCGCAAGCGTTTTGTTTTTTTGCATTAGACAAAAAAGAGCCCGGGGATGTTATCCGCATCAATCCCAAAGTTATTAATCAGGGTGATTTTGCAAAAGAGGGCGTAGAGGTTAGCGTTGATCATATAGAAAAAACGAGCGAAACCGCACCAATTGTTATTGAAAGTGAGATTGGATGGAGAATTCTCCAAAAACTAAATACCCTTCCAAAACTTCGTAGCTTAACATCGGTTTGTAATGCTCGTGGCGAATTGGATTTAACTTTGGATAAAGGTTTTATAACGAACAAAAAAACATCGTTACCGCTTTTGCGAGGTAATAATGTGAGCGAATTTTCTTATACATTAGGAGAATTTTTTACTGATGAAAAATTTATACAAAAAACAACAGAAAAAAGTAAATATATAAACAGAGAAAGATTAGTTTGCCAACAAATCTCAAATATTCACCTCGAAAAGCGCTTAAAGTTTACGAAAATACCGGGAAATATTGTTTTGGGTAATTCTTGTAATTTTCTAACATTTAATGAATCACTTTTCGGGAGTCAAGAAGTTAGCCTTACCTATTTACTTGGGGTGCTTAATTCAATGTTACTTAATTGGAGATTTAAAATAACCAATTCAAACAATCACATTAGCAACTACGAGCTATCAGAATTACCCATCGCCATACCTTCATCTTCCGAGAAAAGAGAAATTGAAAATCTTGTTGCTTTAATTAAAAATACTGACGATCAAGAAAGTATATACCAGTTGAATATGAAAGTATTTGAATTATATGGACTAGATGAAGAAGAAAGAAATTATATTCTAGGTAAACACACAAAAATGGTTAATTCGTTCTTAAAACCTCAAAAGGAAAATCTATTTGCTTATGGTCTATAATCATACAACTTACTCACTGAGTGAAAATGATCTCAGAATGGTTAAATCAGTTCCGCCTGGGGGAAACTGGAAAAATATTCCACATGACATACCTTCAAAAAGGTTGGAACAGATACGCGTGTCTGGAGGCAGGACAACTCTGTACGGCAGACTCTCTTTTGATAAACCAAGTTACACAATAACAACCTATTTTAATCGTCCTGGAAATGGCACATACATACATCCAATCCATAATCGTGTAATAAGCGCACGCGAAGCGGCTCGGTTTCAATCTTTTCCTGACAACTATATTTTTGAAGGATCGAAAGGGTCTTTGTGTAAACAGATTGGCAATGCCGTTCCGCCGTTGCTTGCATTTTCTATCGCAAACCAAATCCAAAAAAAAACCAAGACAAAAAACTTACTTGATTTATTTTGTGGTGCTGGAGGCTTAAGTCTAGGCTTTGGTTGGGCTGGTTATAAGATAATTGTTGCTAATGATAATTTTAAGCAGGCGTGCGAAACATACAGAGCTAATCATACAGACACAGTTTTAATTGAAGGTGATATCGCCGATAAGCAAATTCAAGATACAGTCTTAAAAGAATCTGAGAGAGGAAAGGTTGATATTGTCGTAGGGGGTCCGCCATGCCAAGGATTTTCTCATGCTGGAAAGAGAATGATTGATGATCCTAGAAACTTTCTTTACAAAGAATTTGTCAATATTGTAAAAAAAATTAAGCCTAAAGTATTTGTTATGGAAAATGTGGAGGGTATTTTAACAATAAATGGCGGTAAAACCTATGAGGAAGTAAAAAATAATTTCCAGCGATTAGGTTATTCCGTAGCAGGAAAAAAACTGCATGCTGTACAATTTGGCGTTCCTCAAAAAAGAAAGAGGGTTGTAATTATCGGAGTCTTGAACGGAGATCCTGAGGAGCTTTTTCCTAATCCAATTATTAATAACGAAGAAAACTATATTACTACGGAAAATGCGATTGGGGATTTATTCAATGTCGAAGTTGGTGGCCCTGATATCAAAATAAAATTAACAACCAAACCTGCACATCCTTTCCAGAAATTTGCAAGAGGGCTCATTTCCCCGGGTGAATATATCAAAATTTTTTAGCTAGATTTTTTGCGACAATTTCAAATGTTTCAAAAAGACATGCTAGTGCTTTCTTTTCGTTCCCGCGCTCAAGATGTTTAATAACTTGACTAAGGTTTTCTGCAATTTCATCCGTTAACCACTTTTTCAAATTACGGTTTTTCTTTAAAGAATATTGTTTTAAGGAATCAAGAGAAATGCGTATATATCTTTTTGCATTATTCGCATACTGCTTTTTTGTTCCATTAATCTTAACCATCTTTTTAAAAATTCCAGTTTCAGGATCAAAATCCTCAAATTTTATAGAATAATCAGCATATTCTGGGTGTAAGAAGTTTTTTATCAAAAAATCCTTATGACCATTCTCTGCAAGATATGAAAAAATTGAAAGAACATGATGCATGTTTTCACGCATGAGTTTTCCAAGTTTTAACGCACCTTCATTATCAGTTACTTCATTTTTTAGTAAATCCCAAAGATGTTTCGAATGAGAAGAAATGACTGGCTCGGCCATTTCTTCTTGAAGAAGTAGTTTTATATCTGCTAACGTCATTCTGTTGTTTCTAGCAGAATTAGCAGCTCGTGTCAGAGGCCTAAACTTTGGCCTATGGCTAAATCCGAGAGAAATTGGTCCGAGATGGTCAGGACTAACACCATGTTTTTGAAATTCTTTCATTAACCAACTTGCAGCTTTCCAATCTCCTTCAGACCAGTTTTCATAAGCACGTCTATCCTCTCCATACCTTGCAAGATTACTTTTATGTCTTCCCGTGTCTTGTTTACCACGACAACAAAGATTGTAGGTATGGTATCCATCTAGTCTGTCTGGAGCATTGCTCATTGCACCCGGACTCATAGTGTTGCGTTTGTTTTGGTAGACATAGTCTAAACTCATAACTTTTCCACAAATTTGGCACGGTTTTTCTCCTGTGGGATGGATTGCTCTAGCTGTTTTGGATATCCATGCATCTCCTTTTGGCAAACCTAATTCTTTTCTTTTTTTATCCCACCACTTTAGGCGAGCTTGGCCAGCTTCGCTTCCTCGTGTTACAACCCAGCGAATTGAGCTATCTTTCTTATATAAAAAGGGCATCCCTGCATAATTGGGATGTTTTGCGATAAATTCCATATATTTTTTAAAGACAGGATGCCAGTCCCTTTTTATGCGTTTTGCCATGTCTATTTTATGAAGAAATCAATATCTTTTTTGTATAATTTTGCAAATTCTTTCAGCTGTAGTACATCAAAACGTCTTTGCCCCGACTCAATTTTTGAAACGTAGGACTGTGTCCTCCCTAGTTTTTCTGCTACCTCAACCTGATCCAAGCCAGCATCAATACGCGCCTTTTTCAAACGTTCTACGATTTTTTGGTGCTCCTCTTTGTATAAAGCTCGTGGCATATGCTTATATCATAATATTCCATTGCGTAATATGCCAAACTGCCATATAATATTTATATGGTGAAGCGGCGGAAACAAAACCATAAAATTTCCTTTCATTTTTTAAGCGGCTCCCCCCACACCCCCCGCCGAAAATGGATAGGTAAGGAAATTTTGGGACTGTAAAATAAAGTGTGTCTGATAACATAGAGTAATCTATCAATTAATCAGACAAAAATGAAAAAGAATCTAAAAACAAAAACTAGAAGCGAGATATTTTTGGAAAGTTCCATCAAGAACATG
>Ga0210057_1006422_pt1 | contig 14621 bp, 19 predicted proteins | sample CryGeyCG2114_010_2_FD_183968 | JGI IMG/M metagenome (GOLD analysis project Ga0210057, IMG submission 183968) | Groundwater microbial communities from aquifer - Crystal Geyser CG10_big_fil_rev_8/21/14_0.10 (SPAdes) (version 2) | ecosystem: Environmental > Aquatic > Deep subsurface > Groundwater ... | reverse complement strand
GAATCTTGCTAACTCGAATGACAATGGTCGAATAGCCTATAGCTCTGGGTGGTCAGGATTTATAATGAAAACGTATAATAAATTGTATGAGTACCTTTATTCTATGGGAAATCTGACTCTTGCATGGAGAAACGCAAGAGAGGGTAAGTCATCTCACAGAGACGTTATGGAATTTGAGAAGGATTTGGAAAGAAATTTATTGAATTTACATTATGAATTGAAAAATAGAACTTATAGACCAAGACCATTAACGACTTTTGTTTTGAGAGATCCTAAGACAAGGGTTATTTCAAAGTCCCATTTTAGAGATAGAGTTATTCATCAGGCACTTATACTTGTTATAGGGTGTATTTTTGAAAGGCAATTTATTTATGATTCGTGTGCTAATCAAGTAAATAAAGGAACTCTGTTTGCATTAAAAAGGTTAGACTATTTTATGAATAAAATTTGTAGGAGGGGTGCAAAAGGTTTTTGTTTGAAAGCAGACATAAAACACTATTTTGATGAGATTAATCATGAAATACTACTCAAAATAATATCTAGAAATATAAAAGATAAGGACGTAATTTGGTTAATTCGGCAAATATTAAACAACACGGTTCGTCAATCGGGGGGGGGGCGAACGACAAAATAGCAGAAGGAATGCCCTTGGGCAATTTAACCTCTCAATTCTTTGCTAATGTTTATTTGAATAATTTTGACAAGTTTGTTAAACATGAGTTGAAAGTTCCATATTATATAGAGGACTTTGAATAACCCCTTCTTTTTCAAAGTCCTTCTTAGAGAGTTTTGAAGATTTAGGGGTTTTTCAAAACTCTCTATAAGGTATGTAGATGACTTTGTTATTCTACACAAGTCTAAGAAACAATTAGAAATATGGAAAGAGCAGATTGACGAATTTTTGTATAATAGATTAAAAATAAAATTGCATCCACAAAAGTCTAGAATAATTCCTATTTCTAAAGGCATTGATTTTGTTGGTTTTAGAAACTTTCATTATTATAAATTATTAAGAACAAGAAACATTAAAGCGATAAGAAATAAAATTAAGTTGTTCAAAAATGGAATTATAGATTTTGGAATTCTATTTGAAGTTCATCAAGGTTGGCAGGCGTATGCAAAATGGGCAAACACCCACAAATTGAGAGAAAAGATAAAAAGTGAGATTATTAATGCTATTTGGAATAAAATAAACTTTGAATAGATTTTTGTATATAAACTATAGAATTTCTGTTTATATGCAACTGGTGGAATTTACGAAGTAAATTCTAACTTGCGTTTGCTTTATTGTTAATTGAAAGATTTATTAATCATTTTAATTAAGAGTTATTATGGATATTCATAAAAAGGATTTGTTTGTCGGGGGTTTTATAGTCTTGATTCTTGTTGTAGGAATTGTTTCGGCTATTGATTTTCCTGTTGTTAAGGATAAGTATGTTAATGATTATGTGGGGATTTTGAGTGATGAACAGAGAATAGAATTAAGGGGGGTTTTTGAATCTGTTGATGAACAGACTACTGCAGAGATTGTTTTTGTTTCCTTGGAGAGTATTGATGGGGCAGATATTGGAGATTATGCGATTCAGTTGGGGCAAGAATGGAAAGTTGGGAAATCGGATAAAGATAATGGGCTTGTTATTTTGTATGTGAAAGATATAAGCAGAATATTCGCTGCAACTGGATATGGTATTGAAGGAATTTTACCTGACAGTAAGGTAGGAAGATTGTTAGATGAAAATTATGTTCCTTTAAGAAATTCAGGAAATGTTGGACAGGGAATTGTTGAGTTTTCTAAATCAGTAAGTGAAGTTATGTTTGAATATGCTGAGGAAATAATGTCTGGAAATGCCTCGAGGAATAATGCTACAGAGATAATTGGAGCTTTGATTCCTATTCTAATTTGGATTTTGATTTTCTTTTTCATTTTTTATAATAACTATAAACGTCGTAAGAAAGACAAGAGATATAATGATTTTCCTTGGTGGGTTTTATTGTTTATGCCAACTGGAAGGAGCTCTGGAGGATTCGGGGGAGGAGGCTTCGGAGGTGGCGGTTTTGGTGGAGGAGGCTTCGGAGGCGGAGGAGCAGGGAGATAAGTTAGTAAGGTTTTTAAATTGAGGATTATAACTATGATTGTAAAATGGCTAAAATAAAAGGACTAAGTAAAAAGACTTGGTGGATTATCGGAATTGTTGTAGTTGTATTATTATTGTTAATGATGTTTGTTGGAAAATATAATATTTTTATTGCTTTAGAGCAAGCAGTTGATTCGAAATGGAGTTCTGTGGAGAATCAATATCAAAGACAGGCAGATTTGATTCCAAATCTGATTAGTGTTGTTTCGAGTTCGGTAAATGTTGAGACAGAATTTGTTAAGGAAGTTACTGATGCAAGGACAGCTTGGAGAGATGCAGATAGTCAGTTTGCTAGAGATAGAGCAGGAACACAAATGAATAACGGGATAAGTGCTTTAGTTAATGCAGTTGCAGAGAATTATCCAACATTACAGGCAAATAAGCAGTATGTTGCTTTGACTGATGAACTTTCTGGAACTCAAAACAGAATTACTAATTCAAGAAGAGAGTACATTGAATCTATACAGAATTATAATACTGCTACAAAGAGATTCCCTGGGAATATAATCGCTGGAATGTTTGGATTTGAAGAGAAGGAATATTATACTGCAGATGAAGGAAGTTTGGGGACGCCAACATTGGGAACTGGAGTTTTGCCTTAGTTTTATTTTATTTTATTTATTAGGTAGTTTTTAACAAGTTTCTTTTTATGTTCCGAGAGGTTTGCTAATTTTGTGATTATCATATTTGCAGAGATTGTAAATATATAATTCAGTTTTATTATGCTGTCTTTTGGAAGTCCCTCTTCTTTCTTTATTTCAATGCCTTTCATTTTTCTATTAGAAGTTATTCCTGCAACAACGATATTATCATATTCCTCGAACAATATCAGTGCTGGGCGCCTTTTTATTTCGAATGTATCTGTATATTGCACTTCTGCTAAAATTATATCTCCAAATTTATACTGCATCCCAAATTTCATCCTCTTTGTTATTCCACAATTCATTCATTTTTGGCTGTTGGATTTTGTGTAAGAATTCATCATACTGATTTCTTTCCTTTATTGCTATAAACATTTTACTCATTTTCGTTATTATTTCATTATAGGTTTGCCTGGGATTTTCCTTTGCCTTTTTTAATAATTCCACTGCATTTTGTTCAAGGATTATTGTTGTTTTCATATATAGTTAGATATGTATTAACTATATAAATGTTTTTATGTTCTAATTTTAATAGGAGATGTGAAGATTTATTAATGATTTGTTTCTAAAGTATTTATGGGAAGTGAGATGAAGGTTGAGGATAAAGTTAAGGGTTTTTTATCTAGGATAAAATCGGATGATTCTAGAATTGGTGCTTTTTTGGAGTTGAATCCAGATGTTTTGAAAGAGGCGAGGGAGTTTGATAAGAGAAATAGAAAGAAGGGAAAGCTTTTTGGATATGTATTTGGAGTGAAGAGCAATATTAATGTTAAAGGGTTGACAGCTTCCTGTGCAAGTAAGACTCTTGAAAATTATAAGAGTACGTATGATGCTAGCGTGATTAAGAAGATTAAGATGGAGGATGGATTGATAATTGGAATGTTGAATTGTGATGAGTTTGCTTGTGGTAGTTCTGGGGAAAGTAGTGCTTTTGGGGCTACACAGAATCCAAGTGCTCATGGAAGAATTCCTGGGGGAAGCAGTAGCGGAAGTGCGGCGGCGGTTGCTGCAGGGTTTTGCGATGTTAGCTTAGGAAGTGATACTGGAGGAAGTATAAGAAATCCAGCTTCACATTGTGGAGTTATTGGAATAAAACCAAGTTATGGGGCTGTAAGTAGGCATGGATTAATTGATTTGTCAATGTCGTTAGATCAGATTGGAGTCTTAGGAAGAAGTGTGAATGAGGTAAGTGAAGTTATGAAAGTTATTTATGGAAAAGATGAGAATGATACTATGACTGAGAATTTTGGAAGTTTGAAAATTGTCGATTTTAAAAAGAAGAAAGTAAAAATTGGGGTGTTGAAATTTAAGGGTGTGGATAGCAAGATACAGAAAGTTATTGATGACAAAGTTAAGGAGATAGTGAATAAATTGAAATGGGAAAGCAGAGAGGTTGAGATTGATAATATTGAGCTTGCTGTTGAGACATATTATCCTTTAGTTTATACAGAGTTTTTCTCTGGAACAAGAAGATTTGATGGGAGAAAATATGGGAAGAAGATTGATGAGAATTGTGGTAAGGAAGTTCTTAGGAGAATTCTTGGAGGGAGTGAGATTTCGAAGGCAGAGTTCAGTGGACAGTATTATCAGAAAGCTTTGAGAGTTAAGGAGAAAATAGCTTCAGAGTTTGGGAATGCCTTTACGAAAGTTGATTGTATAATAAGTCCTGTTGTGCCGGTGTTGCCTTGGAAGATTGGACAGAGAGATAAAATGCCTTTGGAAAAGATTTATGCTGCCGATGCTTTAACTTGCCCGAGTAATTTAGCAGGAATTTGTGCTATTTCGATTCCGGCAGGAAATGTTAGTGAAGGAGAGGAAAATATTCCTGTTGGGATGCAGATCATGTGTGCTAAAGGAGAAGATGGGAAATTGTTGGGAATTGCAAGGGAAATTGAGAAATTGAACAGATAAGCTTATAAGTTAATTTTGTTGTTTTGTTTTGAGGAGACATGGAGATAAAAAGATCAGGAAAATCTTTAACCCCCATTTTACGGAAGGGAGTAATAAAATGGAGATAAAAAGATCAGGAAAATCTTTAACCCCCATTTTACGGAAGGGAGTAATAAAATGGAGATAAAATGGAGATAAAAGGAGTTAATCTTGAGTTTTTGGGGCATTCAGGGTTTTTGATTATTAGTAAGGGGGGAAAGAGAATTGCTATAGATCCGTATAATATCAGTCAGAAGATAGAGTCTGTTGATTTGATTTTGATAACTCATAGCCATTACGATCATTGTAGTGTTAAAGATATAGAATCTTTGTGTAGAAAAGGAACGGTTATTGTTATTCCTGCAGATGCGCAGAGCAAGATTACAAGAATAGAAAATGTAAGCATGGAAATAATTGAAATTGGTGATGAGATAGAAATTGGAAATTTAAAGATAGAAGCGGTTCCAGCTTATAATGTAAATAAAGAGTTTCATCCTAAGGCGGAGGGCTGGCTTGGGTATTTAATAAAATTGAAAGATGTTGTGATATATCATGCTGGAGATACAGATAAGATTCCGGAAATGAAAAGACTTACAGGACATGGAAAACATGGGAGAGAATTTGTTGCTTTGTTGCCTGTTTCTGGGAAATACGTCATGGATGCTGAAGAAGCAGCCGAGGTTGCCAGTTTAATTTCTCCAGATTTGTGTATTCCGATGCATTATGGTGCGGGAGTTGCTGGAACAATAGAGGATGCGAAAAGATTTGTTGAGGAATGTAAAAGGTTAGGTTTGAATGCGGAAGTAATGGAGAAGCTTTAATTTTCTTTCAAATAGTTTGGAATTGAAAATTTTTCAAAATCTTTTAGAAGATTTTTACCAAAGACAATTCTTGAAAAACATTCAGCTTCTAATTTTGTATCTTTAATGGCGTTGTGAGAAGATCCTTCTTGGACAACCTTACCTTCTGAAATTTGTATTCTTTCGTCTTTCATTCCACAAAATTCAATTATCTTTGGAAGGTTCATTGCACTTTTGTCTTTATCTGTTAGAAATTTACGATTTATCTGATAGTATTTTACAGCAGCAATTGAGTGTAAATCAAAAGTTCTGTGACCAAATGTCGGCTTTAGATTATATTTTCTTGCTTTAAATGTTAGAAAACCATAATCAAAAGGAGTATTGTGCGCGATTAGTGTTTGATTTTCTATTTTTTCTATCCAAGAGAAGAATTTTTCTAAGAGCTTTTTTTGAGATTGAAGAGAAGAGGACCTTAATTCTTGTTCTGATTTTCCAATTATTTTTAAGGCTTCTGGATGAATTTTGTCTTCAGAGTCAATGTTTGATTCTTCTAGGAAAGTGTTTTCAGGGTTTTCTAATTCTATTGCTCCGATTTGCCAGATTCCGTGTTCTTCTGGATTAATTCCAGAAGTTTCTATGTCCACCACAATCATTCTAATCACAAAAACAATAGACTTAAAAAGCTTGTTATTTGTTTTTTGATATGGATTCAGTTAGAGCACATTCATAATATTTTTTCCTGATAAATTAGCTTTAGCCTTAAATTTTAATATGACTGATAAAAATAATTCAAATAAAAGCAATGTAAGAGAAATGTCTGAAGAAGACAAAAAGCAGATAGCGGAGAAGAATCTTCTTTTTGATAGCGATGAAGATAGTTCGGAACTTAAGGAAGGGAAGAAGATAGAGGGATATGACTTTTCTGATTTTGATGGAAACAAAGATTGGGGAAAGGTAATTGATAGCTTTTCTGGAATGGGATTCCAGGCGAGTAATTTTAGTAAGGCTGTTGGGATTGTAAATAGCATGATTGAGGATAAGGCATTCATATTCTTAGGATATACAAGTAATATGATAAGTAGCGGAAATAGAGAGATAATTAGATATTTGACGGAGAATAGGAGAGTTGATTGCCTTGTTACAACTGGAGGGGGGATTGAAGAAGATTTTGTTAAATGTTTTGGAGATTTTGTATTAGGAGATTTTGGAGCAGATGGAATTAAGTTAAGAGAGAAAGGAATAAACAGAATTGGAAATATTTATGTTGGAAATATGAGATATGTGAAGTTTGAAGAATTTTGTCAGAAAGTTTTAGAAGAGCTTTGGATTGAACAGGAGAGGAGCGGAAAGGTAATATGTGGAATGGATTTGATTTGGAAACTTGGGGAGAAGATTAATGATGAAAGAAGTGTATATTATTGGGCTTGGAAAAACAAAATTCCTGTTTATTCTCCAGCATTGTTAGATGGAGCATTAGGAGATAATATTTATTTCTTTAAATTTAAACGTCCCGAATTTAAATTGGATGTGGTTTTGGATATAAAGAGATTTAATGATTTGACAATCGGATTGAAGAAAAGTGGAGTAATCATTTTAGGAGCTGGAAGTGCAAAACACGCAATATTAAATGCAAATATGTTGAGAAATGGAGCAGATTATGCAGTTTATATTAATACTGCACAAGAATATGATGGCTCTGATTCCGGAGCGATGCCTGAGGAAGCAAAAAGTTGGGGAAAATTGAATGAGAAGACAGAAGAAGTTAAGGTTTTTGGAGATGCAACTATTTTGTTTCCTATTTTAGTCGGAAAAAGCTTTGCGAAATAGGATTGAGATAGGTATTCTTTAGTATAGTCAAATATTTAAATGGAATTTATGTCTGAATTTGGAGAGGTTATTCAAAATAACTGAAAGGAGGATAAAAAATATTTATGGTATTAGATTTTGCAAAAGAAGCTATACAAAATGCTGCGACCCACAGTATTAACTTTGATGAATTAAAGGCTGGAAAAGCTAACATTAAAGTTTTTGGTGTTGGAGGAGCAGGCTGTAATACAGTTACATGGCTTTTCAATAAAGGAATTACTGGAGCAACAATTTACGGGGTTAACACTGATGCTTTACATCTTAGTATTACCAAATCTGATGAGAAGATCTTAATCGGTAAGGAACTTACTAGAGGTTTAGGGGCGGGTGGAAAACCTAGTGTTGGAAGAGAGGCTGCAAAGGAATCTCTAACTGAATTGAAAAAAGCAACAGGCAACGCGGATATGGTGTTTGTTAATGTTGGTTTGGGAGGAGGTACCGGAACAGGAGCTGCACCAGTTATTGCACAACTTGCTAAAGAGTCTGGAGCGATTGTTATTGCAGTTGCTACAATGCCTTTTGATTGTGAAAAAGCAAGACAAGATAAAGCTGAATTTGGATTGCAGGAGTTAACTGAAGTAGTTGATACGGCGATTATAATAGACAACAATAGACTTGTTGATATTGCTGGAAACTTACCAATGGAACAAGCATTTGCTGTTGCAAATGAACTTGTTTCTACAATGATTAAAGGAATTGTTGAGACAATCACACTACCTTCTTTAATCAACTTAGACTATGCAGACGTATCTACCATTATGAAGAATGGAGAAGTTGCAGTTATAGGGGTTGGAGAAGCAGATACTACTGACAGAGTTGCCGAAGCAGTTAGACAAGCCTTAACACATCCATTACTAGATGTTGATTATGGTGGTGCTACTGGAGCACTTATTCATATAACTTGTGGACCCGACTTTAAATTGGATGAATTCCAAGGAGTTGGAGAACTTGTTACAGAGAATTTGAGCCCAGATGCTCAGGTTATTATTGGAGCTAGGATTAATAAGGATTTTACTAACAAGGTTAGAGTTATCACGATAATGACGGGAGTACAAAGTCCTTACATTCTTGGAAGAGGTGCGATGCATGAAGAAAAGCAAGCCAAATCCGAAATGTCCGATTTAGGCATAGAAGTATTCAAATAATTATTTTTGAGGAGTTAGTTTTTATTCCTCTTTTTCTTTTTTTAATTTGTTCGAATTATTCGAAAGAAAGTTTATCTTTTGCTTCTTTTATAATTGTGGGGCGTTTTGTTGTGAACCAAGATTCCCAGAATAGAACGGATTCAAGCTTCTTTTTCTTTGGTTTAGCTGATTTTTCAGCAGAGAATCCTGTTGGTATTATTGCTTCTATTTGGATGTGCTGTGGAATTTTCAGAATTTGTTTTATTAATTCGTCGGTATATGATCCAACCCAACAGGAATTAACGCCAATGTCTGTGAGTTTTAGTAATACAGTGTTGATTGCAGCACCTGCTTGTTGTCTTGAATAAACACGCCCTCGTTCACCGTACATGTTTTCTAGATTTGTTTCATCAGAGCAGACTACGATTAAAAGGCCTGATTGTTGAATCCATGTTTGTTGACAGTTTTTAGAAATTTGTTTTATCGTTTCTGGATCTTCCACGATTAAGAAATGTAAATTATTGTGATTTCCTGAGAATGGACCTTGTATTGCTGAATCGATTGCTTCTATAACATCTTCCCAAGAAGTTTTCTTTTTCTTGAAACTGTTCACCGATGCCCTTTTTCTTACTACTGAGTCAAATTCCATGGGAGTTATAGTGAAGATAGGTATAAAAGATTTGTCATTCTGTTTTGATTAGGCCTCCAGCAATAAGGACGTTTTTATGATAGAGTGTGACTGCTTGTCCATCTGCTATTTCTTTTTGAGGAGTCTTTAGGATGAAGATAAGTTTACCTTTGGAATTTGTTAATTTTCCCGGAAGTAGGGAACCAAGGTGTCTTATTCTCGCTTTTATGTTTGACTTTGGAAAGATAGATTTTGGATTTACTTTATGTAATTTTATTATTGTGATTTTGGATTTCTTTAGAGAGGGATGATTTTCAGGAGCCACAATTAATTTGTTTTTTATCTTCTTTGCAATGTAAATCTTTTTATTTCCGATTAAGTTTATGTATTTAGAATCTATTTTAATTCCCTTTTTAGGACCAACGCGCTCTCCTATTGTGAAATAGATTGCTCCAGGATGAGAACCGAGGGTATTCCCTTCTAAGTCTAGAACAGGGCCCGGGGATGAGGGGACTGCCCTTTTTAGAAATTCTTTGAAGTCAAGATTCCCTATAAAGCAAATGCCTCGAGATCCTTGCTTATCCCAATTTGGAAGATTGTTAGATTTTGCTATTTTACGAATCTCAGATTTTTTGTAATTTCCAAGAGGAAAGAGTGTGTGAGAAAGATCAGATTGTGTTAGTTTGTAAAGAAAGTATGACTGATCTTTAGTTTTATCTTTGCCTTGAAGTAATTGAAAACCAGACTTTGATTTTTTGATTCTTGCGTAATGTCCTGTTGCTATGTAATCTGCTTTTAGAGATTTAGCAAGTTTCCAGAGAGCAGGAAATTTTATTAAACTATTGCAATAGACGTCAGGATTTGGAGTTTGGTTGGAGGCATAGGATTTAAACATGGGTTGAATAACTGATTTCAGATATTTTGAACGATAATCAAGTTTTTGAAATTCTATGTTTAATTTTTTACAAATAGATTCTGCTATTTCTTTATCAGCTTTGAATGGGCAGATGGAATCGAGATAAGGTTCTTCATCAGGATAGTTTCTAAGGAAAACGCCAATGACTTTGTATCCTTGCTTTTTGAGAAGAAGAGCAGTCACGCTAGAATCAACACCTCCAGACATACCGAGGATTACTGTGCCTTTTGATTTGTTTATTTTCTTGGCCATGATAATAATGTTATTTTGGGAAGGTTTATAATGTTTTTCTTCTATTGGATTATATGTCAGAAAGGGTACAGACAGGAGGAGTTATGAGTTTTGATTATTCCAATTCTAAGAAGCAGAAGCTTGATCAAAAGAGAAAGAAAGAAATTGAGGAAGCTTATGCAATTGCCGGCGAGAGAAAAGCGAAAGAGAAGAAGAATAGAATGATTATGATAATTATTGTTATTTTAGTTTTGATTTCCTTGGGAATATTTTTTTTTAGATAGAACGACCGGGGCAGGACTCGAACCTACGACCCCATGGTTTCTTTAAGTTTTAGTATCTCTAACTTCTAACAGCCATGTGCTCTACCAAACTGAGCTACCCGGTCTTTATTATATCCTTAATGTTATACACTATATGATTATTAAGACTTTTGTAGAATCTATTTAAAGCTTTTGGAATAATTATGTAGATTTCATAGTCTCTTTTTAAGTGTCTTATTTTTTTTTTCAATTTTACTGCTTTGTCATATCCTCTCCACGCAGTACATTCTATTATTATATTTTTATTTATCAAGAAGTCTGGAAAGAAACCTCTGTTTCCAACTCTTATGAATGGTTCATACTGATATTTAATTTTTCTATTATGGAGGGCATCTGCTGTTTCTTTTTCTAGGAGGTTTCTAACTTTTTCTCCTTTTTTTGTTTTGAATTTATATTTTGATATTTTTCTGAATCTGTTGTATTGCATTTTGTAATAATCATCTATATTTTCTCTCTTCATTCTTTTATGCCATCTAACTAAGGCTTTTGATCCTTTTAATTGATTTCTCTTAAGTTCTTTTTCAAATGTTCCTTTCTTCTTTTTTTCTTCTACACATTTTTTGCCACCCTTTATTTGTCTCCAATTATTTGGAAGTTTTCTGATTATAGTATAGGTTTTTGGTTTGATTTTGGCATATTTTATTAATTTCATAACATTCTTTTTATTAATTATTCTTTTTTCTAAATAGTACTCTCCAAGAGAGGTTTTTGATATCCCTGTCTTTTCTGATAATTTTCTAAAACTTCCTGATTCTTTTCTCGCTTTATCTACTATATTTTTCAAATTATTTTTTTTAAATATATAATACATTATCTCTAGAATATTTTTAATCTATATAAATGTTGCGTTCGTTTTGGACTACCGGGACATAGTTAGGATTTGTTATGTCAAGGAACTTGACAGAAAACCACATCCTTTAGGATGTGGTAGTTCTTTGAGCACAAGAGATTTTTTGTTGTAGATATTTTTTAAATTGTTACAAAAAATTTCTTAAATTTTTTTATTTTTATGTCATTAAAAATATTTTTTTATTACGAACTTTTAGTTTTGATTTTTATCGACGGGAAAATTGAGTTTATTTTTAGGAAAAATTAACAAAAATAGATTTTTACGATAGGTTTATAAACAAAAATGATTTAGTTAAAACATAAATCAAAAGGGGTGATTTTATAATGGCAGCAAAGAAAAAAGCAAAGAAGAAAACAACAAAGAAAAAAGTAGCTAGAAAGACAACGAAGAAGAAAGCCGCTAAAAAGAAAAAGAGATTGTAATCTCCTACTTATTTTTTTATTTTTTTATTTAATATTTGCTGTTTTTGAGACCAAGTTCATGGTCTTTTTTTGTTCTGTTCTGTTTTTCTAAGAAGTAGTATACATTTGATTGTTTTGTTCCCCTAATTAAATTTTGTAAAGCGAGAAGAGTTTCATCCATAGATTCTGCCAATGCAATTATTCCAATTTCATTTTCTTCTTCGTTTAATATAATTTCTGAATTTGAAAGATTTTTGATTGTTTTTAAAGTTCTTCCATTCGTTCCGATAATTCTGGCACGAACTTCTTTTAAATTTTTTTTCCTTGTAAAATCTCTTATTCTTATTATCTTGAATTGAAAGTCTGATGATTTTAATACTAGGGCTTTTTTAGTTGAGAAGCCGAAGGCCATTGCTTGTAGAACCATGTAAGCTTCGTATTCTTCTAATCCAGGACCAGAGATTTCGGTCATTTTCCCGTCTATTTTTATTGAAACTCCAAGTTCGTTTTCTAGTTTCGCTAAATTTTTCTTCAGTTCATTTATTTTTGGAAAGTATATGTGTTCCATTTTTGTTTCTAATAGTAGTAAACACAAGCTTTAAAAAGTGTTGTTTTTATGCATAATCGCTTTTTTTAGTTAAGCAAATTTAGGGTAAAACAAAATGACACAAAATAGAATTGGCTTTAGGATGAATCCCGACTTAGCTTGGTCTTCAGAGAGAGTTGTTAAGGATGTTGAGTCGCAACCTGGCCCTTATAGTTTTTTCCCAGTCAGTATTCCAAGATCTGATGATCCTCTTAAAGTTGGGAGCGATCTTGCAGAACAAGGGCATAGGGCCCTTACGGAATTGGGGCACGATTTAAGACCTGGAGAGCATATTACCACTTCTAATGGTGTGGAAGTTATTAAGATTGTTAATGGTACATATCATGTTCAAAGAGATGATGGAAGATTTGGAGTTAATTTGATATATGGAGGGATAGATTCAGATTCTCACTTACATGATTTTAGTTTTCATAGAGACGAATTAGGATTATAATAATGTAAGTGCGAAAGGAATTTCTGCTATCTGAGAGATATTCATTTCTGAAATTATTCCTGCTTCTTCTGCTGTTTGAATGCTCTTTTTTCCAACGATGTTAAATGTTGCATCCTCAATTGTTTGGGATTTTAAAATTTGTAAGATTTCTTGTTTTTCTATTTCTTCTCCTTTATAGAAAGATTCTCTGACATCTAATTGTAATTTTCCAGATTCAAATTTTTTCCCGATTAAATCGGAATCGCATAGTGAAACTACATTTCTGTATGATTTGTGAATTTTTATGTGCATGTTAAAGGAAGATAACCTTTATTTATATAAGTTTGTCTATTATGGGCTCTGTTAAATTCTGGAAGAGTTAATACTGAATATGGTGGGATGAGAAATAATTGTGGAGGGGCTCGTAGGGATATTGATGTGGCAGAGGCTTACCTTTTAGGAATTTTTAGAGCTAAGGGTAAGATTAGGCCTAAAGATTTAGGGGAATATATAGAGAAGTTTGAAAGAAGCGAAACCTCGCTACTCTTTGATGTTGCGAGTTTCACAAAACGAATAATTCAAACTTCTCTATGGATAATTTACCAAAACGAATGAAGAGCATTTTCCTGAAATTCACTATCCCATCGTTCGCTTCGCTCACTTCACAGCAAGCTGTGGAGTATTACGTGAATTTCTAAAAGGAAAATCTCTAACTTCAAGAACAAGGTTCTTGGGGCCTCAAAGTTCAACGAACTTTGAAGTTGCCAAATTGGACGACGCAGCAGAGCTGCGGGGTATTAAACCCAATTTAACAACGAAAAGAATTACTGTTGGAACTGCACTTTTTGAGTTGCTTGATACATCAAGATTTGTTGCTTGCGCAAACTCCCTGCTTTAGCTCGTGAGAAAGCAAGCACAAATCTTGAGTGTGCTCAAGAACCAAACACACCACCTACTTTAGTGGGTGGTTCTTGACAGAAAGAAATTATTGATGACTGATGATAGAAGGATACTATATAATGGTCCTTAGAAATGATATTTTATAGGAGATTTGGCTCCGCAAGCAAGACAGTGTTTAACCTTTATCGATTTTTCGCTTAGAATTTCTGTGTCTGGCTTTCCACAAACAGGGCAGAGGACAAAGAGTTTGGTATACATTTCAAGTTTTTCATTGACTTTTGCAGAATTTAATTTTGTGTTTAGTATTAAACGGCCAGAATCAATCTTTCCTGCTGATGCAAGTTCTTTTTGAAGGAATTTTGATATTTGTTCTATTGGCCTTCTAAGGTAATCAGAAATTTCTTGCATGTTTGTTATGACTGTGTTTTTCCCTTGTACTTGCCCCTTTACTTGTGGGAGCTCAAAACGGTTAGAACTAGTTGAAACTACTTTTACTTTCTTGTATGCTTTTTCTAAGAGTGATTCATAGGTCTCCATTTTTATTGAGAGATAAGTGCGTTTTTAAATTGTTTGATTGTTATTTTTTATGATATAAATGTTAATAAAGGTATTCTGTTTGTCTGAGGCATGTAGTGTCCGGAAATTATTTCGCCAGGCACTAGGATTTAATCCATCCTTCTTTTCTGAGCTTGGTATGACCAAGCTGACTAATACAAAACTTAAGTGGATTATAAGAAAGAACAAAAAGAGAATGTCTAACAAAACAATTGCAGAGGCAATGAATGTTTCTGAAAGAAGAATACAGCAAATAATTAAGAGATATAATCTTACTAAGATTATGCCGATCTTAATCAAGAC
>Ga0210057_1006421_pt1 | contig 14629 bp, 20 predicted proteins | sample CryGeyCG2114_010_2_FD_183968 | JGI IMG/M metagenome (GOLD analysis project Ga0210057, IMG submission 183968) | Groundwater microbial communities from aquifer - Crystal Geyser CG10_big_fil_rev_8/21/14_0.10 (SPAdes) (version 2) | ecosystem: Environmental > Aquatic > Deep subsurface > Groundwater ... | reverse complement strand
TTTCCGCAAAGCAAAAATAATGGCTTTGTATTCGGCAACATTATTGGTTGTCTCGCCAATTGCTTCATAATATGAATCACCTTTGTTAATTAGGACGCCAATCGCGGCGGGACCCGGATTCCCTCTCGAACCGCCGTCTGTGTAGATTACTAATCTATTTTCCATGGAAATTTTTTACCCCGTTAGAAATCCGCCCTGCCGCAGGCACGGCGGCAGCCGCCTGGGGCGGCTTATTTCTAACGGGGTTTATTATTTTCCATGGGAATTTTTTATTGGCCGGCCACCAAAAACCAGCCGCTCGTTTATGCCCCCCGCCGCCGAACTTTTTGGCGATTTTTGAAACGTCAACTTTGCCGTTGGAACGGAGAGAAATCCTTCTGCCTTTCCCGACTTCATACCAAACGATGGCAAGCGGCGGCTGTTTTAATAAAAGCTCGTGAGCGGTTTCCGAATGAAGAGCGTGAGTATTTACCGCCAAGGTCTTATAACCCAAAAAATCAACCGGATAAGCGAGCCGAAGCTGCCGTCTTATCAGCTCTTTTTCGTAATTTAGAAGCAATTTTCCCTGAGCGATAAGTTTTTTAAAAGCTTTTTCATTGCTAATGGCTTTTGAAATTTTCTCGTAAGATTCAAATTCATAAGGATGGAGGCTCACGATTGCCATAATTTCTTTGGTGTTTTTCATTTTAAATCGCCATAAATCAATATCTTCAACGTGCAAAAGCAATTTCGGAACGGGTCTTTGCGGGAAAAAGTATTTCCAAGTCAGAACCGCCGCCGAATGGTTGTTGTCAAAGATGTTTTGAGGAAAGCTTAAAGTGTCTTTTTTTCGGCTGATATGGTGGTCAATAACCATCACCTTCCGGTTTTCTCTGACGAGTTTTTTCAAAACGGGAACGCTAAAACTTTTATCAAGAATATAAATTTCTTTATTTCTTAACTTTTTAGGCAGAGGTCTTTGTTGGGCTGGCAGACCTATATATTCGGCTTTGTTTTTGAATTTCAGCCAAGCAACCCAAGCCGCCCCAAATCCGTCAGAACAATCAACGTGGTATAAAACGACTATTTTTTTCATTGTAATAAAATTTTAACAATCAGAGACAAAAAAGACAATCTACCGAGCTACTTTGTCGCATTATAAATGGCGGAGATTTCGGCGGCGGAAAAGATACGGTCGGGCTGGTTTTGAAGAGTTTCTACGAAGTCAGACTTCATAAAATATAAAAAAAGTACGGCACCTCGGTGCCGTAATCGAATGATGGCATCACGGCGGTTGTCCTGACAAACGACTGCTTTCTAGTTCTAGAATCTTTCATGGTTAACCCTCCTCTCTTTGTAGTACTAACATAAAACTATCATGAGAATGATTATGTGTCAATAAATACGTTTTAGCAATTTATCGGCTTACGAAATTAATAGATTCTACTCAAAAAGATAATGAAATAACTCGAGCACTATGCTATAGCATAGTGCCTTGTTCAATAAGGGAGATAAACTGTTCCGTATTTGGTACGGCGGGGAGTACCTGACCGTCTCGGTTTAAAAGAAACCGGCCAGGAACTATATTGCTTCTTTTTCCGCTCCTTCTTGCTCCGCTCAAGATAACTCCGATAATTATCTTCTTTCAAAGCTTTTTTAAGGACGCTTATTGTTTGCGGCGAGAGCCATAATTCCTCGCTAATCTGCTTATAGCTTTTGCCGGCTATAAGCCGGTCCAAAGCAACGGCGCGCATTACCAGGTCATGACGTTCGTGAGAAGTAATCAGTAATTGGAGTAACTCTTTAGATGTTATTATCTTCCACCAGCAAACCGTTTCCCACTCAGCCCGAGAAGAATAATCGCTGGTCAACGGCATTATTGTTTTTATTTTCTTACCCGTTCTGCCTATTTTATCTACATTGTCTTTAGCTTTTTTATTCATTAGTTGAACAATAACATAAAATATACTACTATGCTATAGCATAGTAGTATAAATCGTATACTACTTTTATTTTTATAACAACAACTATAACGACTTAAAATTCTGCTACCTTTTTCTCTTTATGACTCTTTTAACTGCTGTTTTAATGTCTTTAACGCCCATGCCGTATTTTTCAATCAATTCATTGGGCGGGCCGGATTCGCCAAAAGTGTCTTGCAAGCCGACAAACTCCATTGGCACCGGATAATTCTTAGCCAATACTTCAGCCACTGCCCCGCCCAAACCGCCAGCCACCTGATGTTCTTCAACAGTTACGACTGCGCCGCATTTTTTAGCCATCTCAATAATCTTAATTTCATCAATCGGCTTTATGGTGTGATTGTTTAAAACAATGGTCTCTATCCCTTCTTTTCCCAAATCACGAGCCGCAAGCAATGAGTTATAAACCAAAATGCCGCAAGCGACAATCAAAACTTGTGGTTTTGATTGTCGTCCTGAGCTAGCCGAAGAACCCCAGAAAATCTCAGCTTTGCCGGGCGTAAATGGCGTACCCGCCGTAGTGAGAACGGCGCTTTTCTCCCGACCAAAACGAATATAAACCGGTCCCCAAATTTTCGCCGCGGCGAGCGTCGCTTTTTTGGCTTCTGCCGCATCGCAAGGGCAAAAAACTTTCACATTGGGGACTGCCCTCATAATGGCAATGTCTTCAGTGGCTTGATGAGTGGCACCGTCAGGCCCGACTGAAATTCCGGCATGAGCGCCGGCAATTTTCACGTTGGAATCATTATAAGCAATGGTGGTCCGGATTTGCTCCCAGTTTCGGCCCGGCGAAAAAACGGCATAAGAAGAAATAAAAGGAATTTTGCCGGCAATGCCCAAACCGGCGGCAATGGTCGCCATATTTTGTTCGGCCACCCCGACCTCAAAAAATCTGTCGGGAAATTTTTTGGCAAATGCTTCGGAGCGGGTGGATTCGGTTAAATCGGCGCAAAGGACAACCACTTTGGAATTTTGTTCGCCGGCAGCAACAAGCCCCTCGCCGTAACCGTCCCGGGTCGGCTTCATCTCCACATCATCGTCAAAAATCTTTGGATTTAATTTTGCTTCAGGGTTTATCATAAAAATTTTTGTCCCGATTTTGTATCCCGCAAGGCGGGATTGACAAAATCGAGTCCTCGATTTCTTAGATAAATTTAAAAATGTTTTATTAAACGCTCAATAGCCGACCTTTTCTTCCAACCCTTCGCTTGAGATTCTCGTTTTCTGACTTCGGAGAGAGTTGGATATTCTTCAGTATGTACCAATTCCCATGGCAAATGAGATTTAGTTGACTTGACCAGTCCTGAATTATGACGCCTGAATCTCTCTTGTAAATTCTCACAGCTACCAATGTAATATCTTCCACTCTTAATTGAGTGTAATATGTAGAAATAAAACATTTTTAAATTTATAGAAATCGGGAGATTTAATTTTAAATCAGGATTCAGCATCGTAATGAAATTATAACAACTAACCGGCTAATTAGCTTGTTAGATGAATCTCGCTAAGAAAAATAAAACCAAACCCAAGGTGCTCACCGCCGCGGAAATAATCCAAAAGCGCATTGTCACTTGCGATTCAGGCCAGCCCAATGCTTCAAAATGATGGTGAATCGGCGTTGAAAGGAAAATCTTTTTCTTAAATACTTTTTTGCTGATGAGCTGCAGAATCACGGAAAGCGATTCAAGAACCAGGATAAAACCGAAAAACGGCAGCAGAAAAGCGGTATTGGTAAGCATGGCCATCACCCCCAAAGTAATTCCCAAAGCCATTGAACCAGTATCGCCCATGAAAAATTTTGCCGGATAAATGTTAAACCAAAGAAACGCCAGCAGGGCTCCTAAAATCGCCGAACCCATCACTGCCAAATCATAACGATGCAAAATAAAAGCCACCACGGTCAGAGAGGCAAATGCGAAAAGAAGAATGCCGCCGGCCAAACCGTCCAAACCGTCGGTCTCATTGGTTGAAAAAGCGGTAGCAATCAAAATAAACATAAAGAACGGCACATACCAAAAGCCGACGTAAAAATTGCCGATAAAAGGAATGTAAAGATGGTCAAAGCCCAATTTAAAATAAAACCACCAGGCGCCCAAAATAGCAATCAGGGTGTACATAATCAGTTTGTGCCGCACTTTGATGCCGCCACCTTTGGCTTTGGCAAACCCGAGAATGCCGATTAAATCGTCGGCCAAACCCAGAGCAGCTGCCACCAGCATGGCAGCCAAAGGCAGATAAGTTTCAGCCCGATTCACAAAATTCAAATAATTGGCGAAACCGTCAAAAAACGTTTTGCAAAGGAAAAAAATCAAAGCCAAACCCAAAACCGTTCCCCAAATGATGATGCCGCCCATGGTCGGCGTGCCGGATTTATTTTTGTGGAACTGGTGAAAAACCGGCGCCTCTTTTTCGTCCCGAATGTTAAATTTGCGCAAATTGAATTTTTCAAGGAAACGGGCCACAAACGGCGTAATAATCAAAGCCACCACAAAAGCCATGGCAAACATTATAAGAACGCGGACAACTTCAAAAATGACCATATTAATTGAAGACGTAAGCTTCGCCGACCCATTTTAATAAAGTCCCGACTTCCCCGACCCGATTGGGACTGCCTAATAAAATCACGGCCAAACGGCGATTGTTTAAAGAAAAAATCGCGACCAAATTTTCCTTGGCTTCGTCAGAAGTGCCGGTTTTACCGCCCAAAAAGTTTGAATCCGAAACAAAAGGAATGATATTGTTTATAACTCGGCTTTTATCGTCATTAATCGGCTGAACAATAAAACTTTGCAAACGAGTCCAGCTCAGTATTTCAGGCTGACTTTGAGTAATGTACTTCAAAAGCAATAAAAGGTCATTGGCCGAGGACTCGTTTAAATCGGAAAGACCGACGGCATCATGAAAAATGCTTTGAGCCATCCCCAAACCCGCTGCTTTTTGATTCAGGAGACGGGCAAAAGCATCTTTACCGTTAAAGTATTCTTCAAAAGCGGCGGCCGCGTCATTTGAAGAAGTTAAAAGCATGATTTTTAACAGATCGCGGGAAACGTAAACTTCGCCCGGCTTGAGTCCGCCCGACTCCCCTTCTGTCGCAACCGCTTGCTCGCTTATCGGAATTTTCTTGTCCTGACCAATCTCTTCCAAAACCACGACCGCCGTGAGCAATTTAGTCAAAGATGCGGCTGGCCAGGTCTTGTAAGTGTTGTAACGCAAAAGCGGAAAATTATCATCAAGGGACTGAATTAAAACTCCTTCGGCCTGAATTTCCGGGTCAAGAACATTCCAATCCCGAGATGGACCGCGATTGACTTCGGGGAATCCTTTTTCGGCAAAAGAATTTAAAAGCGAGGCGTTTACCGGACTTATGCCGCGATAAACATTCGGAGAAGCCGGCTTCACTATTGCCGCCGGCTCAATTTTAATCCGCGTCAAAGAAAAAGAAACGAGAATCAGAATTATTAAAATTAGCGTTTGCCACTTGATATTCATGATTATTATTGTTGACTGCTTACTGGTTCGGCTTCGAATTTTTGAAGCAAGTCCTTGTATTTTTCGTATTCCGGCAACTCTTCAACCCGGGTTGTTCCCATGTGCTTTAAAAAATCGGAGCTTACGTAATAATGATAAACATGCGGCGCTCCTTCCTCAATATTCCGATCAACAAGCCCCCGCATCAAAAGACTCCTTAAGGTGAAACTTGAGTTAACGCCGCGAATATAATCTATTTTTGAACGAGCAAGGGGCCCTAAATAAGCGACAATGGCCAAGGTTTCCAAGCTGGCCGGCGAAAGTTCTTCCCGGAATTCTTCTTCAATGATTTTTTTACCGATGTTCTGAAAATCCGGCTTTGTGACCAACTGGATTTCATTACCATTCCGAAGAAGCGTCAGACCGCGGTCAGGATTGTTTTTCAGCAATTCGCTCCATTCGGCCACTAAGCTAACGCATTCCTCTTCTTTTAAATCAAGAAGTTTGGCGGCTTTTTTTACGGCAATTGGCTCACCGTAATAAAAAACAAGGGCTTCCAATTCGCCGAATTTCTTGGATTTTGTTTCATCCATTGTATTTAATATAGCATTTAAGCGTTTATTTACACAACTTCCGCATTATAACACCTGCCTGCACAGGCAGGCTGCTCGTAGTATATTCTGATTTTAGAATTCATAGTCATTTTTCTATTTTCTGGATATTGTTATTTCTTCAAAATGAGCCCGTTGCTCCGCTAAAATCAGCTGGTCCTTAATCAGATGCAAAATGGCGAGGAAAAGGACAATAATTTCATTCCGGTCTTTGCCTTTATGCAATTCTTTAAAATTCATTGCTTTATCCGTTATTCTTTTTAAAACTTCCTCAATTTTCGCCTTGAGGCTGATGATTTCGTTTTTGATTGTAGCAACCGGCTTTAAAAATTTCTCAAGTTCGCCGGTGATTTTGGCGATAAACGAATGAAGCGTCTCGGGACTGACTTTTTTAGGCGGATAAAATAATTTTTCGCTGAGCATCAGAAATTCGCGCGATTTCATCTGCGGCAGCTCGCTCCACCTGTTTTTAATGAGAATTTTAGCTCCTTTTATTTCCTGATAAATCTTCAAACGCAACTCCAAATCCTTAATCTCGCTTTCTTCTTCCTGGCTTAATTCCAGCGAAGGCAAAAGGACTTTGGATTTTATTAAAATAAGCCGTGAAGCAACCGTTAAAAAATCAGCTAAAAATTGGGGGTATAAAACCGATACTCGCTCGTCTTGTTTGAGCTTTCCCAGATATTTCAAAAAATCAGCCGTCACCTTAGCCAAACTCACTAAGGTTATTTCCATTTTCTTTTCTTCCACCAGCTCCAAAAGCTTATCCAAAGGCCCTTGGTAATTTTCCAAAGCTAACTCGTATTCCATGTGTTATAATTATTTTATGTTTAAATTGGGAAAATTTCAATTCATAAATCCGGCAATGGCTCTCCGCATCGGATTGGGATTGATTTTGACTTATGCCGCGGTTCACATGATTACCGACTCCGAAGCCTGGATTGGTTTTGTGCCAAAATGGGTGAGTAAAATAATTGATATTCAAACTTTTTTGTATCTTCATGCCTCGCTTGAACTCATTTTCGGCATCCTTCTTATTTTGGGTATTCTTTTGCCGGCGGTCTCGTTTTTGGTTTTTTTGGATTTTTTGGCAATCCTGATATTTTTCGGCATAGATGACGTTACTTTCAGGGATTTTGGATTACTCATGGCTTCAATGGCTCTTTTTTTAATAACCTGCGCTAAGCACGAACGCGAAAAATAAATCCCGTTAGAAATCCGCCCTCCCGCCTGTGGCAGGACGGCGGCAGCCGCCTGGGGCGGCTTATTTCTAACGGGATAAAAAACCCCGACGCTCATCGTAAGCATCGGGGCCAGGAAGGAGATCAACGCGATCAAAAGAGGATGTGGGGAAATATGGATCGCGTCGCGTGATAACGACAGCTGTTGGCTTCCAAGCGCAAGGGCTTTGCGGAACCCTTTTTAGTGTGGGGTAGAAAGGAAGGAAATAACACTATAGCTCTTCAACCAACTGGCATTCTTTCAACAAAAATTTCAAAGACGCCACTATAATTATACTAAACTCCTTTAATTTTACAACCCTCTTAAGCCCCATGCCGGATAATCATAACGTCTCCGTCCTGAACCGCGTAGTCCTTGCCTTCGAGTCGTAGCCAGCCCTTTTGTTTGGCCTCATGCCAACTGCCTGTTTCCAAAAGCTTTTGCCAGTTTATTACCTCGGCCCTGATAAACTTGGTTTCAAAATCAGTATGAACAACGCCGGCCGCCCGGGGCGCTTTAGTCCCCTTTTTGACAAACCACGACCGCGCCTCATTTTCATTGGCTGTGAAAAAAGTAATGATATCAAGAAGTTTTTGAAATGATTCAAAGATTTTTTTAAGACTTTCCTCATGCAAACCCTCTTTCAGATTAATAATGAGATGAGGAAAATTTAAAGATTTTATTTTAGCGAGGAGTGTTTCATCAACATCGCCGGCCTCGCCGTTCAATAAAATAAGCTGGGGTTTTGAGCTTAAAAGATTTGTTTTTTCTTTGGCTGTTTCGTCTTTAGCTTTAAGTTCGTTCAAGATTGTATCCAAGTCGCGAATAGGGTCGGGCGCTCCTTCAAAATGAATAATTTCCGGGTCTTTGAAAACCCGCACCAAATGAATTATGGCGTCCACTTCCCGAATGTGGGCTAAAAATTGATTGCCCAATCCTTTGCCTTCATGAGCGCCGGCCACCAAGCCGGCAATATCCACGAATTCCAAAACCGCCGGCAACACTTGTTTGGAACGAATAACTGCGGCTACTTTTGCCAGACGTTCATCCGGCGCCGGCACCACGCCGATGTTAGGGTCAATGGTCACAAAAGGATAATTGGCAATACTCACTTCCTGCTTGGTTAAGATTTTGAATAAAGTGGACTTTCCTACGTTCGGAAGCCCGACTATGCCGATGGATAATTTCATTGACTGAATTATATCTTTATAGTATTATCTAAGCAAATTGCAATTTGAAAACATTATCTAAGGAGACTGAATCATATGATTACAGCTGCTGCTATCGTCCTTGTGACTCTTTGGGCGCTTATCTCAGTCGGCTTGAGAATAGTGCCATCTCATCTTGAAGAATTGAAACAAATGGCCAGAGAAGAAGGGGTTTATCTGAACGAAGAGGAGTGGCGACGGATTGAAAAAAGAATGCTTTTCACCTGGCCGGTGCGCATACCGTTTGATGATATAACCAATCACGCTTTCTTTCGTCTTTCCCTTATTGGAGAACAAGAAAAAAGGGAAGAAGAAAGAGAAAGGGCCTATCTGAAAAGCCAGGCATAACTTCTATAAGAAGCGTTGACATAAATGCTGATTCTTGGAATCAGCATTTTTTATTCTAATTTATTTCTAATTTATTTCTAATTTATTTCTTAAAAACTGCGTTTAAAAAGCTATGGCTTTTTAAACGCATTATTAACTCTTTTCTTTTTTCTTAATGTTCAACTAAGTGGAAACGATAATGTTTTTTTGACCAATAGGGTCCGGCGTAAGCCACGCCGACTCTCGGGCTATTTGCGATTTGCGCCTTGCTTAGAACCGCTCCCCCGCCTGCGCGGGCAGACCCATCTTCAACCCAGAGACCGGTTTTTCTACTTGCTTTTTTATTATTAAAACCCCCACCAATCTTAAAGAATTTAGTAACTCTGGCTGGTCCAGAAATATCTTTAACGCCGCGAATCAAAACCGCGGCTGGATAACCTTTTTTGCCGGTGACGATATTCAACATCCAATGCAGGCCGTAGGTAAAATACACGTACCAATAGCCGGCTGGCCCGAACATCACGAAATTGCGCTTGGTCAGACCTTTTGAAGCATGGGAAGCTTTGTCTTTTGGACCGTCATAAGCTTCAACTTCAGTAATCATTGCCTTAATGGTTTTACCGCGCCAGCGTCGGACCAAGTGCTTGCCCAGCAATTTCTGAGCAACAGTAACGGTCGGCTGCTCAAAAAATTTTTCGTTTAAAACTTTAGCCATGATAATCTCTGCGTTTAAAAAGCTATAGCTTTTTAAACGCATAATTCAATCAATGTGGGGATTGACTATAGTATAGCTTTTATATTAATATTCCCAAATAAGTGGGTTGTTTGTTAAATAAATACTGGGAAGGAGGCGATAAAAGTGAAATTGTCCGAATGGTTGGAACGATACGAGATAAAAGACGACTTCGTACCGGCGCATCCTCATGCTGCCGATGTGATAATTGGTATTGGCACTGATGTCTCCCGAGACGGACGAAAAGTCAGTCCTCAATCCGCTGCTATTGTTGAAACCATAGCCGATTTTTACAGTTGTTTCCGAAGCGAGGATATCCTCTTTACAGGCGGCTATTCATACAAAGGCGGCCCAACTGAAGCCGAGACGATGTATGACCACCTGATTACCTTGATGACAGCAGCGGACAAAAAAGACATCAAACATCTAAGGTGTCACTCAGTCTTGGAAAAGAAGAGTTCCAGAACCTATCTCAATGCGGACTACGCTCTTCCGATACTTCAAGAAAAAGGATGGAAAACCGCCATCATTGTTGCTCAGCAGTGGCATGCCCGACGCGTCCGGGCAACGTTCAAAAAGCGATGGGCTGGAAGCGGCATTAAGTTCGCCGTTATTAAGGCGCGTTCGCCTTACAGCGGCGATAACTCACAATGGCGCTGGCGAGGCTTTTGGAGATTCCTTTTCTGCTGGGAAGTACCGGTTTGGCTCTATTCCAAACTCAAAGGATATTGCTGAAAGGAGGTTGAGATGAACGGACTTATCGCAATAAGTCCCCCTCTTGCGGCGCTTATCGCTTTGACGATTGTTGCGGCGCTGGCGATAGGGGTGGCAGTTTACCTCTTTCGCTCCGCAAGATGGAAGCAGTAATTAATTGAGTGGTGTTCGAAAACGCTGGTAAAATTACCAGCGTTTTTTATTTTATAAAAGCGACCTTACTTCATTAATAATTTCTTGAGGCACCGGGTCGCGCTCCGGACTTTTACCCGGGTACCGCCAAGCCGTTATGATTTTTATTTTTCTGCCAGCAAGCTTATACATCACCCAGATTTCAGAATAGCGTTTGGTGCCGGCCGGCTGCATCACCGCCACCGTACCCTCGACAATCCCCTCTTCCAATCTTTTGGGAAATCTGATAATGCGTTTAATCCGGCTTTCAGAAATACCGTAAAATTTCATTTTTTCAAAGACATGATGAGTCCAAGCGTACTTAGAATCATCTTTGGGTCGTTTAAACATAATCAATTTCTGAAACTATTGCCAAATGGTCGGAAAACTTTTCTTCGCCATAAACTTTTGCTTTGGCTGTCAAATCTTTTGATATGAAAACATGGTCAAAACATTTCCTGGGTTTCCAGCTCGGATAAGTCGGCTCTAAATCAATGTGCTTTAAGCGAGGGTTGCCTAAAAGCGGTTCCAGCTCTTTTCTCCAATCGCTGCAATTAAAATCACCCATGACAATGAACGGCGCGCCGATTTCCGAACAAATTTCATTCAACAGCTTTATTTGTTCAAACCGCTCTTTTTTCCGGAGTCCTAAATGGGTAATAAAAAATTGAATTGGGCCTGATGAAGTTTTGATTTTAGCTCTTAAAACCCCTCGTTTTTGCCCTTGGTGAGGCAACTTAATCACTTCCGAATCAACAATCGGATAACGACTTAGAAAAAGATTTCCCTGATTTATAAACATATTTTTATGAATCGGCTCACCGACGCAGTTAAAGCCGGTTATTTTCTTAAAATTGTCAGCTTGCCGCGGAAAATTCACTTCAACCAAACCAATCACATCTATATTTTCTTTTTCAATAAAATCATTGAGGCGGCTGATAATTTTTGGATAACTAAAATAACGCCGATAATAAAGCATCTGCCGGAAGCCCTTGGTCGCGGCAAGGCCGAATTCAAAATTCAAAAACATCACTCTCATATTATTTTCGCGAGTAAAGTCCGATTAAAACGGTTTGGTCGAGAATATGACCTTTCATTGCATCCTCAACTTGAGATTTAGAAGCACTGGACGGTAAATTCAAGGTTACGTCCAAAGCATAAAGCTTGAACTGATAGTGATGGGTGCCGGAAGGAGGACACGGCCCGCCATAGCCCGGCTTGCCGAAATCAGTCATGCCTTGCACTGCTCCGGCCGGAATACTATCTTCGGCAATTTCCTTGGCGGCTACCGTAACATTCCACAAAGTCCAATGCACCCAATCGCCTCTCGGCGCATCCGGGTCGTCAACAATTAAAACCAAACTTTTCGCGCCAGCCGGCACATTTTCCATCTCAAGCGGCGGAATTATATTTTTGCCGTCGCAGGTGTACGGCGTTGGAATAACTTCATTGTTTTTAAACGCCGAACTCTTTAATATAATATTGCCCATAGACAATGGATTTGATGTATCGTTTTTTGACGACCTTTGAATGATAAAGATAAAAGCGACTATCGCTAAAGCCGAAATTAATAAAATGGCAAAGGATTTCATTATCTTGCCAATATATTATAATAGATTCAAATGGCCCTCGCTATTTACAGAAAATATCGGCCGATAACTTTTGGCGACCTTTTGGGGCAGGAAACGATTGCCCGAGTTTTAAAAGAAGCAGCCCGCCAAAATAAAATCGCCCACGCTTATCTTTTTGCCGGGCCAAGAGGAACGGGTAAAACCACGACCGCCCGCTTAATTGCCAAAATCGCGAATTGCAAAACAAGAGCCAAAGACGCAAATTTTCTTAAAAAAGGAGAGCCCTGCAATAATTGCGAGGCTTGCCGGGACATTGATGACGGAAGAAGCTTGGATGTAATTGAAATTGACGCGGCTTCAAACAGGGGCATTGACGAAATCAGGAATTTAAAAGAAATTGTCCGGCTTTCGCCCACCTCCTCGTTCTTCAGGGTTTTTATTATTGACGAAGCTCACCAATTAACCAAGGACGCTTTCAACGCTCTCCTTAAAACTCTGGAAGAGCCGCCGAGCTACGTGATTATCATCTTAGCCACCACTGAACCGGAAAAAGTGCCGGCCACCATCAGCTCCCGCGCCCAGCAGTTTTATTTCAAATATGTCACGCTTTCGGAAATCGTTAAAAAACTCACCCGAATCGCCGAAGAAGAAAAAATAAACATTTCCAAAGAAGCAATGGATTTGGTTGCCGCTTCGGCTGAAGGCAGTTTTCGCGACGCCGAATCTCTCCTTGACCAACTGGTCTCGGCCGGCGATAAAAACATCACCCTTAAGGATGTTGAAAGTTTAATCGGTAAAATCGGATTTGACAAACTTTCCGAATTCGCCGGCCTCCTCTTCCAAAACAAACTCAAGGAAATTCTTGAAACTCTTTCGGAAATTGAAGATTCTGGTTATAACATCACTCAATTCACCAAAGACCTCATTCACTACCTCAGGCGCGCCGCCGTCCTAAAATTCAATCCGGAAATGAAAAAACTTTTTGAAAACGAATTAATGGACGAGCATTTGAACAAACTCGTGGAGCATTCGCAACTTTTCGGCGAAAAACACTTTTTAACTCTAAAAGCGCTGATTCAGGCTTTCAGTCAAATGCGCTACAGCCAATTCCCGATTATTCCCCTTGAAATCGCGTTGATTGAAAGTCTCCGTTAAAACACTAAATCCGCTAAATCCGCAAAACTCCAAGGTTCAACAAAAGGATGAGGTCCATGCCCCAGATAAAAGCAATGGCGGCGGCAATCAAGAACAGCGGACCCAAAGTGGTGTAAATTTCCTTTAAGAAAATCCTGCGGAAAACTGAAAAAACAACCACCAAAACAAAAACCGAAACAACAAAAATGACAAACTGGGGCCAGCCAACGAGAAAAGCGCACAAAAAACCCAATTCTGTCTCCCCTTCTTCAAAAAACCTCTGGTTGTATTTATTAAAAGCAAGGAGTAATAAATAAAAAAGGACGCCGATGCCGATGACAATCAGGGCATTAAGCCAAAAATGAAGCCAAACATAAGAAAAAAAATAACCGAGTGATTGATGGGGCGGCAAAAACAATTGACTGAAAGAATCTTCACGCCAGATAAAATACTGGCCGAATGTCTCAATTAAAGGATAAAATACGTGGAAAACTAAAGCGGTAAAAGCTAAAATTTTAAAGCGTGACTTGCAGCCGTCGGTCGCAGAGCGGCGGCGGCTGTAAAAAAATAAAGCGCTTAAAAAAATAACGACGATAAAACCGATTTTAAACCAAACCAAAAACGGACCTGAAAAAAATTGAGCTAAAGCTGTTCCGGACACAATTGCATTATAACATCATTCGTCTTTCAGCCGAAGATTTTGCAAAATTTCGGCGATATAATAGAATTATCTTTGATTGGGGGGTCGTCTAGTGGTAGGACATCAGCCTTTGGAGCTGAGTACGAAGGTCCGAATCCTTCCCCCCCAGCCAGTAAGAATTGGAAAGAGGTTGGGTGGTAGCGCTTTCCGCGCCTTTACCCTGAGGAACGTAGGGCGCCTCCGCGGAAAGCGCGTCAAATCCGCCTTTTTTGAAACTTGCGGACAGCCGCCGGAAAAGAAGGAAGAAAAAACGCAAAAATTTTAAAGAACCTTTTAACTTAAATGGCCTATCCGGCGGAACCAGTTAGTAATTGCTTACAACTGACCGAATAGGCCATTAAAAAAGCAATTACTTTAACAACTGGTTCCAAAATTAGTATATCAAAAATAAAAACCATTTCACAAGGCGTATTTTTTCATCCTAATTTGATATAAAATATGTATGTTATGGAATATTCAAAACGACTTGGCTCAATTTCGAACGAACAGTTTCAAAAGGCTTTAGATAAATTTAGCCTGGGCAGATTCGTTGAAGCAGAACCTGTTCCTTTTGGTAATTTTGGCCAGAATGTTTTTATCACCAGCACAAAGGGAAAGTTTGTTTTGAGAGGAAAACCACATTACAAGTGGCAATTCAAAAGTGAACAGATTGTTGCAAACGGAAGAAATTGCCAGCGAAGGCGGAGTTCAGACGCCGGTGGCAATCGCAAAAGGATTGTCGGCGGAGTTGCCGAAAGAAATTAAAAGCCTGATCGCCATTTGGGACAACCTGCCTCATTGGCTCAAAGTCGGCGTGCCTATAATGGCGGG
>Ga0210057_1006420_pt1 | contig 14629 bp, 14 predicted proteins | sample CryGeyCG2114_010_2_FD_183968 | JGI IMG/M metagenome (GOLD analysis project Ga0210057, IMG submission 183968) | Groundwater microbial communities from aquifer - Crystal Geyser CG10_big_fil_rev_8/21/14_0.10 (SPAdes) (version 2) | ecosystem: Environmental > Aquatic > Deep subsurface > Groundwater ... | reverse complement strand
CATGGCGGATATTTTCGCGGCGCTCTACTTCCGCGTACTGAATCACCGGCCGAGTGAGCCGGGGTGGGAAGGGCGCGACCGGCTTCTTCTCTCCAACGGGCACATCACACCGGTTCGCTATGCGGCGATGGCGCACGCGGGCTACTTTCCCGTAGAGGAATGCCTGACACTGCGGACATTCGGCTCGCGCCTCCAGGGGCACCCTGAGCGCGAGCGCCTCCCCGGCGTCGAGACCACCTCGGGCCCGTTGGGAAGCGGCTTATCGCAGGCATCCGGAGTAGCGTATGCGGCGCGCATGGATGCGTCTGCCGATCCGGCGAAAGCGAAATTCAGGGTGTATTGCGCGATGTCGGACGGAGAGCAGCAGGAGGGAAACACGTGGGAGGGAGCGATGTTCGCCGGGAAGCACAAGCTCTCGAACCTCACCGCCATCATCGACCGCAACAACATACAGATAGACGGCTACACGGAAGACATCATGCCGCTTGAGCCGCTGCGCGGGAAATATGAGGCGTTCAACTGGCACGTCCTTGAGGTGGATGGGCACAATATTCCGCAGTTCGTCGCCGCATGCGGCGAAGCGGCGGCCATCCAGCACAAACCGACGGTCATCATCGCGCACACCATTCCGGGGAAGGGTGTGCGGGAGATAGAGAATGATTTTCGCTGGCACGGGAAGCCCCCGTCTTCGGAAGAAGCGAAGAAATTTCTGCATGAGCTGCGCACACTCGGCGGGAAGGTGCGGAGCGAGCATGAATAACCCTATGCACGTACGGGATGTCGAAACCGGTTTTGTTATCAAACTCTCGCGCGGCGAGAAGGTGATGGAATCACTCACCGAATTCTGCAAAACACGCGGCCTGCAAGGCGGTTTTCTGCAGGGAATAGGCGCGGTTAGAAATACGGAAATGGGATACTATGACCTGGAAAAGCGCGAGTACTTTTTCAAGTCCTATCCCGGTGATATGGAGGTCATCTCCATGACTGGCAATATCGCGCTTGTTGACGAAGCGCCGTTCCTGCACGTGCACCTCACGCTCTCCGATACGGAGAACCGCGCGCACGGAGGGCATCTGAAGGAGGCGGAGGTCGCCGTGACGCTTGAAGTGTTTTTGACGCCGTTTCCCGTCGCACTGAAGCGCACATACGATGACGGCACCGGTTTGAAACTGCTGGACATATGAGCATCAACCCCGACATGCGCCTTGCGGAGGGTTTCTTCGACGACCCCGAGAAGCTTCCGACGCGCGACGGCTTCGGGAAGGGCGCCGTGGAGGCGGGAAAAGCGGATGAGCGCGTGGTCGTCTTGTCTGCCGACCTTGCGGAGAGTACGCGCGCGGAGTGGTTCCAAAAAGAGTTTCCGGAGCGTTTTGTCGAGATGGGCGTCGCCGAGCAGAACATGGCGACCGTCGCCGCGGGTATGGCGAATTACGGCAAGATACCTTTCATCACTTCGTATGCTGCGTTCTCACCGGGTAGGAATTGGGAACAGATACGCACGACCATCGCGCTCAACAACGTGCCGGTGAAGGTGTGCGGCATGCACGCCGGCGTTTCCGTAGGGCCCGACGGCGCGACGCACCAGATGCTTGAGGACATCGCGCTCATGCGCGCGATGCCGAACATGACCGTCTTCAGCCCGTGCGATGCGGAGGAAGCGCGCAAGGCGACCCTCTCTGCCGCGCGCCTTAAGGGCCCCGCATACCTGCGGTTCGGCCGGGAGAAGACGCCTGTTTTTACCACGGCGGACACGCCTTTTGAGGTGGGGAAGGCGAATGTGCTGTGGCGCGCAGGAGAAATTACGGTCGCGCTCTTTGCGACGGGGCCGCTCGTCCACAATGCGCTTCTTGCCGCACGCGAGCTGGAGAAGGAGGGGATAGCGAGCGCTGTTGTAAATGTGCACACCATAAAGCCCTTGGATACGGAAACGCTCGTGCGCCTCGCGCGCGAGGCGGGCGCCGTCGTCACGATCGAGGAGCATCAGGTGCAGGGCGGTTTGGGCGGCGCGGTCGCGGAATGCCTCGCGCGCGAGGCGCCGACCCCGATCGAGTTCGTGGGGGTACAGGACAGTTTCGGCCAATCAGGCGCGCCGGATGAGCTTATCGCGCACTACCGTATGGACGCCGCGCACATCATCGAATCCGCGCGCAAAGCCGCAGCCCGCCGCGCGCGCGGCTAGGGTGCAGTAGGCGGCTCTAGAGAGTGTTCGCCTTGAAATCCGCGGGACGCCGGCCGTACCACTCTTCGAGTTCTTCCTCACGCAGCGTGCCGAGCTGCACATGGACGGCTTGCACGCCGGCGGCCGCATTTATAAGCCCGCGCAGGAGCGCCTCCTTCGGCTCGAGTCCCTTTATGATGTATGCCACGGTCGTTGCCGCGGTCGCGTCTCCCGCGCCCGTGCGCGAAACGGGCGGCGCCGGGTCGGGGTACATCGGTGCGTGGTATGCGCCGGTCTCGTCGAGTATGTACGAGCCATTCCTCCCATCGGTGATGACGGGTATCTTGGGGCCGAGGTCATGAATGCCGGCGAGCAGGTTCTTAGTGTCGCTCTCTTTTGTGCCGAGTATAAGCTGCGCCTCTTCTTTGTTGCAGAAGAATATTTCCGCTGCGCGATACACGTCGGCGAGCTTCTCCGGGCCGAGCTTCAATTGGTACGTGCCCGGCTGGAACGCGAGCTTGACGCCGTTCTCGGCGGCGTAGCGTGCGATGTCCAGCTGATACTCGAGCGACTCCTCGGGAAGCGAGGTGAGGTAGAACCATGCTGGCGGCGCGGGGAATTGCGGAAGCTTGTATGGGTAGAGTTCGTGCTTGATGAGTATGGTGCGCTCTGCCTCGTATTGGAGAATGTAGTGGTAGTTGGTGCGCAGGTCGGGATGCCGTTCGATAAATTCCGTTGAGATGCCGCGCTCCTTGAGCGCGGCAAGGCACGCTTCGCCGTTTGCGTCTCCGCCGACATGCGCGACGAGCCCGCTCTGAAGGCCCAGGCGCGCGCAGGCGACGGCCGCATTCGGGCCGTTACCGACGGCAAGCACTTCGGTTACCGATTCGAAGGGGATCTTCGTGCCGAACGGCATGCATATCTCGCAGTCCTCGTCGTTTATCTTGCAGTGGACGCGCGCGTTCTTGAGGCGGATGAACGCGTCGGTCGTTATGTCGCCGAAGGCGATGAAATCAAGTTTGTCGGCCATAGCTATGCGACACAGTATATACCCTTTCGACAGGCCAGTTTTCCCCACGAGTGTGAAGAGAGAGGCGGCCTCAAGCGGGCTTCATGAGCATGGTACTATGTAGCTCATGGTTTCGTTGCGTGAGGCGGTGGGGGCCGCGGACGAGGGCGCGTATGCGCTCGGGCATTTCAACATTTCCGACTCCAATCAGTTCAACGCGATAGTCGCGGCCGCGAAAGAAGCAGGCATGCCCGTCTTGGTAGGCGTATCCGAAGGCGAAATGGCATTCCTCGGAAGAGGCGCTGCGGTCGCCCTCGCCCGCGCCGCCCGCGAGGACGGCCTTCCCGTCTTTCTCAATGCCGACCACGTACGCTCGCTTGATTCCGTATCGGCGGCGATCGATGCGGGGTTTGACTCCGTCATTTTCGATGGCAGCCATCTTCCGCTCGAAGAGAACATACGCGAAACGCGCCGCGCGGTGGAGTATGCGCGCAAAAGCGGCCGCGACGTGCTCGTGGAGGGCGAGCTGGGGCAGATAGGCATCTCATCGAAGCTTCTCGACGCGCCGCCGGAGGACATGGACGAGGAGTTGACCGATCCCGACACGGCTGCGCGTTTCGTGCGCGAAACGGCAGTGGATCTTCTCGCGCCGGCGGTCGGCACCATGCATGGCCGCTTGAAAAGCGGCGCATCGCCCGCGTTGGACATCCCGCGTATCGAGCGCGTGCGTGACGCCGCCGGCGTTCCGCTCGTTCTTCACGGCGGTTCGGGCTCGACGGACGCGGATTTCCGAGAAGCGGCGCGCGCTGGCTGCGCGATAATCCACGTGAACACGGATATCCGCATCGCGTATCGCGCCGGCATCGAGGAGGCGTTGAAGGCGGCTCCGGAGGAGATAGCCCCGTACAAGTTCCTCGCAAAGGGCGTCGAGGGAGTGCGTGCAGCGGCGGAGAAGCACATACGGCTTTTTGCGGGGCGCTAGCGCCCCGAGCGCTTTACATCGCTTCAGTTGTCTTGTATCCTGCCGCCCTATGATGATGCAAGTGCTTGAGGTCTCTGCGCGAGAGGCCAATGATTCTCCCGACGACCTGCGCAAGCGCGGGCTTGTCCCGGCAGTGTTTTACGGCCCGAAAGAGGCGGCGACGCCCGTCGCCATTGACGCGCTGAAATTCGAGAAAGTGTGGCGCGAAGCGGGCGAGACCACCATCGTCAAGCTCACCGGCGCTTCCGGCGAAAAGGAGACGCTCATTCACGACGTGCAGCTGCACCCCGTCACCAACAAGCCGCTGCACGCCGACTTTTACGTGCTCGAAAAGGGTAAGAAGGTGGAGATCGAGATACCGCTGCGCTTCGAAGGCACCGCGCCTGCGGAGAAACTTGGCCACATCGTCGTGAAGACGTTGCACGAGATAGAGATAGAGGTCGCCCCCGCAGAGCTGCCCCACGAGCTTCCCGTCGACCTCTCGAAGCTAGAAAATGTGGGAGACCATATCACCGCAAAGGAAATCGCGCTCCCCCCTTCCGCCGAGCTGTTGACCAATCCGGACGAGATAGTTGTTTCCGTCACCGCATTCGAGGAAGAAAAGGAGGAGGCACCGACGCCGGAGGAAGGCGCCGCGCCGGAGGAAGGCGCCGCTCCTTCCGAAGAGGAAGCCGCTGCAGCGGGAGAGAAGAAAGAGGAGTAGAGGAGCACTCACTCGTTTTTCGCGCCGCGCGCGGCTTCGTTGCCGCGTCCCGCATGCGCATGAAAGCGCATGGATGGCTGGGCGTCTTCATTCGTTACTCACGCGTGCAGGCACCTGTGTTCATGAAGCATACGCGTGGATGAATAAAATGGAAGAGCGTCGCGATAGAATGTATACTCATCGTATGCACAGAGAAACGCTGCGCGTCGTGCGCATGCCGCACGCCGTTTTCGTTGCCGTGGTCTGCGCGCTTTTCCTACTTGTCCTGCTGCATGTGCCGAGCGTGGCACTTGCGGAGAGTGCCGAGGAGCGGCGGCTTCGGTTGGAGCGCGAATTGGCGGCGATAGAGGCGGATATCCTTGCGAAGCGCTCGGACCTAACGGTTCTGCAGGGGGCGCGGCAGTCGCTTGAGCGCGATATTGCGATACTCGACGCGGAGATAGCGGCGGCGCAGCTCGCCATACGGCGACGGGACATTGCCATTTCTAATATCAGGGACGACATTGCCCAAAAGGAAGCGTCGATACGCGCGCTCGATGAGCGCGTTGCAAAGGGGGCGCAGTCGCTCGCGCAGCTGATCCGGAAGACGCGCGAGATAGACGACATGTCACTGGTGCAGCTCATCCTCTCACACGGCAATATATCGCAGGTATTTGCGGACATCGACTCATTCGAGCAGATACACAACGCCATGGACGCGACTTTCAGTGAACTTGCTGAAGTACGCGCCGATCTCGCGAGCCGCAAAGCGGCGCTTGAAAGCCGGCACATGGATGAGGCGCAATTGCGGCAATTCCAAGTGCTAGAGCGGCAGAATATCGAGCGGCAGGAGCGTGAGAAGCAACAAATACTTTCCGTAACGAAGGGTCAAGAACAGGAGTACCAGAAGCTTATCGCGGAGCGGCAGCAAACCGCCGCGCAAATACGCGCCATGCTGTTCGAACTCGCCGACTCCACCGACATCTCGTTCGGCGTTGCGTACGAGTATGCAAAGGAAGCATCCGCGCTCACGGGCGTGCGGCCGGCGTTCCTTCTGGGCGTATTGCAGACGGAATCACGGCTCGGACGCAACGTCGGGCAGTGCCTGCTGACCAATGACCCGAACAAGGGGGATGGCAAGGGGGCGAATACCGGGCGGCCCATGCCGCGAACCATGCATCCGAACCGCGACGTCGATCCTTTTATGAATATCATCACGAAGGAGCTGGGCCTCGACCCGTTCAACACGCGGGTCTCCTGCTGGCAGCCGTGGTACGACAATGCCGGCAACCCGCTCGGGTGGGGCGGCGCGATGGGGCCGGCGCAGTTCATCCCTTCGACATGGATGCTCTTCAAGGACCGCGTCGGCCGCCTGACGGGCCAGGCAACACCTAATCCGTGGAGCCCGCGCACAGCGTTCATCGCCTCGGCGGTATACCTTGGGGATCTTGGCGCCGGAAAAGGCGGCACGACGGCGGAGCGGGAAGCGTCATGCCGATACTATTCAGGACGGGGTTGCAGCGCGAATACGGGCGCGCAATCGTATGCCTCGAGCGTGCAGAATCACGCCGCTGAATTCGAAAAGCAGATCGCGGTGCTCGAGGGCAGGTAAGGGCGCCTCGAACTTGGCACCTCCGGCCCTTTGTGGTATGTTCGTGGGACATGAAAAAAGATATACATCCGGCAGAGTATCGGGCCGTTATTTTTGAGGACGTGACGGCAGGGAAGCGTTTTCTCATCGGCTCTACCATCGCCACCGAGGAAGCCGATACATGGGAAGACGGCAAGACGTACCCCCTCTACAAAGTGGAGATTTCAAGCGCGTCACATCCTTTCTATACGGGACAGGCAAAAACAATCGACACGGCAGGTCGCGTCGAGAAGTTCAAGGCGCGCACCGCCGCCGCCAAAGCCAAGGCCGGCAAACCCGCCGCCGCGAAGGATAAGAAGGCGGAGAGCGCATCGAAGAAATAACGCTGGAGCTATAGCGCGGCCCGCCGAGATCGGCGGGCCGCGCTATACTTGTACGTATGGCAGAGAAAACACGCATTGACCCTGAGGCGTACGCGGACGACAGGCGCGTCGCATACCTCGTACAAGAGTGGAAGCGTCTTTCACAGGCTGAGCGCGACGCGGCGGATCTGGCGGAGGTCGATGCCTCGATGAAAGAGCTTGTGGAAAAAGAGCTGGCGGATATTGAGAAAGAGAAGGAGGCCCTGCTCGGCAAGATTGAAGAGGTTGTCGGCCGCGCCGATGAGCGCGAATGGCCGAATGAACTCGTCCTCGAGGTGCGCGCAGGAGTGGGCGGCGAAGAGGCCTCGCTTTTCGCGGAGGAGCTCGCCCACATGTATCAGCGCTACGCGGAGGCACGCGGATGGCGCTGGCGCACGCTAGAAGAATCGCGCGCGTCGCTTGGCGGCTACAAAGAGGCGCAGTTCGAGATAAAAGGCGAACATTGCTATCGCGTGCTCCAGTGGGAAACGGGCGTGCACCGCGTGCAGCGCGTTCCTGCGACTGAGAAGGCCGGCCGCGTGCACACCTCGACTGCGTCCGTCGCTATTTTGCCGCTCTACAAACGCACCAAGATCGAGATTAATCCAGCAGACATCGAGATGGCCTTCACACGCTCCGGTGGCGCAGGCGGGCAAAACGTCAACAAGGTCGAGACGGCGGTACGGCTCGTGCACCGCCCCACCGGCATAGAGGTGAAGTGTACTTCGGAGCGGAGCCAGCAGCAGAACCGAGAGAAAGCAATGCGGCTACTTATGAGCCGTTTGCAGCAACACCAAGATGAAGCAGAGGCCCGCGTGCGCGCCGAGGATAAAAAGGCGCAAATAGGCACGGGCGACCGCTCGGAGAAGATACGAACCTACAACTTTCCGCAGGATAGGATAACCGACCATCGGCTCAAGAAGTCATGGTCGGACATCGAAGGGATCATGGAAGGCAGACTCGACCCTATCCTTGATGCGCTCGCGGCGGCCGATGCGGAGGCGGCGTAAGTTGCGCCTCGGCGCTCTATCTGGTACAGTCCTAGCCACTTTACGAATATGTCAGGAGCGAATTTGGATATGCAAACATTGCAGGATGCGGGCGTACACATGGGGTACGCACGCTCGCGCAGGCACCCTTCAGCAACGCCGTTCATCTATGGCACGAAGGACCGTGCGGATGTATTCGATCTCGAAGAAACGGCGCGGCGGCTTGAGCGCGCACGTGAGTTTCTCGCCGAATGTGCGAGAAGCGGTGGCGCAGTGCTCTTCGTTGGCGGCAAGAGTGAAGTGGCGGCGCACCTGAAGGCGACTGCCGAAGCAATCGGCGCACCGTACGTCGCGGGGCGGTGGATAGGCGGTACGCTCACGAATTTCAAGAACATCCGAAAGCGGGTCGAGCGGCTTGAAAAGCTTCTCGGCGAGCGCGAACGCGGCGAGCTCGGCAAATACACCAAGCGTGAACGCCTGCTTATCGACCGGGAAATAGACGAGCTTGAGCGCCGGTTCGGCGGCATCGTTTCTCTGACCGACCTCCCGCGTGCGCTCTTCGTCATCGATACGCGCCATGAATCTACCGCTGTGCGGGAAGCCAATCAGCTCGGCATACCCGTCATCGCGCTCGCAAGCACCGACTGCGATTTCTCGCAGGTGCAGTATCCTATTCCCGGTAACGACACATCCGTAAAAAGCGTGAAGCACGTGCTTGAGCGGGTCGCGGAGGCGTACCAAGAGGGTAAGAGAGCGGCCGCACAACAGCCGAAAACGGAGGCGGACGCCGCGTCCTAGCGCGCTCTCGTGCGTGCGCATCGTGTGCGCATCGGCGCGTGTTTTAGTACAATATACGTATGGAAATAACCACAGACCTCATAAAACAGCTGCGCGATGAGACAGGCGTGTCCGTCATGCAGTGCAAGAAGGCGCTTGAAGAGGCGGGGGGAGATGTCGAGAAGGCGAAAGTCATTCTGCGGAAGGCAAGTTCGGCCGTTGCGTCAAAGAAAGCCGACCGCGAGCTCGCTGCGGGCACCGCTGCCGCCTATACGCACGCGGGCGGCTCCGTCGTAGGCGCGGTCGTTCTGGCGTGCGAAACGGACTTTGTGTCTAAGAACGAGGAATTCAAGCGCATGGCATACGACATCGCGATGCATGTGGCAGCTATGGCGCCGCAGTTCATCTCAAAAGACGACGTGTCGGAGGCCGACACCGCCGCCGCGCGCGAGGTGTTTGCGAAGGAGGCGGCGAGCGTGCCGGAGCATGCGCGGGCGAATGCGGTTTCCGGGAAGCTGGACCAATACCTTGCGGAGAAAGTCCTCATGGAACAGCCGTTCGTGAAAGATCAGTCGATGACGGTGCGACAGTACATCGAGCAGGGAGTACAGAAATTCGGCGAGAAAATACAAGTTGTACGGATGGAGCGCTTATCGGTGAGATAGTATGACGGCCGCGCTTGTTACGTTCACCGCCTCATTTTGCGGCATCGTAGCGCTCCTTGCGCTTCGCGCATGGGAGGAGCGCCGCGGCGCGCGCGTCGCCCTTGACGCGCGGCGGCGAGCAGATGAGCTCGCGCTCGCGCTGAAGCAGGCGCTTATGGCGCTCGGGGAGTGGCTCGCGCATGCGCCGCCGCGGGCGCTCGCGCTCTTGCGCGAGCTGTTCGCGCTCCTCGTGCGCGCGTTCGCGCACCTTGCCCAGGCGGCTTCCGGCCAGGCGCATCGCCTCGCCGACCTCGTCTCCTACAAGAGAAGCTTCACACCAGCGGAGCCGCGCTCGGAGTTTCTCATGCAGGTGGGCGAGCGGCCGACTATCGCGACCGAGCCGCCGAAGGAGAAGCGGGTACGCCGCGCCCGCAAGAGCGCCGAGCAAAATGGCGAAACGCTCTAGTATTTTGCGGCCCTTCGTTCGAGCAGGTACTATAGCAAAGCGCCACCGTAGCTCAGTTGGTTAGAGCAGCTGTTTTGTAAACAGCAGGTCGTCGGTTCGAATCCGACCGGTGGCTACCGCATGGAACAGTCGAAGAGGTATGCAGAGGCATCAGCCGCAAAAGAGAATGCGGCGCGCGACCCCTATTGGTATCTGCACGTGGCCCGAGCCACGGACCTTTCGGGGCGCGACCGCACGCTCTACCGCGCCTTCGAGATGCTGCCCGGCGCGCTTTCTATCGCGACACTGGCGGCGCTGGTTTTGCTCGCGCTGCTCTACCCGACGATCGCGGCATACTTCACCATTGTGTTCGCGATGTATTGGTTATTTAAGGTGGGCTTTCTTTCCATTCACCTGCGCCACAACATGCGCCGCCTCCGCCACAATATGTCGCTTGATTGGAACGCGCGCCTTTCGGGCCTCAAGCACGAAAAGATAGTGCACCTCGTCCTGTTCCCGTTTTCCAGCGAACCCTACGAAGTCGTCGAGGGAAGCATTCGCGCTATCCTGGAGGCAAAATGGGACCCGAAGCGTATAGCGGTCGTGCTTTCAGTCGAAGCGCGAGCCGGAGAAGAGCAGGTGCGCGTCGCGAGGCGCATACAGGAGACATACGGCTCCCGTTTCCTTGATTTTTTAGTGACCGTACATCCTGATGGCCTTCCCGGGGAGCTGCCAGGCAAAGGCGCAAACCTCTCCCATGCCGCGGAGGCGGCGCGGGTCGGCTTTCTGGATGCGCGCCGCATCGACTACCGCAACGTACTCGTGTCCGCCTTCGATATTGATACGGTGGTGTACCCGCACTACTTTGGGTGCCTCACCTGGTACTTTCTTACCGCGGAGCGCCCATACCAATCCTCGTTCCAGCCGGTGCCGCTGTTTAACAACAATATATGGCAGGCGCCAATGCTCGCGCGCGTCATCGCGTATTCGAGTACATTCTGGCAGATGATACAGCAGGAGCGTCCGGAGAAGCTGGCGACGTTCTCGTCCCACGCGACACCCTTCGTCGCGCTTCTGAAGGTGGGCTACTGGCAGCGCAATGTGGTGTCCGAAGATTCGCGCATTTTTTGGAATTTGTTCGTGCGCCACGATGGCGAGTACCGCGTTGTGCCGGTCGCGTATCCGGTGTCTATGGATGCAAATGCCGCGCCGGGCTTCCGGCAGACCGTTGCCAATTTGTACCGTCAGCACCGGCGCTGGACCTATGGCGTCGAAAACGTGGCGTACATACTATTCGCGTTCATGCACAATCGAAAGATACCGCGCGCGTTGAAAGTGCGGGCGGTACTTGTGCAAATCGAAGGGTTCTGGTCACTCGTGACGCACCCGCTTATCCTCTTCGCCGTTGGGTGGATGCCCCTCATCGTGGGGGGTTCCGCATTCGGTGCGAGCGTGCTCTCCTACAGCCTTCCGGTCGTCGCGAAATTCTTTTTGACGGCCGCCATGTTCGGTCTCGTGGCATCCGCCGCGTACTCTATTCTTCTCGTACCGAAGCGGCCTGAGGAATTTGGCGTACTGCGAAGCGTCGCGCTCGTCGCACAGTGGCTGCTGGTGCCGCTCACCCTGGTGGCGTTTAGCGCTATTCCCGGCTTTGAGTCGCAGCTGCGGCTGATGACTGGCCGATATCTCGGCTTCTGGATAACGCCGAAAACGCGCGTACAATTGATCCCAAAACCTGCGCTTAAGCCCCACGGGTAGCTCACTATGGAACCCCTCTCACGCTCCAAACGCACGGCGTACCTTTCTATATTCGCGTTTTTGTTTTGTGCGATAGTGCCCGTAGTCTTGCTCTACGCGGGCGGGTACCGCTTCCATCTCGGAGAGGGTTTCGTGCAGACAGGGGGGCTGTACCTTGAAGTGCCGTATGCAGGCGCGCGCGTTACCGTCAACGGCTCCTTTGTCGGCGAGACGAATTTTTTGACGCGGAGTTACTATATAGGCGATCTTACGGCGGGATCGCACAGCGTACATGTCTCGAAAGACGGTTTTCTCCCCTGGCATCGTGCGCTTGAAGTGGAGCCGCGACTGGTTACGAGCGCGCACGTTCTGCTTGTGCCCGACGATGCCCTTATAGAGGAGGTGGTGCTGGAGGGGGAGGAAGAGGACGGCGAGGCAGGCGGCCGCTACCGAGTGAGCGATGAGTTGTACGCGAGCATCGTGGACGCGTTCGAAAGGACGCAACCAATATCGGCGGGAGGGACCGTTGACGTGGAAGGTAATTTGGCACTCGTTCTCTCGGACGGCGATGTGACGGCACACTGGCTGCTGGCAGACGCCCCGCCGCCGTCTTACTTTTGCCGCAGTCCGTCGCACTGTACAAGGCGCATTGCTCTTGAGAGCGGACCCGAGACGTCCGTGAATGCGGCTTTTTGGATGGGTGGAGCGCTCTACCTGCGGGAGGACGGCGGCCTTATGTTTACCGAGATCGACGCACGCCCTACGCCGGTGTCCGCGCTCCTGTACCGTGCTCGGGGCGCGGAATTCCGCATCGTCGCCGGGGAGCTGTTCGTCAAAGATAACGGCCGGATAGTACGGGTCGGTTTTTAGCTTCGCGCAAGAAAGGTATACTAGCCGCATGACACGATCGCTCGACCCAGAGCGGGGGCACCTGCACCCCATTTCGTCGCTCGTCCGCGAGGCACACGCTATTTTTCATGCCATGGGATTCGAGCTTGCCGAAGGGCCGCTTTTGGAGAGCGAGTGGTACAACTTCGACGCGCTGAACGTCCCCAAGGACCATCCTGCGCGCGACATGCAGGACACGTTTTTCATAAAAGATGAGCCGGGTTACGTGCTTCGCACGCACACCTCGCCGGTGCAGGTGCGCTACATGGAAGCGAAGAGGAAGGCGGGCACGCAGCCGCCGTATCGCGTCATCGTCCCGGGTAAGGTGTTCCGCAACGAGGCGACCGATATGACGCACGAGGCGGAGTTTTTCCAGATAGAAGGGCTTGCGGTGGGCGAAGATGTCTCGCTCGCTCAACTCAAAGGCACGCTCTCGCGTTTCTTTGCGGAACTGTTCAAGGGGGCATCCGTCGAAATACGCTTCAGGCCGAGTTTCTTTCCCTTCGTCGAGCCGGGCGTCGAAGTGGACATGCGGGTAGTGGGGGAGAGCGCGCCGGAGAAGCTGCGCGATAAATGGATCGAAATGATGGGCGCGGGCATGGTACACCCCAGCGTGCTTGAGAATGCGGGGGTAGATTCGAAGCGGTATCAGGGATTTGCATTCGGGCTCGGGCTCGACCGCCTCGCGATGCTTCGGTGGGGTATCGACGACATCCGCCTCATGCACTCGGCCGATCTGCGCTTCATCAACCAATTTTAGAAATTGTTATGAGCGAAGCAAATTACAAGTTCTTACCCGCCCAAATTTCCCGATGGAAATTTTGGCGGGTGCAAGAGCTTCTAAGCTCATGATATTCGTTAAAAATCTCTAGCATGAACATTTCTCGCGCATGGCTCCAGACGTATTTCAAAGCTGAACTCCCGGCTGCGGAACGTTTGGCGGAAGCGCTTACATTCCATGCATTCGAGATCGACGGCATAGAAGGGCACGGCGGGGATAGCGTATTGGATGTGAAGGTAACGCCGAATCGCGGCCACGATGCGCTCTCGCATCGCACTATCGCAAAAGAGCTCGCGGCGATCCTCGGGCTGCCCTTGCTGAAGGACCCGCTTGCGGATGTGGCACTGCTCGAACCGAGGACGGACGCGGTGCGCATTTCGCTCGAGGATCCGCGGCTCTCTCCGCGCTATATAGCGGGGCTCATCACGGGGGTGAAGATCGGCCCGTCGCCGGAGTGGCTTCGCGCGCGCTTGAAGGCGATAGGCCAGCGCTCCATCAACAACGTTGTCGATGCGGTGAATTACGTCATGTTCGACCTCGGGCAGCCGCTCCACGCCTTTGACGCCGGGAAGCTCTCAGCCCGGGGCGGCGGCCGCGCTCTTTCGGTACGCCGCGCATTGCCCGGGGAGAACATGCGTTCGCTCGACGGCGTCGAGTATGCACTGACCGATTCCATGCTTGTAGTGGCGGATGAGAACGCGAACGCCGCGGTTGCCATCGCAGGCATTAAGGGCGGGGAGGCGACGGGCGTTGGAGAAGATACCACTGCCATCGTATTGGAGTCGGCCAACTTTAACGGCGTTACTGTGCGGCGTGCTGCGCAGGCCTTGAAGCTGCGCACGGACGCATCGAGCCGTTTCGAGCAAGGGCTCTCGCCGGAGCTTGCGGCGCATGGCATGCGCGCCGCCGCAGGTCTCATCCTCGAGACGGCGGGAGGGGAGGTGCAGGGGTTTGCGGACGCGTACCCCTCGCCCCAGCCAGCGGCGCGCGTTACTCTATCGCTCGAGAAGGCGAACGCGCTTCTCGGCACGGCTCTCTCTAAAGATGATGTTGCCCGTGCGCTCGAGAGGCACGCTCTCTCATTTACTACCGACGGCGATACGCTCGATGTTGCGGTGCCGCCTGAGCGCCTTGACCTGATGATTTCCGAAGATCTTGTCGAAGAGGTCGCCCGCACCATCGGGTACGAGGCGGTTCCCGCTAGCGCGCTGCCACCCTCTCCGCAAGAGCCATCTATACACGCACGATTCGCATACGCCGAGCGCGCACGGGAAGCCCTCCTGGCGCGTGGGTATTCCGAGGTGTACACCAGCGTGTTCCGGAGCGAAGGCATGCGCGCGGTCCTAAACAAGGTGGATAGTGATAGGCCGTTCCTGCGCTCGAGTATCCGCGAAGGACTCACTGAAGCGCTACAGAAGAATTGGCTGGTGAAGGAAACGGTAGGGCTTCGCAGCGTCCATCTTTTCGAGCTCGGCGCGGTATGGGGCGCCAAGGATGAGCGCATGCATCTAGCCATTGGCTCGCTCGGCGGTGGTATGGAGGCGC
>Ga0210057_1006418_pt1 | contig 14630 bp, 15 predicted proteins | sample CryGeyCG2114_010_2_FD_183968 | JGI IMG/M metagenome (GOLD analysis project Ga0210057, IMG submission 183968) | Groundwater microbial communities from aquifer - Crystal Geyser CG10_big_fil_rev_8/21/14_0.10 (SPAdes) (version 2) | ecosystem: Environmental > Aquatic > Deep subsurface > Groundwater ... | reverse complement strand
ATGTCACCGGCTACGGCATTGCCGGTCCCTTAACGCGACAGAAGTTGAACGTTTGGTGCGGTCAAACTTTCCCCAACACTAATGCTGGTGAGGCGCGGCGCCTCTTGCTCTTAACCTTGATGCAGAAATTGCTCATCTTGCTCAAGAGCTTACTGCAATTATTAACGCGATGAAAATTTTATACTCATATCAAACGGAGAAAGAGCGGGAGTATGTGGCCGAGAAACTTTCAACCCACGAGGTTATCTTTCATCACGGGTCTTTGCAAGACGGCGAGTGGTCGGGCGAGGGGATTGAAGGTTTATGCATTTTTGTTACTTCGCAGATTGGCGAATCAGAGCTCGCGCGGTTACCTAACTTAAAGTTGATTGCCACTCGTTCGACGGGTTATGATCATATTGATTTAACGGCCGCGCGAGCGCACGGCATCACAATCACGAACGTGCCAGCTTACGGCGAGCACACTGTCGCCGAGTTTGCTTTCGCTCTCCTCCTCGCTGTCTCGCGGAACATTTGCCTTGCTAACGAACAAGTCATTCGGGACGGTTCTTTTAGCGCGGACGGTCTTTCTGGTTTTGACTTGTTTGGTAAAACAATCGGTGTGCTGGGCACGGGCAAAATTGGCAAAAATTTTATTCGCATCGCGCAAGGTTTCGGCATGAAGGTCATTGCCTTCGACGCGTTTACCGACATGGCTTATGCGACCAAAGAAAATTTTACTTATCAAACTCTTGATGAAATTTTAAACACCGCTGACATTATTTCTCTGCATTTGCCGGAAAATGATGATACTCATCACATTATCAATCGTGTCCGAATTGAGAAAATGAAAAGGGGAATGGTCATCATCAACACCGCGCGCGGTTCTTTGGTTGACACCGAGGCGCTCGTTTGGGGTTTGGAACAAAAGATCATCATGGCCGCGGGGCTTGATGTTTTAGCCGAAGAGGGTAATGTCGCGGATGAAATGCATTTATTAGCGAAACCCCATCCTCAAGCCACCGAGTTGAAGACGCTCCTCTTCAATCATTATTTGATTGATCATCCGCGCGTTTTGATTACGCCACATATGGCTTTCAATACACAAGAAGCCTTGCAGAGAATTATTGATACCACTCTTCACAATATAAACTCGTTTACGGCTGGCACTCCGCAGAATGTCATCAATTCGTAATTTTTCAATCATCGCGCATATTGATCACGGTAAAAGTACTTTAGCGGATCGTTTGCTCGAATTGACAGGGACGATTCCGCCGCGGCGGATGCAGGAACAGGTGCTTGACAGTATGGATTTGGAACGGGAACGTGGCATTACGATTAAAATGACGCCGGTGCGGATGCTCTATCAACTTGAGGCGATCAATTATCAATTAAACTTGATTGATACACCCGGACACATTGACTTTGCTTATGAAGTGTCGCGATCACTTAAAGCCGTTGAGGGCGCCCTCCTCTTGATAGACGCCGCGCGCGGGGTGCAAGCGCAAACTTTATCCGTGCTCGCCGCCGCGCGCGAGCAAAATTTAATGATTTTCCCGGTCATCAATAAAATTGACTTAATTTCAACGCGACGCGAATCGGTCCGCGCTGAAATTATGAAATTATTTGCTGATCCTCAAATTGAGATTTTAGAAGTATCGGCGAAAACGGGTCAGGGGGTGAGTGAACTTTTGACGGCAATCGCGCGACGAGTGCCAGCACCGGTGGTGGAATATTCCGAAACTAATGGCGCACGGGCGCTTGTTTTCGACTTTGATTACTCCACTCATCGCGGGCTGATTGTTTACGTGCGGATTTTTGATGGTTCAATTAAACGACAGGATAAATTAACTTTCGGCGTGTCGGGCGAAATTTTCACCGCTCTTGAAGTCGGTTATTTCGCGCCAGCGAGACAATCGACCGAAACTCTCGCCGCCGGCGAGATTGGTTACATCGTGACTGGGATTAAAGAATTTAATCGGGCGAAAGTGGGGGAGACAATTCTCAAAGCCAATCAGCCCGCCTTACCCCTTATTGCCGGTTATGCCGAACCGAAGCCGATGGTCTGGGCTTCGCTTTACCCCACGAGTCAAGACGATTTCAATTTACTCCGCCAAGCGCTCGCGCGTTTGAGATTATCGGATGCGGCGCTCTCGTTTGAAGAGGAGGCGGTGGGCGTGTTGGGACGCGGTTTCCGCGTGGGCTTCCTCGGTCTTTTGCACTTGGAAATTATTACTGAACGTTTACGGCGCGAACACCATTTGAATTTAGTGGTCACGACCCCGTCCATCAGTTTTCGTTTAACCGACGATCGCACCGGCCAAATGGAAACAGTTTACGCTTTTCATTTATTTCCCGATGAGTTGCGGGGTCAAACCGTAACGGAACCATACGCGCGCGCCGAAATTCTCACTCCGGCCGAATATTTAAGTCCGATCCTCACGCTCCTCCAAGAACATGAGGCGGTGATTATCGCGACGGATAATTGGGGCGACGATCGGATGATTTTAAAAGTGGAAATGCCACTTCGTGAATTGATGCGACACTTTTTCGATTCTTTGAAGAGCGCCTCCTCCGGTTTTGCCTCGCTTTCCTACGCCCTCATTGATTGGCGTCCGGCCGATGTGGTGAAGCTTGAAGTTCTCGTGGCCGAAGAAGTGGTTCCGGCTTTGGCGCGAGTGGTACCCCGTCGTCGGCTCGAAATTGAAGCGGAGGCGGTGGTTGAAAAATTAAAAAATTTATTACCACGTGAGTTATTCGTGATTAAGATCCAAGCGCGGGTTGGTGGTCGAATTATCGCGTCGCGCGCAATTTCGGCGATGAAGAAAGATGTAACCGGCTATCTCTATGGTGGCGACATTACGCGCAAACGCAAACTTTGGGAGAAACAGGCTAAGGGGAAGAAGCGAATGCAGGCGCGCGCGCGCGTCAATATCTCGCCTGAAGTGTTTTTGAAATTAGTCCAATGAAGTTCTATCAAAAAATTGTTAAACCGATTTTATTTCAATTCTCGCCCGATCTGGCGCACCAAATTGCCGGTTGGGGTTTAAGGGTGATTGATTATCTCCCGCCTGCGAAGTGGCTTATCGGTAAATTATTTAATTTTAAGCATCCGTCACTCGAGACGACAATTTGTGGTTTGAAATTTAAAAATCCGATTGGTTTAGCGGCGGGCTTTGATCCGAACGGCCGTCAAGCGGCGATGTATTCAACGATGGGTTTCGGCTGGGCAGAAATCGGCTCGGTCACGCTCAAGGCGCAGGCGGGCAATCCGCCACCGCACGCGGCGCGGCTTGTCGCCGACGAAAGTTTGATTGTGCATAAGGGTTTGAAAAATGATGGCGCGCGGGCGGTCGTCGAACGGCTGAAATGCTTGCGCACCGCCGGCAAAATTGATTATCCGCTCGGACTTTCCATCGCGCGCACCACAAACATTGCCGAAGCCGACACGGCGCGCGATTATTTAGCGAGTTTCTTAATTGTCGCCGAAGTCGCCGACTACGTGACGGTTAATGTCAGTTGTCCTAATGTCGCTTGTTTTACACCCGAGAAACAACTTTTACATACGGCGGAAATTTTGGAACTGATTGATCTCGCTCGAATCAAGCGGAAAATTAAAATGCCAATTTGGATTAAATTCGGGCCTGATCTCGGCGAAGCCGAAAACGAACGACTGATCGAACTTTGTTTGAAATATCATGTAGACGCAATTGTGCTCACTAATTTAGTCAAAGACCGACAGAAATTAATTTTCAAAAGTAAAAATGTAACATTGCCGGGCGGCGTGAGCGGTAAACTCTTGACGCCCTATGCGCTCGCGACTTTAAAATTTTTTGCCGAGCAGTTGCAAGGGCGAATCCCCCTCGTTAGCGTCGGCGGCATCTCGAGCGCCGAAGACGTCCGCGAGCGCTTCGCCGCTGGCGCCTCGCTCGTCCAACTCATCACTGGTTGGATCTTTGAAGGCCCTGGGTTGTTGAAGAAAATCAATCGGGAATTGGTGGAAAGGAAAATAACTTAAGGTTTACAAACAGCGGGCTTAGTCCCGCCACCCGTCGCGTGAATGGTGGGGCTCGATGAGGCCAGGCCGGAACTGTCAACGCAGAAGTTGCCAATCTCCTTATCCAATATTGTATGTGCCGCCCAAGATGTTTGATTATCAGATTGGAGACAGGCGATTGTCGTCGAAGCTTCTTTCGTTTTATCACTTAAGATGGCGCACAGATTTTTGGCATACAATCCTTTGGCGTCAACTCCTAATTCGGCCTCGGCGCGTAGACTGCTCATGATCGCTTTGATCATCGCTTGCTCTGATTTTTTACGATTTTTTTCTAAAACATCAGGAAATAATTTTTCCGCCACTTCTTTAACGGTTTTGAAATCTGTCGGTGGCGTTACGACTATCGGTAGATTATGGCCGGTTAATTCTAGACGCCAGTTCAGGCTAATTTGTTTATTCTCGAGCGTGGCGGCCGTGCCAGTAGGTGGCACAAAACGCAGATGATAAACCATAGCGAGAACTAGACCGGAATGTTCCTCTATCCATATTGAAAAGCGACCATTAGTGGCCAAATAAGCAAAAACTTTTTCGGCTTCCGGACTCTTTAGGTTATCAAATCCGCTCCGATTTGAATTCGGAAATTCGGCCAAGAGCCGTTCGTAAAACTTAATTAAGGATTCGCGGTTCACGGTCAGGTCATAACGCCACGCAATTTTCTCACCCAATTTTTCTCGACGTTTAGGCAGATTCGCTGTGATCACTTTTTCTTCCTCGGCAATTTGTAAAACTTTTTTGGCCCCTTCGGCGAATTTTTCTTGATTCTTTTGTAGTTCCTCATTAAGATCCGGCGCTGATTCCAAGAACGATACTCGCCAATCATCACCCGCTAAATCAGCGGGTGTAATTTTAACCCAAACCCTCTTAACGGCTGAGAGGTCGAAGAAAAAGAAAGTTGGAAACTTGTTAATTCGAAAGTAGAAATCAAGTCCCTTTTTAATCCATTCCAAATCAAGACTGAAGCTGAAATCACCGCCGGTTAATTCGGCTTTAATTTGTGATTGAGTATTGCTAGTTTCCCAATCCATTGCTTGATGGTTGAAAAGGCCGCTCGCTTCGCTCGCGAAACGAAAATCGGCCGGCACGGGGAATTCACCAAGAAAGAAATTTTCTGTGTTTGGATTGAGGGGAAACGGTTCGACATTCGCTTCACGAGCTTCAGTTTTAATTTCAAGCGCGACGCGGTAGCTGGCGGAATTAAGTTTGGCCAAATTTTCGGTTAGGCCAGCGAGTAAATTTTCAGGGGTAAACGGCGGCTCACTGAATGGGCCAATTTTCTGCCAATAGGCGTAACCGACAAGTCCACCACTGCCAAGAATGAGGAGAATAATAATTGTCAGGAAAATTTTTGACCAAACGGAAGATCTTTTCGGCGGTTCGGTGTTCGGGAGGTGAGTAATGGTGGGTGAATAATCCGGTGGCATAATAGTAAATCATAACATGGTATGATTTGGTCTATAAATTAAAAGTGGATAAATGAAACGAAAAATTATCAGATTAATACTAATCGCCACTCTGGCGTTCGCCGTCTTTAAATTTATTTTGGCGCCAGTCTGGATCACCGGATTAAGTATGGAACCGACTTACCATAATGGCCGTTTAATTTTTATCAATCGTTTAATTTATTTGCGCCGACCACCAGCTCGCGGTGAAGTGGTGGCCATCAGGACGAGTGGTCTTGAGGTAATGTATTTGAAGCGCGTTGTGGCGTTGCCCGGTGAGTCCTTGGAAATTGATAATGGATTGGTTAAAATTAATGGCAAATTGTTGGCTGAACCATATGTGACTAAACGCCAACCGTGGCAGGTGCCGACGGTTACTCTGGAGCCCGATGAATATTACGTTATCGGTGATAATCGGGAGAATGATGCGGCCAATCACTTGTTTGGCCGAGTGGCGATAGAAAGAATTGTTGGCCGAGCTTTATGGTAAAAAATAAAATCATTTCAATTAGTATTATTACTGTCTTGGTTATCGGCGGCTTCTTCCTGTATCGTTATTTTTTCCCAAATACTGAACGGAAAATTATTCGGCATTTAAATAGTTTAGTTGAAACTGTGTCTTTCGCTCGGTCTGAAAACAGTTCAGGACAAATTGCCACGGCGCTTTGGGCCGAACGGCTGGCTGAATATTTTACTGAAAACGCCACGATAATGTTGGAAGATGTGACTGAACAAATTTGGTCGCTTAATGGTCGTGAACAGCTGAAGCAGACGATGCTCGCTGCGCGCCCGCGTCTGGAGTCTCTTGATGTTTCAATAAGTGATCCGGTCGTGTTTATAAAATCATCTACCACCGGACAGGCAACAGTGACAATTAAAGCTCGCTGGCAAGAAGGCGAACTTGATTCAAATTTTTGGGCGCGCGAAGCGGTTTTCGAGTTAGAGAAACGCGATCAGCAGTGGCTAATAATTAAAGTTGAAAGTGTTCCGGTGATCAGACGATAGGCGGTAGTTTGTTAAATTTTATTTTCACTTCAAATTTTTCCATATTTTTGCTGACAAGATAATCTAAAATCTTTGTTATTTACTTTCTCGCATAATTCAGCGGGGTTAATTCCCATACGTGCTAAATTAAAATAACATGAATCCCTGTCATTATAAGAATCTGCTGTATTGCGAGAAGAATCTTCTGGGTCATAAAAAGAAAAATAAAAAGGGTCCATTTTAGCGCAAATCTCTGGAGATTTCAGTTTTAGCGCAAGATCGTATAAACAATTTTTGTGTTGGTTAAAGTTAAGTTCAATACTGGAGATCCTACTTTTTGAACTGGAAGATATAACTTTTTCGCATAAATCTACATTGAGAGTGTCTTTTGCTAACTGATAATAACACCCAGACCTTGTAAATTCACCTTCAGAATTGTTATCAAAGTAGTTAATTCTATCACAATAAGTCGAAACCCCCTTTGCTATTGCTAATTTTTTCCAACACACCGCCGCTTTAAAATTACCTAAAGCGAAGGTGCACTTAACAGATGGAAATGGAATAGAAAGAGAATAAATAAACAATAGTATAGCTGGTATGATCAGCAAAATTGCGAGGGCTATAAGTTTCTTTTTTCGTCGCAAAAGACTAAAACAGAGGCTTAAAACAAAACCGATTATAAAAAGTACGAACAGGCCATATATTGTTGGAAAAATGTTGAATCGTCCTAGAACCCCGATATCCCAAGTAACCCCTAGATCCCAGTAGAAAACTTTTCCGAGAAATCTAAAGATCGGAACAATAATAAAGCTGGGAATTAAAAGAAAGGGACTAATCGCAGAAAAAGTGCCAAACAAAATCGCTCTTTTCAATATAGGATTTAATATAAATGATTGCTTGTTAGGCATTTCAAAAGAAATTATACCACACTTAAATTCCCAACTGCCAATTCTTAAGAGTGGCGAGGGGGTAGAGGAGCATCACGATATTGATTAAAAGGCCGTCGCGAATCAATAAAGCTAAACCCAATTCAATTAAAATAAAAATTAAAACTGAAAGGCGCACCCGCAATTTTCGCGCGAAGTGGAAACCGATGAGCATCATTAAGATGTCGCTTACAGAATTGATCACACTGTCGCCGTAGTAGCCGTTGGAAACTGTTGCCGCGCGATAACGATCAATCGTAAAATTCGTATTTTCCAAAATTTCCCAACCGGACTCGACGGCCACGGCTGTGAGAATGCGAGTGGCGATGGCGGCTTGCGGCGCGATGATGTGGAGTAAGCCGTAAAAGCCAAGTCCGTGCAGGACGTGAGTGAAGCTATAAGGGTCGGCGAGTTGTTGGGAATTTTCCGGTCCGTTAATATCACTTGACCAAAATTTAATTGTGCCACACTGGCACCACGGCGTTCGCCCCATCGCGAGGAGAATCCCACTCGTCAAGACGACGATGCCGACAACAGCGAGGATCAATTTTTTTCGTGTCATACTCTTTATTCTTGCACTTATTTTCAATTTATGCTAGGGTGTAAAAGGATCGCCGAGTGGGGTATGCGAGATGAATGAGGGCATGAAATTGCAAAGTCGTTGGCCACGGGGGTTCAAGGCCGGGAATTTGGTTTGGCGTCTCCGATTTATGCTTGGGCGCGAAGATAAAAACCTGATGGCCAAAGTGGTTGAATGTTTGCCCGGAGTCATTCCCGAGGGCACTGTGCCTGTCATCTATCTCTCCGAACCTCATCGCGTGGTCGCTGGAATTGTTCCAGTACCAGCCGATGACCTTGAGCTTTTGATGCGTTGAGGACGGGGTTTGTTGGTAACACGTGTGGTTCCCACCTAAAAACAGCCACACCGACCGCGCCACCAACTGCCTCGGAAGCCGGTAACTCCTCGCGGGTTGCCGGCTTTTTTCTTTTTCAATTATCGTGTATGATATTAGGATATGAATGATAAAATAAAAAATTATCTTGGTTGGGCCATTATTATTACCATTATTATCGCGGCGGGATCACTCTGGTCTTTGGCGCGTACTTATTCTAATTCAATTCAGCCTGGCGCTTATCGCAGTTTTGCCGTGAGCGCTGAGGGCAAAGCCGTCGGTGTGCCGGATGTGGCTGAGTTCACTTTCACTGTGATTACCGAGGGCGGTAAGGATATTGCCAAATTGCAGAAAGATAATACGACGCGGGTCAACGCCGCAATTGATTATTTGAAATCTCAAGATGTAGCCAAAGAAGATATTAAAACTGAAGGTTATAATTTGGAACCGCGTTATGAGTCAACCTATTGCCAACCATCGGCTTATCGGGCGGACGGGAACACTGTTTGCCCGCCGCCGTCCATTGTGGGTTATACGGTACGGACCACCGTTTCGGTAAAAGTGCGCCAAAATAATTTCGAAGTATTAGGGAAAGTTTTATCGGGAGTGATTGAGCAGGGAGCGAATAATGTGTCGCAACTCAATTTTACCGTTGACGATCAGATGAAGTTGGAAAATGTTGCCCGCGCGGAAGCCATGACGCGCGCCAAGGCAAAAGCGAAAGCGCTGGCCACCGCCGGTGGCTTCAACCTCGGCCGGTTGCTCGGTATTGATGAGGTAGGCAGTTATCCCGCTTATGGAAAATATGGTTTCGGCAGTGTCCCTGCGGTTAGCTCTATGGCGGTCGCCACCCCTGCGCCTGCCATCGAACCCGGTTCGCGGGAAGTGTTTGTCACTCTCACTCTTCGTTACGAGATTAAATAGACTTCTTGAAGCAATTTTGTTAGGGTTGTTGCCGGGAAGTCAAAGTTCTTTGTTTTTGAAAGGTTTGTACAATGAAGCTGATTATTGCCACTTTTACAGGGTCAATAGTTTTTTATCTCTTGGCCATTTTGTTTTCCAGTTGGTCGTTAATCACATTTCAAACATCACCCCAATTCTTGGTGGCCCTAATTTATGTCTCGGGAGCAATGTCTATCGCTTATGCGATAATTGGTTGCTGGTATCTCAAGTTGCTGTTCTTAACTCCAAGTAGCGTGGATCACCGGTGTCCCAACCTTGATTGCCATTACGATCTGCGCGGAGCTGAAATCAAGTGTCCCGAGTGTGGTGAAACCTGCACTCTCAATCAGACATTTTGATTGTTCCAACCCTCGCCTCACATCCCGGTCCGGTCCTTCGGATCGGGATTTTCTATCTCGTTAAAAATTTTTCTGCTATCTCTTTAACCAGCGCGCCGTCGGCGGCGCCTTTCAAGTCTTTCATTATGGCGCCGGTAATTTTCCCAGAATCTTTAACTGGAATAGCGCCAAGCGCCAAAATTTTTGCCTTGACTAATTTTTCAATTTCTTTCTCATCCATTTCTGCTGGCAGGTAAGTTTTCAAAATTGCGAGCTCGGCTGATTCTTGAGCAACCAAATCCTCGCGCCCGCCGGCGCGAAATTGTTCAATGGAATCTTGACGTTGTTTAACAGCGCGACGGATGACGGTGAGCGTTTCATTATCGTTTAACCATTCATCGGGCTTACGTCGTTTGGCCACGAGCTCGTTTATGAAAGCGGCAACCAAACCGCGCGTAACAGATAATTTCACAGGCTCTTTCGCAAGCATCGCTTGCTTAATTTCTTCTTTTATTTTTTGGTGTAGCATAGGATAAATTATATCGCATCATCCTATATAATCAAACCATATGACGAGTCGAAAATTTAACGAATTATACCGGAAGTTAAATCCTGCCCAACGCGAGGCGGTGGATGCAATCGAGGGGCCGGTGATGATTGTGGCCGGACCCGGCACGGGCAAAACGCAAGTGCTCACTTTGCGGATTGCGAATATCTTACGCCAAACGGATCTCCCGCCCGATGCAATCTTGGCGCTTGCCTTCACCCGCTCGGCGGTCGCCTCGATGCGCGCCCGCCTGGTGGAAATTGTCGGGAGTGTCGCCTATCGCGTTAAGATCCACACTTTTCATAGCTTCTGTAATGAAGTGATTAAAACTTATCCCGAATATTTTCCGCGCATTATTGGTTCGACGGCCGCTTTGCCGGTGGATCAAATCAGGATTATGAAAGAGGCGATTGACATCACGAAATTGAAATTGCTGAAACCGTTCGGCGCGCCGTATTATTATCTTTATCCGGCCTTGCAAGAAATTGATCACTTGAAAAAGGAAAATATTTTGCCAGTCACCTTCGCTAAACTCCTTCGCCCTCTACCGGCTGGTCGCTTGCAAGATCGCAATTTGGAATTGCTACAACTTTATCGCGCTTATGAAAGGGCGCTGGCTACGCGCCAACTTTACGACTTCAATGATATGGTGATGGAGGTGATTAAGGCGCTCACCGCGGATACGAACTTCCGCACGGAGTTGCAGGAGGAGTCGCAATACATTTTGACTGATGAGCATCAAGATGCAAATCAAGGTCAAAATGAATTACTTCGTTTGCTCACTAACTTCAATGATCAACCCAACCTTTTCATTGTGGGTGATGCCAAGCAGGCGATTTTCCAATTTCAAGGAGCGTCGCTTGATAACTTTAATTATTTTCGGCGACTTTATCCGACGGCGAAGATTATCACCCTCACAACCAATTATCGATCCCATCAATTAATCCTCGATGCGGCGCACAGTTTAATCCGCCAGAGTCGAGGATTGGATAAAGAAATATTGACCCCGCTTAACGCGGCTCGAGCCGAGTCGAAGCAGAAAATTTCTCTTCGCGTTTTCACTCACGAAAAGGCCGAAAGGGTGTGGCTCGCGCAAGAAATTAAAGAAAAAATTGCAAGTGGCGTGCCGGCCGACGAGATGGCGGTGATCTTCCGCGATAATCACGACGCAGACCCGATTGTAGAAATTTTTGAACAAACAGGCATCCCGTTTATCGTCGAGTCGGAGGCCAACATTCTCCGCGATATTGATTTGCGCAAACTTATTTTATTATTCCGTACGATTTATTATTTTGGCGATGATGAATGGTTGAAGCAAGCCCTCCATCTCAACTTCCTTGGTTTCAAACCGCTCGCCATTTGGCGTTTAATTACCGAGAGTCAGAAACGGAAAACTTCACTTTACGAATTATTGCGCGCCAAGTTTCCTCACTTCTATCATCAATTGGAAAGTTGGCAGAGTTTGTCACACAACGCGAACTTCACCGATTTGTTTGGGCGCGTGTTGGAAGAATCTCATTTCTTGCCCGCACTTTTGAAGAAAGATTCGGCCGTAGATAAGCTCGAGAAGTTGCATTCATTTTTTGAAGAAATGAAAAATATTTTAAAAGCGAAACCAGATTTTATGCTCGCCGACTTTATCCAATATCTCGATTTGCTGGAAGAGCAACACATCGCGATTAATTTGAAACAAATGATGTCGCAAAGTGGCGTACGCCTCTTAACGGTGCATAAGGCGAAGGGTTTGGAATTTGATTATGTTTACGTTGTCCGAGCTTACGACGGCCACTTCGGCCATCGCCGGATGACATCACTTTTTTCTTTACCGCAACGGGCCATGCCTACTGGCAGGCAGGCGTCAGACGCTCCCGCCGAAGATGCTCTCGAATCTGAACGAAAGTTATTTTATGTCGCCCTCACGCGTGGTCGTCTAGGCGTGGCAATGAGTTACGCTCGCACTGATGATGAAAGTCGACACCGTTTGCCCAGTCAGTTTATTGAAGAAATTGATAAAAAATTGATTGATATCGTGCCGGTTGATGATTTCGAAAAGTCGCTGGAAACTAAACCAGAAGCGCGCTTCGCGCGTCGAGTTTATCAAGGAGCCAGTTTGGCCGATCGCGCTTTCCTCAATCAACTGTTTCTTGAGCGGGGCTTGTCGGTCACGGCGCTGAATAATTATCTCACTTGCCCGCTGAAATATTTTTTCAATAATTTACTCCGTGTGACGAAAGTCCAGGGTCGGGCCCTTCTCTACGGGGTGGCGATGCATGAGGCGCTAAAAGTTTTCTTCGATCGTTATGTCGCGGGTGATCAAGTTGCCGCTCGAATGCTAAAAGCCGCGTTCGCACGTTCGCTTACGCGCCAACCGCTCTCGGCGGTTTACCAAATGGAAATTCTCGCGAAGGGTGAACGAGCGCTCGCTGGTTTTTTCAAACATTACCACCCGCATTGGCCGCGCGCAATCCTGAACGAATTTAAGGTGCGCGGAGTGGTTTTGGCGGGGGAAATTAAATTGACGGGGCAAATTGATAAAATAGAATTCTTGAGCGCAGGCGGACAAGAAGTGAATGTGGTGGATTATAAAACGGGACAACCGAAATCACGGCGCGAGATTTTGGGTCAGAATAAAAACTCAACCGGCGATTATTGGCGGCAACTCGTCTTTTACCGTTTGCTCCTGGATCATTATGAGAAAGGAAAATATCGTGTGGTGAGTGGCGAACTTGACTTTGTCGAGCCGAACGAGAAAGGGGATTACAAAAAAGAAAAATTTGAATTGGCAGATGACGCCGTGGCGGAACTGAAAGATTTGGTCGAAAAAACGGTGGCGGAAATCCGCGCCTTTAAATTCTTCGACCACGGTTGCAATCGGCCGAGTTGCGAGGCTTGCACCTTGTGGCATCTGATGGGACGGAAGTTGAGTTGATGTTTTCGCACCTTTAGAGAGATAATGTTGATGATGAATATAATTTATGTGTTCATAGACGCATCTAATTTGTGGGCGGCGCAAAAAACAAAAAGTCGGTTTTTAGATTATGCCAAAACCACTAAGTATATGAAAGAAAAATTTTCTGGCACAACCATTAAGGTGTTTTACTACACTGCTTATCCCGCCGAAGGCACTAGAGATTATAGTTTAGACCAAAAGCACAAATTCTTCACTTTTCTCAAGAAGGGGTTGGGGATTTTTGTCATCAAGAAAGCGTTAAAAAGAATCAACGTCTTAACTAAACAGGGGAGTGCTGTAGAGGAAAAAGGAAATATGGACGTGGAGATAACTATCGATTCGATGCACCATTTGAAGAAATATCATACCGCCATATTTTTTACCGGTGATTCTGATTTTTTGCCACTTGTTACTTACTTGAGAAACCATGGGAAAAAAGTTTTTGTATTTTCTTCAAGAAATAATATATCTGAAGAATTAAGAACTGGTTCAGACGGGTACACTGATATTTTGGATATTGATGAACTGTGGGGAAAAGAATTAAAACATCGCGTGGAGTTAGAAAAAAGGGAAAAAACCGTTAAAAAAGCAACCCTCCGTGAGGAGGGTTGCTCTGGGATGTGATACCCTTTCAGTTAAAAAACCGAAAGACACCTTAAATATACACAAAAGAAAATAACAATCAAATTATCTTTATCCACAGAACTGCCAGGCCTGCACGCTGTGGCACCTGATGGGGCGAAAATTGTCGTAAATTAGCTTTATTTTGAGCCGCATTTTCGCCCATTGACTTTAATTACGACTTATGCATATAATATAGCAGTTCTTTGGATTGTTCCGGATGCTAATTTTGGGTTCAAAGACAAGTGTTCTTTGAGAAAGGGACTGACCATGTCTATCAACATGCTCGGTGGACTCCCGCTCTCTGAAATCCAGGGACCGAGAGATGACTTCGAACAGAAGCTGGCTGGCAAAGAAGGAGAACTGTGGTTGGGAGAATTTAAACGGTTTCTCCGCAAAGAACCATGCTGGACCAGTGGCATGGTTACGTCGACAGCAGGGCCTAACTCCATTCTCCGCCCCCTGTGTCCCGGTCTCGTCATTCCGGCCACGGACGGTCAGCGGACACTGGCCCAAGCCAAGGATGTTTTCGCTGGTGGGATCGATCACGATCTTGGCAACTGGGGCTGTGATGTTCCGGATGAGGCCAGGCCAAAAATGACGGTGGACGTCTACGAGTTAACGGCGGACGCCACTTTCGCGCAGATGCTAGTGGGGCAAGGAGATCTGGACAAACTCTGCCACACGCAGGGCCAGATCATTGAGTTCGTGATCAAACATCGCGAACATCTTCACCCTCAAGGTTATGCCACCTTCTTTCCTTTCAAGAGCCATGGCGAGATGTTCGTCGCGTTTGTCTGCTGGCACGGCGCTCGTAGGCTGAAGGTGTTCGTGTGCCGCCTTTCGGACGGCTACGTGTGGCGCACAGACTACTGTCGTCGTTTGGTTCTCCCGCGACCGGCCCGGTGACCCTAAGTTTTAGACACTTTGCCTCTTGATCCCTCAGACCCTAAA
>Ga0210057_1006416_pt1 | contig 14631 bp, 7 predicted proteins | sample CryGeyCG2114_010_2_FD_183968 | JGI IMG/M metagenome (GOLD analysis project Ga0210057, IMG submission 183968) | Groundwater microbial communities from aquifer - Crystal Geyser CG10_big_fil_rev_8/21/14_0.10 (SPAdes) (version 2) | ecosystem: Environmental > Aquatic > Deep subsurface > Groundwater ... | reverse complement strand
AACACATTACAGCAATCAAAGCTTCAAATCAAAGGCAACAAATGAGGTTCAGAATAATAGCATATAATGCCTATAGAAAAGCAAGCCAAGAATTAAGCTTGCTTTTAATGAGCATTTCTACGGCGCCGTTTTTAACAAAAATTAACGTTTTTTATAGGTTTTAAACTATAATTGCACAAAATAAAAATAGAAACCTTTAAATACAGCTGGATTTTATCTTTAAAAATCCGTTATTTTATTAATTACGGGAGGAGAAAAATATGGAAGAAAGACCATTAGATGCTTTAAATGCAGCAAGAGGAAAAAGAGTTATTGTAGAACTTAAAAATAAAGTTCAACTTATAGGTAAATTAAAAGCTTTTGATATTCATATTAACACAGTTCTTGAAGAAGCAGAAGAATTTGAGAATGGTGCAATGAAAAGGAAGCTAGGAACAGCTTTTATTCGTGGTGACACAATAGTTTTAATATCACCGGCATAAATTAAAAATGGTAAAAGGAACACCATCTATGGGAAAGAAGTCCGGTAAGGACGTTCATATTAGATGTAGAAGATGCGGTAAAGCTTCTTATCATAAGATTCATAGAATTTGTAGTTCTTGTGGATATGGAAAGACTTCCAAGATAAGAAAATATACTTGGAATAAAAAAACCCATTAAATTCGGAAATTTTTCAATTTTATTCTTTCTTTTTCGATTTTTATACAATAACTATTTTAACCTATAATTATAATATTTTTTAGTGGAAAATTTAATTAAAGAATTATTTATTAATTACAATTTAATCAAAGAAAGTTCTAATCATTTTTATTATAAATCAAAAACAGGATCCTCCAAAATAACAAAAATCCCTAAATTATTAAATCAAGAATTATGTATATTAACTGGATTTATTATTGGAGATGGGAATATAAAAAAAGATAAAAAATGAATAAGTATAGAAATTAGTGATCAAACTTTGATTAAAAAATTAAGTCAAATATTCCATTTATCATTAAATATAAAACCACAGATTTACAAACGAATCGATAAAAGACCTAATAGAAAAATAAGATATTTATTACAAGTAGATAATTCTTGCATTTATAAATTATTTACTTCCATCCTAGATATACCAATAGGAAAAAAAGTGATATTGTATTTATGCCTAAAATTATTAAAAAAAGTAATATTTTAAACAAAAAAGCTTTTTTAATAGGATATTTAGCTGCAGACGGAGGAAAAAGAAGCAATTGTATAGGATTTACAACTGCAAGTTTAATCCTAAGAAAAGATATAATCATATTATTAAATGAATTAAATATAGACTATAGAAAAGAGAAATGGAAATCCGAAAAGTATAAAAAGGAGTACTATGGAATTTACTTTAAAAGGACTTATCTGTCCTATATAATGCAGGGGTGCCGGAGCGGTCAAACGGGCCGGATCTTATCGTCTTTTTTAGAGAAGGTAGGAGGCCAAGCTTAGGATCGTTCACGGTATGATATTATTTCATACTAGGAATAAGAAACCCGGTGGCTTAGTGTCTACGCAGGTTCGAACCCTGTCCCCTGCATTTATTTTCTTTAAAAAATTACATAAACCAAAATAGTAACTATTATAGAAATTAAACTACCTACTAAAACTTGTAATGGAGTATGTCCCATTGTCACATGCAATTCTGAAGTATTCATTTTCAATTTATTTGCAACTTTCACCAAAACTTTTCCCTCTTCACCAACACTTCTTCTAACACCCATTGCATCTCTTAAAACAATAGTTAAAAATACAAAAGCTATTACAAAGGAAGTTGAAAACCCTTCACTTAAAAATATTGACAATACTAAAGAAACAACTAAGGCACTATGTGCACTAGGCATCCCACCTGTTCTAAATATATCATGCCAAGAATAATCCTTTAAAGCAACTAATCTAATTATAATCTTAATTAACTGAGTAAAAAAAACAGCCAATACTACACTAACTAATATTTTATGACTTACAATAAATTCTAATATCATTTTTTATCATTCCTATTATAATAATCAATTACAAAAGTTTTATACAACACCCAACCTGCAATTGAAATAATCAATAAAATCCCACTCAACCAATAATTTTTTTCTATAGATACCAGTTTTATCAATATATCCCATAAGAAAATAAAACATATAAAAAATATCAAACAACATAATAAAAATAATGGGAAAAACTTATGAGATTTAGTTAAAACCAACTTCCAAGTTCTTCCAAACAATTTTTTATAATCATACCTATGCATTATTGAATAAGCAATTTCCATAACATAGATTGCCAACACCAAAGCTATTATTAAAAAGAATATTATAAACAAATTAACATTAATCGCACTATCAATTGTAATTTGTCTGAATATTAATTCTATAAGGAGTAATAGGAAAGCAAAAAAAGGCAAGTTTATTATCAAGAACTTTCCTACACCCTTAAGATCATAAAACTTTTTATTTTGAAGAACATTATAATAAACTACTTGTGTTAAAGACCAAATTAAATAAAGTGCTACTGGAAACACAAAATATACTAAAAATTTTACTTTCATAGTTAAAGGTTCAATTGATGCTGCCAACACCTGCATTTGTTCAACAACCATTTCTTGTTGAGTCTGAGCCAATTCTGATAGTTGAGAGACCTGTTGTGCATAGCCATTCAACATTAGAATATATTTTGTAATCTTCTCTCTAAGGTACAAGAATAAAGCCCCAAGCAAAGTAAAGAATAATGCGTCAGCTACAAAAAACTTCACAAAATGTTTCTTTATTTTTAGTGCAATTTTCAATTTGATCTCCCTTTTCCTATAACATAATACTTCAATTAACCTAATTCAATTTTAGGTATTTCAAATTCATCAAATGAATTCTCAAAATCACCTTCAAATAGATCTATATCTAGTTCATAAAATTCTAATTCAGCTTCGGTAAATTCAGTAACATAAACACTTGATGAATCCACAAATACATCAGTTTTTAATTTTTCAGCAATAGCTTTATGCCCAGCAGCAATAAAATGCATATTTTCACAAGATGAACAATAACCATATGCACTCTTAAAATGATCAGTTTCTCCTTCTTCCAATAAATCATAAACATCAACTACTTTATCCACACCATAAATATAACTATTGCTTTGAATCCATACATTAATTATATCAGTCATTTCTTGCCTTTTTTCAGACCATAGACTACTGCCTTTCCAAGGAGGTATTGTCATTGCAACAACATACTTGCCTTTTGCATCTGCAGCTTTATACATTTGTTGAAGATTATTTGTTATATACTCAAATGATTGATCTTGTGTTAAATCATTTGTCCCACCCATAATTATTGCGACATCATAATTGTCAGGAACATTTGCAGTATTAAAAGAATCCAATATTCTTTTTGTATTATAACCACTAGCTCCCACTTTATCAACTGTTAAAGATGGACATAAGTTCTTCAATTGATTAGGCCATTGCCAATTTGTAGTATATGCAGTTAATGAATCACCTACAGCAGCAATTTTAAGATTACTATCACAACTTATTTTAGTAACAGTAGTTGAAGTTACTAAAGGAACTGAATAAGTCCTATAATTAACTAAAAGTAATTTTTGAAGGAACATATAAGTTATTGCTGAATGACTTGCACTTACACTATCTAATGAACCAAATATGTCCCAAATCCCTTGATTTGTTGTATAACTAAAAATATTTCCATCTGAATTTTTCTTACATGTAGTAAAATCAGAAATACAAGGTATATCTAAAGAAGGATTAACTTCATTTACAACATTCAATCTTGAAGTAAATGAACTATGATCATAATGTTGACCTGAAGTTGATCTTGAAACTGAATATAATTTTGAAACTGAATTTGAAGACAAATAATTCTTATAAATATTATCAGCAGTCTCACCATAACATATCTCAGATAAAACTATATGCTTTGGAGAATATTTATTACTAGTTTTCAAAGCTGACCTTACACCATTATTATTATTACAACCTGCCCCACTATGACCAATTAGTATAATATTATTTTCATCAATAGAAACATCCTTAGGCAAATTTAATTTAACAGCATCAACAAAATCATCCAAATTAAAATTAACCCATAAAGAAGTTGATAATGTCCCAGAATAATCTTTTTGATTTTTTACTTGACTTGGAGCAGCTACAATCATCGGTGAAATAAAATTATTTTTTACAAGATCCCCAACAGCAACATACAATTTTTGATTTTCATTATTATTAGATAAATAAGTATATTTTTCACCACCACCATTATTCCCATGTAACATTACAATCAATGGTAATTTTTGGATTAAAACATCATTAACCCCAGGAATCCACATCCTAGAACTTTTTGAACCATCAGTCATCAAAGTACTATCTTTAAATGAAAAATCTACAAAACAATCATTTGTAAATCCTAGTTGATTTCTAACACAATCAGCCAAATCATAACTTTGACCATTTGCTTGATAAACATTTTGTATAGATAATCCCGTATATTTCCCTGTCACACCAATCGCTGATAAATCAGGAGAGGTTGTAGTTGTTACTGGACTTGTAGTTGTTACAGGTGTCCCAGATGATTGAGCAAAATTTGAAGGTAAACTATTTGGATTTCCTCTAAATTCAAAATGCATATAATCAGCCATACCATAATAACCACTAGTTTTACCATCATAATAACCATTCGGACCCCAATCTCCCCCCCAAACAAAACCATATTTCTTAAATGCATCTACATAACATTTAGGCAATTTAAATCTATTTTGAGGATTAGTCGCACAACATAATGCATATTTTGCACCTTCCGCAGTACCACATTTTGACCAATAATTTTGAGTACAATATGGATTCTCATTATTATTCCAATCAATAGTAATACCATACATGTGTCTACTTATTGTTGAAACTGAATTTCTGTTTCTTAATGTACTAGTAGTTTTTAATGGATAATTTTCTGAACATTTTTTTATTTCTTGTTCAACACATTTCATTATAGGTTCCATTTTTTTATTCATAGTTATAGTTTGACCCATAAAAGAAAATGGCCCTGAATTTAATCTAACAGCAGAATTATCAGCACTAGTTCCTTGACCCACTATTTTCCCATAAATAGAATTAAAATTATCCCAATCCCTAGTTTTGTATACTTTTTCAATTGAAGGACAATATAAATCACCAGTAGTTGCACCAGTTATTTGATTAGATTGACATTGAGCATTTCCTTTAATCATAGGATAAACCCAAACCTTAACATCTTTTGTAGATAGACGATAAGGAGCATAAGTAGTTTCACCAACACCCACATAAATATCCAACCATTTTTGTCCTTTAGGTGCCCCAGTATCTCCTGCCAAATACCATCCATTTATTATGGGATAGGCAGCTGAAGTCAAATAAACATAAGCACCATAAGGAATATGTCCAACACTTCCAACAACTCTATTTACAGCAATAGTTTTTAGAGGTTGAGTATCCATCCCTGTGGAAGTAGAACTATGAGGATACTTTGTACAATCTTTTTCATCTTTACCTAAATAACATTTACCTGCACATTGCCAAGCCTCACCAGTAGGTCCATGCTTAGTCATCATTTCATCAAGAGTTAATCCTAACCCTTCACAAGTCATAGTATAATATGTAGTAACCCAAAAATTTTCAAAAGTAGGATTTTCAGTTGGAGTAAATGTAGGCTTATTTGATTTAGCATAAGCATCCCATTGGCTTGTAGTTAATGAAAACCTCATATCACCAGAAACTGGATAAGTTATAATATCTCCTGCAACAGCACTCATTGGATTATTTTGAATATAATGTCCATAACTAACTAAAGTTTGAGCAGGAGGAAACTTAGTATAATAATCATTACAAGTATTAGTTGTTGGATTAGATGTAGGTAAATTTGTTGGAGCTGCAATAGGAACCAATGTTCCAATTCCAGGAATACACTTACCGTTTTCATATCTACAACTTAAAGATCCTCCAATACAACTATTACATGCAGCTAAATCATTATCAAAAGCAGAACATGATGTTGCAGTTTGACAAGCCGAACAACTTGGTGACCCTAAAGCACTTTTTATAAAATAGCATCCATTACCAGTACATTTTTCTAAACTACAACTTGCTTGCCCTATCAATGAAAGAAAAATGTCAGCACTACACTTATCACTACATTCCTTTAATTTAGCTTGATTAATAGTAGTCGCTGATGTTGATTTAGGCAAACAAACATTTAAAACATCAAGATAACTACATTCAAAACCTCTCAAATTTTTACATTCAGCAGTGTTTTCACACAAAGCCTTATTTTTATTAAAATCAACACACGATGTTGATTTAGCACAAGGTAAACATTTAGTAAAAAGATCATTAGTTTTATCAGCATAACAAAAATTCATCGCATGGCATCTTGTATCATCACAAGTAATTCCTTCGCCACATTGATTACATAAATTTGTTTGATTAGCCAAATCAGCTGGAGTTAATACTGTTTTTAAAGCAGTTGTAACTTGAGCTCCGCCAACTTTACTTTTATAATTATTTAGAATAGTATCAAGTTCAGTATGTTTATCAGGGACACTCTTTTTTTCTTTAGTTTCTAAAGATTGTAATTGTGTTTTATAAGTTACTTTTGCAGCTTCCATTTTTTGAACAGTAGCTAAAACTAATTCATTAACTTTAGCAGGTAAAGCACTCGCAGTATATCTTTTAGATAACTCTACAACATCTCTATCATGCTGAGCCCTAATTAAATTTAATTCATTTTCAAAAGAAACAATTAATTTTGCAAATTCTCTTTGAGGATCATACTTAGCACAATTAATATCCCTTGCTAATTTATCTAACATTTCTCCAAACCTATATTGTCCTTTACAACTACTAGTACCATCTAATGAAGTTGTCGCAACATCTCTATAACCAATCATCCCAGTAAACTTTTCTATACAAGTATTTTGAGGCAAAGCTACAACTTGTAGTAATTTAGCTTTACTCTGTGCTTCATCCAAAGTATTTTTAACACCAGCCAACTCTTTTATTTTCTTTAAAGTTTGCTCATCAAATTGTTTTTTAACTTCAGCCATCATTGAAGCATCTTTAATAGAAACAGAAGCCATATCAATCCAACAAGATCCTAAATTATTTCCAAAACTATCTTGACCACAAATTCCTACAACTTTAAAATTATTAGGATTAGTTCCAGCCCCAGGATTTGCTACAGAACATACCCTTCTAATTCCAGTATTAGCAAAATCAGAAACTGTACTTAAAGCACCCAAAATTCCAGGCGTAATCATTCCTGCTTGAGTTGCACCTGCAGCAGCCAATAAACTTGGACTAGATGAAGGATTAGATGGTGCACATTCTGCTTCAGTTTTAATATTTCTTTTAGCTTCATCAGCCACAACTAAATCATTAACATAATTCACACCAAATGAAGTAGATATTTTTCCAAAACCACACTTAGTATCTCCATTTAATGTTATACAAACTTGATTAAATCCTTTAGGAGCAACACAATCAACAGTAAAGTCAGCCAACCCACCTAATGCTATAAAAGCCCTTGTCCCTTTACAAGTTTGAGTAAGGTAAAAAGTTTGTCCTAAATCATTTTTCAAAAATACAGAATAATCTACACCTTTCTGTGCAGTAGTCCCACTATTAACTATTCCACCTTGATTAAATACTCCCTGTGTAGATGTTACTGGTGCTTTAGCAGTTTTCCCAGCATAAATATGGTAATAAACTTGATAAGCATCTTGACCAGTAGTCTCGGAATAAGGACTTACAGACATAATAGCAGTATACTGAGGCGGATCTTCTGGCGTTGATAATTGATCTAATAAATCTCCAAAATTTGGTAACTTACCATATATTGCTCTTTTACATATTTCAGTACCAATTTCTGAAGTTGATCTTGAATTAAATGCAGCAAATGCAGTAGTACCATATTGTTTAAAGAAAAAATTAGCCGAATTCTCAGTATTTTTTAAAGCACTATCAAAAGTTAAATATTCACCACCATTAGGTTTTTCAGATCCTGAAAATTTATTAGTAATCCATTTCAATAATCCACCTTTAACCTTGAATAATGCCAAGGCCTCTCTCCAAATAATCTCACAAGTATAAACAGACCTAACTTTATCACAAATTCCAACTGTTTTACCTTGAACATAAGCTACCTTAAGACACTGCACATACCCTTCAAGCACAGACCTAATAGTTTTCAATCCAGCTGATATTCCAGTTAAACAAATAGGAAGAGGTTCACTAGGCAAATTAAAATTATGCAACCCAAGTACCAAAGAACCAATCAAACCAGTTTGAACTACATTATCTACTTTCCAATTTCCACCCAAATTAAATCTCGAAGGCGGACACAATACTGGATCACAAACACCAAACAAAGTTTGACAATCATCAGAATCCATTACATCATAACATGTAGGATTCTTAGCTTGAGTTTTTAAACCAGCAGCATTATCACTTACAACCCATTTTTTCCCACCAACAGTAACAACTTCGCCTTTTTTCTTTTTAGTAAATTTATTTACAGCAGTTAATAATTGTCTATAATAAGCATTTTGACTAGCTTGCATAAGTACACTATTATGCTTCAATAATATATCATCTCCAGTACATAGCCTTCCATCAGTTCCAACATTCCACTCTTGTATAGTTTTAGGGCTTCCATCATTAAAGAAATCTAAAATCTTAATAAAATTCCCATTTGTTGTTGGAACACAATAAGGTTTACCATCAGGATAATATTCTAAAGGTGCAGTAGGATCATAAGTTTTTCTAACTTGAGCTTGAACTTGTGTTGAGCCTTGAAATACATAGAGATTACAATCTTTAGTTTTTGAAACTTTACAACCTGCTTCTTTGTAAATACTTCCCTGATTACTTGACAATTGTGTAGCTAAAGCTTTCCCATATATTTTTTCAATATCCCCTCTATTTTTTAACAATAGAGTTTTATCAGCTTCAACATTACTACTTTCTCTAAGATAATCCAACTTGTCTATATAATCAGTTACAGTTGCTTTTTCTAAAGCAATTTCTCCATTTGGAGAATAAGAAACAATCTTAGTCCCTTTCTGTCTTACAGTTGTAAGGGTATTGATGTTCATATTTCTCATATATATAAAATTATTTGAAACAATATCTTGTTTTTTTGTTGCAGAATAAGTTACAACATCTTGGAATATCTGTTGTTTCTCAGCATCCGATTTAGAGTCAAAATCTTTATATTTATCTTCAATTATTTTTACAGCATTATTAAATGAAGTAACAGACTTATTAAATTCAAAATTTTTCAAACTATTATCTACTTCTTTTTTGAAATCATAACTTAAACCTTTCTCAACTTTTTGACCTGTATTTTCTTCATAAGATTTAGTATTTTGCATTAAAGACCAATATCTATAATCCCTGATTGTTTGAGCATTGTAAAGATCCTTACCAAGATATTGAGCATACTTCTCATTGTTATTATATTTAGCCATTAAATCTTTATACCATTGTTGATTTTTATAATTCTCCATATCACTATCAACTTGTTCAATTATATTTTGAGATTCATCAAGATTAGTTTGAATTTTATCTGTATTTTTCCTAATACACTCATCAAAATTAGAATATAATCTATTAGCTCCAGAATTAGCCTGACAATATTTATTCCAACCGGAATTACCATCCTTTCCCCTCATAACATAACTTCTAGCAATATTTCTAGATGTTCCAGACAAAAATGAATTTTTAATAGTCAGATATAAAAATGTAAATAAACAAACTTGTTTCCAAGTTTTTAAAACACTATCCAAATCTTCAATAACTTTATTTAACCCTCTTATTGTAGCTTCAGTTTTATTTATTTTTTCCATTATTTTTTCAGGAGTTAATTGAATTGCCCTTTTTTCTATAGGGATATGTAATGTGAAATTAGAAACACTTTTTAGAGGCTGCCCAGTTCCAGGAATAATAGAAACAATAACACTATTCTTTGATTTTATATCTTGTAATGTAACAGCTTTTCCATCTAATAATACTGTACTTTTTAAAGCAATTGTTTTAGATGTAGCTGTAGACACAGGCAATGCCGTAGGATTTAACCAACTAGTAACTGCACTATAAGCAGATGTAGTAGTAGCTGAAACAAATCCTGTAACTTTCTTACCTTGTGCAACAACATAATTGTAAACGGTTTGTAAACCATAAAGTTTTACAGTAGTTAAAGGTACTTCGGAACCAACTTGAGTTTTACTTTCAACAATAGTCACAACTTGTTGAGCTACAACATAATTAGGTCCAACTTTATTTACAACCCATTGAGTAACATAATCTTTATTATTTTGTTTCTTAATTATTGGATCCCTAAATAATTCAGTACCTAAAGTTAATGTTTTAGTACCTTCACCAGCCACATCCACAGTAAAAGAAGATTTTTCACTTTCTTTTATACCTATTAGATCTAAAACTTTTAATTCAATAGACCTTCCTTGATCAGTAAATCTTGCAACAAAATAAGAAGCACCTTCTTCTACAGATTTTTGTAATTGGTTAATCTTAGCTTCAGCTTTTACTATATGGTCACCCCTTTTATCTTCTAAAGATTTTTGATAATATTCTAAAGCTTGTTGAGGATAACCCATCCAATCATAAGCTTCAGCAATCTTAAATGCAGCTTTAGCACCTAGAGCCACACCATCATCATCAGCAGTCCCACTACAACCTGAAGCAATTTTCTTATATTCTGCAACAGCAGTACATAAAATATTTTCTTGATTAGTTTCTTTAACATTATTTACAAAAATTTGAGCTTGTTTAGCAGTAGAATCTAATGCCGATAAATCGCTTACTTTATTTTCTATTTCAACAGCTATATTAGCAGTCAATTTTTCACCATCATATCCTTTATTTGTTACATAATAGTTTTTATCAGCAATTTCAAAAAGGTACCTTATTTCAGGCATTAAATTATAAGAACTATCAGGAGTCTCAGACAACATACCAGATATATGGGCAAAATATTCCACATTCAAACTAGCCCCATCTGTATTTTTCCAAAATACATAATGACCTTGTGGAAGAGCTTGAGTTACATCTTGATGATTAAAAACTTTCCCATCTTCTAATCTTACAGCAGATTGTAACCCAGGAATAACAATATTTTTAATTTCATTACTGGAACTACTTGTTGTTAATTGAGTATTCATCAAAGAATCTAAAACTTGAACTTTCCCTACACAAGGATCTGCAGTACTTTTTACATTAGCAACATTTTTTTGGGTATAATATGTTTTTTTAGCTTCTTGTACAGAATTAGATGAAACTAACTTAACACTAACATCCATTTTATTTTCTTTTACATTTTGAATATATGAAATAGTTTGAACTTTCCAAGTAGAACCTGGATAAATAGTTGAACCTTCTTTCAAAAGTGTTTCAGTTGTTGTACCATCAACATTCAATTGAACCTTAACTCTTTTTTGTGAAGGATCAACAACTTCAAGCAATTTAACTCTAAATGTATTTTGTGCTAAACCTTGAGATTCTCTAATCGTAAAAAATTGAGATGTTTGACCAACAGTAAGATCAAAAGATTGTATTGGTCTAGGTGAACCAGTATAAGGAGGTAATAAATCACTGCCACTATAATAAACTAAACTTACTTTATTACCTTCAACTTTAGAAGCTCTCAAAAATCCTCTTTTTGCAAAAAAAGCAGAACTATCTAAAGAAGTTTGTCTCCACTCTGCTTCTACAGGTTCTTCATTCAAAAATATATCTTGAGTAAACAAAGAATATGTAGTTGCTGCATCTTCAAAATAAATATCAGCAACCATAGACAATACAATTTCATCAGGCATATTAGCTTCAACTTCTATTTTTTTAACCAACATAGCCAACAACCCTAAATTATCTAAACTATAAGTATTAGGTCTAACATATCTTGGAGTACCTTTCAAAGCATTTACAGTTTCAACATTCAAGGGCCTTACATTTATCAATTTAATATTAGGTAAACCATAAAGTGGTCCAGCTGTAGAACTCGAACCTAACAAAGTACCTAAAGTACTTCCCTTTAACAAAGCATAAACTGGAACATCATCATCTTCTATTAAAGAAGATTTCAAAGTTGGAGGTTCATACCCAACTACATTTACAACTATTGATTCACCAGTTTGTTGTTGATCAATAGCAGTTGCATTAGGTACGTCTACAAATTGAAGTTGAGAAATATTAGTTAAAAGATTAGTTGTTGCAGTTGTTACATCAGTTGTTAAATTACTAACAGATGTAACAATACCTTGCTGGAGCGTAGGATTACTAACAGATGTAACAACACCTTGCTGGATGGTAGGATTACTAACAGGTACAACAACACCTTGCTGGAGGGTAGACTGAGCAAAAGCAATAGGCATAGTAATAATTAACATAATCATTACAATTGCCATTAATGAATTAAATTTCTTCATTCAAATTCAGGAAAAGTTATTCTCCTACCTCCTTCAACATTTTCTTGGATTCTTAAAATATCATCTTGTGACACAGGTGTCTTCCAAACTGGAACATACAATGTCATTTTACTTTTTCCATCCATCATAAATTGAACTAAACTCCAATCAAACTTAGCCCCACCGATAATCGCTTGATTTAATGTTACACCATCACTTTTTGCAGAATAACAATGTTCTTCTTTTTCTCCAAAAAATGCGCCCCATAATCCTTGTTGAGGCAATTCAACACAATTATTAAATTCTTTACCTTCAATATAAAACCCACTACTAGATTCTTTTGAAACATAAGCTTGATATTTATAATCGCCAGGAATCAGTTTCAACTTGCCTTCATTCTTCATTGCATTAACGCCGTATTTCTTTTGAATTTCATTTAATGTAATAATAACAGTTTCATCTTTTTCTGGAGGCCTAGCATAACCACTTTCCTCAACCAAAATTATTTTATAATCAAATTCTCTAAAAGGATCCATAAATATAGTAAACTGACCAGAATCAGTAGTATCCACAATTTCTCTACCCTTATGATATCCATCTTTTTCTGCAGTCAACAGAGCATTGAAACATGCAGGACTTAAAGTTGACAATTCAACTGAACCTAAATTAGTTACTTCAGTTTTACCCAAATCACAAACAGTACTTATGCATTTCAATTTTATATCGGCACCATTTAAAGATTGATAAGTTTCAGAATTCAAAACATTAACAGATATGGAATTAACAGCACTATCACATATTTTTGATTCTTCATCAGGATAATCATCGACCCCTAATTCATTCACCCTAGGCTGATTATTATCTATAATAACATGATTAGCAAATTGAAAAACAAAACCGGTATCATCATATAATGAAATTAATACAGGGTAAGTGATATCATAAATAAAATTATAATCTATAATACACAAGAAAGATGAAACAAAAGCAAGTTCTTCCATTGTTGGATCACCAAATGGTGCAGCAGTTAATACTCCACCCTTAGAAGGAAAAGCTTCTATACTTATTGGCCAATTTTGAGAATATCTAAAATCAATATGTAAATTGTCATTATTTTCATTTAATAAATCCCAAACAAAATAATTAGCTACTTTTCCATAATTAGTGCCATCAACTTTAATATGAGGAATATTAGCTTCTAAATCAGTTTTAATCTCTCTTTCAATATCACCCATATTCCAGAATTTTGGAACACAAGAAGTTTCGGTATCAGAAAATGGAATATTTTTATTAACAGATAAAATATCAATTGTAAAATCTTCAAGGTAATAGTTTTCCTTCATATTTTCTAACATCTCTTTAGCCTTACCATATAATTGTCCTAAATTAGAATCTATATCTTGATAAAATTTAGGGAATCTAAATGTAAAATCCTGGATATTAACAGTTAATGGTTGATCAACAGTAAACAAAACCCTATTATCCCTAATTTCAGCCTTAGAATTAATTTCATTAATATCAATATTAAATTCTTCAAATATTGTAAAGTTTAAAGTACAAATAGCTAAATGAGTATTCATATAATTTGCTAATTCAACTTCCATATTTTCTTTTTTAGGAATATTATATTTCAATAAACCATTTGCACTTTTATAAAACCAATAAGGTGTTTTAAAATCTTGTCCTTGAAATAATAATAATGAATTCGAGAAAGGATTATTTGGTGATGGTGGAATCCAATCTTCAGGAATATCAATATAACCACCCTGAAGTCCCATTAAATTTATAGCATCTTGACCTGTTTTTTCAACACACTCAAGCATAAAATCTCTAACCTCTTGAACATTTTCTGGAACAAGTAATGCATCTTGTCTTTCTTGATCCCATCCAGTAATAAAAATATTCTGTCTTACTGAAACTAATAAAATCATTAAAATTAAAACAATCATACCTACAATTACGTAAATCGTTACCTGCCCCTTTTTTTGCATATAATTAAAAGAATTTTAGCATATAAAAAGGTTTTGATATATTAGTTAACGACATAAGTAAGTTATAAATACTAGTATGCTTTTCATTATTTTATGATATCAATAAAAGAAAGGGAACTTATTGTAAAATTACACCTAGGAAGAAAAAATCAGCAAGAAATTGCCGATT
>Ga0210057_1006415_pt1 | contig 14633 bp, 12 predicted proteins | sample CryGeyCG2114_010_2_FD_183968 | JGI IMG/M metagenome (GOLD analysis project Ga0210057, IMG submission 183968) | Groundwater microbial communities from aquifer - Crystal Geyser CG10_big_fil_rev_8/21/14_0.10 (SPAdes) (version 2) | ecosystem: Environmental > Aquatic > Deep subsurface > Groundwater ... | reverse complement strand
AAGCTCGTACAGAAGCGCGCTTACGGCGTTAAAAGCTTTAAAATGTATAGACTCAGATACCTAAGTGCTTGTGCTTGAACAACTTTTTGAAATTACCCACTACGAACCGAGTAGAACCGTAGAACCCTTTTTTGGAGCTTGCCGCAATTAGCGGCTATCATTCAGCAGAAATTTGGAGGTGGTGGCCGGAATCGAACCGGCGTAAACGGTTTTGCAGACCGGTGCCTAGCCACTTGGCTACACCACCCTAAATGGAAGATACGAATAAACACTAGCTCGCTCTTTTGGTCAAATAGCTACATATGACGCATATGTTCAATATGAGGCTCAATGTGAAGATCAATATGGATTATGTCTGTGGGAAGGGTGTGTGAGTTTAGAGAAATGTCTCTGACACCACCCATAGGCCTCTATGAAGTGGGATCTTTGAATGCTTTCAGATAAGTCTAAATCTGCTGCTAGCGTGCGTGCTACTCGGTAGCTGTGGAGCTTTCGTCGTTCACTGGTAAATTTATAACTTTGCAGGAGGGTGCCAGATATTTCTAGTTGCGGCTCCAGTTCTGCTAAACTCAGTTTTCCATTGGTCAAGCTTTGCCCTTCCATTTGTTTTGGCTCTACTTTTTGTTGAAGTTTTTCTTTTTGAAAATTTCGCGCCTTCAGAATTTGCTCTTGAAGATCTGCTAAAGAATATTCTTGGGGTTTTTCTTCTGTAGAGGAAAAAAATAATAAAGCCATGCGGTCCACCAAGGGACCAGAGAGCTTTGCCATATGATTCCTGCGTTTACGCTCAGGGCAATGGCAAAGCAGTGGTGACTCCGGTGTGTAACGACCACAGGGGCAAAGATTAGTTGTTCCCAGAACTAAAATATCGCAGGGAAACTCCATGCTTTCTCCGCCTCGTGTCACCGTGAAGGTAGAGTTTTCTAAGGGCTGTCTAAGACACTCAAGCACAGTGCTTGGAAACTCTAGCATCTCATCAAGTAGCAGCACACCACCGTGGGCGCGGGTGATTTCCCCAGGGCGTGGGTTCTGACCGCCTCCCACCATAGAAATCGCAGGAGTGCTGTGATGGGGTTCCACTAGAGGGCGAAAGGAAATGCTCTGCCCAAAGCGTCGCTGGATCTGTCGGCTGAGGCGGTAGGTGAGTGGGTCGGGATCTGCAAGGAGGCTATGAATGGCTTTAGCAAGGGTAGTTTTGCCAGTGCCCTGAGGGCCGGCTAACAGCAAAGGATGTTCTCCTAAAACTGTGATGGCCATCGCCCGGGCCTGATCTTTCGTGAATAAATAGGGGAGCAAAGAAGGTCTTTGTAACATAAAAGTTTCTTGGGACTCAGGATGACAGGAAGGGGAAGCGAGGTTTTGGAGGGTTTTGATTTGCTGGGTGGCAAAGGGGAGCCCTTCGGAGGAGTTTCCCGTTAAGAGAGCTTGTTGTTCTGGGAGAGGAAGAAATTCTGTATCTTCAGGGCAGGAAACTTCACCCTTTAAGCTAAGCTCACCGTAAATCCAAGGTTCCCCTAGGTTTGGGGCTTGAGGGCATTGGCCAGTTTCCCATAAAAGAGCTGCGGCAATGGCCAGTTCTACGCCGCTCCCTGATTTTCGAAACTCTGTGGGTTTGAGATTCACCACCACCGTATGAGTTTTAGGCCATACAAAGCCCTGCACATGGAAGGCAGATTTTAATCGCCAAAGACTTTCTTTAATCTGTTGATCAGCCCAACCTAGCAGTTGCATATTGGGAAGCCCGGGAGTGAGACTCACCTCTACATCCACCACCTGATGACCAAAAGAATACTTCACAAAGGATTTTACTTTCATGTTTGAGCTCCTTTGCCAAAGATTTTATGCAAAAGGAGCCATGAGCTAAGAAGAGAATAAAAGGTTTTTTAGGTCTATGAAGGATTAAAAGTCGGAATTTAAAATCCGACTTTTCTTAAACTTGCGAATGCGTAGGAGATCTCTCATGACTATTGGAAACTCTGCAAAGACTCTTACTTTAGAGCCTTTTACGTCCACCCACTCAGAAACAGGACATTCAATGAGTGTGTGCTTTTCTAAGCGCACTAAAATTTCCACATCAAAAATCCATCGAGAAATGAAGGGTGATTTAAAGGCTATAGGAATGAGAGCTTTTCGAAAAAGCTTTGCACCACATTGGGAGTCGTAGGTTTCAATGCCCACAAGCCAATGAGCAAGGGTGGCAAATATGCGGCCAAAGTAATGGCGTTTGGCAGAGCGAACAATTTTAGAACCCAGCTTGTAAATGCGACTTCCAAGAATGCCTTGCACCCCTGAAAGTTCGCGATCACCTTGGGCATACCAAAAAAAGCGTCCCACTTCATGAAGGGGTGTAGCCAGGTCAGCATCCCAATAGCCGAACCATTGGAGTTCTTTAAAAATAGGAAGTTGTGCCAAGTGAAGCACCCCCAGGCGTACGGCTCCAGCTTTGCCTTGGTTTTTGGGGAGATTTAAAAAGTAGCTATTGGGCGGAAGGTTTTTTTGAATAAAAGAAGCCGTACCATCGGAGGACCCATCATTTACAAACAAAAAGTAAAGGTTAGGATCTTGTTCATGGAACTTTTTTAAGTCCAGACGTTGCTCTTCATTGTAGCAGGGAATCACTAAACATGTTTTTTCAGGAACCAAATATTTTATCATCTATGAATCGCAGCATAAAAAATGTGTTTTTGAATGACAATCATTGTTCTTAAATAGAATCATAGCTCTTTGCGTTAGGAGCAATTTTGTCAGTAAAACCTTCAAAAAATGACATTGTGATCTTTTGTGATGGGGCTTGCTCTGGAAATCCTGGCCCTGGTGGTTGGGGTTCCATTATTGCGAGTCCTCATTTTGTGAAGGAACTGGGGGGTGGAGAGGCTCAAACCACCAACAATCGTATGGAGCTATTGGCACTCATTGAGTCATTCCTATTTTTGCAAAAAAAAGGAGTGAATGATTCTGCCTACGTTTACTCTGATTCTGTGTATGTTTTAAAGGGAATCACCCAATGGATTTGGGGTTGGAAAAAAAGAGGGTGGAAAACCGGCGAAGGCTCTGAGGTGAGTAACCAAGATCTTTGGCAAAGGCTTGATACGCTTGTTACCGCCTATGGGCCTAAAAAAATTCAATGGGGTCATGTGCGCGGTCACAAGGGGATTCCAGGTAATGAGCGTTGTGATGAGATCGCTGTGAGTTACTCTCAAGGCACCACCGCTTATCTCTACGATGGCTCTAGAAATCAGTACACAGTACCTATTGAAGATTTGCCAGAAGACACCTCTATTCCTGATTGGAAATCCTCCAAAGCTTCAAAGGGACCGGCCACTTATTTGAGTTATGTGAGAGGTGACTTGAAGGTTCATAAAACATGGTCAGAATGTGAGGCTCGCGTGAAGGGTGTATCTGGGGCCAAATTTAAAAAAGTCACTAGCTCTGAAGAACAAGCCGAAGTATTAGCGGCTTGGGGTTTGGACCCTGCGACTTTGGCTAAAGACAATTAGTCCGACACCAGCAATAATAAAAGGAATAGAAAGAATTTGTCCCATGTTCAAAGGTAAATAGGCCTCAAAGGGGACTTGATTTTCTTTGAATTTTTCAATGACTAGTCGTGCTCCAAAAACACAAATAAGAAAAATTCCAAACATGCGCCCGCGATATTGTGAAGTGTCGGTTTTGTAGTAGAGAAAACCCATGAGCAAGAAGGTCAGAAAGTAGGAAACTGATTCATAGACTTGAGCTGGGTGGCGGGCCACTTGATCAACTCGTTCAAAAATCACTCCCCAAGTTTGATCAGTGGGTAAACCTAAGATCTCACTATTCATCACGTTGCCTAGGCGAATAAAGCTTGCAGCAAGGGCAACAGGAATGCTCAATCGATCTACAAGCCATAGATAACCATATTCAGGATATTTACGCACAAATAAGTACATAGCGAAGAGATTGCCTAATGTGCCTCCATGGCTAGCAAGGCCTCCTTCCCAAATGTAGAGAATGCGTAAGGGGTTACTGAGGTAAAGCTCAGGCTCATAAAAAAGGCAGTGGCCTAAGCGAGCCCCAATGGTAGTGCCGAGAATAAGGTAGATCAGTAGGGAGTCGAGATGCAGGAGGTTTCGATGTTCACGCTTGAAAATTTTTTCCATGATACGGAAACCTACAATAAAGCCTAGGGCGAAAAGCAGGCCATACCATCGTACAGTCACTGGACCCACAGAAAAAATTTCAGGCTTCATGTCCCAGTGTATGAGCATTAAGAACTCCTTTTGGAAAATATGCTAACACACTGTATCTCTTTATCAATTTTTATTGGGAGCTATGATGAATCTTTTTGTAATTCTAGTATTGAGCCTCTCACCAATTTTGGCGCAGGCCTCCACCTGCTCCATGAGTTTAGGGACAGAGGGATATCTTGTTGATAAGATCATTGGGAAAAGGAAGGTTCCTATGACGACAGATTTTACTGAAAAACTCAAAAAACCCACTCATTTTGACGGGGCCATTGATTTCAAAGCCCTTGGTGAGGAGTATTACACTACTTCTTTGAATCATGCTCTGCGTGAGGCTCGACAGAAGCTAGAAAGTCTAGCCAATAATTCAAAGGCTCCTGACTTTGAAAATACTATTTTAGCTATGGAAGAGCTCACAGAGACCTTAGGTCAGGTGGCTGGTGTTTTTTCGAACCTACATAGTGCCAATAACTCAGAGGTATTGGAAAAACAGTCGGCAGATATGGAAAAGATCATGGCGGCCTTTTCTAACGAAATCTATCTTAACGAAAAACTCTATCAAAGAGTGGAAGAGGTCTATCAAAACTCAAAAGCAAAACCACTGGCTCCACAAGAGCAAAGACTTTTAGAGGAAACAAGAAAATCCTTTGTACGAAATGGGGCAAGCCTTAATGAGGCCGACAAAGCTGAGCTGAGAAAAATCGATGCAGAGCTTGCTGAGCTCTCCAGTCAGTTTAAAGCCAATGTTCAAGAGGCTACGTCTAATCACTTGATTGTGATCAAAGAAGAAGCTCGTTTGAAGGGTGTTCCTGAGGCCGTGTTAGAGCAAGCCAAAGAATTTGCAGAAAAGAAGGGCCAAAAGAGCGCTTGGGCTTTCAATTTGGGGCAAACGTTTTATTTGCCAGTGATGCTCTATGCGCAAGATCGAAGTCTTCGTGAGGAGTTCTATCGTGCTTATGGAGCTCGCGCCTTGGAGGGAAAAAACAGCAACCAAGAGGTGATTCAAAAGCTTCTGGCTCTAAAAACAAAGCGGGCTCAGCTTTTGGGTTATAAAACTTATACTGATTATGTGCTCAGTGATCGCATGGTGAAAAATAAATCCACGGTGGATCAGTTTTTAGAACGACTCATAGAGGTGGCTCTCCCTGCTGCTAAAAAAGAAGTAGAGTTATTAAAGAAATACATGAAGGAAGAGTATGGCACTGAGGACATTCAAGCTTGGGATGTGAATTACCTTATTGAAAAAGCCAAAGAAAAAATTTACGGCTTTAACGAAGAGGAATTGCGAGCTTACTTTCCGCAAAACCAAGTCTTAGATGGACTTTTTGATCTTTTGAATCGTCTGTATGGTCTGAGCTTTAAAGAACGATCTGACATTCCCACTTATCAAGAAGATGTGAAGGCCTTTGAGGTGACAAAAGGGGATGAGTACATTGGGATTCTCTATATGGATCTCTATGCTCGTGATAATAAAAAACCAGGAGCATGGATGACCAATTTTAGAGAGCAAGGGCGCTTTCAAGGAAAAGAGCGACGACCCCACATTTCTATCGTTGGTAATTTTAGAAAGCCATCGGGCGGTCAGCCGGCTCTCATGAGCTTAGATGAAGTGAACACTTTGTTTCATGAAATGGGCCATGCTCTTCATGGTTTGCTATCTCATGTGCAATTTAGATCTATAGCAGGGACTAATGTAGTCTGGGATTTTGTAGAGTTGCCCTCTCAATTTATGGAGAATTGGATTTTAGAAAAAGAAGTTTTCTTTAAGCTGGCCAAACACTACAAAACCAAAGTGAGTCCTTCAGAAGAATTGTACAAAAAAATCGTCGAGAGCCATAAGTTTATGCAAGGCTATGCCACCATTCGACAGGTGACTTTTGCCAAAGTAGATCTTGCCTGGCACTCCCATACTGGTGAAATCTCTGAAGGCGTAGAGGCTTTTGAAAATAAAATCAAAGCGCCCCTCCAATTAGTTCCTGCGGTTCCTGGGACGAGTTTTTCAGCTTCATTTTTGCATATCTTTGCAGGAGGTTATGACTCTGGTTATTACTCCTATAAGTGGGCCGAAGTCTTAGATGCTGATGCTTTTAGTTACTTTAAAATCAAAGGTTTGTTTGATCCTCAAGTGGCCAAAGCTTTTTATGAGAATGTATTATCCAAGGGGAATTCGGAAGAGGCCATGGTGCTCTACAAACGCTTTCGTGGGGCTCAGCCAGATCCAGATGCTCTCTTAAGGCGCCAGGGTTTATTGCCCGAGGCCCAGTCATAATTTGATCCCTCTCATAATGAGACGCTGTGATTTCACAGTGTCTCTGAATAGACTCTGAACAGTGAGTTACATTGTACTCATGGTGATCACAAAAAATCCTGGCATTTGTTTTGCACTTTAATAAGGCATGAAGAAAACATGTTTTATTTTGAGACAGATTTTAGTGTTGAGTCTATTGTGCTTAGCGTGCCCCACTCAATCCTTTGCCAAAGAGTCGTGTCCTCAAGGCTTAGAAGCCTTCACCCAAGGGCTGCATAAAAAACTTCGTAAAGACTGCGCTTACTGTCACGGTGGACAAGGTCCCGGGCCCAGCCATTCAGTGGAAGATCCTCAGCAAAGCTACAAGATGATCAAGGCTTTGTTGAATCTTTCAAATCCACTGAAACTAGACGGATTGTCTGAGTCTAAGTTCATCACCACAGGGGGAGATAACCACTGTGCCAGTTATGGAGTGGAGTGTAAAACCTCCAGCAAAGAGTTAATGAATTTGGTAAAGCCTTGGATAGAAGTGGAGATGAAATTCTGTCAGAAGGCCCCGGGTAAATTTATAGAAACAGCTCCAGTGTCTGTTTTTCAAAATGAAAAAATGAGTTTATCAGTACCAGGTTACGATGGCGTGGTTGTGCAGATGAGTCTTGAGTCTCATGCAGCCAGTGATCTAGGCTCTGGTTATGTAAAACTAAGCAGTTTAAAAGTCTGTCATCCTAGTAAGAGGGTAAAGATTAAGGAATTGAAGGTTCTTGTGGACGGCCAAAGTGATGCTTATGCCCAGTTAGCAGATATGACGTTTGAGCCCTGCCAAGAAGAGCTCAAACCAAAGTCCTTGTTGTTTGCAGCTAAAAATAAAAAGATCACTAGAGAGAGTCAGGTGAAAATTGCTTTGAAAAAAATAGAGCTTGGAGTAGAAAAAACACTACTTCATTGCCAATATTCAAACTATTATAATCAATTGATTGTTCCCCGTTTGAGTGTCTCTTGTAAAGAGTGTCATACAGAGAAAAAAAATCCTTTAACTTGTGATGGGTTATTAAATCAATATAGCACTGCCGGCTTTGAAAGTTGGAAACGGTATCTTTATAGTGGGCAATCCCACCCTAAGTTATATGAATCGCAAAATACCAAACTGCTTCTAAAATATTTAGAATTGGAAACAGAAAAGGAATATGAAAAATTAAAAGAATTTAAATCTAGTTTTGATATATTATTTTCTAAAGTTAAAACTGATGGGTCCTATATTAAGGTCTACGCTCATGCAGGCAGAGTGTGTGTCCAAAATAAAATTACTAAAAATATTTCGTGTTTTGGCAACATTTTCCCATACTATCATCAAGAAGTGCACTCATTTTTTTTATTGAGTGGTAATGCACTTTGTATTTTGCAAAACAATGGGGAATTTATATGCAGAGGTGAGTCTGCAGAAGCCGTAATTGATATGAGTTCACTTCAAACAATTGTTAGTGGAAATGGCCATCATTGTGTACTAGTAGCTTCAAAACTGAGGTGTTGGGGTGATAATACGATGAACCAAAGTGGATACACAGATGCTTGGTATGAAAGGATAAGCTCAGTCTATGGATTTCATAATAAAAACTTTATCTCCTTTGGAAAAAGTAATTATTTGAATCTACCATCTATAAAACAGGTTGTCGCGGGAGCTAATCACACGTGCGCTTTATTTTATAACGGTAGAGCTAAGTGTTGGGGCGATAATCAATATGGGCAGGCAGGATCGTGGGCTATTTTTAATAGAAATGTAGACATCAACGATGCTCAATATTTACCTCTGCCTTCGATTAAATATTTATTTGCAAAGTATAATAGCACATGTGCTGTATTCATAGATAGAAGGGCTAAATGCTGGGGTCGGCATTTAAATAAAGATGGTTTTTTGAGCCCGAGCTTTCTCAAAGATGCAGAAGATTTATCCTTAAGTGGAATAGAAAAAATTTATATTGGTGATGGCCATAATTGTTTAGTTCAGACCAATGGGAATGTGAAATGTTGGGGAAAAAACAATGCAGGTCAGCTTGGGTATGGAGATTTTAATTATATTTCCAATATTAGTTTTCGAAATTTGAATATTAAAAATGTGGAGTCAATGTCTTTAGATCATGAAAATACATGTGCTGTTACAAAAGAAGGTCTTAAATGCTGGGGGAGGAATCGTGGTGCATTAGGTTACCGAGATCATAGAAATCGTACCAAACCTGAAGATTTTGTGCCTTTCTACCCCCTTCTTGAGGTGTTTAATGAAGGTCAAAATTAGTCAGCTTTGTGAAAATTTCAATAAAAAGTCTATGGGTTCTCATATAGGGCCAACAAACTTGGCCATTATTTTGTAATGTGACTGTTGAATCAGATTAATAAAGAATGGGTGGAAAATGAAATTAACCGTATTAGCTCTTTTATTGTCTCTTTTTGTACAAAACTTAGCATCCGCCGCAGAGGCTCCAGCCCCTGTTCAGGACCTTGTCCCTGCTGGTGAAAGCCGTCAAACAGAAGACCTTGGTCCCAAGAAGCTACATCCTGCTAACCGCTCGATGGGAGGTGTACACGCTACAATGATGAGCTTCTTCTATGAGGAGCCTGGTTTAATGAAAGATACTGGAACACTCTATGGTGTGGATGGCGGATTTGCCCTACCATTAAACAACAAGGGCTTAATCCTGATAGGTACAGGCTACTATGTTACAGGTAACACACACTACGATGGAGGTACTTGGGGCGGGGATAAATTAGAAAGTAATGGCCACAATACTTTATTTGGGATTGCTCCATCTATTGGTTTTGAAATTGGTAAAACGGGAGAACATGTCTTTGTACCACGTGCTGGTTTGATGTTGAGAACTTTGAACAATAAAGATGAGGTTGCAGGTAGTTACACTCGAGATATCAATCAGACTTTTTTAACGGTAGGCAGTGATTATGGTCTTCTTTTAGGCGAAAATTCAAAGCTACGATTTGGCGCTGAGTTACAGGTTTTACTTGCTGGTACTGTTCGATCTAAACTTTCTGAAGTCAACTCCTCCTATGGTGATGTAGAGAATAAGCAAACTCAAGGCTCTGGTGTTAAGTTGGATATGACATATGTTGTGGGTTGGTTGAGTTTACAGGCCTATTACCAATCATTTAATATTGCTAAATCCAATGCGAGTCCACTAATAAGAAATGGAAAAGCCAGTGCCGGCTATGTTTTTGAACCTGAAAATAACACTCGACTTACTGGTGTCAGTGCTGGAATGAGTTTCTAGGCTTTGAAGAGTTGAATAAAAGAAGTAATGTCTTCTTCAGTGGTATCAAAAGAACACATAAGGCGAGCCTCAACAGTTTTGTCTTTAAAGGGGCCTTGCCAATCATAAAATAAAAATTTCTTTCTTACCTTGTTAGCTAGCCGCAGTGGTAAACGAACAAATACAGCGTTAGCTTGTACTTTTTGAGTGATTTCAAAATCAAGATTCTTCAATTCTTTTTCTAGTACTCTGGCCATTTTATTGGAGTGACTGGCATTTTTCTTCCAAAGATCATTTTTTAAAAGAGCGTAGAATTGGGCAGAAATAAAGCGCATTTTGGAAGCCAATTGCATGTTTTGTTTGCGATAAAATTGAAAATTCTTATGAAGGCTTTTATTAAAAAATACCAGCGCTTCTCCCATCATCAGTCCATTCTTTGTTCCACCAAAGGAGAGCACATCGCAACCTTTCACGATCTCCTTTAAAGGTTTACCTAGGCTAACGGCAGCATTGGCAATACGAGCCCCATCAATATGGAGATAAAGAGCCTTTCTTTTGCAAAGTTTATTAATTTCAGCCAGTTCCTTTGAGGAGTACACAGTGCCATATTCTGTGGACTGTGTGATGGAGATCACTTTGCTTTGGACTCGGTGAATATTGTCTGGTTGTTGAAAAAGAGCTTCTTCTATTTGTTGTGCATGAATTTTTCCTGTGCCTGTAGGGATTGGTACTAATTTACAGCCTAAATTCCATTCAGGGGCTCCACCTTCGTCTTCGTGGATATGGGCATGCTGAGAACAGATCACAGTCTCTTGGGGCTGCAGGAGGCTTCGAAGAGCTAACACGTTGGCCCCTGTGCCATTAAATACAAATTCCACTTCCACATCACCAAAGTGTTTTTGAAACTCCACTTTGGCTAATTGAGTGACTTCATCATCTCCATAGGCAGGTTGGTGCCCACTATTAAAAGCTTTTAGAGCCTCTAGAACTTCGGGATGAATGGGAGCATAGTTGTCGCTGGCAAAGTGGCGCTGTGAATTTATTTTTTTCATTTGATAGAATATTTTTTAGTTTTTTTAGTTTTTTGATTTGTGACTAGAATTTCAAAATTAGGATTTTCTTTGATTATTTTATAAGTATTATTAACCTCACGCATTTGTCCTTTTTGATCAGGTTCAGAGACCTTTAAGGGGATTTGTTTTTTTAATTGGAGTTCGTTCTTGGAATCCAGATCATAAATAATTAAAGCTGTACCTTTGATCATGTCTTTTGTTCCTGCCATACCTTGATCAAACTCAATCCATAATATTTTTGATTTTGTAAAACCCCACTTGTTACATCTATTACCTGTACCAAGCGCTGGCAAATTTATTTTTTGATTTTTATAGTTGATAAAGGTTTCAAGACTGCTTTCTTTAATTTTTATTATTTCTGTTTTACTCAAATAGATGTCTTTGCATTTTGCAAGAGTGACTGTCGGAACTAATAAAAATAAAATAATGGGTATACTTATCTTTTTCATTTAAAAAGAGCTCTCCACATCCATATTGGCTTCAAGTTCGGGTACACAGTTGATTCTACTTGTTTTTTTATAAAATCCCATGCACCAAGGATTATCTAAACGTCTGTTGGGGCCGGGGTCTCCTTTGCCGAAGCTGGGAGTGTGTATGGAAGGCGTTTCCTTTTTTTCTAATCGGGTACAACCATTCCAATTTTTAAATTGATTTTTATACTGATCCGAAGTGTAGGAAAGGAATGCGAAATCTCTTTTTACTTCAGCTTGAGGGTTTTTTGATACCGCTTTGTAGTATTGAGGATTTATTTCTGCTTCAAAGTTTTTTTCAAAGAAAGTAGCCAGCGTACAAGTGCGTGCACACTGGTCGAAAACTTGCAATTGGTGGTAGAGTAGCTCCGTGGGGGCTCCATTTTTTAACATGGTGTCTTTTTCATAAAAATCACCATCACGACTCGCCGGCGGACAAAAGCTACGACGTTGTGGAGTGCCTAGTCTCCAGTTGTGATATTGCCTCACATTGAGGGCGCTGGATGTGATGGGGTGAGAGGTGATTTCGTTGCTGGCATCCAACTGACCTCTTTCTTTGCTGCTTCCAAAGTACTTTAAATCAAAAGCGGGAAGAAAGCCAAAGGAGGCTTGTCTTTCCATTTTTGAACGATTGTAAATGGTTGCAACAGTGGAGTCTAAGTATCGAGAATCAAAGTGTCCATTGCTGTAACTGCAGCGCCCTGCGTTGCTCAAGGAATCATTGGGTTTTGCTTGGTTAGGTCCATTATGGGTACCTCCCATTTCGCCATAGCAAGTGCGTGCACACACATCGACGGCGAAGACGCGATCAGCATCGATCTCTTTCTCTGTGACTGAATTGATGGAGTCCACAAGATCTTTAACAGCAGCCTTATGTTTGAGCATTTCTTTGCCAGGTTCCCAGCTAAGTTTGCAGTTATTGACTGGTTTTCCAATGGCTGGTTGAATCATGGCGAAAAGACTGTCAAAGTCTGAGGAGGCAAAATTGGGTTTTGCAATTTGTTTTTCCGGTGAATCCACATTGGGAATTTCAAGGCCGGCTTGTACATCCATCCAGTCATTTGCAAATTTTTTAATTTTTCCCAGGCAAGCTTGTGTTTCATATTTAAGATTTTGTACTTTTTCTTGAAAAGAGTAGCGTTCGTTTATTGAGTATTTAGCATCGTTGGCATCATTTGTAGCAGTGCTTCTGTAGGCTCTAGAATAGGTCCCATAAGAGCCATCTGATTTCTCAATAATTAGAGTTTGTGCTAATTCTTGATTTTTACCTGTGCGATCAGTGAAGTAAACTTTTTGATGGTTAGGTATTTCCAAAAATTGATGCGATTTCATATTCACCTTATGGGTAAATTCCTTGCCACGAACTGTTTGCCCTTTGACAATAAAATATTCTGGGCTAATTTTTTGAACGCGAATAGTAGTGCCTTGTTTTATATTTAAAAAGCCATCGTTGTAATTATAGATAGTACTGAGGTTGACCCATGGCGTGTTTTCATTTTGTGCACCGCTAAACAAGGGTAGGAATAAAATAAGAAGCGTAAAAAAAACAGATCTCACAGTCTTATTTTAGAGGGGCACTGGCTTGCAAGTCTCTTGGGCCTTTGTCTAGTTTTATGTTTGTGTAAAATGCCGATAAATAATGTAAGTTTACTTTTGAAGGAGCTCCTATGGCAGATATTGATGTTGCAGAGACTAAAGTGGAAGTAGTGGAGTTTAAGGCTGGAGATTTTATCTTTAAGGAAACCGAACCTTCGTCCTGTCTGTATGTTTTGCGAGAGGGACAAGTGGAAGTACATAAAGCTGGGAGCGGGGGGCAGAGAATCCCTTTAGCTATTGTTAGCTCAGGTCAATTCCTGGGAGAGTTATCACTCATTAGCCGTAAGGCCCACACAGCCACGGCAATGGCTTTAACCCCTGTCACAGCCGTGAAAATCACAAAAGAAGTGATAGAAGCTCAAATGAAGAGTATGCCCTACTGGCTTTCTGGTTTGATGCGATGCCTGGTGGATCGCCTTCATGTTTCCAATGAGGTGTTAAAGAGAAACAATCTCATTGATAACTCACTCATGAAAAAAATGACAGCTGCTGAAGCAAAAGTGGCTACTGAAGTGTCTAAAAAGGTACCTAAGGCCGGTTAGTAGAGTTTTCTAACCCCCGGCTTCATTGAGACCTTTTGGTGGCAGGTTGGGTTTGAGCGCAGCCTTCAAGTATTCTCGTTTCATAAGAGCAATATTCTTAATAGAAATTTCTTTAGGACACGCAGCCTCACATTCACCTATGTTGGTGCATCCACCAAAAAGTTCTGCATCCATTTGGTGAACCATTTTTTCTACCCTCAAATGTCGCTCCGCTTGGCCCTGAGGTAAAATAGCCAGTTGGGCTATCTTTGCAGAAGTAAAGAGTGAGGCAGAGGCATTGGGGCAGGCCGCAACACATGCTCCACAGCCAATACAAGTGGCAGAATCCATGGCATCGTCTGCCACTGGCTTAGGAATAAGGGTAGCATTGGCATCGGCGTGCTTTCCTGTTTTAACAGAAACATAACCGCCTGCTGAAATAATGCGATCAAAGCTTGATCGATCAACCACTAAATCCTTAACCACAGGAAATCCCTTAGCTTTCCATGGCTCCACAAGAATTTGATCTCCATCTTTAAACTCTCTCATGTAGAGTTCACAAGTAGTCGTCCCTTTGCTAGGGCCATGAGCTTGTCCATTGATCATGCAACCACATGAACCACAAATGCCCTCACGACAGTCGCTATCAAACTCCACAGGACGTTCGCCTTTTTTGGCTAACATCTCATTGAGGTAATCCAGCATTTCTAAAAAAGACATATCTGGAGAGATCCCCTCAATAGTGTAGGATTTTAGTTGCCCCTTGTTGGCAGCATCATTTTGTCTCCAAATTTTTAAATGAAATGTCATCCCTGTTTTTGCCATGATGTCATCCTTTACTTGTAGCTTCTCTGAGCCAGTTTTACATTTTCAAAAGTGAGGATTTCTTTATGTAGTTCGTGAGCTGTATTTGGACCTTTGTATTCCCAAGCGGCCACATAAGAAAAATGTTCGTCATCACGTTTCGCTTCGCCCTCAGGAGTTTGGCTTTCTACGCGAAAGTGACCACCACAGGACTCCGTGCGATGAAGAGCATCACGAGCCATAAGTTCGCCCAGCTCCAAGAAGTCAGCCACTCGCCCTGCCAACTCAAGATTTTTATTGAGCTCTTCGCCGTGTCCTGGAATAAGAACATTGCTCCAAAATTCTTCTCTTAACTTCGGAATCTCTTTGAGGGCACGTTGGAGACTCTCTTCGGATCGTGCCATGCCCACATCGTTCCACATGATCAGTCCTAACTCACGGTAGAACTCT
>Ga0210057_1006414_pt1 | contig 14636 bp, 11 predicted proteins | sample CryGeyCG2114_010_2_FD_183968 | JGI IMG/M metagenome (GOLD analysis project Ga0210057, IMG submission 183968) | Groundwater microbial communities from aquifer - Crystal Geyser CG10_big_fil_rev_8/21/14_0.10 (SPAdes) (version 2) | ecosystem: Environmental > Aquatic > Deep subsurface > Groundwater ... | reverse complement strand
CTGGAACAATGCTGCCCTTTCATTACAATAAAATTGAAGAGCTAGAAAAAATAATTTCAGAAAATAGCGACATTGGCGTTATTGTTATGGAGCCAATGAAGTTTCAGGAGGGCCAAGATAATTTTGTGGCTAAAGTTCGGGAAATTGCTGATAAAATTGGCGCTGTTTTGATTTTTGATGAAATAACTGTTGGGTTTCGGTTTAATATCGGGGGCTCTCATTTAAAGCTTGGCATCAATCCCGATGTTGCGGTTTTTGCTAAGGGTATTTCAAACGGATTTCCCATGGGGGCTATTATTGGCAAAAAAGAAATTATACAAGCAGCCCAGACAAGTTTTATATCAAGCACCTATTGGACAGAAAGAATTGGCCCTACAGCTGCCATTGCCACAATTACGAAAATGCAAAAAGAAAGCGTGCCAGAGTATTTGGAAAAAACCGGGCTGGAAATTAAAAAAGGGTTGTTTGAAATGGCCCAAAAATACAATATAAAACTTCATATTGAGGGTTTTCCTGCTATGTTGCATATTGCTTTTGACTACCCCAACGCACAGGCCATTAGAACTTTATACACTCAAGAGATGCTAAAAAGGGGAGTTTTGGCTTCGGCTGGGATTTATGTTTCTTTTGCTTTCAAAGAAGAGCACATAAAAGAATTTTTTAAAGCAGTGGATGAGGTTTTCTCAATTTTAAATAAAGCCATAACAGAAAACAAAGTTGAGCAATTATTAGAAGGTCCAATTGCCCACTCTGGCTTTCAGCGGCTGAATTAAATTTTATTGATATGTACGAAATTTTTAACAAAGCTATTCCAAAAACCGATCTGCAAAAAAAAATTTCAAAGATTTTTAATTCGGATTTGTTATGTCTAAAGAATAATTATACTTTAGAAAATCAAGAAATTATTTTTACTAAAAATTATAATAAGGTTAGCCACTTGAAATATAAGCATGCTCCAAGGAGTAATAGCCTGCAAAGAAAACTTTTAAATTCCTTACTTTTTGACTTAAAGCCACTATTAGACAATAAAAAGAAAATTATAGATGTAGGGGGAGGTTCTAAAAGCTACGGAAAGTTTTTAGGATTCTCCGATGACAATATAAAATGCTTGGACATTTCTCCAGGGAAGGAAGTTGATTATAAAGAAAACGCAGAAGAATATTGTATTTCAGTGCCAAGAGGAGAATTTGATTACGCACTAAATATTAACTACCTTTTATTATCTGAAAAACCAGAAAATGTAATAAAAAATACAAGTAGTTTTTTAAAGCCAGGTGGCTTAGCAATAATAGATTTTTTATTTCTTGGGTATTGGTATTTGGGGAATGATGGTATGCATTATATGTTGTACACTCCTTCAAAAATAAAAAAATTGATAGAGCCATATTTTTCTGATTTTATAGTGATACCGGTTGGAAATTATATCTTCGCTTTGTTTAACTATTATTCAAAAATGTTTAAAAGTAGATTATTTTGTAAATTTTTACAGGCAATGGGTATAGTTTTAGGAAATGTTGATTGTAATCCCTTAAGTGCTATTAACTATTTAGTTTTAGCAAAAAAATAACTATGAAAATTAATCTTAAAAAAGCGGATTTCACTGATATTGAGTTTTTGTTTTACCTTCGCAATATCCCTGAATATTATAAATATTATACGCACCCAAAACCAGTCCAATGGGAAGAGCACATCAACTGGATAATGCCGATTTTGCTTGGAGTGGATAGAAGAGATTTATATATAATAATAGTGGAGGATATAAAAGCTGGGCAAATTAGAATTGACTTTTCAGCTGATATGGCTGAAATTAGCATTTCTTTAGTTGAGCATTTTAGGGGCAAGAATATTGCTCCTGTGGCTTTGGAAAAAGCAATAGAAAAAGCAAAAAAAGAAAAAGAGGTGAAAACTTTCAGGGCCCATGTGCATCAAGATAATATTGCTTCTCAAAAATTATTTGAAAAAGTTGGTTATCAAATTGAGATGCAAGAAGGCGTTTGGATAAAATATGTTAAAACAATTTAAGAAAACTCTTATTATTGCTGAACTTTCAGCAAACCACTTGCAGAGCTTAGAAAGGGCTAAAGAATTAGTTAAGATTGCCTGCCAATCTGGAGCTGATGTTATAAAAGTGCAAACATACACTCCAGACACAATGACCTTGGATTCAAACAAGGAGTATTTTCAAGTAAAAGTGAATGAAGCATGGAAGGGCCAAACTTTGCATAGCTTATACCAAAAAGCTTATACTCCTTGGGAGTGGTATGAGGACTTAGAAAAAATAGCCAAAGAAAACAACTGCCTTTTTATTGGCACGCCCTACGACTTAACTTCGCTTAATTTTTTGGAAGTCAAGGGCTGTCCATTTTTTAAGATTGCTTCTTTTGAGGTCACGGACATCAATCTTTTAAAAGCGGTAGCATTAACTAAAAAACCAGTGGTAATATCTAGAGGAATGACAAGCTTTCAAGAACTGTCCCAAGCCATAACAATTTTAAAAGAAAATGGCGCAAATGATATTGCTATTTTGCACTGTGTGAGCGCTTACCCAACAAAAATTGAGAACCTCAACCTATTAACAATCCCAGAGATCCAGAAAAAGTTTCCCGATGTGGTGGTGGGGCTTTCAGACCATAGCTTAAGCATTGTTTCTGGAAGTGTAGGGGTGGTGTTGGGGGCAAAAATAATTGAACGCCATTTTATTTTAAACAGAACAGACGGTGGCCCGGACGCTGCTTTTTCTTTAGAGCCAAGCGAGTTTTCTTTAATGGTTAAACAAATAAGAGAAACAGAAAAAATGTTGGGTGAGCCGTTTCTTGAAACAGCAGAAAGTGAGAAAGAAAATAAGCAGTTCAGGAGGTCGTTGTGGGTTATTAAAGATATGAAAAAAGGCGAAGAATTTACAAAAGAAAATATTGGCAGTTTTAGGCCTGCGGTTGGACTGGAAGTGAAATATCTAGGTGAAGTTTTGGGGAAAAAAGCGAATTGCGATATTGAATTCGGAACGCCCCTAGTTTGGGAGATGATTGGGGGTAAAAAGGGGAGGGCAGACCTCCAAAAAAGCTGAGCTTAGTTCTGGGGAGGCCTGCCCTCCCCTTTTTGCCCCCTTATCCTATACTATGTTTAAATACGGCATTAAAATTTATAGCACCAATAAACAATGGTTCTCTGAGGTAGTCGATTTAATTATTCGTGGCAAAGCTGATTTCGTGGAAATTTATTTAGTACCTGATTCATTTGAGTTAAGCGATTTTGATATTTTCAAAAAAAATAATATTCAAGTTGCCTTGCACGCCCCCCACACTACTCATGATTTTGACGTTTTTTCTTTAAATGAGAAGAGTCTACAGGTTTGGCAAGAACAGGTTTTAAAAACAGCCGATTATTTGCAAAGCCAGTTTATTATTACTCATACTGGGACTGGGAAGGATGAAAATATTTTTAGAGAAGAGTCCTTAAAAATAAAAGACAAAAGAGTGCTAATGGAAAATATGCCCTATAAAGGGTTTATTGATTTGGGAGGAGTTTTTTGTTTTGGCTATTCAAAAGAACAATTGATGTTTATTAAGAATTTAGGATTTGATTTTTGTTTTGATTTTTGTCATGCAGTGGCCAGCGCTTGCTCCCAAAAAATAAGCCCTTATGATTTTATCGGAGAATGTATTGACGAACTAAGGCCAAGATATTTTCATTTGGCTGGAGGGAATACTGAAGACGATACAGACAAGCATTTGGATTTGTGGGAGGGAAGCTTTGATTATTGGTTTGTAAAAGAAAAGCTCGCACCATTGGCGCAAGCACAGGATATATTTTTATCTTTTGAAGTTCCAAAGAAAGATAATGGCTTGGAAAACGATTTAAAAAATATTGATTATTTTAAGAATCAACTAAAATACAAGGCACTGAGTGCCTTGTATTTTAGTTGATTTTTTTAAATTGGCAATATTGCAAAACAAAAGTAATATATTCCAACAGCAAAAAGGAAATAATGGCGCCCCAAAGCTCAAAAATAGGAATTAAAACTAAAAGTAAAATCCAGTAAACAGGAGACAAAATCAAAGAGCCGATATAGAGTTGTTTGGTTTTTTGTTTTGCGGTTAATACAGAGCCCGATAAAATTCTAGGATACGCTAAAAGAATCAAAGCGTAAAGCTGGGAATACATTACATATTGGGCATATTGAGGGAAAAACCATTTAAAAACATAAGGGACTATTAAAATATACAAAACCATCGCAGGAATTGCCAAAGCAAAAAGCTGAAGAGTCTTTTTTGGAATAGCTTTTTTTAATTCATCGGTTGGCTTGGTAACCAGCTTGGGCATTGCCAAACTGCCAATTATTTTTAAAATTTCTTTTATTTTGTCAGGCATCATCATTGCCACAGAATAAATTGCCAAGGCCACCGGGCCCAAAAAATGCCACAGGATTATTTTGTCAATCTGGCTGTTTAAATTAGCAAGCCCGCCCAACAAGCTCAAATGTTTTCCAAAAGCAAGAGTTTCCTTGCTGGCTTGATCGTTAAATTGGAACTTCTTTTTAATAAAAAGAAAGAGAATAATGTAGCATAAATTTAATGGCAAAAAGTAGGCCAGTAAAATTAAAAATATATTTTTGGTAAAAAATACAGTTAAAGCTAAAGCCCCTAATGAGATAATTTGGAGCAAGATGTTAAATTTATTTTGCAGGTTAAACTTCTTTTTGCCAGCTAAAAAGCTGTCATATAATGAAAAGCTGTTGAAAAAAGGTATAAAAAAAGCCACAATTAAAAAACAAACAGCCAAAACATTATTGCCCTGCAAAAAGTAATACAAAGCTACTATTAAAGAGGCGGCTGTTCCCCAAAATCCCCATTTTAACTTCAATTGAAAAGCCCTTAGAAAAGAACCATCCTCGTTTTTTGAAGCTGCGTTTAAAACAGCTGAATTTAACCCTGGCAATGAGGGTATTGATAAAATCCCCAAAAGCGATAAAACATATTTATAGGTTCCAAAGGTTTCTTTTGAAAGCCAGTTGGTGAAAATAATTATCAATAAAAAATTAGCTAAAAATCCAACTGCCTGCCCCATAAAAAGCCAAAATCCTCCCTTAGCAACATAAAGCATATCGGTTTGGGTGTATTTCTGGCTCCATAACAGCCAATCTTTAACTTTATTTTTTATTTTAGGCATATTATTTCATCATATTGCAATTTATGGCAAACTTCAATCCAAAAGTATCTGTTTTAATGGCAACCCATAATGGCCAGCGCTTTATCAAAGAGGCTATTGATAGCATTTTAGGGCAAACCTTTGGCGATTTTGAGTTTTTGATTGTTGATGACGGCTCAACCGACTTAACTCCATCTATATTAAGCGAGTATGCCAAAAAAGACCAGCGGATAACAATAATTGCCAATAGCGAGCGCTTGGGGCTAACAAAGAGCCTTAATAAGCTTATAAAGCAAGCTAAGGGTGAATATATTGCTAGAATGGATGATGACGATGTCAACTTAAAAGACAGGCTGGAAAAACAGCTGGATTTTATGCAAAAGAATCCGGATATTGTTTTGCTTGGCAGTTTCGCTTTTTTAATAAATGAAAAAGGCGAAATAATTGGCGAAAAAAAATTGGCTTTGGGCAGTGAAGAAATAAAAAACAAGCTTCTTTTTAATAATCAAATTATCCATCCTTCTTGGCTGGCTAAAAAAGATATTTTAATTGCAGAAGGGCTTTATAATGAACAATTTAAAAAAGCCCAGGATTATGATTTTGTTTTGCGCTTGGGGGCAAAGCATAAAATTGCTAATTTGCCAGATAATTTGCTAAAGTACAGGGTGTTGAAAGATTCTTTATCGTGGCAAAATAAAGACCAGCAAAAATTTGCCATTAAAGCTAGATGGCAAGCAATCACAAAGTATGGATATCCGAAAATGCAAGGAATGTGGAATATTTTAGCAAGGATAGCTTGGATGTATGTTCCCAAGCGGGTAAAGATGAGAAAATATAAGTAATTTTATGGATAGGATAAAAATTTTACAAATTATAACGCTTTCTGATTGGGGAGGGGCCCAGAGAGTAGTTTTTGATTTGGGGGACAGCTTGGACAAAGAAAAATTTGAAGTGGATGTGGCCTGCTCCCCAAACGGGTTTTTGGTTGAAAAATTAAGGGCAAGAAATATAAAAGTTTATGAGATAAAAAATCTTGTGCGACGACTTTCAGTTATTGAAGATATAAAGGCCTTTTTCGTTTTAAAAAAAATAATCAAAAAAGAAAAATATAATATTGTCCATTGCCATTCAGCTAAGGCTGGTTTTTTGGGAAGAATGGCGGCAAAATCAGCTGGAGTAAAAAAGATTTATTATACTGTCCATTCTTGGAGTTTTTACAACAAAGGCGAGTATGGCTTTATGGAAAAAGTTTTTATAGCAATGGAAAAAATTGGATCTGTCTCGGTTTCAAAAATTATTTGTGTTTCAAATAGAGTAATGGCTGATGGCGTTAGAAAGAAAATTGCCAAGCCAAAAAAGTTTTTGTTAATTCAAAACGGAATTGATTTTAATGTTGAGGACAAGAGAGAGGAAATGCGGGCCAATTATGGCCTTTTGCCGAATGATATTGTTTTTGCTATGGTGGCCCGTTTGGCTTATCCTAAAGATCCAATACTTTTTCTTGAAATTGCCAAAGAGGTTTTAAAAACCAATAAGAATGTTAAGTTTATATTGCTGGGGGCAGGGTCTCTTCAAGAAAAATGTCAAGATTTTGTTAAAAAAGAAAAGCTAGAAAAAAATATTTTACTTTTGGGCGAGAAGCCTCCAATGGAAACCCGAGAATTATTTTTGGCTTTTGATGTTTTTATTTTACTCTCTGCATTCGAAGGTATGCCTATTACAATACTGGAAGCAATGTTCGCTGGTTTGCCAGTAATAGCCTCTAATGTGGGAGGAGTTAGTGAGCTAGTTGATAATGAGCAAGGAGGCTTTTTAGTAGATAATAAAAAACTTGATGAAATTAAAAGCCAGCTTAGCTGGCTAATAAAAAATCCCCTCATGAGAAAACAAATGGGGGAATATAATCTCCAAAAAGCCAAAACCAATTTTACCTTAGAAAAAATGGTAAAAGCATACGAAAAATTATTCAGTTTTGAAGAATAATAAAAATGTTTTGAGGAGGATGCCCAGGTCCAGTAAAAAGGACCTATTTTTTATATAATATAAATCGTATTGGAATTTTTCGTGGCTTTCTTCTTTACTCCTTGCATATTGGATGAATCGTGTTTGGGCCCAGCCAGTAAACCCCGGCTTTATTATGTGGCGCAAGTGGTAATGGGGGATTTCTTTTTCTAATTGCCTTACAAACTCTGGGCGTTCGGGCCTGGGGCCAGTTAAAGAAAGGTCGCCTTTTAGAACATTGAGCATTTGAGGGAATTCGTCAATGTGGAATTTTTTTAGAAATCCTCCAACCGGAGTAACACGAGAATCTCTTTTTGAAGCCCATTGAGCTCCGGCCAATTCGGCGTTGACAACCATCGACCTGAACTTAAAAATTAAAAAGTTTTTTCTGTTTCGCCCAACTCGCTCTTGTTTATAAAAAATAGGACCTCTATCATCAAGCTTTATAGCAACTGCTGCAATAAGCCAGATGGGCGAGGTTATAACAATTAAAATACCAGCAATTACAAAATCAGTAATTCTTTTTATTTTATCATAAGTTGATTTCTCGCTTTCAGAGAGATTTTTTAAAAACCAAGCTTGATTGACAAAATCAATAGGTATTTTACCCAAAATTTCTTCATAAGCTCTGTCCAAGGATAAAAAAGTGATTTTTAGAGACAAGTATTGATAAAGTTGTTGTGCCAAAGCGGAATTTTTTTCAATGTTTTCACTAACAATCAAAACATTAATTTTGTATTTTTTAATTTGGGCTGAGAGGGTGGCTTTTTCATTTAAAAAACCGATTAATTTATATCCAAACTGGGGCTGATTTTTAATTTCATTAGATAGGGATAGGGCCAGTGGTATTTTGCCCAAAAACGCTATGTTGGCTCGGTATACCGAAGAAAAGAGCGTATAAAAAATTTTTCGCCATAAAAATATTAAAATAGCGAAAATAATAATATCCAATAACAAGTTTGTTTTTGGCGTGATGCCAAAAAGCGGAATAAAATAAAAGAAAGCCAAGCCAACTATTAAGCAAACTGAAAAACATTGGAACATTCTTTGAAAAAGTTCGCCTTTTGGCCCGATTATTTTTAAATCATAAAGTCCAAAAATATAAAAGAATACTATCCAAACGAAATAAATAATGGCAAAGGGCAATAAGTGCTGGTTAAAAATATTAGAATTAAAATTGTCCCAGTAGCGAATATTTAAAGCTAAAAGAAGGGCTAAAAAAGCCAGTATAATATCGCCAATAGTTAAAATAAATTGCCTTAATTTAATCATTTCTTAGAAGTTGTTAATAAGCGAAGCGAATTTACGGATTCTTAGATCCTGTTAAACGCTCTCTTCAAAGAGCGTTTAATCGGGATTTCCTTATTTTACACTAAAAAAAGTTGAAATTAAATGGTAAAGTGGGTAATATAGGTTAATAATTAAATTTTAATATAAAAGTTATGGGCAAAAATTCACGGTTAAAAAAAGAAAGGAAGTCGCAAAGGCAATTCAAGGAACCGAGTGCCTTGAATGACAAGGCACTCGGTTCCTTGAATTCTGGATGGGAAAAGTTTTTAAAAACAATAATTTTTTGGGGCGCTTCTATTGCGCTTTTTGCGCCTTTGGTTTACAGCTCTAAATACTATTTTCCTTTTGTGGGGCCAAAGAGCTTGCATTTTATGTTCTTTTGCCAAATAATCTTTTTCGCTTGGCTTATTTTGGCCATTTATAATAAAAAATATCGGCCAAAAATGAACGCTGTGTTTTTGACTTTTGGCTTGTTTATATTTTTTATGGCAGTATCAAGCGCTTTTGGCGTTGATCCATCTAGATCTTTCTGGTCTAAGTTTGAAAGAATGTCGGGGCTTTTGATGTGGCTTAATATGTTTGGATTTATTTTGGCTGTTTCTTCAACCTTAAAAACTATTGCTGATTGGAAAAGAATATTTTTTATTTCTTTGGGGGTGGCATCTATTGTTTCTGTATTTGGCATATTAGAAAAGCTGGGAGTTAAAGCAGTAACATTTTCAGATAGAATGGGGGTTACTTTGGGGAACACCTCATTTTTGGGCTCTTATTTAATATTTAACTTTTTTATTGCCATTTATTTGTTTTTTCAAGAGAGAAAGAATTTTATCTTAAAAATTGCGCTGGCTTTTGTTGCGGTTTTTGCGGTTATTGCCATTTATATGCAGGGAGCAAGGGCGGCTTTGGGGGTTTCTTTGGGAGGTGTTTTATTGATTGGCCTTTTGTATTTAGCTTTTAAGGTAAAAAATAAAGGGATTAACTTGGCCAGTAAAGTAGTTCTTGTTTTGGGGTCATTGGCAATTGTTGTTTCTGTTATTTTAGTATATTTGCCAAACAACCCTGTCCACAATTTGTTTGGTAAAATGGCAACTGAAGGGAGGTTTGCTAATTGGGCAATTGCTCAAAAAGGGTTTTTAGAAAGGCCATTTTTTGGCTGGGGTCCTGAAAATTACGATATTTTATTTCCAAAATATTTTAATCCTTGCTTGTTTACAGCCAAATGCGGAGGAGAGTTTTGGTTTGACAGAACCCACAATATTATTTTAGATACATTGGTTGCTGTGGGATCTTTTGGCTTCTTGGCCTATTTAGGGATATTCTTTGCTTTAATTTGGGTTTTACAGAAAAGATATTTTAAAGATAAAAAAATTGATTTTTGGACCTTTGCTGTTTTTACGGCTTTACCTGTGGCTTATTTTATTCAAAACCTAACTGTTTTTGATATGGTGGGCAGTTTAATGATGTTTTCTTTAATGCTGGCCTTTGTTGCTTTTTTAGCTTTTTGGGGCAGCCCAGAAAAAATCAAAAGCCACTATACAGCAAAAAGCAAATGGCCTTTGGTTTTGGTTTTGGCTATTGGCTTTTTGGCGCTTTATTATTTTTCTTATAAGCCATGGCAATTAGACAAGGGGATTATTTTAGCTGTTCAAAGCCAAAATCAGGCAGACAGGCTCCTTGCATACCAAAAATATTTGGAAACTTCTCCATTGGGAAAATACCAAATAGCGGATTTCTTTTCTGATTTTTCACAAAACGTAGTTCAGCAAAATCTTGAAAAAGCTAAAAAAGAGGATTTAATCAGGGAGATGGACGCTGTTGTTAAGCTTATGGAACAATGTAAAAAAGATTCTCCGTTTGATTATAGGATAACCTTAAAATTGGCTCAGCTTTATAACACATATGTTCTTTTAGATTCTTCAAAAATAGGTTTGGCCGAAAAATATGGGGAAGAAGCTATGAAACAATCACCCACTAACCAGCAATCTTATTGGGTGTTGGCGCAAACAAAACTTTACACTCAAGATTTTGAGGGGGCTAATAAGTTGGCTCAACAAGCTATTGATTTAGAAAGTGGCGTTTTAAAGTCTTATCAGGTGGCTGCTCAAGTGGCAACGGTGTCTGGCAATAAAGAAAAAGCTGTGGAAATTGCTAAAAAAGCGGTTGAAATAAATCCGGATTGGCTGAAAGAATTTAGCAGTTTATTGCCTCAACCAAATACCTCTACTCAGCCATTGACAAAATAGCAATTTCTTGCTATGATTGTATCAATAAAGTGAGCGCTTAGGTTTCAAATGTGGCTAAAACCCCCTTTCGGGGGTTTTTGTTTATTTTAAAATATGCTATATTAAATTTGGATGGGAGCTGGCACTCACTTTATAACATTTGGAGTCAAACCCTCCCGTCCACTATTTAAATTAAAAATGAAAAATGAAAAGTGAAAAGTTAAGAAAGAATGTTTTATTAAAAGAATTAACTACCTTTCGGGTTGGGGGGAAAGCAAAGTATTTTTTGGAAGCAAGTAATAAAGAAGAAATAATAGAAGTGATAAGTTGGGCTAAGGCAAAAAAAATGCCTTTTTTTGTTTTAGGCGGGGGAAGCAATATATTGATAAGTGATAAGAAATATAAGGGAATAGTTATACAAGTTAAAAGTCAAAATTTAAAAGTCAAAATTGAAAGCCAAAATTCAAAAGTTATTGAGGCGGAAGCTGGAGTGCCATTGGGGAAAATTGTGGGATTAGCATTACAAGAAGGTTTAGCTGGGATGGAATGGGCTATGGGCATTCCTGGGACGGTTGGGGGAGCGATACACGGGAACGCAGGAGCATTTGGCTCGACAATAGGAGATAGTATAGAAGAGGTGGAAGTGTTAAAAATATGCAAAGGGCAGCCCTCCAAAAAACTTGAGCTCAGTTCTGGAGAGGGCTGCCCTTTGCATATTTTTAAAAAAGAAGAATGTAATTTTAAATATAGAGAAAGTATTTTTAAAAAAAATAAAAATTTAATAATTTTATCAGCAAAAATAAAATTACAAACAGGCGATAAACAAGAAATTGAAAATAAAATGAAAGATTATTTTCAAAAGAAAAAACAAACTCAACCCTTAGAATTTTTTTGCGCTGGCAGTGTTTTTAAAAATCCAGAAAAGTTTTCAGCCGGAGAATTAATTGAAAAAGTTGGCCTGAAAGGCAAGAGAATTGGCGGAGTAGAAATATCTCAAAAGCATAGCAATTTCATTGTTAATAACGGCCGAGCCAAAGCCAGAGATGTAAAAAAATTAATTGATTTGGTTAAGAAAAAAGTTAAGAAAAAATTTGATATTATTCTTGAAGAAGAAATACAATATTTAAATTTTTTATAACTTATCCACATGTTGACACATTGCTGTGTTGTGCGAAAATAAATAAAGGAATGACAGCATAGTCGACTGTCAAAAAAATACTAATACTAAAACGATGCCAGCAAAAAAGAAAGCAAAGAAGAAGAAATAGTTTTTCTTCTTTTGAAACAGATCCCCGCCACGCAAGAGCTTAAATTTTTTGAGCTTTCGTGTGGCGGGGATTTTCGTTTGATTTTACTATCGGGGGGTGAAATTGACGCGCTTTTTTGCTACACTGTATTAGTGAGTTGTTTGGCGAAGGCCTGCCCTTTAGGCAGAGATTGTTCCTGAAAGGGATAGCTAAACAAAACTCACGAATTAATATATGGGAATTTTAAGTAAAATTTTAGGGGATCCTAATGAGAAGTTTTTGAAAAAATGTTGGGAGGTTGTTGGAAAAATAAATGCAATGGAAGCGGACTTAGAAAAATTTTCCAATGACGAGTTAAAGCAAAAAACTTTTCAACTAAAAGAGCGGTTAAAAAACAGCGAGACATTGGACGACATTCTGCCAGATGCTTTTGCCTTAACTCGCGAGGCTTCAAAAAGAGTTTTAAAGCAAAGGCATTTTGATGTTCAGCTAATTGGCGGAATGGTTTTGCACCAAGGCAAAATTGCGGAAATGAAAACAGGTGAAGGGAAAACCTTAACCTCAACCTTAGCTGTTTATTTAAATGCTTTATCTGGGGCAGGGGTGCATGTGGTTACTGTTAACGATTATTTAGCTAAAAGAGATGCTGTTTGGATGGGGCAGATATATAATGCCCTGGGTTTATCTGTTGGTTGTATTATAAACGAAGCCTCTTTTTTGTATGATGAAAAATATCAAGAAGAAAAAGATAAACAAAGAGATGAAACAGGGAGCTTTAAGATAGAGCAAATTTTTTTAAAGCCATGCCAAAGAAAAGAAGCTTATACAGCTGATATTACCTATGGCACAAACAACGAGTTTGGTTTTGATTATTTGCGGGATAACTTAGTTTTTAATTTAGAAGAAAAATCGCAAAGAGGTTTTAATTTTGCCATTGTGGATGAAATTGATTCTATTTTAATTGATGAAGCCAGAACTCCGCTTATTATCTCTCAGCCTGATTTTGAGTCATCAGGCCTTTATAAAGATTTCTCAAAAATTGTGCCAAGATTAAAAGAACCAGAAGATTATAACTTAGACGAAAAATTAAAAGCTGCTTCTTTAACTGAAGAGGGCATAAATAAAATTGAAAAAATATTGGGGGTTGGCAATATATATGAAAGCAAGGGGATAAAGTATCTGCATTTTTTGGAACAGTCCTTGCGAGCTATGGTTTTTTTCCAAAAAGATAAAGATTATATTGTTAAGGACGGGCAAGTGATTATTATTGATGAATTTACCGGAAGAATCCTGCCTGGCCGGCGATATTCTGGTGGCTTGCACCAAGCCATTGAAGCCAAAGAAAAAGTGGAAGTTCAGCCAGAGTCAAAAATTTTAGCCACTATTACTTTTCAAAATTACTTTCGGTTTTATGAAAAATTATCTGGTATGACAGGAACCGCCCTAACATCGTCTGAAGAATTTGACAAAGTTTACAAGTTATTGGTTATACCTGTGCCCACAAATAAAAAAATGGTCAGGCTGGATTTGGCTGATAAAATATACAAAACAGAAAAAGCCAAGTTTAAAGCAGTTATTGAAGAAGTGAAAATAAAACAAAATCTTGGTCAGCCGGTTTTAGTGGGCACAAAATCAGTGGGAAAAAACGAATATTTAAAACGTCTCTTGGAAAGAGAAGGCATAAAGCATGAAATTTTAAATGCTAAAAATCACGAAAGAGAAGGAGAAATTATCGCTCAAGCCGGCCGAAAAGGTGCGGTAACCGTGGCCACTAATATGGCTGGGCGAGGAGTTGATATTGTTTTGGGAGGCAATCCGCTTAATGAAAAAGAAGCTTTAGAGGTAAAGGTCTTGGGTGGGTTGCATGTGATTGGCACTGAACGCCACGAAGCCAGAAGAATTGATGACCAATTAAGAGGCAGAGCTGGGAGACAGGGCGACCCTGGAGCCTCGCAGTTTTTCGTTTCTTTAGATGATGACTTAATGCGGATTTTTGGCGGAGATAGGTTAAAAGCCGTGATGAATACTTTGAAAGTGCCAGAAGATGAGCCAATTCAAGCCGGAATAATTTCCAAAGCTATTGAAAAAGCTCAAATTAGAGTGGAGGGGTTTAACTTTGATTCCAGAAAGCATGTTTTAGAATATGACGATGTTATTTCAAAACACAGAAAAGCTATTTATGGAAAAAGAGAAGATGTTTTAAAACAAAGCTATGAAGAGCTAAAGAATAATGTTTTAGATATTTTAAAAAAAGAAGTTGAAAAAATAGCTGGCGACGAAGAAGAAATGAAAACTATTTTTTCGGTTAGTAGTGATACAACCGTAGAAAAAGCTTTTGAAAATAAAGAGGCAAAAGAAGGCAAAGATAATATGGAAAAAGTTTTGAAATTTGTTTGTTTAAAAACAATAGATTTTTTCTGGACAGAACACTTAGTTTCTTTAGACAATTTAAAAGAAGCTGTGGGGCTTAGAGCTTACGGGGGAAGAGACCCTTTAGTTGAATACAAATCGGAAAGCCACAAACTTTTTTACGACTTGCAAAATGACATCGACAGCCAAATCGCCCGCACTATTTTTAAGGTCTCCATGAGCCAATAGGAAAAGGCAGTATTTTCTAATCAACAAATGCGTGTGAAATGAAGGAAGTGAATTCCATCATTTCTTGGGGAATATGTTTAAAATTTTTAAATAATTCTTGTTTTGTTTTTTGCATTTTTTCTGCAAAATCATT
>Ga0210057_1006413_pt1 | contig 14636 bp, 14 predicted proteins | sample CryGeyCG2114_010_2_FD_183968 | JGI IMG/M metagenome (GOLD analysis project Ga0210057, IMG submission 183968) | Groundwater microbial communities from aquifer - Crystal Geyser CG10_big_fil_rev_8/21/14_0.10 (SPAdes) (version 2) | ecosystem: Environmental > Aquatic > Deep subsurface > Groundwater ... | reverse complement strand
AGTACTGGTACCGCCAGTTCGGGCTCGGGAGCCCGACCGGTATTGCGTTGCCGGGGGAAGCGAGCGGGCTCATCCCGAACCCGGCGTGGAAAAAATCGGTATTTAATGAACCGTGGTATCTCGGCGATACATACTTCACGGCCATCGGACAGTACTCGGTGCAGGTGACGCCGCTCCAGATGGCGCGCGCGACCGCCACGGTGGCCAACGGCGGCAAACTCTTTACCCCGACTCTGCTCGCCGGGGAGATGTCTTCGTACACGACGGTTCCCGTCGATACCGCGACGCTCGCGGTCGTGCGTGCGGGCATGCGCCAGACGGTGACGAGCGCGCTCGCGGGCGCGCTCAATCTCCCGTACGTGACGGTCGCGGCGAAGACCGGTACGGCAGAGACCGGCGTGCGCAATCAATACGACAACTCGTGGGTGGAGGGATTCTTCCCGTACGACCATCCGCGGTACGCGTTTACGGTCGTGCTTGAGCGCGGCCCTGCGGGCACCGGCAGTCAGGCGGTGAATGCGATGCGAAAATTCTTTGATGCGCTGTATGCCGAGGGTTCTTCGTACGTGGTGTCGCAGTGACTTCTCTCAAGAATGAGTACGGCGGCACGTCGTGCTTGCGCTCCGGCGCTACTCGCGTACAATGCCTGCACTACTGGTATGCCCGATGCCCAACAGACCGTTGTCTCGCAAGAAAAATTTGACGAGATGATTAAAGAGCTGGAACACCTGAAAACGGTGCGTCGCACCGAGATTGCGAAAAATCTCGAATACGCTCGCTCGCTCGGCGACCTCTCGGAGAATGCCGAGTATCAGGAGGCGCGCGACCTGCAAGCCGCGACCGAAGAGCGCATCAAGAAGCTCGAAGAGCTCGTGAAGTATACGCACATCGTCACGGACGGAAAAAAGAAAAATGAGGTCGGTTTCAATTCAAAAGTTTCCATACGGAAAGAAGGAAGTCCGGAGGTGCACGAGTACACCATCGTAGGCAGTGAGGAGGCCGATATGCGGGTGAAGAAGCTCTCGCATCTCTCGCCCTTGGGCGCCGCCCTGATGGGCAAGAAGAAGGGGGACACGTTCACCTTCACCACCCCCGCCGGCAAGCAGACCTACACCATCGAGAAGGTGAGCTAGGGCGCTCGCAGTTGCGGCCGCCCTCGGACACGCATAATTTTCTGGCTGAAAATTTGCTGTGTCTCGCGCCGTCGCGCTCCGACACGTCCTCGGGCAACCGCAACTGCTCGCTTTCGTGTTAGAATATTCATTATGGCTCTGCTTGACATCGTACGTTCCGACCGGCTCGCGAAGATAACACGCCTGAAAGAAGCAGGCATGGAGGCATATCCGGCGCGCGCACTCCGCACGCATACGGTCGAACAGTTTCTCGAGAATCACGCGACCCTGGAGAAGAATAGCGAGCAGGTGATGCTCGCCGGGCGCGTGATGAGTATCCGCGAACACGGCGGTTCGCTCTTCGTCGACATCTTCGATGGGATGAAAGGACAGTGCTACCTCCAGCGCGACAAGCTCGGCGAATCCTTGTATGACCTTTTCGTCGGTACGGCTGACGTGGGCGACATTGTCGAATTCTCCGGACTCGCTTTCAACACAAAGCGCGGCATGCCGTCCCTTGATGTCACGGGGTGGCGCATGCTCGCCAAGTCGCTCCGGCCGCTCCCCGACGAATGGTTCGGTATTAAAGATGAAGACGAGCGATTCCGCCGGCGCTACATCGACATCTTACTCACCAAGGAGCTCTCTGGGCGCATCAAGCGGCGCTCGAAGTTCTGGAACACTATTCGTTCCTTTCTCCTCGACCGCGATTTCGTAGAAGTGGAGACGCCTATTCTGGAGACGACGACCGGCGGTGCTGAGGCGCGCCCCTTCACGACGCATCACAATGCGCTCGACATGGACGTGTACCTGCGCATCTCGGCCGGCGAACTCTGGCAGAAGCGCCTCATGGTCGCCGGGCTCCCAAAGACGTTTGAAATCGGGCGCATTTTCCGCAACGAAGGCATGTCGGCGGAGCACGCGCAGGATTATACGCAGATCGAGTTCTACGAAGCGTTTAAAGATTACGAGGCGGGTATGGAGATGGTCACCGACCTGTATCGCACCGTTGCTGACGAGGTATACGGTACGCGGACATTTACGATAAAAAATTTCTCCGTTGACCTCGATGCGGAGTGGCAGAGGTACGACTTCTGCGCGCTGATGCAAAAAGAATACGGACTCGACCCGCTTGATGAGCATGCCGACTGGGCGGCGGTGCTCACAGAGCGGCACATCCCATTTGAGCAGGGTACCGGCAGAGAACGCCTTGTCGATATCGCCTGGAAGCACATCCGGAAGACGGTAGCCGGACCGGGATTTCTGGTCAACGTACCGGTCTACCTCGAGCCGCTCGCGAAGAAGAGCACTCAGGACCCCCGCATCGTGGAGCGTTTCCAGGTCATGATTGCCGGTTCAGAAATCGGCAAAGGCTTCAGTGAGTTGAATGACCCAGTCGACCAGGCGGAACGCTTCACCCAGCAACAGCGCTTGCGCGATGCGGGCGACGACGAGGCGCAGATGCCCGATGCCGAATTTGTCGAGGCGCTCGAATACGGAATGCCGCCGGCCTTCGGCTTCGGCGTGTCTGAACGCCTCTTTGATTTCTTCGAGAACATCTCCATCCGCGAAGGGCAGATATTCCCTCTCATGCGTCCTCGCTAGGGCGGGATTCCGAGATAGCCGGCGTGGCCTCTGCCACGCTGGCGTTTTCTTTGGGCTGTGGATAACTCGGTGGCGGGGAGGTGGGAAGGAGTGGTGTATACTTCTAAAACGGTTAGGTAAAGTGGGAAGTCCGGAGTGGTGGCCGGCTCTCGCGAATCTGCCGCTCCATTCCTATGTTCCTCGGAGAATACCTGCATACCTTTGACCCCAAGAATAGAATTTCGCTTCCGTCGAAGTTCCGGAAGGAGCTCGGCCGTGTCGTTGTGGTGACGCGCGGCCTTGACCGTTGTTTGAACGTCTATTCGCGGAAGTCGTGGGAGAAGGAAGCGGTCAAGTATGCGAGCGACGTGAACGGAAGCGCCGCACGGCGCGGTCTCGCACGTCTCTTCCTTGCCGGCTCCTCCGAGGTTGAGGTCGACAGCATCGGTCGTGTGCTGATTCCTGAACATCTGAAGTCGTTTGCCTCTATCAAAGGGAAGGCGGTTATCGCCGGTGTCGCCGACCGGGTGGAAATATGGGAGGAGAAAGCGTGGAAGGCATACTCGGCGGAGATTGAGCGCAATGCGAACACATTCGCGGACACGCTTGATGCGGGCGGCAAAAACTGATATGGAAGCCCGCCACGACAGCGTGCTGATGAAAGAAGTGCTCGAATCGCTTGATGTGCAGGCGGGTGATACGGTCGTGGATGCGACCTTGGGCGGGGCGGGGCATTTCGCCGCCATCCTTGCGAAACTCGGCGAGGGAGGCGTCATCGTCGGTATCGATGCTGACTCGGCGGCGGTCGAGCGCGCTCGCGAGGTGTATGCGGACGACCGCCGTACGACTCGTCCAGTGGCGCATCTGGTCAACGACAATTTCCGTAATCTCGCGCGCATCCTCGAGCGGCTCGGCATCGGACATGTCGATACGGTGCTCTTCGACCTCGGCTGGAGCGGGTACCAGATTGCGGCCCCGCGAGGGTTCTCGTTCTCCGCCGAGCAGGACCAGCCGCTCCTTATGACCTACGGCGAGGGGGGTGAGACGGCCGCTGACATCGTCAATAGTTCCCCTGAGGGAGAACTTGCGGACCTTATTTTCGTGTACGGCGAGGAGCATTTTGCGCGCGGTATCGCCCGCGCGATAGTTGAGTCCCGCTCCCACGGGCGTATCCTCACGACCGACGCGCTCGTTGCGGCGATTAAAGCCGGCACCCCGCACTGGTACCATGAACGGAAAATCCATCCGGCGACCAAGACGTTCCAGGCGCTCCGTATTGCTACAAACGACGAAATCGGTGCGCTTCGTGAAGGACTCGCGGCGGCGCTTTCCGCGCTCGCGCCCGGTGGGCGGCTCGCGGTCATCTCGTTCCACAGCATCGAAGACCGCGTGGTGAAGAATATGTTGCGCGACGCCGCGCTGACCGGGCTGGGGACGATGCACCCGAAGAAACCCGTCGTGCCGTCGCGCGCGGAGATTCTGCGGAACCGTCGCGCGCGGAGCGCGAAGTTGCGCGTGTTTGAACGCGCCGTCGCCGCTGCGCCGGCGGACTCCGCCGATTCGTTCCAGTCCGCATTTTCTTATGCCTAGCCTCCGCCTGCCGTTTTCGATATCCTCGCTCTGCGCAAGCGCCGTTGCCGTTCTTCTTGTCGCATACATCGGCGTTATCGCCGTCGTTATGACCTATGCGGCGTTGACGGTTGAGTTTTCGCAGTCGGTCAGGAACGACGAGGCGGCGGTTGCCGCCCTTGAGTCCGCATATCTTGCCGATGTTGCGCGCCTCACAAGCACCGATTACGCCGCGGTGGGATACGCGAAGCCGCGTGCGACGACGTTTATACGAGCGCAGAGCTCGACCGCATTACGCTAGTATGCGCGCACAGTTTCGCTCGCGCATCCGTGCCATTCTCCTATTCGTCGTTCTTGTCGCTGTCCTCATTCTCGTGCGCCTCTATTTCGTTCAAATCGTGGACGGAGACGACTATGCGTTAAAGGCCGACCGGCAGTTTTCCTCGGGCGGGAGCGGACTCTTTGACCGCGGTGCGATTGATTTCACCCGTAAAGATGGCACTCCCATTCACGCGGCGACGCTCGCAACCGGGTTCCTCGCCGCCATCAATCCGCAGATACTAACCGACCCGGAAACCGCATACCGTGCGATTCGCGCGGCGGCCTCCTCGTCGCCGGTGCTCTCTCGCGACGCGTTTCTCGCCGCCGCAGAGAAGAAGGCGCAGGTGTACATAGAGGTCGCACACCGTCTCTCCGACGAGCACGGGAAGGCGCTTGCCGCCCAGAATATCCCCGGCGTGCAGGTGCTCCGCGAACGCTGGCGCTACTACCCGGGCGCGTCGCTTGCCGCGCAGACTATCGGCATCGTCTCATACGGCTCGGGCGACGTGCTCGTCGGCCAGACCGGCCTTGAAGCGGCGTATGACGGGGCGCTCTCCCGGTCGGGGGACGCGCTCTACAAGAATTTTTTCGCGGAGCTTTTTTCAAACGTCGGTAATCTGCTCGTGGATGCGAAGGATGCCCGCGAGGGCGATGTCGTGACGACGATTGAGCCGGAAGTCCAGACACGGCTCGAGAACGACCTCGCCAAATTGACGAAGCGGTATGCGAGCAAGGAATCGGGGGGCATCATCATGGACCCCGCTACGGGAGCGATTCTCGCGCTCGCATCGTATCCGTCGTACGACGGGAACAACCGGCAGGACGTCGCTCCATCCCTGCTCGGCAACCCGCTTGTGGAGCATGTACACGAATTCGGCTCTATCATGAAGCCGCTTACCATGGCCGCGGGGCTCGATGCGGGCGTCATCACGCCGGAGACGACGTACAACGATACCGGTTGCATTACCGTGAATACCGCGCGCATCTGCAATTGGGATGGGAAACCGCGCGGCGTCATTGCGATGCCGGAGATTCTCCTGCAATCGCTCAACGTCGGCGCGTCGTGGATTGCGACAAAGCTCGGGCAGGACGCGTTTCGCGAATACTTCACCGCGCTGTTCGGGACTAAGACGGGCATCGACCTGCCAAACGAAGGGCGCTCTCTCCTCAGCAATCTCTCCAAGCCCCAGCAGGTCGGATACGACACTGCCGCATTCGGACAGGGCATCGCGATGACGCCGATGCAGATGGTGCGCGCGCTCGGCGCGCTTGCGAACGGCGGCATGATGGCGGAGCCGCATCTTGTGCGCGCGGTGCGACTCAATTCCGGCATTGAGCGCTCAATTGACTGGAGCCGGACGACGCCGGTCTTCTCCGCGGCCGCCGTGCGCGAGACGGCGACGATGATGACGGCGCTCATGGACCAGAAGCTTGAAGGAGGCAAAGCGATGATTCCCACAATGTCAGTCGCGGTGAAGACCGGCACCGCACAGCTCACCGACGGGCGGGGCGGCTACCACACGGACCGGTTTTTCCACTCCTTCGTCGGGTTTTTCCCGTCGTACAGCCCCCGCTTCGTCATCTTGCTTTACACAAACGACCCGCAGGGTGTGGAATATGCCTCGGAAACCCTCGACACGACGTTCCTTGACCTCGTGCACTTTCTCATTGACTATTACCAGGTTCCGCCCGACCGCGGCCTCGCCACCTCGACAAGCTCGGGGTAACCGTTCATCACTTCTGTATGAAAAACATCCTTAAATTTATTATTGTCTTCGTACTCACTCTTTTCGCGCGCACTGTCGTGCGCCGCTATCGCCCGAAAATCGTCATGGTTACCGGCTCGGTAGGGAAGACGTCGACGAAGGATGCGGTCGCCGCAGTGCTCGCCCAGCGCTTCTTCGTGCGCAAGAGTGAGAAGAGTTTTAATAGCGAATTCGGCGTCCCGTTTACCATCCTCGGCGTTTCGAATCCCTGGAATAATCCGTTCGCATGGCTTTCTGTGATGCGGAACGCCCTTGCGCTCATGTTCCTGCCGAATCATTATCCGAATATGCTCGTGCTTGAAGTGGGCGCGGATAAGCCCGGGGACCTTGCCCGTATCCTGCACATCGCGACGCCGGACGCGGTCGTCGTGACGCTGTTGCCGGATATCCCCGTACACGTAGAGGCGTATGCCTGTCCCGATGCGGTACGGGAAGAGGAGTTCTCTCCCGCTACCGCACTCGCCGCCGCGGCGCCGCTTATCGTTCCCGCAGACGACCCCTACGCACTTGATAGGGCCTTGCGTATGCCAGCACACGTCATCTCTTACGGAACCGCAGAAGACGCGTCGGTCTGCCTGCAGGGTATCGGGTTTTATGAAGAGGAAGGTATGGTGACTGGTATGACGGCAAGCGTGCGTATGGGCGACGAGGAGGGAATGTGCGTCGTGAAGGGTTCAGTCGGAAGGACACAGGTCCTGCCCGTCGCCGCCGCGCTTGCGATGGCGAAGGCCTTTCATATCCCGCTCGGAGAGGCGCTTACGGCACTCGAGTGGTACGAGCCGCCGCCCGGTCGCGGGCGCCTTTTTACAGGGAAGAACGACTCAATCATCATCGACGATTCATACAACGCCTCGCCGGTTGCGGTCGAGGAAGCGCTCACGACGCTCAAAACGTTTCCCCGTGCGAATGGGGCTGTGAAGGGCAGGCGCATTGCCATCCTCGGCGATATGCTCGAGCTCGGCCGTTACTCCGTGATGGAACATGAACGCATCAGTGCGCTTGCGGATGATTCAGCGGATGTAGTTGTCGCCGTCGGCATCCGCGCCCGTGTATTCGCCGCCGTACCGAAGCATGCCGAGGTGCTGTTGTTTGATAATGCTCATGCGGCCGCGCTCGCGCTTGTCGAATACGTGCGTCCGGGCGACGTCATTCTCGTCAAAGGTTCGCAGTCCATCCGCACCGAACGCATCGTGAAAGCGCTCCTCGCGAATCCCGAGGATGTCGTCCGGCTCGTCCGCCAAGAGAAGAAATGGAAGCAGAAAGTGTGACCCTAGCGATACCAGATTCAAAACCTTTAGTAGAGCAATTAGAGGCAATCAGCAAGTCAGCCGTTAAGTTCGTTTCTCTCCAAAAACGAGGATTTGTGCCAGTTAGGCAGGAATTAGGAATACTCCCCTAATAGAGTCAAAACTCCTCTATTGGGGACGCTCTTGTTTTCCGCTATGCCACGTCCGCATCGTAAGTGATATGGATTGCATTCCACCCTTCTTCAATGCCAGATTCAATACGCTCATAGGTGGCCTCAATAACTTCGTCACCAAGTATTAGTTGTATATTGCCATCACGCATATATCCAATACCGGCGACTTTACCATTTGGCAATGTAACTTCGGGAGGCACCCTATCAGCTCCTCTCCATGAGCACTTGAATAGCTGCGGATTACGCATACCTTCGGCCGCCAACTGCTGAGGGCTTTTTGGTCCTCCTTCTTTGTTCATAGCAAAAATTTTGGTTGATTAATTTGAACTACTTTATGGTAGCACAAGGTTTTATTAGTCGTTAAGGTTGCACAAAAATACGCACGAAATACGTAGTAAAAACTGATCGTCATGTGTGGTGACTCTATACTACCGCGCTCGAACCTATTTCGCCCAACATCCCTAACTCTCTCGCCCGCTCGCAGACTCGCGGGCTCGCCGCCGCGGACGGCGGCCCCGAGCCCTGTCCGCGCATTTCTCTTTTGCCTTCCGGCGGATTCGCGGGGGGGGGTGGATGCATGGAGCGGCAGGGCTCGGGGGAACGGCTCATCTTCCCAGCCTAACGGCCCAAATGGGAAGAAATGAGCCGTTCCAATGCAAATCCCCTTAGCGGTCTCTGGGCTGTTTTCTCCGCTTGATTGTTCGTCCATTGGCAAAGGCAATCCACCCCTCGGCATCCGCCTCGGGGCTGTTTCCGCTATGGCTACGAGCGCCTAGATTACTTTGTGCCGCCTGTTCCTCGCACTCCGCTCTGCTGAGCGGAGCTCGGGGCGGCTCCTGTTTGGGGAGAGAAAGGAATCCTCTCCCCAGCTCGGGCTCCTCCTCGTTCCTTCGGAGTCCGCCCTTCGCACAACCCCTCTCCTCGTTTTCATTTCTGCGGTGGTGGTGTCGCTTCCGCTTCTAACCCGCCCGACTCCGTTGAGGGTCGGCGCTCGTCCTTAGCCATGGACGCTCATAGCGGAAACAGCCCCGAGGCAAATGCAAATGCTTGCCCCAAGTCCGCTCGAAGACGAGCGGACTTCTCCCGCCCGTGCGCGCACGCGAGGACTCCCTAGTTATGATTGAACATTTTTCAAAACAAAGATGATGAAATCAGGGAGTGCTTCTGTGTTGAGTACTTCACTTTCGGCGAGGTCTACTATTTCAAGATGATGCTTCTTGAATAGTGTCGAATAGTATTCGAGCGGGCGATGATAGTCGGTGAACTCAATCTGGTTTTCGTGTACCACTTTGCGATACTTAAACTCCTTATCGTATTTCGGGTTCCATGTATGCGAGCGCAAGCGCTTACTTACTACACCAACCGTCATATAATCTGTGCACGGGTGACAAAAACTGACAACGAGTGGAGCGTTTGGTTTGGCAATACGTTTGATATTTTCAAGCATTTCGTTTTGTTCGTCTTTTGTGAGAATACAAAGCACAAGGTTGGACACTACTAAGTCATACGTTTTCTCTAACTCGGGAAGTTTGGCTTGAAACTCTTGGCGCGTATAAAAGTGAGGATTATGGTAGCGAGTCCGGGCTTCTTCGACCATTTCGTCAGCGGCATCAAATGCCTCGACATCAAAGCCTTCTTTCGTCAGCACCTCCGCGAATTCTCCCCAGCCGCATCCGTAATCAAATGCCTTTCCTTTATCGGACGCATATGTGTGAATGAGTTCTAGTAGTTTACCGTTCAAAACGCGATTCTTGGCGTCTTGGATTTGCTTCGCTTCCTTTGCGATATGTGTCCATTCGTTTTTCATATATTCTTTGTTTTCAGGAGTTTTAATTCTTTATCCAAATCTTCAATCGATGCGAGGAAATGTAGATAAGATTCTCCCTTCGACTGTTTGGCCATATCAAGACGAGAGTATATTTCGTTAAACAAATCTTTCCACGCATCGCCGACGAAAAACAAAGGACGTATTTTACCTCCAAATTTCTCTGCAATCTGGTTTACATGCAGTAATTCCAACGCTTCGAGCAACGTGCCGACCCCGCCACTCGGAAGTACCACGCATGCATCGCAAAAAGAGATGAGGGCTTTTTTTCGATCAAAAATGTCATTTGCAGGAGGAAGATGAGCCGATGAAGCACGGGCAACGTTCCCATCAAAAATCTGCATGAGGACTCCTATATTCCAAAACTCATTTTTAGAAGCGTCTTTGCGAATTGCGTCGTTTGCACCACTACTAACTGCCTCCATCGAACCTATATATCCACCGTGTAGCACTCCAAATCCGTTCTCAATAATCATTGCTCCTACTTTTTCAGAGACTTTGTATGCCTCGCTGTCGGACTCAAGAAATGTTTTACCAAAACACACAATGTAGGTGGGTGAGCCTGCCTTGTTGCCATAATCAGCAAATGCTTTTTCTAAATCCTCGAAATTCGTTTTTGGGGTTTGGGTTGTCATATTATTTTTTGAGCACGAAGAAAATGAAATCGGGATAGAAACTGGTATTGAGCACATCGCTCTCCGCTATATCGACAACTCTAAAACCATGTTTCTTAAAAAGCGAAACGTAGTACGAAAGTGGGCGGTGATAATCCTCGAACTCCAGCCCGTTCTCATGGATTATTTTGTGATGTGTGAACTCTTTATCGTACCTCGCACTTACAGGCACGATGCGGTGCGAAACAATACTCTCGCGCATGGTATCGAACGAAGGATGACAGAAGCTTAAGATAACCGTGCCGTCATCTTTTAGTAGTCGCTTCATGTTGTTGAGAAGCGTGTCGTGTTCCGATTTTTTGAGGATGCAGAGCCATAGGTTGGAGTACACTAGATCGAACTTATTTTCGAGAAGTGGAAGCTTTTTATACAATTCTTTTTTCGTCAGGAAATCCGGCTCTTTGAATTTCTTTTTTGCATTCGCAATCATGGATTCTGATTCGTTGATGGCGGTCACTTTGTATCCATTTTTTGCAAGCAAGCCAGCATATTCGCCCCATTCGCAGTAGTAGTCAAAAGCAGCCGAACCTTCCGATACGTACTCTTTTACAAGTGACAGGAATTTTGCATCGAGTACTTTGCTTTTCGCCTTTTGGATTATTGCCGTCTGTGAGGCGACCATAGTCCATTCGTTGTTCAACGCCTCGAGACGTTGTTCACGGCTCATGAGGTGCTCCGGTTTTTCGACATAAAAATCTCCGATGCAGAGCACGTCAATGCCGGTACGTAGAAATGTATTGAGGGCGTCTTGTGGTGTCTCAGGGACGGACTCATTATCGTTGAGCGATGTATTTATGACGATAGGTACACCTGTGAGTTTGAAAAACTCCGAGATGAGCGCGTGATAGCGGGGATTGTCGTTCTTATTTACAGTCTGTATGCGTGCGCTACCATCCGCATGCGTGGCGGTAGGGATTTTTTCTGGCTGTTTAACTTGTGCGTTCAATATCATGTATGGTGCAGGCACCGAAATATCAAACCAGTTTTGTGCTTCTTCCTCTAAAACGCTCGGTGCAAATGGACGGAAACTCTCGCGATGCTTCACGCGATGATTGAGAATATCCTTTGTTTCTGCTTTGCGCGGGTCGGCAAGGATGCTTCGATTACCGAGCGCACGCGGACCGATTTCAGAACGTCCTTGATACCATGCGACGATGTTCCCATCGGCTATCTTTTGTGCAGCGAGTTTTGCAAGATCTTCAAAATCCATTTTTTTGTATGAAATTGCCTCCTCGCGTTCAAGCGCTCGCAGTATTTCTTCATCCGAATACTCTTTACCTTGATAAGCTGAAAGCGGTTTGCGGACGGCATACTGTTTATCAAATTCATTCAATCCGTAGTACGCATCGCCAAGGCACTGCCCACTATCACCTGCGGCTGGCTGAATGAAAATACCCTCTATTCCCGCGTGATCTAGGAGAAATTTATTTGATACAGCGTTGAGTCCTACTCCTCCTGCAATGCAAATATTTTTGATACCTGTTTTTTCTACAAGATACTTCACCTTGTGTAAAAGGGCACGATCCAGCTCGCGCTGTACGAGCCATGCGGTATCCTCTATATCTTCGTTCATTTCTTCACTCGGCTCCCGTGCTTTTACAGGGACGCCCTGTTTTTTGAGCCATTTTTCAATCACGCGTGCAGAATGCAGACGGTCTGTATCTGGAACAAGACACTTCACAACACCATTTGGAAGTAAATCAAAAATATGTACGTCCTTGTACTTATCGCGAGCCGCGCCGTATGCAGAAAGCCCCATAAGCTTGCCTGCATATTTGTACCCGGGGAATCCGCAGAAATAGGTGAAGTATCGATACATCCCGCCGAATCCGTTTTCATCGACGCCTATATCGTCCCGCTCTAAAAGAGAGAGGCTCATCCCGTCGCCGAGATAATAACTGTTGTGTTCACTTTTATTATGCCAATATTTTTTAACATCCTCCGTTCCTTCTGTCATTTTCTCGGTCAGCACGTTTCCATCGCCATCAATAACCATCACTATGGCTTTCTCGAAAGGCGACGGCCAGAAAGCTGTATATGCGTGTGAGAGATGGTGATCACATACTTTGATTTTTTCAAGTGGTACATCAAAATTATTTTTTTTGAGTTGACGTTGTACATCTTCAGGGCTTGCGAGCACGTCAAGACAGGAACTCGCGACGAAAAGATCTACGTCGTTAAGAGCAAGATTATTGTTTTTGAGAATATAGGCGACACTTTCTGAAAACCCTGCTTGATATTGTTTGCGATACAGCCGCTCCTCATTTATAAGCATTTTTACCTCGCCGTCGACGATTAAACATGCGCCCCCATTATCAAGCGGCAACCCGTAGGTTGTCTCTTCAAGATTGAAACCGATTATCTTCATATTGCTCCATAATTATAACCCAAAAAACCTCGCCCTGCCGCTCCATGCATTCACCCCCCCCCGCGAATCCGCCGGAAGGCAAAAGAGAAATGCGCGGACAGGGCTCGGGCGGGAATTGCTCCCTACTCCCATAGCTAGCGCAACAAGAATTTGATATAATTGAAACATGAAAAAGACACTGCCAATTGCAATCGTAGCCGTGCTCGTTATAGGCGGTGGCATCGCGGGAGGAATCTATCTATATTCGCCACATCAGCAAGGCGGCATTGTCGAGCGAGACGGTCTCTACTACGTCGGGGCTAAGGCGCTCGGTGCCGGCTATATCCGCGAGAACGGACGCATCTTCTACGCCGAGCGCGTGCAATATTACACTGGCACAAGCTCACCAGATGGAGTCCGCTACAATAAATTTGCCGTTGCGGAGGCGAATCCGGCGACCTTTTCGTTCATGACCGATGCCGCGAGCGAGAATAGCGAGGAGGTCTACTACCAGTTTGGTAAGGATGACCGAAACGTCTTTTATCAAGGACAACTGGAACGACCTTCGACTAGTTCGATGTCGCCTATCGACACACGCACCTTCACCGTCGTCCCGAACGGTTATCCTCCATTCGGCAAAGATCGGAATGCTGTGTATGAGATTTACCCCGGTGTTTACAAAGAACTCGCGGGCGTAGATCCGGCGACGTTCGTTCTCATAGGTGGTACCTGCGCGAAAGATAAGAACTCTTTCTACACCATCGGCTATTATGGCGAGTTTGCCGCGACGACGAGCACTTCGCTTACTCCTGCACAGTGTGTTCGTCCTGGCACGGGTCTTTAGCCTTGGCGGAGACCATTAAAAAGAACCCCGCACCGAAATGCGAGGTTTGCTCATTGCGAGCAGTTTGTACTGATTTTACTGCCAGAGGTTCGCGGGAGCGACTGTGCCGGAGCTGTAGAGCGGATCGGTGCCACCGCCCACCCAGCCATACGGATCGACGATCGGATAGCTTTCCGGACCGATCGCTGTCGGGATGTACCGCACTTCAAAGTGAAGATGCGGACCAATGGCTGGACTGCAACCATTGCACCGAGCACCAACTGTTCCGATCTGCTGACCAGCCGAGATGCTCTGGCCCGCCACGACCGAAATGGTCGTATCCATGTGCATGTACTGGTAGAAGTAGTTATTGCCGCCGGAAGCGACAGTGGGCCTGATGGCAAGCGCACCCCAACTCGCACAGGTATCGGTCGAAGGGAACGAGTTTCCCTTGTAGCAGATTGTGCTGATCACGGTGCCTGCTTGGGCGGCATACACCGGAGTCCCGAGCGATGCTTTGTAGTCGTAACCAGGGTGCTCATCGTAGGACGAGTAGGACGACGAATTACAACCGCTGTCGTTGGTCATCCTGACCGACGTATCCCAGTCGGGATGCAGGTTGATCAGGCCACCGATGCACGTATCGTCGCCGGTTTTTGGCGTCCCGCTCACGTTTTCTCCGTTGAAAGCCGTCAGCACGCCGTCTCCACCGCTGCTGGCCAGATCCCCATAGGGATAATAGCTGTTAAGCGGATTCAGCTTCATATGGTGGTCGAGTATCGAGTTCATCGCGCCTTGGCTGTACGCGCCATGCACGGTGTAGTCGATGCTTGTCCCTGGACAAACTCCTCCCGAGAGAGGGGTTGAACAGTGGAGAGGGAATTGGAGAAATCCGGCGAATGCCGGAGCCTCTCCCAATCCCAACGTAAGCAGCGCGATGGCTGCCAGAAGGCTTTTGATTAGTCTCATTTCTAACTCCTTTTTGAAAGAACAAAAATCGCGCACTATTGCGCGACATCAGCTACGACGTAGCCAACTCGCGTATCTTACACGACAAGTTTGCACTACTGTACTCGTCCATAACATATGAGACTCCTCGGCTGATAACGTAGATACAAGATACTGCATTGGCGAGACAAGTCCAAGCGAGTGGTGAGGTCGCTTGGTGTTGTACCAGATCAGCCAGTCCATGAGT
>Ga0210057_1006412_pt1 | contig 14644 bp, 17 predicted proteins | sample CryGeyCG2114_010_2_FD_183968 | JGI IMG/M metagenome (GOLD analysis project Ga0210057, IMG submission 183968) | Groundwater microbial communities from aquifer - Crystal Geyser CG10_big_fil_rev_8/21/14_0.10 (SPAdes) (version 2) | ecosystem: Environmental > Aquatic > Deep subsurface > Groundwater ... | reverse complement strand
TGGGAGAAGAGGGTCCCAACCAACTCCCTTCTCGAGCGGCTCGTCTTCGAGCTTAAGTACTTCTCGGAGACGAACGCGCACCTCGACCGCAAGAACATCACCCTCTGCCCCGCCTCGCGGTGCTCGGGCGGCGACGTGGTGGGGGTGGACTGGCGCGACGGCGAGCTGTACGTCTTCTGGTACGGCCCGCGGAGCGCCAGCCCGGCTCTCCGTGCTCGCGAGGTGGCGGTTTCGTAGGCCTTGAGCCTCTGGCCTCCTAACCTTGGGCTCGCATTTCCTCCTCTTGACCCCCAGCCGCTTGCGGCCGGGGGTCATTTTCATGTAGGCTCTCGATAAGGCTTTTACAATCGGCTTTGCCTGAAAGCAAAGTAGCGGTTTGCCCCGCAGATTACGAAACTGCTTGCCCGGCGCTTGAGAGGATTTCGAGTTGCCACTCGGATGCCTTCAAACAGAGCCGACGCAAACGAGTAGGTATGAGCAATATGATTGACGCAGACATCTCTTGCGAGGGATGCCGGTGAAAGGGTGGCGGCGGGCAATACGCGTCGCGGAACTCGGACGGCAACGTGGTGAGGGTGAACTGGAACGACGGCAAGCTGTACGTCAACTGGTACGACCCGCGGAACGCCAACCCGAATCTCCGTGCTCGCGAGGCAGTCTCGAAAAACAATGAGGGCCGAAAGCCATCATTGTTTTTGTAGGTTGCCGTTCAGGTACGTGAGCCAGCTGGTGGCGTTTTTGGATATTTCTACGAGTAATCGCGCAAAGGGAACCCACGTTTCTTCGTCAATAATCTTGAGCTCATGCTCCATGCGTACCAAATGGGTGAGAGTTTCGAGGTTGACCTGCAGACGGCGCACAAGGGGTCGTTTTTCGCTTGGCCCCGTAAGGGCCGCCTCAACAGCAAGAGTCAGACAAGCCCGTCCTCGGCTTTCAATATCGGCATGTAGCCCAAAACGGTCGCGCTTGGGAATTTTTTTGCCAATGCGATATAATTCTTTATACAGATGACTAATCTTGCCAACGATAGGGGCGTCAAGGCTGTTGCGGGGGGGGGTGCTCCTTGGGGTGTTTTTCATACGTCTTTCGAGCATATCATATCGATTAAAAATTTACTGGGAGCGTGGCGAGAGTTTAAGCGAGGGAAGGAGAAACGGGAAGATGTGCAATATTTTGCTCTTCATCTCGAGCGCAATCTATTTTCGCTTCACGAAGAGCTTGTAGACGGTCTCTATAAGCATGGGTCGTATGAGACATTTTTTGTGCGCGACCCTAAACTGCGACATATTCACAAAGCCACTGTTCGCGACCGCGTTCTCCATCAGGCGGTCTTTCGCTCTTTGAATTATTCTTTTGATAGGCGCTTCATTTTTGACTCGTATTCGTGCCGTGTCAGGAAGGGTGCTCATGCGGGAGTTCGGCGCCTCAACGATTTTGTCCGAAAGACAACGGCAAATGGCCATCGGGAAGCGTGGGTGCTCAAGTGTGATATCAGGAAATTCTTTGACAATGTACAGCATGGGATTCTGCGAGCATTGCTCGGCAAGGGCGTCCGTGATATACGCACGCTCTCTCTCCTCGATCAGGTTATCGGGAGCTTCGACTTGGGCGGTGGCCGAGGACTTCCATTGGGGAACGTGACCAGCCAGCTATTTGCTAATGTATATCTGAACGAGCTTGATCGTTTTGTGAAGCACGAACTCGCCGAGCCATACTATCTGCGCTACTGCGACGATTTTCTCATTGTGCGCCCTGAACCTGAATACTTAGAGGTGGCCTTACCGCGTGTGCGCGATTTCTTGCACGATAAGCTACTCCTTGATCTACATCCACACAAAGTCTCCATCCAAAAGTTACAGCATGGTACAGATTTCCTTGGTTATATTGTCTTTACAACCCATACGATTCTGCGTACCACTTCAAAAAGACGGGCATTGCGGTGTGTAACAAAAAACAACCTCATGTCCTACCTAGGTATGTGCTCGCATGCTTCTGCTCATGGAGTGAGTATAGATCTTCGACGCCGAGCCGCCTCCGGCCCCACTTCTTCATTCAGCACTCTAAATCACACTTCCTGAGCCTACTTCCTGCTGTAATATTGTGCTATGCTGATGCTCATGCAAACACTACGCGAATGTATACAAGAAGCGAAAGCAAATAAACGCGCCGTCGGTCATTTTAACATCTCGACGGTTGATGGCCTGTGGGCCATCTTTAATGCGGCCTGCGACCTCGAGGTGCCGGTGATAATCGGTGCCTCGGAAGGGGAGCGCGATTTTCTGGGTGTCCGCCAAGTGGTCGCGCTTGTGCGCTCCATTCGCGAGGAGCACAAGTATCCTATTTTTCTGAATGCCGACCACACCTACTCTTTTGAGCGAGTGAAGGAGGCTATTGATGCCGGCTATGATGCCGTCATCTTTGATGGGGCCAAGCTTTCGCTCGAAGACAACATTGCCGTTACCAAGCAGTGTGTCGATTACGCCCGTTCGGTGCACCCCGATATTATCGTAGAGGGCGAGCTCGGCTACATCGGCTCCTCTTCGAAAATGTTAGACGAGATTCCGGAAGGGGCGGCCACTTCCGAGGCCCAGTTTACCACTCCAGAAGATGCTGTGCGATTTGTGCAGGAGACCGGCATCGACCTCTTTTCCCCCGCAATCGGGAGTATCCACGGCATGCTAAAAATGTCTGCTGACCCAGATCTAGACCTTGAGCGTATCCGCGAGATTACGAGCGTGGTGGATACGCCCCTTGTCCTCCACGGCGCTTCCGGCTTGCGCGCTCCCAATGTGGCCGAAGCAATCACGGTCGGTATCAGCGTCGTGCACGTAAACACCGAGCTCCGCGTAGCTTGGAGGCAGGCCCTCAAGCTAGAGCTCCAGGAGGAGTCGGAGGAGGTGGCTCCCTACAAGATTTTAAAGCCGAGCATGATGGCCATGCGCAAGGTGGCGGGAGAAAAACTCAAATTATTCAACGGACTTGAATAATTTGAGCAAAATTTCAATTTCCAATTTTGCAATTTCCAATCAATTTTCAAAATCCAATGTTTCTAGGACCTACGCAAAAGGGCGTCTTTGCCACCGCCTTTGGCTGGGCCCCGCTATGGGCGGTGGCGAGGTACTCCGAAGCAATCCAGTGATTTCAGGCTTATTTCTGGATCGCCACGGCCTGTGTACAGGCCTCGCGAAGACGAAATGCGTAGGTCCTACAGTATTAAAGATGACAAAAGAAACAATCACCTACGCCGACTTTGATAAGCTCGACCTGTGTGTCGGCACCATCACCCATGCTGAAACGGTGCCGGACTCACGCAAGCTTATGCGCCTTGAGGTAGAGTTTGGCCCCGTGGCTACCGGTTCGGAAGAGCGGATGACACGGCAGATTCTCGCCGGTATCGCCAAGGCATATGCGCCCGATGCGCTCGTGGGTACTCAAGCCCTTTTTCTTATAAATCTTGAACCGCGCACGCTTGCCGGTCTCGAGTCTCAAGGCATGCTCATCGCCGCTGGCGCTCTCGACTCCCTACCGGTCATTCTATGCCCGGAGAAAGAGCTTCCCCCCGGCACGGAGGTACATTAGATTGGCGAAGCCCTTACCTCGCGGCTTGCCGCGATGACCGCTAAGGAAGGGTTTGGGAAACCGTTGGTTTCCCAACTTAGTAGACGGCGAAGCCTCGGACCATGCCCCGTCGGCTTGCCGCGGGGTTGTTGATAGGCAGTGGGAAATTCAAAAACCCAACGGCCCAACGGTTCTGCCGTTGAGCCGTTGGGCGTTGTCTCGAAGTCTCGCTTTTTTGCGCATTCCCTACGCCCTACGGCCTGTGCCCTAGCTCTTATGCTATACTACCTCTGCCTGTTTCGTATCTAAAAACTACCAACTACCAACTAAAAACCGCCCTATGTCCCTCGCTCTCTATCGTAAATACCGCCCCGCCAACTTCGCCGAAGTTATCGGCCAGGAGCAGATCGTCTCCGCCCTCGAAGGCGCTTTACGGCAGGAAAAGGTGGCCCACGCCTACCTTTTCTCCGGCCCGCGGGGCACAGGCAAGACTTCCATTGCCCGCATATTCGCGAAGCGCCTTGGCACGGCCGACGTGGACCTCTACGAAATAGATGGCGCTTCCAATCGTGGCATCGACGAGATTCGCGCCATTCGCGACGCCGTGCGCGTCTTTCCGTTCGACTCGAAGTATAAGGTGTACATCATCGACGAGGTGCACATGCTCACCAAAGATGCCTTCAACGCTCTCCTCAAAACTCTCGAGGAGCCACCGCCTCATGTCATCTTCATTCTGGCTACCACCGAGCTCCATAAACTCCTCGACACGGTGGTCTCACGCTGTCAGACCTTTGCCTTCAAGCAACCCTCCGAAGAGACTCTCCGCGAAGTAGCCATGGCGACTGCCAAAAAAGAGGGCTACGAGCTCGCTCCTGAAGCGGCCACTCTGGTCGCGCTTCTGGGTGACGGCTCTTTTCGTGATACGCTCGGCACTCTCCAGAAGGTTATCGGAGCGGCCGCAAGTAAAAAGATTGATTACGAAGAGGTGCGCACGCTGACCGGCTCTCCCAAGCGCGAGCTGGTGCACGCGCTCGTCTCCGCTATTTTCGATAAACAGCTCGACCAAGCGTTGACCACGCTTCGGAAAGCGGGGAGAGCCAACCTTGACATGGCCACGCTCACAAAGATGCTCCTGCACACTCTCCGCACCCTTATGCTCCTACGCTACGCCCCGGACCTTTCCGCCGAAGTAAAAAAAGAGGTGAGTAAAGACGAGCTAGCTTTTCTCGAAGCCACTTTGAAGAAGCCCTACAAAGAGGCCCTCTCCCAAGTGCTCCTTGCTTTCCTCGACGCCCATCAAGCCCTCGCCCGTTCGCCCATCCCCGAGCTTCCTCTCGAGCTTGCCTTTGTGCGTGTTTTGGGGGAGGAGTAAGGTTTTGCAAAACGTGATTAAGTAAGGTAGTATTGACAATACCACTGCCGGGTCGTCTAATGGTAGGACAGCAGCCTTTGAAGCTGTGAATGAAGGTCCGATTCCTTCCCCGGCAACCTGTAAATGCAATGGTGTCATTTCTCCACGTCCAACGCGCCCTCAAGAAACTCGCAGACCCCGCGCGGGCGGCTGGCGTGGCGCTGTTTTTCAAGACCGGGGTGGGGGAGTACGGAGAGGGGGACATCTTTTTGGGCATTACCGTGCCTGTTCAGTGTGGGGTGGCACAGCAGTTTCATTCGTTGCCACTTATAGAGATTGAGAAACTGCTCGCGAGCCCAATCCACGAGTGCCGCTTTGTGGCTTTGGAGATTCTTGTCATGCAGTACGAAGGAGTAGGAAAGACGACAGGGAGTTAGGCGGACATGAAGAAGAAAAAGAAGAGCAAAGAGATAGCGCAGAAAAAAATCTGTGATTTCTACCTCGCGCATACCTCGGGGGTGAACAATTGGGATTTGGTGGACACTTCGGCCCCGTATATCCTTGGCGATTATGTTTTAGCTCATCCTAAAGAGCGGCGCGCACTCTATCGTCTTGTGCGGTCAAAGAGTTTATGGGAGCGGCGCATCGCCATAGTGGCCACCCAAAGCATGATTGCGGCCGAGGAGTATGACGACACTCTCAAGCTCGCCGAACTACTACTCACGGACACCCACGACCTTATCCACAAAGCGGTCGGCTGGATGCTCCGCGAGGTGGGCAAGAGGTCCCGCCCCACCCTCGAGCGTTTCCTCAAAAAGCACGCCGCCTTCATGCCCCGCACCATGCTCCGCTATGCCATTGAAAAGTTTTCGCCCGACGAACGCAAAAAGTGGCTATTGGTCGGAAGGCGAGAGAGAAAAAGTTGAGCTATGGGATACATACCTAAATTTTTTCGACTGGTGCGGCGTTTTGGTTTGCGCAAGGCGATTTATCGCAGTGTCGTTTTTCTCTGGACTGACAAGGAGGACACTGTCTACGGTGATTACAAGAGAAAACACTTTGTGGGCATCACCGGAGACATTGTGGAGATTGGGGTGGGGCAAGGGGCAAACTTTGCCTATTACCACAATGTCGGCACGATAACACTTGTTGAGCCAGACGTTATCGATAGGCCAGAGCTTGATGCCAAGATTAAGGCTCTGCAAGCCAAGGAGGTGGTGGTGCTGGAAAAGCAGTTTGAGGCTGTCGCGTTAGCGCCCGCGTCTACAGATGTGGTCATGGCGACCCTCGTCTTTTGCAGTGTCGCCGACTCCATTCGCTTTTTAGACAAAATCCACCGAGCGCTTAAAACGGGAGGGCGGTTTTACTTCTTGGAGCACATTCAGGCAAAGACATTTCTCCGCAGGCTTTTACAGTATGCAGTCAATCCATTCTGGTTTTTTGTTTCCGGCAGTTGTCAGTGTGTGAAGGCGACCGACCGACTGTTCGCCGCCGACCCACGCTTCAAGGTTATTTCCCAAGAGCACTTTTGCATCAAGGATGGTTTTCCGTGGGTGCGTGACCACGTGATTGGCGTGCTTGAAAAAAAGGAAGTAGACGACCAGGGGGAAGGAGGTGTTGTATATTCAAAGCAAGCGTGCAAAATCATATATACATGAAAGACGAGCACCAATTCAACTCATATATTGATTCTCGTGCTAGACTATCACTATGGCAAAGACAATAAAACAAAAAGTGAAAGGGGAGATTGTCATCTATCAGGCCAAGTCCGGCGCCATTGAGCTTCGGGGTGATTTTGGACGTGAGACGGTGTGGGCGACGCAGGCGGACATCGTGGCGCTTTTTGGTGTCGACCAATCTGTGGTGTCGCGACATGTTCGTAATATCTTCAAGGATGGTGAAGTAGACAATAAAAGCAATATGCAAAAGATGCATATTGCCGGATCGGATAAGCCGGTGACTTTCTACTCATTGGACGTTGTTTTGGCTGTGGGTTATAGGACTAATTCTGGCGTAGCTATTGAGTTTCGTCAATGGGCCACCAAGACCTTGCGTGAGCACATTACCAAGGGGTACACACTCAATCGCAAGCGTATCGGAACAAACTACGATGCCTTTATGCGGTCAGTGGGCGATATTCAGGCGCTTTTGCCCGGTCATCTGACTCTCGATCCCGCGACCATCACTTAGAAGTTTATAGCCACCCGACGTAATTCTCCAGACCTTTCGAAAACAGGTCCGGAGGCCTTGCTTCCCAATGCATCTGGAAGCAAGGCCTCTTGTTTTCGGACGGTCTGGGTCAGGGATTAAAGAAAATGGCTACTGGTGTTTGTATATTTTGAGAGTTTCTCGTACCATCCGCTCTACCGAGAAGGTGACGCGGACTTTTTCTTGGAGAGCGGTGGCTAGTCGGTCGCGGAGCGCGCTATCTTTGAGAAGGGTGCGAAGGGCGGCGCCGATAGCCACGACATCGTTGCTTGGGGCGAGAAGGCCGTTTTTATTCTCTTCAATAATATCGGTTACGCCCGGGATGTTGCTCGCAAGCACGGGAAGCTTGGCGTGGCCCGCTTCCATGAGCACGTAAGGGAGGCCTTCTTTGAGCGAGGTCAAGGTAAACATATCGAGACCCGACAGTAAGCGGCCCGCCTCCGGTAGTTTGCCGAGTAGAAAGTAGCGGTCAGCGAGACCGCGTTCGCGGGCGTGGGCGAGGAGGGAGTCCCGTTCTTCCCCGTCGCCGATAAGGAGATAGGCGAACGGTAGCTCGCGAGGAAGAGTGGCTAGAGCTTCAAGCATGCGGAGGTGATTTTTGTTGGCTGTGAGCTCGGCGATACTGCCGATGAGAAGGGTGTTCTCGGCGAAGGTGGTCCCGGCCAGAGTGGCTAGTTTGGCTCGCGCTTCCGTTCGCGAGAGAAAGTCCGGTGGAGCGATACCGTTGAAGACAAGTTTGATTTTGCGCTTGCAGAAGGGTAGTTGTCGCGCTCGCTTAAGAGTGTCGGTGGAGATAACGATGACGGCGTGGCACAAGAGAAAGGTGGCCCAGGTGGAGAGCCACATTAGAGCGCGAGCGAGCGGGCTTCGCCACGGCTCGTCGTAGGCAAGGCCGTGAGAGGTAAAGACGATGCGCGGCACGCGGGCGAGACGCGCGGCAAATGCGCCGATACCGCCCGCCTTTGAGCTGGAGATGTGGAGAATGTCGGGTCGCTCGTGACGCAGGAGGCGATAGAGCGCGAGCGCCGTTTTGAGTTCGCGGATGATGCCCACTTCGCGCGCGAGTTCAGGCACGTGGATACCGCGGATGCCATTGAGGGTGAGTTTGTGGGCAAGCTCTCCTGGTGGTCCGTCGCCAAGAAATCCACCACCGCCGTAAGCGACTACCACTTCAAGGTCGTGGCCCGTCGTGGCCGTAGCCAATTCGTAGACGTATTTTTGGGCCCCGCCCCAGTTGGACTTGGTGATTAGGTAGAGAATCTTCATGTTATTGTCGGTAGACACTCATTATCGCTAACCTCTACGCTACAAGGAAAGTTGCTCTGTGTCCATATGTATAGACGTAACTGCTCACAACCCTGAGTAAGTGTCTTTGCCACCGCCTTTGGAGGGGCCCCGCTATAAGCGGTGGCGAGGTACTCCGAAGCAATCTAGGTTTCTTCACGTAGTGCACTGGATTGCTTCGGTTCTCGTCCCGCCTTCGGACGGGACCCCGCCAAAGGCGGTGGCAAAGACGGAGCGAGATATGTTGTGCTAGTTAGCCGCCACTCGTTTTTGTGAGCAGTTACGTATAGACTTGATTAAGTTTGTGTGCGACCATGGGTTATTATGTTCTGGCAACACCCGCCCATTATCAAGATTTACGAAGCGCTAGGGGCGGTGGCCGACGGGCGGGTGCACCTGGATGGCGACACTGCCAAGGTTTACTCCTCGAGCGGGAACAAGTATTATGACGTGCAGTATGATGCCGAGTCAGGAGCGATTATGACGAACGACAACGGTTCGTACTGGAAGGGGTATCTTGGCTACCCGGCCATCGCCTATCTGCTCGCAGTGGGGGCACTCGACTATCGGGCCGACTTAGCCGCGCTCCTCAAGGGCGTCAAATGGAAAGACCTCAACCAGAAGCACAAGAACGATTTTGAAAAGACCCTTGCGGAGATTGAGAGCGGGCTTGAGTCGGAGGAAAGTGAGCGACTCGCCGCGTACGTCCAGGAGCTATCGGCCGTAATCGAGAAGCTCAAGCTCAAGCACCTCGGCCAGAAGAAGCTTCCCCCGGAGGGGTATTAAGCTCACAGAGTTTGAAGTTTTGTTGGTCATCAGGCACAGTTATTTTAAGTCTATGAACCCAACCATCAAAGCATTCTTGGACAAGGAGCGAGTGTGTGTGCTCGCAGTGCCGCTCGCGGATGGTTCTCCTCACGCGGCCGCCATGCATTACTCAAATACCTATCAGCCACTCAAGCTTTACTTTCAGACCGGCAAGGAGAGCTTGAAGTGCCGCGCCTTGCGCGCGGGGGATATGGCGCGGGCTTCGGTGGTGGTGGGGTTTAATGAAACGGAGATGCTTACCCTCCAGATGCGGGGCATGTTGCGCGAAGTCACCGCTCAAGGTGAGCTCGAGGCGCTCTGGCGCGTACACTACCGAAAGCAACCTCAAGCCGAGCAGTACAAAGGCCCCGACTCCGCCTTCCTCGAGTTCACCCCCGCCTGGTGGCGCTATACCGACTTCACTACCGACCCGGAGACAATGATACAAGGGTAATTGTTAAATTGTTGAAAACTATGCAGGATTTGGTTTACATTGATGAGTTCGGACTTCTCGGCAGTAACTTCTACTGGCACAAGTATGAAGCGCATGGGCTCACCAAAGAAGATATTACAAATGCGGGACTTACGAGCGACCGCGTGCAGGTGAGTCGCGTTCTTATCGACCCGCTTTGTGCGGTGAACGAACAGCTTGCGGAGAAGAATTGGTGTCTCTATGTAAAAGAAGGGTACCGTTCTCCGGCGCTCTACGAGATTATCTACAAACGCAGAGTGGAGAAGTATGGTGAGGAGAAAACAAAGGCGCTCTTCAACATGAAAGATATGCCGCATGCCAAGTGCGACGCGGTGGATGTGGCACTTTGGGATAAAACGACAGACAAAGAGATCTATATGCGCTACTGGGAGGACAGTAACCCCGCACTCTACATCGGCTTTTATAAGGATCGCACCGACCCTGAAGGTAAACACTATCAAGAACTGCAGGACTATCTTATTGGCCTGATGCTTGCGCAGGGCTTTCGCATCGGTTCCAAGAAGGAGTATTTTCACTTCGATTATCGGCCGGATACTCCTCCTAATTATGAGCCAAACAAGTAACGAGGCGATTGTTTTCGGTGGGGGATGCTTTTGGTGCACGGAGGCTGTTTTTAAAATGTTGAAGGGGGTGCTCTCGGTGGAGCCGGGGTACGCTGGTGGTACCACTAAGAATCCCACTTACTACGATGTCTATGAAGGGAAAGGGGGACATGCCCTCACACCAAGTCTTTTGCACGACGGCGTACGACCAGAACCCGCTCTTTTCAAGGCATCTCAGTCATCAGGTAACATATCGTATGGCGGACTTGGTGTGACCTCGCGGAGCGAGGGAGGGCACGCGGAGGTGGTCCAGATTACCTACGACCCAGCTTTGGTAAAGCCCACTGACCTGCTGACGGTCTTTTTTGCCACCCATGACCCCACTATACGAAACCGACAAGGAGCAGACACAGGCCCCGCCTATCGCTCGGTGATTTTGTACACGAACGACCCACAAAAAGAGACTGCACAAAAGTTTATCGCCGACCTGAACGCTTCAAACGAGATGGGGAGACCAGTCGTGACCGACATCGAGCCCCTGGACGTGTTTTATCCCGCCGAAGCAGAGCACCGGGATTACTACGAACGCAATAAGAGTTTCAATCTCTATTGCGAGCTTGTTATTAATCCGAAACTGGAGAAGGTGCAAGCAAGCTTCGTACAGTTTCTAAAAAACAAACATTAACTCTTGTTGTGTCATCCCGTTGAAAAACGGGATGCAGACTATGAAATCCTACTACCGTGTACATTTTAGCGAGTAAACGGAACGGTACTTTATATATCGGAGTAACGAATGATCTGGCAAGGCGGGTCCAAGAGCATAAACAAGGTATTATTGAAGGTTTTACAAAGAAGTATCACGTCCATATGCTAGTTTGGTATGAGGAAGTGGGAGAGATCACTTCTGCGATTGCTCGCGAAAAGCAGATGAAGGAGTGGCAAAGAGCATGGAAGATTAGACTCATTGATTGTGAATTACGAAATTCGGATTTATTCCCTCCCCTGGCCAGGGGAGGGCTAGGGTGGGGTAGTGGTTGAGCCACGTATCATCAACCTACCCCCTCCCAACCTCCCCCTGGCCAGAGGGAGGGGCAATTTCGTAATTCAAAGTCATTGAAGAAGAGAACCCGGAGTGGCATGATTTAGCTGAAGAGTTACTATAACCTGGATCCCGGCCTGCGCCGGGATGACAAATGCAATGCAATGCAATGCAATGCAATACAATACCAATACCAAATGCAATACGATGAATGACTCAAAGATGCCAACAGAAGAAGAACTTAAGAAGCGGTTGAAGCCCGAGGAGTATCAAGTGCTCCGTGAAAAGGGGACCGAGGTGCCTTTTTCGGACGAATATGTGCAGAAACAGGCCGATGGCATTTATCACTGTAAAGTATGCGGTGCTCCGCTTTTTACATCGAACGATCAGGAGGATGCCACCAAAAGCCCCACTGGCCTTCAAGGTTGGCCTTCGTTTAATGATGCTATTCCCGGCACCACCACGACCAAGCTTGATAGTTCGCACGGTATGACGCGGACAGAAATCACCTGCGCCACTTGCGGGTCGCATCTGGGACATATTTTCGACGATCCCAGCACGAAAACCGGCCGACATTTCTGTATCAACTCGATCTGCCTTAACCTCGAAAAAGAGTAACTGTTTTCGCTTTTTTCCCCAACCATTTCACCTCGCGAGGAGCTATACTAAAGAAACTGGCGCTTTTGGTTTTTGAGCTTTGTGCCTTGAGCATTTTTTTTGATTTTGGTCCGCGTGGCCATTTTGGAGTTTTGTGTCGTCTGTGCTTTGTGCTTTCTCCTACCATGTCTCTCTTTCTCCAGTTTACAATCATTCTGGGCGTTGCCCTTTTAATGGCCATGCTCATGCGCCTTTTGCGTCAGCCGCTTTTAATCGGTCATATTCTAACCGGTATCATTATTGGCCCGACGCTTCTTGACCTCATTCAGGCGCCGGATACGTTCGAGCTTTTTAGTCAGTTTGGGGTGGCCTTACTTCTCTTTACGGTTGGTCTCAATCTGAACCCGAAGGTGATACGCGAGTACGGCAAGGTGTCTGTTTTTGTGGGCGTTGGGCAGGTGCTCTTCACTTCCATCATTGGCTACGCTCTCGCCATCCTTTTTGGCATCACTCCGATTTCCGCCCTGTACGTTGCCGTCGCCCTGGCCTTCAGTTCGACCATCATCATTTTAAAGCTTCTTCAGGACAAGGGAGACATGGAGTCGCTTTATGGGAAGATTGCCGTCGGTCTTCTTATTGTTCAGGACCTCATCGCCGTCCTTTTGCTCTTCGCCGTCCCGCTTGTGGGTGGGGCAGGGGATATGCGAGCCTTTGCGTTAGCGATTGCGACCGGCCTCTTTGCTCTCGTGGCTGTCTTCGCGGTCGGGCACTTCCTTGTCCCTCGTTTACATAGCTTTCTCTCGCGCTCCCAAGAGCTCCTCTTTTTGTTTGCCATAGTTTGGGGGGTGGGCATCGCGGCCGCCTTTCATCAGTTGGGCTTCTCGCTTGAGTCGGGAGCGCTCGTGGCGGGCGTAGCTCTCGCCAATCTGCCCTCACGACGGGAGATTCATTCGCGCTTGGTTCCGGTGCGTGACTTTTTTATCGTCCTGTTTTTTATATCTCTGGGGGCGCATATGACATTCGCCAATCCGCAAATGCTCGGTATCGCCCTCGCTCTTTCACTTTTTGTACTTATTGGAAATCCGCTCATACTTATGATAATTATGGGGGCCCTAGGTTACACCAGGCGCACCGGTTTTGAGACCGGGCTTACGGTGGCGCAGATTAGTGAGTTTTCTCTTGTGTTGGTGGCCCTTGGAGTTTCTCTCGGTCATGTAGAAAGAGAGCTACTTTCACTGGTAACAGCAGTTGCCCTTATTACCATTTTTGGCTCAACCTATTTCATTCTCTATTCGCGCAAGTTTTATAATCTGCTCGCGCCCCTGCTTTCAATCTTTGAGCGACATCGCACAACCGAGCGCGAGATTGAAACAGTTCCGCCACCGAGCATGCTTCTTTTTGGTTGTAGACGGTCTGGGCATGACTTCATCACTCTTATGAAAGAGTCGGGAGAGCCGTACCTTGTGGTTGACTATGACCCGGACATAGTCACCACTCTTTGCGCGCAAGGAGTGGTGGCAGACTACGGAGATGCCGGAGAGGTGGAGTATCTGCAAGACCTCGACCTATCGCGCGTGAGGGTGGTAGTGTCTACCATTCCAGACAGGGAGACGAATGAGCTACTTTATGATGTCATTAAGGAGGTGAGGCCTAACGCTCTTATGATTGGCACTGCCGAGCAGGTGGAGGATGCTCTCGACCTCTACGAGCTTGGCTACGACCACGTAGTAGTACCACACTTTTCCGGTGGGGCGCTTGCTTCAAGGCTCTTACGGGAGCTGGGCGATAATCTAGAAGCGTATGTAGAGCGCAAGGTCGAACATGTGCAGTATTTGCAGTATCGGGCCACGAATGGCGGGTGATACCCACAACCTGGTTCCTGAGTTAAGGCATTCACCACGGGTCAAGCGACTGCGTATCACGGTGCATGCTGACGCGCGGGTTGTCCTTTCGGTGCCATTACGAACATCGCTCGTTGAAGCCGAGCGTTTTTTTGCGCGAAAGATTGACTGGGTGCGCACGGCAATTGAACGGTTGCGGGGGCGAGAGCTCAAGCAGTTACCGCCTCTGGGCCGCCGCGACTACAATGTCCACAAAGAGGCGGCCCGGGTGCTGGTGTGGGAGAAACTCGTACGGTGGAATGCGCGCTATCGATGCGCGGTGGCCCGCGTCACCATTCGCTGTACGCGCTCGCGGTGGGGGAGCTGTTCCGCTCGTGGCAACTTAAACTTTAGTTATCGTCTCGTACACCTTCCCGAACACCTAGTGGACTATGTCATAGTGCATGAACTTTGCCACCTCAAGGAGCTTAATCATTCGCCTCGTTTCTGGGCGCTCGTTGCTGAAACGCACCCACATCACCGCGCCTTGCGGCGAGAGCTAGCTAATTATCGATAGGCATATTTGAGACTGTAGAAAAACGACCACCCCAAGGAGGCAGAGTACAGAGTACAGAACCCCAGATAAAGCACGAAGCACGAAATCTGAAGCCCCGACGTTTCGCCAAGGGCGAAAGTACGGGGTCCCGACCGTAAGCGTCGGGACACAAGACAAATCATAAGCACTAAATGATGAATATCTAAAAGAACTCAGTTTCATATTTAGAGCTTTGAATTTAGTGCTTGTTTCGTGCTTCAGCTTTCGGGTATTCGAACTTTCTTGTGGTATTTCCCCTCCCCCTGGCCAGGGGGAGGCTGGGAGGGGGTAGATTGGGGTGGCATGTGCTTCAACTACTACCCAACCCCAACCCTCCCTACAGGAGCTGT
>Ga0210057_1006410_pt1 | contig 14647 bp, 13 predicted proteins | sample CryGeyCG2114_010_2_FD_183968 | JGI IMG/M metagenome (GOLD analysis project Ga0210057, IMG submission 183968) | Groundwater microbial communities from aquifer - Crystal Geyser CG10_big_fil_rev_8/21/14_0.10 (SPAdes) (version 2) | ecosystem: Environmental > Aquatic > Deep subsurface > Groundwater ... | reverse complement strand
GTAATATGGCTGACGGTGGTGAAAACAGCGGCTTGGCTGGCGGTGGCTTTTTCTAATTGATGCTTGGCTTTGATATTAAATTTAGCGATATTTTCTTCTATGTTAATCTTGTCAATAAAATTATAAAAATCAATATTGTTGTAAGCTAAAGTTCGTCCCAAAGTAGTGGCGTGGGTGGTAAAAACCGCGCCTATTTGCGGCGCAGTCTTTGCTAGGTGTAAAAGGCCGGCTCCCGAGAGCCATTCGTGGAAATGAGCCACTACTTTTTGGCCGGCGAAAAGGCCGGCCATTTTTTCAATTAACAAACCGCAGGCCGTGGCCCAAACAACCGGCTCGGTGAAATCGTTGAGGGCTGATAAAGAATCAATTTGCCAATTATCCCAAAGCTCGGTTTTTATTTGATTGGCTTTGGGCCAAAAATCCTTAAAATCAATTAAAATTATTTTGGGCTCGCCTTTAATCAGCCATTTGCCAAAATGGCATTTTAAGCCCTGCTCGGTTTCTAAACTATGAAAAATTTCTTTGAGGCCGTCAAAGGGCGGCTCTTCTTCAAACTCGCCTTTGGTTTTATCGTGAAAATAAGGGCCAAGCAAAAAATAATTTTCCGGATATTGTTCAAGCATTTGCTCGGCTTTGGATGTTAAAACAGTCCAAATGCCCCCTACTTTATTGCATACTTCCCAAGACACCTCAAAAACCGCTGCGGGTTTTTCTGCAGGGACGGCTTTAGAAAATATTTTTTTAGCGTTCATACTTATAATTGGGCTTTGATTTTTTGGGCTATTAACTTGGCGTTTTTAATTTTTTCAATTTGTTTGGCTAAAGTTTTTTTGCCGAAAACGCCTTCAAGCCAGCGGCTAAAATCATTTTTGCTGGCGTTGACATGGTGGCTGAAAACTTGTTGATCTATTTTCTCCAAAATAACGGCGCATTCTTTTAAGTTTTTAGCCACTTGGCCATCGCAAAACCAAAAGGCCTTTTCTGGCGAGACATTTATAGGAGATGATTTTTTAGCAGGTTTCATATTTTTATGATTTTTAAGATTGCGACCTTTGATTTAATGTAGTTGCAGTTTTAAGTCGTTGAAGATATTCATATAGGCAATATAGCCGTCGTAGGGCGATTCGTAGGGGCTGAAGTATTTATGCACATCCCCGTCAGCAAACCATTTAACGCACATATAATAAAAATGATCCGAGGTTTGCAGCTTGCGCCAAGTGTCTAACAGTTTTTTGTTTTTGGTTTTTTTAATCTTGCTTTCTAAAGAGTAAATATTTTCTATAGCGGTTTTTTGCATTTTGTTGCCTAACCAGGCGGAAAGGTCTCTTTCGGTGTCAGCCCAAGTAACAATGTTAGGAAAATCAAGCTCGGCCTTGGGCTTGTATAATTTTATCACTTCTGCGGGATTTTGAAAATTGTTCTCAGGATATTTTAAGATTTCATTGGGCAGGTTTTTCAAAAATTCAAAAATGCCGGTTTCAGCCCACTGGTGTTCGCCAAAGGTTTCATAGTCCATAAATAAATTTATTATTTCCCCATTACCCTCGCTGCCCCTAATCCAAGCGGCAAATTTTTCAGCGGTTAGCGGCCAGTCCGCCCAATCGCGGCAGGAAAAACGAAACGAGATATTGTCACTTAGCTTATAGTTTCGTAGTAATAACTTGGTTTGTCCACCATCTTTGGCTTGATAAACGAAATTAGGGCTTCGCCAACCCAAGATATAATCAGCCCCTTCCCCTAATATGCCTTTATAGCCCATTTCTCCGACTTGTTTAGCCATTTGGTTGTTGAGCATTAGCTCGGTGTTGCGGAAAACTTTGGGCTGAAGATTAAAAAGTTTTTTAATTTTGCGGTTGTGTAAAGCTACCTGCGCTTTGAATTCTTCAGCTGAATAAAGATAAGCCAAGGAATGATGATATGTTTCCCCTAAAATTTCGCAGCAACCAGTAGCTGTTAATTTCTGAAAACCCTCAATAACTTCGGGAAATGATTCTTCTAATTGTTCCAACAAAACGCCGGATAAACCAAAGGCCACTTTGAATTTTCCTCGGTGTTGGCGGATAAGTTGCAAGAGCAGTTTATTGGTGGGCAAATAGCTTTTGCGGACAATCCGTTCTAAATAACTTTTATTGGCCGAAGTGTCAAAATATTCTTGATTTTGGCCAATATCAAAAACCGAGAAGTTTTTCAAACGAAACGGCTGATGGGTTTGTAGGTAAAGGCAAACTGATGGCATAAGATGGATGAAACTCGGTTCACTCTTTGTAAGAAGTGAAATGAGTTCCTTTCAAGCCAATACTTCGTTGTAAATATTAAGACAAGTGGTAGCGGAGTTGTCCCAGGTGATGTTTTGGACTTCGGTTTGGCCGTTTTGCGACATTATTTGGCTTAAAATCGGATATTGTAAAACCGCTAAAATTTTGGCGGCCATTTCGTTTATATCCCAAAAATCAACTTTGAGGCAGTTTTTGATTACCTCGGACACGCCTGATTGTTTGGAAATAATGGCTGGCGCGCCGTGGCTCAAGGCCTCCAAGGCGGTTAGGCCAAACGGCTCGGACACCGAAGGCATAACGAATAAATCAGCTAATTGATAAATTTTAGACAAGTTTTCATCGCGCAAAAAACCGGTAAAAATAACTTTATCAGCTATGCCCAAATCAATGGCTGAATTTATTAATTGGGCCTCCATATCGCCCGAGCCGGCCATGACAAAATAAACATTAGGATTTTTTTCTAAAACTTTTTTGGCCGCCAGCAAGAAATAGTCAGGGCCTTTTTGCAGGGTAAGCCGTCCTAAAAATAAAACGATTTGGAACTTTTTTTTGAGACCGCCCAAATTCAGCGAATTATGAAAGTCGCGGGCTGTTCTTTGGAAGTCCAGACCATTATAAACTATAGCTATTTTTTCTGGGTTGATACCATAATTATCAATCACTTTTTGTTTGGTAAAATTACTTACCGCGGCGATTTTGTCGGCTTTGCTAAAGCCCTCTTTTTCAATGGCATAGACCTGCTCGTTAACATTGTGGCCGCCGGTGCGGTCAAATTCAGTGGCGTGAATGTGCGCTACTAATGGTTTACCTGAAATTTTTTTAGCCATAATGCCCGTTGGATAGCATAACCAATCGTGAGCGTGAATAATGTCAAACGATTCTCGCTTGGCTATTTCGCGAGCTAATAAGGCGTATCTTTTTACTTCGTCTACCAATCCTCGGCCAGCGAAAAGGCCTTGAGCTATTTTTCCATAAATATCAGGACTAAGGTAAGCGGCTTTTAATATTTTTTCAGCGTCAATTGGGTTTTCATCAGCAAAAATCAAACGGCAAAAATCAGTTTGGCAGTTTATTTTTTTGGGCAAAACAAAAAGCACTTCAACGCCTTGTTTGGCCAAGGCCTTACTCAAACCATAACAAGCCACCCCTAACCCGCCTGAATTAAAGGGCGGAAATTCCCAGCCAAACATTAAAACCTTCATTTTTTCTGCTATTTTATGTTCATCTATTATACTGCTTTTCTCGCTTGTCAACAAAGGCAACAAGGGTGGATAACCTTTGAAATCAAAACTGTTGCAAGATATGAGCGATCGCTCATATCTTGCAACGGTTAGAATAGCAAAGCCGCTCCGATGGCGGAGGCGTTTTGGCCTAACTTGGCTAAAACTATTTTGGGCATTTGCGCTTTAGCCCAAAGCAAGTTTTTCTCAAGTAACCCGGTTCCTTGAAGTCGAAGTAACCGGGTTACTTCGACAGCGCCTTTGCCGCCTAAAATTATTATTTCTGGGTTAAAAATGTTAATTAAATTAGCTAAACCAATAGCATTTATTTTCTCTTGCTCTCTTGGTTTATTTTTGGTGGCTTGATATAACCTCTCCCATGATTTGCCCCTATCAATAATCATATGACCAAACTCTCCTGCCCAGCCATCTTTCCCTTTAAGAATATAATCATAATTTCCCCAACTTTTAACTTTGCACTTTGAACTTTGAACTTTTATCGCTCCGCCAATACCGGTGCCAAAAACCACCGCCAATATGTTATTATATCCCTTACCCGCTCCCAGCATGGCCTCGGCTCGCAAAAAGCAACGCGCATCATTGTCTATTTTAACAATTTTATCAGGCCAAAGCTTTTTTAAGTTAAGTCCGTTTAATTGTGGCGCGTTGGGGCATTTAATAATTTGGCCAGTTGCCATATTAAAAATACCCGGCACGCCCAAACCGATTTTTTGCAAGTCATACTCCTCTACTATTGCTTTAAGATTGTCTTTGTTGGGATCGCCAGTAATTTGTTTTTGCTCAACAATTTTCTGACCGTCCCAAACAACTAAATTAACCTTTGACCCGCCAATATCCACCCCCAAAATATTTTCGTTTTTGATAGCCATTTTTTAATTGTAGCATAAAATCTAAATTTTTAGCCAAACAAGCTGGCTTTAATTTGACACTAACCAGCCAAAAGTGATAAAATGAGATGGTTGCAAAACTATTTCGTAGCGAAATTTTAGATTTTCGAGCGAGGCGAGGAAGACGAGCAAAATGTTTTGAGGCCGTAGCCCAGCTACGGCGAAAAGCATTTTGCGAAGTCTGACGATGACGCAGCCGAAAAGATAAAATTGTAGCAGGAATAGTTTTGCAACCATCTCAATATGGTCTGTGAAATTGATGGCTTGCTTTATGGGAAAAAGGGTGTATAATAGTGGTATGATTCCTAGATTTAAGAAAGCTCTAAAAATTACCGACTCGCACTTAAAAAAGGAAGAGTTTTTAGAAGAGCACAATCGGCTCTCGCCTGAAAGCTTGCGGGCTACTATGCCCTTGCTTTCTCGTTTTAAGGAAGAAAAGGCCTTGCTTTTTCAAGATGACAATTGGTCTATAGATAAATTTAGAAGGCCGTTCATTTTGTGGCTTACTTCTACGACTTTAGAGGGTCGATAGTAATTTTGTTTTTGACTAACTGTTTTTTGTATGCTATCATCATAGCAAGGTAGTTGCTTGATAATTTCGTCGAGTTTATTCAAACAGCTAAACTTTAGGATAAAACCTTAAAAAAATTAATTTAATTATCACAATAATATGGAAGGAGTAATTGAAACCCTGACAGAAAAAGGATTTGGATTTATTAAAGTTGAAGGCGAAGCAAAAGGATTGTTTTTCCACAGCAATGAGCTCAAAGGCGTGACCTACGCGGAGCTGAAAGTTGGCGATAAAGTCACTTTTGAGAAAGCCGACTCTCCCAAAGGACCCAACGCGATCAATGTATCTCGTGTCTAAAATGGGAACATTCTCATGCAAACCATTTAACAAGAAACTCCCAATCTGGGAGTTTTTTGTTGGAAATGTTAAGATTAAAAATATAAAAGCTAAAACAATGGACAAAATTGAAAAAGAATTTGAGGTGGCGGTTATTGGGGGCGGGCCTGCCGGCATGATGGCCGCCATTAAGGCAAGCGAAAAAGGCAGTAGGGTTGTTTTGATTGAAAAAAATCTAAACCTTGGCAAAAAGCTTTTAATTACTGGGGGCGGCCGGTGCAACATTACTCAAGCCGAGTTTAATAATAAAAAGTTTGTGGAGAAATTAGGGAAAAAAGGTCAGTTTCTTTTTTCCGCTCTGGCTGTTTTTGGCCCGAAACAAGTTTGCGAATTTTTTGAGAAAAATGGCTTGCCTGTAAAAACAGAAAGGGGCGGGCGGGTTTTTCCTGTTTCGGATAAATCGCCAGATGTTCTAAATGTTTTATTAAAGCGCTTGAATAAAAATAAAGTTAAGCTGTTGTTGGGGCAAGAAGTTGTCGGGCTTAATGTTAAAGACGGAAAAATTGTCAGTATAAAATTAAAAGAAAAAGAGATATTTGCCAAAATAATTATTTTGGCCACTGGCGGCAAGGCCTATCCCGGCACTGGCTCAACTGGCCAGGGATATTTTTGGGCCGAAAAAATGGGGCACAAAATTATTAAGCCCTTGCCCTCCTTGGTGCCGTTAGAAATCAAAGAAAGCTGGGTGGCTGGTTTGTCGGGGTTGGGCTTAAAAAATGTCAGAGTTGATGTTTTTCAAAATAATAAAAAGATTGATGAAAAATTTGGAGAAATGCTTTTTACTCATTTTGGCGTGAGCGGGCCGATTATTCTTGATTTAAGCAAAAGGATAGGCGAGCTTATGCCCAAAGGAGAGGTAACCTTAAAAATTGACTTAAAGCCAGCTCTGGACATTTTAACCTTAGACAAAAGATTGCAAAGGGATTTTCAAAGCAAGCGGATTTTTAAGAATTATTTGCCAGATTTAGTTCCACAAAAATTAGGCGACTTAATTGTTAGGTTTACGAAAATAAGCCCGGATAAAAAATTAAATTCTATCAACAAAGAAGAGCGAAAAAAACTTATCAATGTTTTGAAAGGCGTAGAACTAACTGTTAAAGGTACGACTGGTTTTGGCCAGGCGATTATTACTAGCGGAGGGATTGATTTGCAAGAAATTAACTCGCGAACTATGCGCTCAAAAATTATTAAAAATTTATTTTTGGCGGGCGAAATCATTGACTTAGATGGCCCGACCGGCGGCTATAATTTGCAAATTTGCTGGAGCACAGGATATATTGCGGGAAGCAACGCTACTAATTTAATTATGTAAATATGCTTATTGATGATGTCAAAATTAAAGTAAGGGCGGGCGCCGGGGGTGACGGCAATGTGGCTTTTAATAAAACAAAGCTAACTCTTGGCCCAACCGGGGGAAGAGGGGGCAATGGAGGCAGTGTTTATTTTGAGGGCGTGGCTGATTTGGGCGCTTTAAGCCAGTTTCGCTATAAAAAGGACTTAATCGGCGAAGACGGCGAAAAAGGAGGAAGCCAGTCCAAGGATGGATCAGACGGTCGGGATTTGGTTTTGCAGGTGCCAGTGGGCACGGTTGTTCATAATCTATTAACCAAGGAGGACAACGAAATAGTGGCTATTGGCCAACGGCTTTTGGTGGCTGAAGGAGGCAAGGGCGGCCATGGCAATTTTACATTTCGCTCTTCAACCAACACCAGCCCTAAGCAGTTTGAAAGGGGCTTGTTGGGTGGCGAATGTAAGTTGCGGCTGGAGCTAAAACTAATTGCTGATGTGGGCTTTGTCGGCTTGCCCAATGTGGGCAAAACAAGTTTGTTAAATTATCTGACCGAGGCCAAAAGCAAAGTGGCCAATTATCCTTTTACCACCCTTGAGCCGAATTTAGGAGTTTATTTTGAATTGATTTTAGCTGATATTCCCGGGCTGATTGAAGGGGCAAGCGAAGGCAAGGGCCTGGGCATTAAATTTTTACGACACATTGAAAGAACCAAAACCCTCTTTCATTTTATTTCTGCTGATTCCCCCGAGCCCCTGCGCGATTATGAAATTATCAGAAACGAGCTCGGCTATTATAATCAAGAATTATTAAACAGAACTGAATATATTTTTTTAAGCAAAATCGACTTGGTCAGTAAAGAAGAGCTTGCCCCAAAATTGGAAGAGTTAAAAGTGTTAAACAAAGCAGTAATCCCAATTTCCGTAATTGACAGCGCCAGCCTTGCCCAAGTTGAAAAACTCCTGCGCGAAATCATCAAACAAAAAAGTATATGACCATTACTTTACGAAAATTAAAAGAACAGTTAGAAAAAATTAAAGCGATGGGTTTTGTCAAAACTCATAGAGCGCATGACACAGGCATTGGTAAAACCCTTGAGGATCTTTTAGGTATTAAGGAAAATAATTTACGGCTTCCTGACATTGGTGAAGTTGAATTAAAAGCTAAAAGAATTGATTCTATCAGCATGCTTACTCTTGCCACAAAATCGCCAGAGCCGAAAGGAGTTAATAAAGTTTTGTTTGAAAAATATAAATATTTAGATAAAGAGGGAAAATACAATTTACATTGAGATGGTTGCAAAACTATTTCGTAGCGAAATTTTAGATTTTCGAGCGAGGCGAGGAAGACGAGCAAAATGTTTTGAGGCCGTAGCCCAGCTACGGCGAAAAGCATTTTGCGAAGTCTGACGATGACGCAGCCGAAAAGATAAAATTGCAGCAGGAATAGTTTTGCAACCATCTCATTCTACTGTTTGCGGATCGCGAAACAATCCGCAGTCATTTAGAGTTGTTTTCGAGGGCGAAAAGCTTGTTTTAAAAAATAAATCTAAAATAGAGGTGTATTGGCCTATTTCTATTCTTGATGATGTTTTGAAAGTAAAATTAGATAAAATTTTATTAGTATTCGCGGAAACAAAGGGAGAGCGAAAAATTAAAAATGAAAAGTTCCGCTTTGCAGAAGCTTATTTACTTTCGAAATTAAATACCAATAAATTTAAATTGGCTGTTGAAAGCGATAAACTAAAAGTTGATATTAGGATAGGCGTTTATAGAAGTGGAGAAAACAAAGGAAAATATCACGATCATGGCACAGGTTTTAGGATAAACAAAAGAGATTTCTTGCATCTTTTTGACAAACTTACTCAAATTATTTAGTTTTTCCTTAAAATAACAATACTTTCTCTATTCATTGTTTCTTCTAACGCTCCAACAATATTTGTGGGCGAGTTTTTGTTTGGCATTCTTTTGCCCGGGATATTTCTCACAAAAACATCTTCGCAAGTAAAGCCAATTTTTTCGCCCAACTCCGCAATTATAAAATCTGTTGGTATTCGCACTTGTTTTACAAGCCGATTGCCAATTACCATGCAAAAGTACTTCTTTGGTTTTAATATTTTATAGGCCTGCTTGAGGCAGTCATTTAAGCCGATATAAAAACTTAAAACATCTTTGGCTCTTTTCCCGTCTATTTTTGCGATTTTATACAAAGAATCTTTTAAATAACTTGAACTTAAAGAGTGTTCAAGGGTTTTTGTCGCTTTCCCGCCAAGCAATTCATTATCCACCCCGGAGGCCTTGTTTGGATCTTCAAAAATATCTATCCATTGAGCCGAAAGGCGGGAAAATTGGCCATAAGCCACTGTTGTTCTGCTGTCGCCATAGGGTGGGGAGGTGATAATGCAATCGATCGAGCTGTCTTTTATACCATTAGTTTTTGAGGAATCACCATAAATTATTTTAGTCCATTTTTCTTTGTCTACATCTTTGTAAAAATCAGTCATTCCTTTTATATTCGCCTCTGTTTTCTTTTTGAAAATTCCTAAAACATCAGGGCTATAATTTTCTAACTTTTCTTTTTTCATTCTAATAAGCTTAAACTCGCCATTTTTTGTGTTTGAGGATAATCGAACAGTCTCGCTGAATGAAACTATAAAATAATTTCGTATAGCCTCGTCTTTTATTTTCAAAATTGCTTTCTTAATTTTTGCTAACTGAGTAACAACTTTTTCCTTGAACCAAAAATCAATATTATTAAAATTTGGCTTTTCAATTTCTATATCTTTTATCCTTTCGATTTCGGAAAGTAGTTTGAAGTATTCATTTGTAAGCGCAAGGGGATTGATCGGCGTTGTTTTAGCTTTTGCCAAAAAGATTGCCAACGGGTTCAGGTCAATACCATAAGCGTTTATTTTTAGAAGCTTGCTTTCAACTAACGCTGTGCCAGATCCGCAAAAAATATCGCAGATTGTTTCGCCTGGTTTGCTATAGTTTTCCAAAAGCCGCTTTGCAACTTGGGGGATAAACATTGCTGGGTAGGTGTGTATTCCGTGGGTATATGTTTTTATTTTTTCGCCCCTGTAATCCCACGAATAATCGATTCTTCTAACATATTTTTCATCTTTTACTTTCTCTTTTTCAATTTGTGTTTCTAAGTTTCTGATGATTTTTACAACAATTCCTCGTATTTCAACTTCTTGTCTATAAATGGGGAAAAGCGTGGGGTTTGCAGGTTGTAATCGGATTCTATTTTTTTCTCTATAAAGTTTTTTTAGCGTTGCTTCGTTATCGTCAATTATAGCAACAACTGTTTGGCCGTTGTCGGCATACTCTTGTTTTCTAATAACCACGATATCGCCATCAAAAATTCCCTCGTCAATCATACTGTTGCCTTGCACTCGTAATGCGTAGTTTTTGCCATACTTTCCAACTTCGTCCCTTGAAACAGTTATTGTTTCGCCCGGAGTTTCAATCGCTTCAATGGGTTGCCCAGCTGTGATTATTCCAATTAAAGGCACCTCGATTGTTGTTTTTTCGTTTCTGGTTGAAACCGCTCTTGGCTGGTTTTGCTCTTTCTGTAAGTAGCCAGCTTCTTGGAGTTTTTTAACATAGTGATGGGCAGTGGAAACAGAAACTACTTTTAGATATTTTTTAATTTCTTCAAGAGATGGCGCAAACCCCTTCTTTTTTTGAAAAGAAGTTATAAAATCAAGAACAAATTTTTGGCGTTCGGTAAGCATAAGTTAAACTATTGACTTTCTATTTATTTTCTAATACAACTCTAATTGTAGACGATTCAAAAGATGTCGTCAATAGGCAAATTCCGTGCATGAATAATTTAAAATCCTGGCTAAGCCAGGGTTCTTATTTGTTTTACAAAAAACTACACTTTCTGCTCTATAGAGCAGAAAGTGTAGTTTTTTACTTTTTGCGGGAGTCGCGCTTGCGGTCAAGTTCGGTTAGGAATTTTTTTCGCAAACGGATATTTTTCGGGGTAATTTCCAGATATTCGTCGTCTTTCATTATTTCCAGCGCGCGTTCCAAGGAAAGATTAAACCGGGGAACAAGCTTAATCGCTTCGTCAGAGCAACTGGCTCGCGTGTTGGTAAGATGCTTGCCCTTAGTTGGATTAACGGCCATATCATCGCCCTTTGAAGTGTTGCCAACTACCATGCCTTCATAAACTTCCTCGCCCGGGCCGATGTAAAGAGCGCCTCTCTCTTGCAAGTTCCATAAAGCAAAGCTCAAGGCCTTGCCCGTGGCCATAGAAGCCATTGAGCCAACATCATGTTTTTCAATATCCCCGGCGAAAGACCTGAAGCCGATAAATTGGCTGCAAATAATGCCCTCACCCTTGGTGTCTATGACAAACTCGCCCCGATACCCCAATAAGCCCCTAGTGGGAATTTCAAAAACTATGCGAGTGTGATTTTGTTCGGGCCCCATACTTGTCATCAGCCCTTTTCTTTTGGAAAGTTTCTCAACAACTACCCCCGAGGCCTCATTGGGAACATCAATGGTAACCTCTTCAAATGGTTCCATTTTTACGCCATTTTTTTCTTTAATAATAACTTGGGGCTGGGAAACCTGAAGCTCATAGCCCTCTCGCCTCATATTTTCTAATAATATGGCAATGTGCAATTCGCCCCGGCCTGAAACCGTAAAATAGGCCATTTCAGAAAAATCTACTTTTAAGCCCACATTAACTTCAAGCTCTCTTTCCAGCCGTTCTCTGATTTGCCTGATGCCCACAAATTTTCCATCTTGTCCAGCCAACGGCGAGCTGTTCACTAAAAAGTTTAAGGAAATGGTTGGCTCGTCAATATTAATTGAAGGCAAAGCGGGTTGGTTTTTGTCGGCGCAAATTGTTTCGCCAATAAAAATATCAGGCAAGCCAGCAATCATGACAATGTCGCCGGCCACCGCCTCTGGCACTTCCACTCTTTGCAGGCCTGAAAAAGAAAATATCTTTAGTATTTTGCCAGCTCTGGCTTCGCTGGTCGGTGTTTTGATAAAAACATTACTGCCTGTTTTGGCCACGCCTTCATAAATGCGACCAATGGCTAATCGGCCCATAAAATTGTCGTAGCCCAAATTAAATGGTTGGATTCTCAATGGCTGTTGATTTAATTCATCATTGGAAGAGGAAGGTATTTTGTCGCAAATAACATCTAAAAGCGGAGTTAAATCAGTTGAGCCGTCTGCTAAATTAAGCTTGGCAATGCCTTCTCTAGCTACAGCGTAAAGGCAAGTAAAGTTGAGCTGTTCTTCAGTGGCGCCAAGGTCATAAAAAAGCTCAAAGACCTTGTCATGCACCCAGTCGGGCCGGGCGGCCGCCTTGTCAATTTTATTAATCACTAAAATTGGTTTTAAGCCCAGCTCTAATGACTTTTTTAAGACAAATTTGGTTTGGGGCATGGGGCCTTCTTGAGCATCCACCACTAAAAGCACTGAATCAATGGATCGCAATACCCGCTCCACTTCCGAACCAAAATCAGCATGGCCGGGAGTGTCCACGAGATTTATCTTGGTGTCTTTGTAATAAATAGAAGCGTTTTTGGAATAAATAGTAATGCCTCGTTCAAGCTCTAAAGCGTTGGTGTCCATAGTAGCCCCTTCCATAGCAAAACCCGTCTGGCGCATTAAAGCGTCAGTTAAACTTGTTTTGCCATGGTCCACATGGGCGATAATTGCGATATTTCTAATTTCCATAACCCCAAAATCATAACACAAATAATTTGAAATAGCAATTTGAAACAGCCATCTGGGCAAGGTATAATAAACACACATTATTTATATTTATGACACAAGAGGAGGCATTAGAAATTTTGAAAACCGGGGGGAATGTTTTTTTGACTGGGGAGCCCGGGTCGGGCAAAACCTATACGGTTAATCAATATGCTGATTATTTAAGAGAGCATAATATCCAGCCAGCCATCACGGCCTCCACTGGCATTGCCGCTACGCATTTGAACGGCATTACTATCCACTCGTGGGCGGGTATTGGCATAAAAGAGCATCTTTCCAAGAACGAATTAGAGAAAATCGCCAAAACCGCCTATGTTAGAAAGCGGGTAGAAAAAGCGCATATTTTGATTATTGATGAAATTTCTATGTTAGAGGCAAACACTTTTACTATGGTTGATTTGGTCTGCCAACAAATTTTTCAATCCAAAGAGCCGTTTGGCGGGTTACAAGTGGTGGTGGCGGGCGATTTTTTTCAATTGCCGCCAATCGCCAAGTTTGGACAAGTTTCACAATTTGCTTTCAAGTCGCCAGCTTGGCAAAAAGCTAATTTCGCGGTTTGTTATTTAACCGAGCAGTATCGGCAAGATGACTTGGCTTTTTTAACAATGTTGTCGGCCATCAGAACCAATGGTTTTACTGAAAAACATTTGCAAAATATTCAAACTCGTATTATTGAGCCCGATAAATCGCCTAAAGACATCACCCGTATTTTTTCACATAACATGGATGTGGATAGGGTCAACAGTCAAGAACTTGGTCAGCTTCCTGGTGAGACAAAATTTTTCCAGATGTTTTCTCGGGGTCAGAGAAATTTTGTCGCGAGTTTGAAAAAGGGTTGTCTTTCGCCAGAAACACTGGAGTTAAAAAAAGACGCTTGCGTCATGTTCACTAAAAATAATCTTAAAGAGGGGTTTGTTAATGGAACAATTGGCAAGGTTATTGGCTTTAACGAGGAGAGCAATTATCCGATTGTGCGCATAACCAGCGGGGAAGAAATTGAAGTGTTGCCCATGGAGTGGACAGTTGAAGAGCACGGCGACATTAAAGCCAGAATTACCCAAGTGCCCTTGCGATTGGCTTGGGCCATTACTATTCATAAAAGCCAAGGTATGAGCTTAGATATGGCGGTGATGGATTTACAAAAAGTATTTGAGTTTGGCCAGGGCTATGTGGCCTTGTCCCGGGTGCGGAGGTTATCGGGGCTTTATCTTTTGGGCTATAACCAAAAGGCGTTTTTGACACATCCGGAAATGCAAAATCAGGATAAAATTTTCCGAGAGCAATCCCAGCAGGTTCAGAAAGATTTTGTTTTAATATCAAAGGATAAAATTGGCCAAAAACAAAATGACTTTTTAACAGCTTGCGGTGGATCATTGTCTAAACAAGCGCTAAGCAAGAAAAGCCCGGCAATGAAAAAAGAAAAGATAAGCACTTATGATAAAACTATGGCTTTAATTAACCAAGGAAAAAACATTGAGGAAATCACCAGGGCTCGCGGTGTTACCCAAGGAACAATTATCAGTCATTTGGAAAATCTAGTCTTAAAAGAAAAAATTAATTATGAGGGCTTAGAGCATTTAGTTGAGGAGGGCTTGCTGGCGAAAATACCAGAAATCGGCCAAGTTTTTCGCGAGCTTGACACTGATAAACTTTCAGTAGTTTTTGAAAAGTTTGCTGGCGAGTATTCTTACGACCAACTGCGCCTGGCCAGATTATTTATGTCTTTTAACGCAATTTGATGTCGCTATCTATACAAGAAAAGGTGGTAAAAAGTGTCGTGTGGTAGCCAAAAAATAGGTGCTTGATATCTCTGGTGTAGTATAAAGTAATACATATGAATCAAGAGCTAATTCAATATTTACAACAACAAATTAGAACAACTGATGAGCGATTGAAGCGCTTTACACATAGCATAGAAGGGAAAAAATATCCTAATCGTTTTATGTTTGTAAAGTTACGGCAATACATAAACGATTTTTTGAGTAAGAAACCTGGCAACAAAATGGTAATTATTCCAGGATTTAGGGGTGTGGGCAAAACAACATTAATGGCTCAAGTTTGCGTAGAATATAAAAAAAAGATTGACAATGTTTTATTTTTATCTATTGAAGATGGGTGGATTCAAGTTTCTAATTCAACAAATTTGTTAAAAGCTTCGTAGGGAGTTTGCCAGTCCAAGGTCTTTCTGGGACGGCCATTCAAGAGATGCTGGACATGCTTAATTTGTTTACGGGATACTTGGTTAAAATCAGTCCCCTTGGGAAAGAATTGCCGAATAAGTCCATTGGTGTTTTCATTAGT
>Ga0210057_1006409_pt1 | contig 14652 bp, 14 predicted proteins | sample CryGeyCG2114_010_2_FD_183968 | JGI IMG/M metagenome (GOLD analysis project Ga0210057, IMG submission 183968) | Groundwater microbial communities from aquifer - Crystal Geyser CG10_big_fil_rev_8/21/14_0.10 (SPAdes) (version 2) | ecosystem: Environmental > Aquatic > Deep subsurface > Groundwater ... | reverse complement strand
ATAAACCGCTCCCTCTGTCCGCCTATCCCCACAAACTCTCGGGTGAGTGGAAGGGGTTTTGGGAGTGTCACATTGAACCCGACTGGCTCCTTATCTATGACGTAACCGACGACGCGGTACTCCTTGTCGGCACCGGTACGCACGAGGATCTACTTGAATGAGTTTTTATTGAGCATTGGGTTTTTCCCAGCGCCTCCGCTCCAATCCAATGTCAAGGCGTCGCCTTGACATTAACAGGCGGTTAGAAGCGTGAGTGGTGATTTTAGTTGACTCCCAACACCGCCCACACCTTTTCGCGCATAAATTGCTCACGTGCGTACTGGTGAGCGCGGTCGTGGGGGACGCCCTGCTCCGCGAGTTTGTGCGCAAATTCTTCCTCCTTCTTTTTGTCTTCTTCTGAAATCTCTAGTTTCTCTTCGCGAATGATGTGTCCGAACACAAGGTCGAGCGCGATGCGCTTCTCGGCGTTTGGTGTGAGGTCTTTCTTTACTTCCTCTTCCGTTTTTTTCACGCGTCCAAGATAGTCATTCCACTCCATACCCTGCGCTTTCACTTCTTGTTTGAAGGTTTCAAGGAGTGCGCGTATCTCGTCATCCACCAGCATGTTCGGGATGTCGTATGTTGATGCGCCGATGAGCGCCTCGGCAACGGCGCCGCGCTTTTTCTGCTGTATTCGGTCGGCAACCGCTTTTTCGGCTTCGCCGAGAATAAAATGCTCAGCCGCTTTCCCGTTTTCCAAACCAACCCGTTTTGCTTCCTCGTCCGAAAGCGGCTCATCCGCCTCCGCTTCGCTTTGGCGTGACACGTTCGTCTCCTTCACATCCGCAGGATTTTTCGTCGCGTTCACGGCGCGCACCTGTGTGCGGAACGCGCGCCGTGCGTCCCCGAGTTCTTTCTCTTTGTCTTGTTGTGGCAGTGTGTCCAGAGCGTTTTTTGCCGTGTCTTTGTAATGTGCAATGCTTACTGTGGGCGGCGTTATCACAGTGATTTCAAACCCGACATCAGCCCCCTTCTTGATGACCGATGTCAGGAGAATGGAAACGGGAGCGATGGGCGCGACTGCTTCCTGTGTGAGAATGTCAGTGAGTTTTTCTTTCAGTGCGCGCTCCGCCGCGTCTTTCCACAAAAAATCGCTCCCTACCTCTTCAATGACCCGTGCCTCCGGCACATGACCCCTCCTAAAACCGGGGAGCGACACTTCTTTCACCGCGCCTTGCACTGCCTTGCCGTAGAACGCTTCAATATCAAGCGCGGGAAGCGTACCGGAAAGCATTACTTCCGCGCCGGGTTTTTTTGTTTTTGTAATGTCCATACACGTCATCCTAACCGATGTGTCGGAAGAAAACAAAAACACCGGCGCCTGTCGCCGGTGTTTTTAGCACCACTGGTATATCCGCAATGTTTATTGCGCCAGAAGTTCCGATTCAAAGTTTGCCGCCGTGTCGTCAAGTCCAGAGAGGTCGGTGGCATCAATGTCCGCCTCAATGGATGAGATGTCGGACGATGTTCCTTGTTCGCGGAGCGCTGCTGCGTCGTTTTCGGCTTCAACCGCGCTGTCTACCGGCGCCTGCTCGTTTCGTATCTGATTCACCCCCGTGGTGAAATAGTACACTCCGCCGAGAATCAGCACGATGATGACGATGACAATGCCGATGACCGGACCGATGCCACCGTCCTTTTTAGGCGACGGCGAAACGCCTTCTGTGTGCGGAACCTCATTCAGGTTCGGTTCCATGTGTTCGTTCTCCATATAGTGTCAGTATAACTGATTTTTTAATGTTAGCGTTTAATTCACCGGACCCTCCGCATCGGCGGGAGAATCAGCGGCGTCTCTCAGGGCTCTCACCGCATCGCGAAGCGCTTTGTGCGCCGCGCGAATGTGCTCTTTGGCGCTTTGAAGCGCGTCTTTGGTGTCTGCGAAAGCGTCTTTGAGTGCCTCGCGCGTCAACTCTTCAACGCCAAGCGAGAGCGTTACTTCCAGGTCGGCTTCAATTGAGGCGAGGTCGGCCCCTGCCGCGGAGAGCTCGCTCACGGCGAGGTCAAGATATTCGCGCGCAACGGAAGTGTCTATGCCATCTGCATCAAGAATGTCAGCGCGCGCCGTTATGCGGTCAACAAGGGCGTACATGCGGGCAATCGCCGCGTCCAGGATATTCGTGAAGTTTTCCAGGAACATCTGAATACGCGCTACGGCGTTTTCTTTGAGATTTGCCTCTATCATCTCTTTCCGTTCCGCGCGCATTTCATGGCGTTCTTCAGAATTATGTTTGAACTCCTCGCGCTTCTCCTCAATACTTGCTTTTATTTCTTCTCGTCTCACCTTAACCTCCGCTTTCAACGTTTCGTGCAGTATCTTGGCGTTTGCCTTAATGCCTTCGCGCTCTACTTTGGCGTCCGTTTTTAATCTTTCGCGTTCTGTCTCAATATTCAATTTTATTTCTTCCTGTTTTGCATCGGCTTCACGTTTTGCTTTTTCGCGCATCTCCTCGGCGCGCTCTTTCATCTCTTCGCGCTTCGCCTTCATCTCGGCGGAGAAAACCCCGTCGCGCATCTCCTCGGCGCGCGTTTTCATTATGTCGTCGTCATGCATCACGTCATCGGCATCTTCTTCGTGGGCATAGGCATTGGCGGTACCTGTAATAAACAAGAGCCCCAGCACAAGCGCCGTTAAAAAGAGGAATCGTGTGCGCGTAATTATGGTCATAAGTTAATGAGTGTTAGTGATTAAGTGTTTTAGAGGTAACAAATCCGAAGCCACCCGACCAATAACCAACGGACGGCTTTCCGTAAGTATACCCTGCCATCCGCGCCTATCGTTTGATATCCCAAGCCACTGTGTATAGGTGTACACCACAGAGGTAAGCGGCGATATGAAAAACCCCACGCAGTCAAGACGTCAAGGCGACGCCTTGACGTGGTTGGGGTTTTGTTTATACTCCAAATTTCTCGTCGTACAGTTTCCGGGAACGCTCAAATGCCATCTTTGCCTTCTCAACCCCTTCCCATGACTTTATCTCGCATGTCTTTCCTTGAAGTTGTTTATATGTGCAGAAGAAGTGTTCCAGTTCTTTTACCGTATGCGGGTTCACGTTCTTGAGGTCCTTTACATTCGCCCAGCGCGGATCGTCGGTCGGAACACAGAGCACTTTCGCGTCCGGGTCGGCGCCGTCAACCATATCCATTAAAGCCACCGGACGCGCGCGAACGAGGATCCCCGGGGCCAAGGGTTCCGTGGTCAAAATCATTGCGTCAAGGGCGTCGTTGTCGTCCCACAGCGTTTTCGGAACGAAGCCATAGTCAACGGGATACACTTGCGCGGTGTGCAAGACGCGGTCTAGCGCGATAAGCCCCGTGTCTTTATCAATTTCGTATTTATTCCGCGAGTTTCTGGGCACCTCAATGATGACGTTCATTTCATCTGCGGTTCCCGGGTCAATGTCGTGCCATAAGTTCATAATCTGGAAGGTTAGGCGCTAGGTACTAGGCGCTAGCGATAAATATTATTCTACCTTATCGGGGTCAAGGTCGGATTGTTCATCCATTTCAGTGGGCGCTTCGGCAACCGCTTCTTCCTCGGCATTTTCTACCGCGATTTCTTCCGGCGTTTCAAGTGCAAAGGGCGGCGGTTGTATCACTCCCTCTTCTTTTTCAAGCATTGCTTCCAAGACCCCCTCTTTTTCAAACGGAATTTCTTCGTGGGCAACCGCGTTTGTTTCAACAACATCGTTTGTTTTGGTTTCGGAAGGAGCGACGGATACCGAGACACCATCCGTTTCGGCGAGCTCCGCTCCGTGCGCCGAGCGGATATCAATAGACCACCCCGTCAAGCGCGCCGCGAGGCGCACATTCTGCCCGCCGCGCCCAATGGCGAGCGATTGCTGGTCGTCGGTTACCTCAACCGTCGCGCGGTGCTCATCTTCATTGAGCGTTACCGAAAGCGTCTCGGCGGGGGAAAGCGCGTCTTCAATAAACTCCGCGATATGTTCCGACCACTCAATAATGTCAATGCGCTCTCCGCCCAATTCCGACGTAACGGTTGACACGCGCACGCCCCGTTGGCCAACGAGCGCGCCCACCGGGTCAACGCGCTCATCAAGCGCGACCACGGCGACTTTTGAGCGGCTTCCCGCTTCCCGCGCTATCGCTTTCATGATGATTGTGCCGTGCGCCAACTCCGGAACTTCCATTTCAAAAAGTTTTTCAAGAAATTTCGGATGCGCGCGCGAGAGGCGCAGGAATACGCCGCGCTGGCCCTCTTCCACTGAAAAGAGGTACGCGCGTACGCGCTCCCCGGGGCGAAACCGTTCCCCGGGGATTTGTTCGTTGTATGGCATGATGCCGGTGGCGCGTCCCAAATCAACATACAAATTGCCGCGCTCAACGCGCTGGGCAATGCCAGAGACGATGTCACCTTCTTTTCCGCCGAACTCTTCAAGCACGCTTGAACGCTCCGCTTCGCGAATTTTTTGCATGATGATCTGCTTTGCGGTTTGCGCCGCGATGCGTCCGAAGTCGGTTTTCTTTTCAAGGGGGAAAATGATTTCCGAACCAACCTCCGCGTCGCGCTTCACACGCTTCGCGTCTGCGAGGAACATGTGCTGTTCTTCGTTAAAGTGCGGCCGCTCGTCTCCGTCAGGCGCCGCGACGCCCTTTTCTTTGCCAGCGATGGCTTCAGCATCGGACGGCTCGTCCATGCGCACCTCTTTCGGGTCAACCACCGTCTTTACCTGATAAAAATCAACATCGCCGTTTTCGGCGTTGAAGTGCGCGCGAACAACCTGCCCGCGCTTTCCATACTCTTTCTTGTACGCGGTTGCCAGCGCTCCCTCAATCGCCTCAAACATTTTTTCGCGCGGGATACCGCGTTCTTCAGCAAGTTGTTCCAATACGAGGTGTATTCCTTTAAGGTCAAACATAGAGTTTTTAATTAAAAAACCCGTCTTTAAGACGAGCTTCCATAATCTGTTATTCGGTTATGAGGGCATGGTAGCGCATCCGATGTTTCCTGTCAAACCCTACCCCCAGAAGAATTCATCCCCCACATCAGACATCGGATGTCTGATGTGGGGGATGACGGGTTTTGGGGAATCCTGCTATGACGCCGCGAACTGCGTCCGTGAAGTGGCGGCGGCAAACGCAACAGCGACAGCTGTCACGATAATTGCCACTATGCCGAGAGAAACAAACGTCTCCGCATCAATGTCGCCGGCATGCGCTTCGTGCGCGTCGTCGGCCGCGCCGACCCGCTCATGCGCCGTGCCCCCGTTTTCGCACGTGTTACCGGCGGCATCTGCAGACCATCCTGATGTAAGTTGGCTCTCATTGGCGTAGTAGGTAACACCCCTGAGTGGTCCGCTTTCAATCTTGACTCGGTAGATAATCTCGTGGGTTTCCGGGTCTCTCGTTGTCGGAGTCATTCCGTATCCTTTTTCTATGACCACGGTGCCGTTAGCCCGGCACCCATTCGTCATGGTAACCGTTACCTGGTCGTCGTGTTGAAAATTCCCCGTCCGTTGGTTATCGTAGTTATATCTTCTTTCGGGATTTGCTCGCCCCCCCATATATCTGTCGCCCAGTTGTACACCGCGCGAAATGCGGTGTCAATTTCCACACTGCCGCTCGTGTCCTAAAGACGGTGATGCGCGCGGACGAAAGCGTTAGTGGCGGTGTTATTATGAAACGATGCGCGTTACCGACACGGAACTGAAGAGATTTGTTCTTGATTCGGGGCTTGTGTCCCGCAAGGACATTGAGGGTGCGGAACATTTCGCGAAAGAAAAAGACGTGTCACTTAAAGACGCTATCGTCTCGTTGGGGATGCTGTCCGAAGATGATATGCGTCGGATGCACGCGCACATGCTGGGCATCCCGTTTGTGTCGCTGGTCGGCGTTAAAATTGATACGAATGTTCTGGGGATTATTCCCGAACCGATTGCGCGGATGAACAACATCATCGCGTTCAAGAAAACCGCCGATTCGCTTGAGGTCGCGATGCTTGATACGAACGACCTCACCGCCATTGATTTCATTAAAAAGAAAGTCGGACTGAAAATACTTCCCCGACTCACCGACACGGCGTCATTGAAGGACGTGCTCATTCAGTATCAAAAAACGCTGAAAGAAGAATTTGGCGACATCATCAAAACGGCGTCCCAAGCAATCGGGGACTCCGGCGCGCTTGACGAAAAGGGACTCGCGCGTTTGGCGGAAGATGTTCCCGTGGTGAAAATCATTGACACGCTGCTTCGGCACGCGATTACCCAAGGGGCGTCCGACATTCATATAGAGCCGCTGGAGAATTCGCTCATTGTCCGGTACCGCATTGACGGCATTCTGCACGATGCGATGGACCTTCCGAAACATATCAGCCCGGGTATCGTGGCGCGCATCAAAGTGCTGTCCAGTTTGAAACTTGACGAGAAACGCCTTCCGCAGGACGGCAGGTTCAAAATTGAAGCGGATAACGAGCGGGTGAGTTTTCGTGTTTCAATACTCCCCACCTACTTTGGAGAAAAAATCGTGATGCGTCTTCTGCGCGAGGGCGGCGGCGGATACACGCTTGAAAGTTTGGGGCTTCACGGACCCGGGCTTGAGCGTATTCACGAAGCAACCCGCCAAAAAACCGGCATGATTTTGGTAACAGGGCCGACTGGCTCGGGGAAGACCACCACGCTTTACACGGTACTGGATATTTTGAACACGCCCGAAGTGAATATTTCAACCATTGAAGATCCGATTGAGTATCAGATGCCGCGTGTGAACCAAACACAGGTGCGCCCCGACATCGGGTTCACCTTCGCGAACGGACTTCGCGCGCTCGTCCGCCAAGACCCGGACATCATCATGGTCGGCGAAATTCGCGACACCGAAACCGCGTCTTTGGCGGTCAATGCCGCCCTGACGGGGCATGTGGTGTTGTCCACACTCCACACCAATTCCGCCGCCGCCGCCATTCCGCGCCTCGTTGACATGGAAGCGGAGCCGTTCCTTTTGGTGTCCAGCGTGCGCGTCATTGTCGGTCAGCGTTTGGTGAGAAAATTATGTTCCGAAAGGGAGGAGTACCGCCTCACCGAAAAAGAGGCGGCGGGAATCGGAGAGGAAGTGGACCTTGAGCGCGTTTTAAACGCGCTCAAGGAAGAGGGGCGTATCGGCAAGAAAGATACCATGACCTCAATTCCGTTTTACCGCCCCGTCCCGAGCGAAGCGTGCCCGGACGGATACCACGAACGCATCGGCATCCATGAAATTTTGCCCGTCACGGCGGAGATACGCGAACTCATTTTAAAGGGCGCGTCTGCGGACACGCTTGAAGCGCAGGCGAAAAAAGAGGGGATGCTCACGATGATAGAAGACGGCCTGTTCAAAGCCGCGAGCGGCATCACGACTATTGAAGAAGTGTTGAGAGTAGTGAGCGAATGAACATCGCTATGAGTTTGCGGTGGCAACGAGAGGTGGATTGTTGTGTCCCCGCATTGGATCTTTTTCTGCCATATAGAAAGAAACCTTACTACAGAGAGAGAGCTGTCAACTGTTCTTTTCCTCGCCTCCCCGCACCTGAATATGAGAAAAGTTTCTATACTCCGAAAATTTAAATGCAAAACACTACCATATATGGTAGTGTTTTCTTATATGAAGAAAAAGAAGAGCGATTTGACTGACCGGGAAATTATGAAAACACTTGATACCCTGTACACGGCGGCGAGTTCAGTAAAGGGAAGAGATGCGGTCAAATTATTTCTCAAAGATTTGTTGACTGAAAGCGAACGACTGATGTTGGGGCGACGGTTGATGATTGCCCGGCTTTTGCTCCGTGGAACAACATACGACGAAGTACGCAAGCGTCTCGGTGTCGGATATGCAACGATTACCCGCGTGGAGCGATGGCTCCAGGACCAGCTCCCCGGCTATGAACAAGCGCTCGCGGGGCTTGAAAAAGAAATGGACAAACGCGCCGTTCGAGCGGAAATCAAGGATAATCCTTTCTCATACGCCGCATTGAAGCGCAAATATCCGCTTCATTTCCTCCTGTTCCCCGAGCCGAAACCAAAACGAAAGTATCGCCACTCCGAAGAATAAAAACACTACCATATATGGTAGTGTTTTTATTATGTGTTGGGGAATCGGCATGGCGTGTGCATGGCGTGTGCATGGCGTGTGCAGCGCCGGAATGGCAAGGCAAGCGTGGGCGATGCTCCTCTGTGAACAAAAAGTATCGTACAATGTAAGGTACTGTGCCGCAATTCCACATCACCGCCGTTACGAAAGAGAAAGAATCGTACGAAGAGGCGATTGAAGCCCCCGACCGCTTTGCAGTGTACCGCGAAGTGCGCAAACGCGGAGACCACGTAGTTAAAATCAAAGAAGAAGGAAAGCAGTCGCCGTTCTCGCTTTCATTTATCAAAAACGCTCTCCACGGCGTCTCCGACGACGAGAAAGTGGTGCTCGCGAGGAACCTCGCCGCCATGCTTGAAGCGGGCTTGACCGCCAGCCGCGCGCTTTCCGTGATGGAAAAGCAAACCGCTAACCCGCGCCTTACATCAATTTTGAGCGCGCTCATCTCCGACATCCGGCGCGGGGCGACACTCTCCTCGGGGCTTGAAAAATTCCGTGACGTATTTTCTTCGCTTTTTATTTCCATGGTGCGCGCGGGAGAGGAGTCGGGGAAACTCTCCGAAAGTTTGCGCGTGGTGGCGGTTCAGATGGACAGGGCGAACCGCCTCAAGAAAAAAATCAAAGGGGCGCTTCTGTATCCGTCTGTCGTACTTGTTGCCATGCTCGGCATCGGAGTGCTGATGCTTATCTATGTCGTCCCCACGCTGACGCAAACTTTCAACGAACTTGGCGCCGAACTGCCGCCCACAACAACCGCGGTGATTGCGATTTCAAATACGCTCTCACAGAGTCCGCTCCTCTCTCTCCTCGTCATGGTTGGCGCAATCGGCGGATTCATATTCGCGCTTCGCACCAAGCGTGGCATGCGCGCCGCCGATTTCATACTGCTCCACACGCCCGTCATCAAGGGTCTCGTGATGGAAACGAATTCCGCCCGCACGGCGCGTACGATGTCGTCTCTGCTTTCCTCCGGCGTTGATATGGTGCTCTCAATCGCCATTACCCGCGACGTCATTCAAAACAGTTTCTATCAAAAAGTACTCACAGAAGCTGAGGCGCACGTAGTGAAGGGCGGAACGCTTTCAAAAACGCTTGAAGCATACCCCCGCCTCTACCCGCCGTTGGTGTCGGAAATGATTGCGGTCGGCGAAGAAACGGGGCGCCTCTCCATACTGTTAAAAGAAACCGCCGAGTTTTATGAGGACTCCGTTGAACAGCAGACGAAGGACCTCTCAACCATTGTGGAACCGTTTTTGATGCTCATCATCGGCGCGGCGGTCGGTTTCTTTGCGATTTCAATGATTGCGCCGATTTATTCGCTCTCAAACGCGATATAAATGAACGATGCCACTTCTTCCAATTTCCTGTCGAAAGAAGCACGCCCGCGCCCTGCGGCATTTTGGAAGACCGCTCCAAGGGCGCTTGCCCGGTCTTGGTCTTCCAAAATGCCGCAGGGCGCGGGTGCCGCTGCGCGCACTCCGCGCGGGCTCACACTCATTGATGTAGTGGTCGGCGTCGCCGTGATGGTAATGATATTTCTCGCCATCTTCAGCGCGTTTCGTATTTCCATAGAACTCGTGTTTTCAACCAAAGCAAAAACCGGCGCGGTGTCTTTAATGGCGGAGCGGCTTGAGTACATCCGCTCGCTCCCGTACGGCTCCGTCGGAACACTCGGCGGCATTCCGGCGGGTCCTATTCCCCAGCTGGAGCAAACGACTCTCAACGGCATTTCTTACACCATCCGCACGCTGGTGCAATACACCGATGCGCCGGAAGATGGTTTGGATACCGCAGACATGAACGCGATTACGGCGGACTACAAAACGGTGAAAGTGGAAACGCTGTGGAGCGTGAAGGATTCGGCGCGTTCAACGTTTGCGGTTACGCGCATTTCTCCCCCGGGCATTGAAACGCTTGCGGACGGCGGCACGCTCAAGGTGGGCGTGTTTGACGCGAGCGTGAATCCGGTAGGTGGCGCCACGGTGCACATCGTAAACGCCGGCGCCGCCCCCACCGTTGATGTTTCTGTCAGCACCAATCAAAACGGAGTCGTGTCGTTTCCGGGTGCGCCCGAAGCCGGCGGGTATGAAGTAACGGTCTCTAAAAACAGTTATTCAAACGCGCGCACATACAGCGCGACCGCCGAAAATCCGAATCCCTCTCCAGCCCACATCGCGGTTGTTGACGAACAAACCACCTCCATCAATTTTTTCATTGATGTTCTGGGGTCGCTCCGTTTCCGCACTTTTGAGCCGGTTGGCGCGGGGAGTTTCAACGACCCGTTTCTTGACCAATCAAAACTCTCCGCCACCACGAGCGTCGCCGTCGTGGGTGGCGCGCTCACGCTTCAGGAAATAGAAAACGGCGTGTGGGCGGAGGACGGAAGCGCCCGTTCAACGCCGATTGCTCCACTGCTACTCGCCTCGTGGAATGCCGTTTCTTTTTCCCAATCAACGCCCGTGGGTACTTCCGTCTCGGTGCGAGTTTATTATTTGAACGGGGGCGCATACGACCCCGTGCCTGACACCGATTTGCCGGGCAACACGGTCGGTTTTTCTTCAAGTCCGATAAACATTTCCGCTCTTTCAAAAATTACATACGGCACGCTTCAATTGGGGGCGGCGCTTCACACGAGCGATATCACCACAACTCCCGCGATAGAGGAATGGGGGCTTTCATATACCGCCGGCCCCACTCCGCTCCCCGGCGTTTCATTCACCATACACGGCTCAAAGACCATCGGCATGAACGGGGCGACCCCCGTGTATAAATATGCGTCCTCGTTTTCCACCGACCAAAGCGCAGAATGGTTCATTGGCGCTGTTGAGTGGGATGTCTACACCGTTACACTTTCCAGTTCATACGATATCGCCGAGCGGTGTCCGAATGACATTGTCGTTTCTCCCGGGCAAAATCTTGAGCCGTACTATCATTTGGCACCGAACACAACGAACTCGCTCCGCATATACATCGCAGACGGCGGGACACCGATTTCAGGCGCAACGGTCTCCCTCTCCGGCGTTTCGGGAACGCGCACCAGTTCAAGTTGCGGCCAGACATACTGGGGAGGACTCATCAACACCACTTACACAGTTACCATCACCAAGCCCGGGTTTGCAACGCACCAGGAAACAATTCCCGTGTCGGGGGATGTCGTGCTCGTCGTTGGACTCACGCCGCAATGAAAAGCAGGTACTACGATTTATGATTCACAATTCACAATTCACGATACGCCCTCTGCACTCTATAGCGCATCGCGGATTGACCCTGATAGAAACATTAGTTGTCATCGCCATTTTCACCATCGCCATGTCGGCAATCATCAGTTCGGTCATTTTTTTCTATCGCGCCAACACGTCGTCACTGGAACAGTCGTACCAGATTGCGAGCGCGCGGCGCGGCATTGAGTTTTTGGTGCGCGACCTCCGCGAAGCGACATACGGAGACAACGGTGCGTACCCGCTCGCCGTCATTGCATCAACGTCGGTTGCTTTTTACAGCGATACCGACAAGGATTCGGTAACCGAGCGCATCCGCTATACGCTTCTCGGTAACATGCTGTACCGGAATGTGTTGGATTCATCGGGAACGCCGCCAACGTATACCGGAAGCGGCGCGACCTCAACCGTGTCCCAGTATGTCCGCAACAATGAGAATACAACCCCCATCTTTCGCTACTATGACGGAAGCGGAAACGAGATAATCAACTATACTGAAGTGGACGAGGTGCGCTTTGTTACGGTTGAATTAGTGGTAAATATCCAACCCGTTCGCGCGCCCGGGGAGTTTTCGCTCCGCTCAAGCGCAACGCTTCGCAATGTGCGTCGGTAGCGGCGAGGAGCGAAGCGCAGAACGGGAACCACACAATATATATGATTCATGATTCACGATTTAAGAGAAACGATTCGCATCGCCGCAGCGGTGTTTCGGGAGACCGCTCTCATGGCAAGAGCGCTTGCCCGGTCTTGGTCTCCAGAAACGCCGCCGCGGCGAGCGCCCGCGCTTCGCGGGGGTATTTTGTAGTGCTCGTGCTTGTTTTTTCCGCGGTATTTTTTACACTCATCTCGGCGCTCTCCGGATACATTTTTGTTGAAAAACGCGCGCAGTTGGCGAAAGAAAACCGCGAGAAAGCGCTCCACGTTGCGGAAGCGGGTCTTGAGTACTATCGGTGGTTTTTGTCCCATTTTCCCAACGACCTTCAAAATGGCACCGGCCTTCCCGGGCCGTACCAGCACACGGTCAACGACCCCGAAGGCGGGGAGCTCGGCACGTTTTCTCTTGATGTGGAGGGGGAATCATTTTGCGGTTCCGTCTCCGGCGTTACCATTGAGTCAACCGGCCGCGCCGCCGACCCGTCATACAAACGCGTTGTGAAAGCGCGCTACACCAGGCCATCGGTCGCGGAGTTCTCGCACATCGTTGATTCCAATGTGTGGGCGGGAAGCGACCGCATCATCAGCGGGCCGTATCATTCAAACGGCGGCATCAGGATGGATGCGGCGCACAACGCAGAAATAACGAGCGGACAGGCAACATGGACTTGTTTTGCGGGGGATTTTGGTTGTACCGGCACGCAAACGGTAAACGGCGTTTTTGGAAACGGCAGTAATCCTGAATTGTGGAGATTCCCCGTTCCCGTTGTTGATTTCGGCAGTGTCATCATTGATGTCAACACACTTGAAGGGTACGCGCAAAATCAGGGAGGCATCTATTACGGACAGGCGGGCGGGCAGTCAAACAGGAGGGGGTATCACACCATATTTAATCAAAACGGCACCGTAACCATATACCAGGTCACTGATACGACGCCGGTATACAGTTATGCGAGCGCGCGGGGATGGGATTTTGAATACACCATCATTAAAACGGAAAATCTGCTCGGAACATTCCCCATTCCCCAAGGGTGCCCCGTACTGTTTTTTAAAGACCGGCTCTGGGTTGAAGGGGTTGTATCGGGGAAAGCGGTGGTGGTTGCGGCGAATATTCAAGCATCGCAGTATGACCCCGATGTTATTTTGAACAACAACCTGACCTACGCCAACAACAGCGTCGTTGACGGCATCACCGTTATCGCCGAACACGATGTGTTGGTGGGGCTCACCACGCCGGATGTGATGAATATACGTGGGATTTTCATTGCCGAGAACGGGCACTTCGGAAGAAATTATTACCACACGTTTTATCTTCCTACATCGCTTGACCCGTATGTAACGCGCACCACGCTGAACACCACCGGAACGGTCGTCTCCAAGGGGCGTGTCGGCACCAAGTGGGTGAACAGCAACGGAAACTTTCTCTCCGGCTACAGCCAGCGCAACGATTCGTACGATGCGGGACTTGCCGCAAACCCGCCGCCATTTACGCCCGCGACCTCGGACATCTACAAGTTTCGGCTGTGGCAGGAAGTGAACTAGGCATTAGGCGTTAGCAAAACCGTATAAAATATCAAGATAACATCTTGATGGAATAAGGTTATTTTGGCGATTTTGAGGTGTTGTGATTCAAGGTGGGACTCAAGACGAGACCTTGACAAATGCCCTTAAGTGCTCCTGGGGAAGTGATTGAAGCCACTGCGGAAGGATTCCTTATCGGGACTGGGCCAGTTAACCTCTCAACGGGTCGCCTTTTGTCGGGTATTGTTGGTATCGCGCTCGGCTTCGGCGCGCTTGTTTTTGATTAGTGTGGGGAAAAAGAAAAACTCCATGCACTATGTGGAGTTTTTTGTTTGGTATCATTAAGAGGGTTCCTGATTTGAATCTAACGCTCTATTGTGTGTATGGCAAAACCGCTTGTGGTGGGAAATTGGAAGTCGTATGTGAATTCGCTCAAAGAGGCGAAGCAACTTTTACACGCCCTTGAAAAGAGCATGCCGCGCGAGGCGAGAGCAGGCGCTGTTTTATGTCCGCCTTTCCCGCTTTTGGACACGCTCGCCAGAAACTATCGCGGCACATGCTTCTCGTTCGGCGCGCAGGACGCGTTTTATGAGAGCGGCGCGCACACGGGCGAGGTGTCAATGGCACTGGTGAAAGATGCAAAAGCAAAGTATGTAATTCTCGGACACGCGGAGCGTCGTGCACGCGGAGATACCGATATGATTGTCGCGAAAAAGACAGGCGCGGCGCTGGACGCGCGCCTCACTCCCATTGTATGTGTCGGCGAGTTGGCGCGCGACAAGGAGGGGCACTACCTTGCGGAACTTGAACAGAGCGTCCTTGCTTCGCTTGAATATGTCGGACCGCAGTCGTTCAAAAAAATTGTCATCGCGTACGAGCCGGTGTGGGCAATCGGCGCCCCGCTTCCGCCAAGCGCCCGCGTGATTCGCGAGACGGTTATTTTTATCCGGAAAGCGCTGGCGCAGAGGTTTGACCGCGCCGATGTGCTCAAAGCGCGCATCCTCTACGGCGGCGCAGTCAATGGGGACAGTGTCGCGGGGCTTATCAGTGAAAGTTGCGCGGACGGGTTTCTCTTGGGGCGGGCAAGTGTGGATGCAGAGGCGTTCGCCGGTATCATTCGGGCGTACACTTGACATATATAATTACG
>Ga0210057_1006408_pt1 | contig 14653 bp, 17 predicted proteins | sample CryGeyCG2114_010_2_FD_183968 | JGI IMG/M metagenome (GOLD analysis project Ga0210057, IMG submission 183968) | Groundwater microbial communities from aquifer - Crystal Geyser CG10_big_fil_rev_8/21/14_0.10 (SPAdes) (version 2) | ecosystem: Environmental > Aquatic > Deep subsurface > Groundwater ... | reverse complement strand
AGCCTCTTGGGGAGAAAAGAATTCGCCCCACAGGAGGAACTGGTTGGATAGATCTTGATATCCGACTGATGACTGCCACAAATGAAAATTTGGAATATAATGTTGAGACCAAAAAATTTAGAAAAGACCTCTACGATCGACTAAATGGGATACAGGTATCTATTCCTCCCTTGAGAAATAGAAAAGACGATATACCGTTACTATTGGAAAGATTCAAATCAAGTTGGAAGAAAGAAATATACATTACCCCTGATGGCATGACTGCATTCTATGATTACGATTGGCCAGGAAATGTTCGTGAGCTGCAAGATGTAGTGGAAATGGCTATTGTTGGCTCAAAAGGGAAAATAGATGCAGATCGAGTTCGTGAAACAATAAGAAGCCTGGGATCAAATAAATCGAACAAGGGGCAGTCGGCTTGCTTTTGGAATTCTGAGCATGAAGAATTTATTGATAAGCATGGATACAAAGCATTTATGGAGCAAATGGAGTTGCAAATTTATACATACTCCAAGATAAAAAATTCCGAGAAAGTGAATCAGATGTGCAGACATCTCCAAGTGCATAAGCCTTCGCTTTATAGAATAAAGGAATTGTATCAGCGCAATGAAGAAATCACAGGAGTGATCCAGTGAGCAGACAGATTGACCAAATTCTTCATGACCTAAGTGGGTGTGTTGATGCCTTAAGATCCTCACTTAATATTCAGTCCAGGCTTTCCCCCGGAGAGACTGTTGAAATCGAAGATGACAGGGATGTAAAAGAGGCGCTCGAAATTTTTGCAAAAAACTGGCAAAGATTGAAAGAGTTGCGAATTGAGGAGGAGAATCAATGAATAAAAATAATCATTGGACTCCCCATTTTGGAATCAAGCCCGGTGAAAAGTATATTATAAATGGAAGCATCGATGAGCTTCTTGATGTATTCGATTTTGTTGAATACCAAGCTCCCTTAATCAACATTGACGCACTTAAATTTGGCCAAAATATAGTGAATATGCGGCCTCATAGTAATAAATTGGTGCCAGCTCAACTCAACGGTGTTCCCAACTCAATTTTAAAACTTCTCGCTCATGAGGTGAAAAAAACAAAAGCTTCTTATCTTGGGGAGCATTTGGGATACTTGAATCCGATTGCAGGGAAACCGGCCCTCGGGGCACTTTTCCCTCCGGTATTAAATGAAGAAAGCCTCGATATTTTTGTTGAAAACGCTAAATATATCCAAGATGTTATTGAAGTTCCATTGGCGATTGAAACGCCGGCCTTTTATTTTTATCCAGAAGGCTCAGAATGGACATTTTTGAAATTTTTAGATGAATTAGACAAATCAATGCCAAAGGAAATGGGATGGCTTATCGATATCCCCCATCTTTATGTCTCTGCAAAAAATTTGGGTGAGAGCTTTGATGACTATCTCAATTTTTATTGGAAATCCAATAGAACGGTATTTGAAGCCCATATTTGTGATTTCAAATCAGGGTTGCACGGTATTGCCTATGATGACCACAAAAGTAGTTTCACTGGACAGAAGAATTCTGGCGTCGAATTTTTAATAAAGTCTTTGATCGCTAATGAAATTTTCCCACTAAATTTGACTATTGAAAGAGAGTTAACTATCTACTGTCTTGATCATCTAAGGGAAGATTTTGACCTCTTAACAAGTTTTCTTTCAGGGAATGAAGATAGAGTTCATCCCGAAAAGATTCAAAAGATTGTACCTCTAAGTGTAAGGAAAGGAGTATTTGAAGGCGCTTTGATTGGTGTAGTCACAGAACATTTAAGCAACCAATGCCCATACTTCTCAAGAGATATCGCAATCGAATTGGCCGAAGTTTTGGAGTATCTCGATACTTCAAAGATGATTGCTTCTTTTTTGAAGTATTTGAAAGAAAATGGCACCCATTTTCAAGTGCCAATGTTCGATAAAAAAGAATGGGATGGGATGGATCTCATTTCTCCATTTATAGAATTTGTTCGAGAGCACAATGCTATTGGAGAACAGTTTAATCTAATCTCTAGAAATCTCTTACTTGAAATGGCAATTGTAACCATATCCAGGCAAAATTTGCACTGCGACAATGGCGAAATTTATGTTCTTTTTGAGTCAAGTCAGCGGTTTGATGAATTTGAACCAGGAACCTATAGAATTTCAGTTGATAGAAAAAGCGATAATATTGAGATAGAACATTTTGATTCAAGTTTGATTCCTTTGCTTTTTCAGGATGAGAGCTTGAATGTGTTTCTTTTTTCCGAGAAGGAGGGCCTATTATGGAACCATCAAAGAAAAGAACACTGCGCAGAGGTTCAACGAAAATTGCCCTTACATCAACTGGGGGCGGTGGCCATTGAAGCTCAAGAGGATGGCCTATGAAAAAGGCCATCCTCTTTATTGCGCTTTCATTTCTCTCTTCGTTTGGCGATAGCCTCTTTCTATTTGGCGTGCCGCTTTTTCTATATAAAATGAGCGGTCAAATTGTTGAAACAACCTATGTTCCTCTCATTATCTCATTGATGATATTGCTAACCCGTCCGCTCATCATTAAAGCGAATAAATTGAATCCTCTCAAAGTAGTGGGATTTGGTGAAATCCTCATGGGGCTAGTCGAGCTAGTCATACTTTTAGCGTTTATTAAATTTGAATCTCGATGGCTTGTTATCGCCGGGGTCTTTCCCTTGGCCATTATCTATAACTTTTTTTACACACCCAAATTTTATGGTCTTCAAGACTATTTCTTTGATCGACAGACTTTTCATTTTACGGCCTGGCAATCAGCCTTCATAAGGGCGGGATATTTCTTAGGCATTGTTCTTAGTGGGTATCTCGTCACAAATTATGGATTGATTGAAATTCTCGCTATTGATATTTTATCATTTTTATCGTTCGGTATATTTATTTTGTATTTTGAATCCAAGGGGATAAGGCCGTCTAAGGACGAAGTACAAGATAACAGTCAAGAGACAGCACTTCACCCGGGGTTAGTAACCTATTCGATCATCTTTGCTACAGTCTCTACTCTTTTTTTGACTTGGGATAATTCAACATCAATTTCCACCGCTTCTAAATTGTTGAAGCTTAATCTCGACTATTCTACCTATTGGAAGGTTGGGCTCGGCTTAATGGGCCTTGGGACCGGTGTATTGGCAAGTAAGTTTTTAAAGACAAAAGCGTTCTCAATTTGGATAGGGACGATATTAGTGGCAACTCTTTGCACTCTTGTAACTTACCAGCTTAGCAAGGAACTCTCATTTGCCGTCATCTTCTTTTTTGGAGGAGTTATTGCAAGTCTCACGATCCCAATCCAAAGAGAGACTTATAGGCAAGTAGAATTAAGCGGTGGTGATCGAAAATCTGTGGAAGCAAACCAGTTCATTTTTACTGCTGTTTTTACGCTTGTGTTGGCCCCTATGATATTTTTAATTGAAAACTATCCAACAGGAGTATTGAACACATTACAGATAACTTCGGTCTCTATTTTGCTCATAGGGTCGTTGGGTGGAATATTGATTTATAGGCTTTTAAGGAAAGATTTATGCGCTTCCCAGTCATAATTGTTTTATTGTTTTCAATGATGCTGGGCCCATCATGTTCGAAGGACCGTGGGCCATACGTCACAGCTTTACTTGGTGAGAGCATAACCAATTTCGACCCGGTAGAATTGAGCGAATATAGTTATTTAACGTTGTTCTCACAAACTTGTGGAAGACTTACATCGGTTGATGAAGCATTAAATATAGTTGGGGACTTGGCTACTTCTTGGGATATCTCTAACGATTACACCACTTACACCTTTAACCTCGATACCAAGAGAAAGTTTCATGCGGGAGAATCATTTTCCAGCGACGACATCCTATTTACCTTCGAACGACTAATGGCCTTACGAGGAGAAAATAGCGCTGCATATTCTTCAGACTTGGGACAAATTAAGGTAGATGGACAAGACAAAATTGTCATTAATCTTAAGAAAAAGAATCCCAGATTTTTGTATCTTCTTTCTCATCCGGCATATTGTGTTTTAAGTAAAAAACGGCCATTTGTAGGGGTTGGAAGTTTTAAAATTCCAAACTCGAACGGAGCCTATCTCATCTCACGAGTTGAGAACGGTAATCTCTTCATGAAGGCGAATGATACTTATGATAAAGAAATTATAGAAAATGAAATAGTCGTCAAGTTTATGCCCCAGGACGAGGCCGTTAAGGAATTTAAACAAGGTAAAATTCACGATTTATCTTTCTATTTGTTAAATAAGAATGAAGTAGAAGATTTGCGAAGTGTGTCCAAGGTCATTAAATCTAAGATTTATTGGTCCTGGGTGGTCCAATTAAATCCAAGGAAAGAAATATTTTCCTCTGAAAATAGGAGAAGATTATTGGTCCAATCTTTTGACAAGAAGACATTTTATAATCAATGGGGTGTCGGCCTTGCGTCTGGTAATTCAGTGATTCCCGAAGGACTCTTTGGCCATCTCCGAGAGGCTGAAATTAAGAAATTCAAGGCCAGCAGAGAAAAATTTCCCTGTAATGAAACATTGAAGGTTTCAATAATCAACGGCCTTCCTTCGCAAAAAAATATTGAAAAAGCTTTCCATAATCAGATTTCAAAAATAACTGGATGTGATGTTCAGATAAATTCGCTGGACATGGGAAAATGGGTAAAGAGCCAAGGCGCTTCTGATGCCCATTTTTATGTCTTTGGACTAGACCCCAACTCTACTGATCCCTTGGGATATTATAGATACTTCATAAAAGGAAGCACTATTGAGAATACCAATGGATATGATGACTCCGAATTGAATAATCTCTTTACGAAGCTTTACCAAATGCCATTTCGGCAACGAAGCCAGATCGACTATATGAATATGCACAATGCTTTCTACAGAACCGGCTTCGGATTGATTTTAGGTTATCCACAGTTTGATTTTTTATATAATAAGAGCGTTACTCAAAGTCACATGAACCCTTTGGGGATGCACCTCAACAAATGGTATATGATTGGCAGATAAAAACAGACCATCTATTGAACAGTTTTGGAAGAAAAAGATAGTCTTACCTATCATAACGATCCTGTTCGTCTTGTTTTTGTCTGTTCTGTTTTATCTTGTAGATCAACTCAACTCCAAAGACAAAATGGTCCTTGATACCATTAAGAAAACAGTCGCTCTTTCTTTGACAAACCCGCTGCAAAGCTCAGATGAATTAATAATAAGAAATGTTATTACAAATATAGGCAGGAAGTATAATTTAAGGATTGTTGTTCTCTCAAAAAATAGAGATGTCATAGACAAGTTCTCTCCAAATAGCTTCGATTTTCCCGAATTAAACCTAAACGAAGCAATTAAAATTTCCGACTCCAATCAGCAAACTGTAGGGTATTTGTATATAGAGAGAGTCGGGTCTAGTTTCTCATTTGGGCCGATGGCCTTAGTGCCCATGATAATTTTCATTTTATTCATAGCTTTCTTAATGAGTTCTTTTAAGAAGGTAAGGCTTATTTATAGTGATTTGAGCAATATTTCAAAAGATGATTATTCAATGAGCGATTTCACTTTTGAAGAGTCCTATAGACATGCCAATGATATGAAGAAGGTTTTCGAGAGAAATCTTGAGAATCAAAAATATAAATTTCTGTATGAGTATGCACGAGATTTGGCCCATAACCTTCGCCAGCCGCTTGCGGTATTGAATACATTTATTCGAAAATTGCCCGGCGACTTTAACCATGACATGAGGGAACTCGTCGTTGGTGTAACCAAAGATGTTGACGATATTATTAATAATTTACTCGATAAATATGGCATTGTTCCTAAATTGGAGACCAGTGATTCAAAAAGTTCAGTTCTGTTGATTAGTTTTCTCGAAAAGAAAGTGACCCAAGCACGAACGGCCTATAACGAATTGGCTGATATCACTCTCGAATATCCAGATGAAGCTTATGGTCTGTTCGCAGAGGTTAGTCCTGCTGAATTTGGGAGTGTGATTAGTAATCTTATTAACAATTCAATTTTGGCAATGGATCAAGGCACGAAAGGCGACATAAGAATTAGTCTTGATGTTAAGGAAGATCGAATTCAGATAGCTATATCCGATAATGGGCCAGGTTTTCCTAAAGAAGTCTTGGAGAAAATCGGTCAAAAAGGAAACACAACTCGTAAGTCGGGGCATGGTTTGGGAATACCTCATGCTATCCGTACTATCGAAAGTCACGAAGGGCGTATCAACTTTGGCATGAATACAAATGGTACTGGCGCAACGGTTAGGATCAGTTTACCCCGTATTAATCCTCCTTCATGGTTCCTTGAACGCATAGAACTTCAAAAAGAATGTAAGGTTATTGTTGTGGATGATTTTCAAAGAATTCACCAAATATGGAAAGAGAGGTTTTCTGAAAAATATGCTGAGTATGATTTTCTCTCTTTTTATTCTTGTGGACAGTTCTATTCTTGGTTTAAAGATAACGACTTAAAGAACGTCAAAATTTTGGTTGATTATGATTTTCAGACGGAAGGTAATGGCCCTAGCTTCAAAAATGGCCTTGAAATGATTCAGTCTCTTGGCATAGAGAGAAGTTCCATTTTGGTCACGAGCCATTATGAGGATATCGGAATTCAAAATCAATGTTCTAAAATTGGATTAAAACTTTTACCAAAACCAATGATCGGATATGTTCCTGTCCATGAAGTCAGAACGGAGCCAAAATTCTCTAAAGTAAAAATTGTTCAAATCGAAGATAATCGCCTCGTTAGGAAGTCTTGGAAGTTGGAAGCTTTAAGTCATGGAGTAGATCTAATGTCATTTTCTTCTGGCCGAGAGGCATTGGCGAATATCAAAGATTTGGACAAGATCGGAGCTTTTTTCTTTGTAGATGTATGTCTCGATGGAGAGGATGGACTAGAAGTATCTGAGAATATTAAAGAGTGTGGCTTTGAAAATATTTACCTCTCAACTGGATATACGAGGAATGTTGAAATTGTTCCGGATTGTGTTAAAGGAATTATAGACAAGGATTTTGAAAGTGCATTTCAATCTATTAGAAATCATTTTTGAGATAACAAGGATGCTAAGATGATAAATATTATTATGTATTTAGATTACAGACTATCCCGCGACAGTGAGTTGAAAGGTGACATTGCTTAGCCTCGATAGGCCCTTTGGGCAATTAGTCCCTGTCGCTATGGATACTTCAAATGTGATTGATCTGGGTCACGAAACATTGCCTGAATGGTATATCACATTTAAAGAAATGAAAAATAGTGGGGAGTTTACATTTTGTTTGTCTGATTTGACTGTGGGCGAGCTGTTGAAGGCAATCAATAATAAAAAGCACAATTGGTTTAGCTTTACAATGTCATTAGAAAGGTTATACCCGCTATTGGATGATGTTCTTCCAATACTCCCTGGTGGCGTAGATATGGAAAAACTGTGTGGGATGGATATCCCAAGAGAAACATCTGAGTTTTCATTGGATGTCATTATAAACCGATCCCAATTACTTTGGAAAAAAATGTATGAGGGAGGTCGAAAGAGTGACATCTATCACGTAGAAAGGATTGAATCCTTGAAATGCGATTTTGATAAGTTAAAAACTCGGTATCAAAAAACTTTCATTTCTCCTGAGAATACAGCGCAAGAGCTTGGTCTAGATCTTAATAATCTTTCAAAAGATAAGGCAGCCCAAAGGGAGTTTGCTGAAGCTTTTAGAGGGAAGTTCAAAAAATACAAAGCACGAGACTTCACTGTAGACCAAGTTCTTGACTTATATATCCAATTGCGGATACAGCTTTTTATCGAATTTACTCGAAATGGTGGCTATAACCCAATGAAGAAGAAGGACAATCATTCATTTGATTTACTTCTTTTTGAAGTATTGCCTCTACCGGCAATTATCTTAATAGATGAAAATATGTATAATAAGGTTCAGCAAACAAATTCCTACCAAAGAAAATGGGTCTTTACTGCCAGTAAATTGGCGGCTACATTCCAACTGGGAGATTTGGAGAGTTTGGAATTGAGATTTCAATAAATTAATGTGAATTAGATGGGAATTTGCAATTTAAAACTAGGAGTTAACGACCTCTTCTTCTAATCATTTTTATCCACCAGTCTCGAAAAATATAATTATTGATAATTTCTTCTTTAGAAGTTCCATCAGGAACGCTATCCCTTTTCACAAAAATATATCTTAATGTGAAGTAGAGAAAAAGAAAAAGAATGAAAAAAACTGAACCTATAGCAAGTCCTTCCTTTTTGACCTCATAGATATAAGTTCCAAGTGGAAATAAAATAGCCCAGGCTACAAAAGGTAAGCCTTCAGAGGACATTATAAATCCAGGCTTAACTTTTTCCATACATCTGACGTATCTCACCAACGCAGATGTAATTGAGAGCAATAATATAAATAAGATAAACAATACATCTCCCATGGGATCTCCAATTTTACTTTTTTATCTCAATCCGAAAAAAATAGGCCAATATTCTTATATATTGTACAGTTATCGGCTTAAGGTGACAGTGCCCGAACAAATTTCAACTTCGGAACTATCTACACACCGAGAGTATTCCCGAAAAGTTCCCCTAAGTCTCGCTTGGCAATTTTCATCGAATTCTGCGGTTACTTCCAAGAGGAATAGGTCAGCGGCTCCATTAATTCCATGGGCATTTTGGCAGGTCGTGTGATCTACTCCTGTAAAATTAAAACCAGTCCCTTCGTTATCAGGAGCATTTCGACTCGGAGCTGATAGCATCCATCTGCCACCTGAAGCAAAATTTATATTGCCTGCAGTGGTTTGAAGGTAAGCATTTTCAAAGCGCCAACCTGTATTTACTTCAGGGATATCGTATGCCTCTAAGTACCCTACTGGGGCTACTACTGTATACTCCTCCCCGCAATTCCCTGATGTTGTTTCGGTCGAACCAATATAAGTAGTTGCAACGATATCTTCTGTGAAAATAAAAGGTTTGCATGAAGATGTTCCAGCAGACATAGTGGTCAATTCGTCTTTTGATCCAAAGCAGCCAAATAGTGAGAGTAGAACTGCCAAACAAAAATACTTCATATAAACCCCCTTCATTTAATTCTTTTTATTATTCTTACTATGTAGTCTCCGTGTATTGTTTCGATGGTACTTCTACCGAAGACAAGTTCATCAAGACTAATACCAAGGTACTCAGAAACCTTGGCCAGTTGGAACAAGTTTGGAGCACTTCCGTTTATCCATGAATGAATGTTCGACTTTGGCACACCAGTCGCTTTTGATATTTCGTTAAGAGTGAGATTAAAATCTCTTATCAATTCCTCAAGCCTTTTCATGAACTCTTTTTTATTCATATCTATATTATCGGGTATGTTTTGGTCGTATTCGTCCATTTCCTTAATCCTGTAAGCTATTTCCATAATCTTGAGCAGTATTGATATCGATGATCTTGAAAATGATTAAGCATTCAATGAGAAGGCCCTTGTTTGTCTGTAAAATACTCGTATTGTTGTCAGTACTTTCGAGTTCGTAACATTTTTTAAGGGACTTCTTTAGAGCTAGGACTGGCCGATAATGTTGCCAGTATGGAACTTCGTTTTTTATTTTAACTGCAAGAGTTTTTAAATCGGTGCTTATTCTTTTTGTAGAATAATTCATGAGCGTCTCCTTATTTTATCTAAGCGGCCAAAAGTTTATTCTGTGATTGAAAACGATCTGCTTTTCTGGAGTAGAAAATTTTTGCATTAACCATATTTAGGGCAGAATAAATTTTGCTAATAAATGCATAATGGAAATAGGGATTGTCTGCTAATCTTGCTCCTTTAAGAAGGAATTTAATGGCAGCGTCAAGTTTTCCAAGGAGTCCATGAATGATTCCAACTTTTGTAATGATAAAGGAAGTTGAAAGACCATTGTTTAGACAGCTAAGAAAGCATGATAACGCCTTTTTAAGGCTGCTTCTTCTTCGTTTTCCATCTTTTTCCATTGCCTCGTCAAAGTAATACAATCCCAAATTGGCATTCGCGATATTTTTATAGGATGATTCCTCTGCAGCAGCATAATCCAGATATTTAGTGATATGATGAGACTTAATACTGGTGCTTTTAGTCTGGTGAAACTTCATATTAAGCCCTACTATTAGTGCCTCTTTTGGCGTAAAGTATTCTGGTTGAGACTTTGTATATCTGATGGTTTGAGCTTTTGTTAAAGCAATAGTGTTATGAGCGCTAAAATCATCGACAGAAGCGGTAAACTTTTGAATTGAGCTTGTCGTAATCTCATTGAGGTCAGATTTTAGTAACAAGCAAAATGAATTGAGATAGTTTAAATCGATTTCTCTCATTGACTTATTACTTGAAATTTCCAAGAGAGCTTTTCGAGTATTTGAGTGGCCAATGTTATTTGTAATTTTCATAAGGCCTCCTTTTTTCATATAACGAAGTTCGAAGAAGAAAATTCCAAAGAATATTATTATTCAAGATAATCTTTTATTTTTGTGAGTTTTTCTAAAGCAAGAGTTGATGAACCACCTTTGATATCATCTTGGGCAATACTGATTAAAACGTCTGTTCCGTCAAGAATATTATCACTTTGGATCAAATTCAATGCATGTTTGTAATTGCTATATGAATGAATCCGTTCTTTTTTGAGCTTGTAATATTTGTGGATGGGAGATTCTATAACTTTAAAACCTGTCAAGAGTAGACCGAAAAGAAATAGGTAGTTATTTATAGCTTTTATGTAATCAAAGTAATGATCATAAAAACTCAAAACTTTGTTTCCCTTTGTTAAAACTTTCCCTGTTTTAATTTGATATAGACCATATTCGATCTTATTAAAAAAGAGGTTCACTTTAATTTGATTTATAATTAACAGATGGCTTGGGGCAAGCATCTGACCAATCTTTATAAATGAATCTGGATCAGTTGGGAGTTCGCTTTGCCTCATCATTTCTTCAACGATTTTATTTTCCGTCTGTTTGTCAGCGATAAGAATTATATGGTTTTCACTTGCGTATTTTGATAAACAATTTTCAATGGGATCAAATTGACTTCTGTTTATAACTCTCAGGGTAATCACGTTTTGCGGCAGGATTGGAATCAGCTCCTTACAAGTAAAGTCTTTTGGAGGAGATAAAAATTTACTAAATATCTCAATGCCATTGGGAAACTTACTCAATGTTAAAACTGACAAGCCAGCAGCAAAGAGTATTTGTCGTATGGATTTCATGATTAATCTCTCTGAAGGATGACGATATTTAGGTTTGATAAAGTATTATTTTTAAACTCAAGCTCTTTGATCAGTTCTGCTTCTTGTGTACTTACTAAGATTTCATCAACTTGTGCTGTCGCTTTAATTAAGTTTAAATTGGCGGCGGGATATGCTTGGTATAGCTTTTCTTCATTGTCAAAGTATTTCAGATTGCTTGAGCCAACTGGAAGCATATCCATAGAAAAGATGAGTGCATTATTATCTCTATTTCTTATTTTAGGGGATGGAATTCGGGCAAAGTCTTGGCCTCTCAAATCCAATACAAGCAACTGGTTTTCTTGCTTTGGTTTGGTGGTTTCTGATTTTCCGTTTTCAAAATGAATCGATTGCTCCATTTCGCCAACCTTTGGCATTGAAATTATAACTTCGGCCCAAGGTGACCCATCCTGAAGAAAAGTTACAGTTTCCTTTTCAAAATTGATATTAATTAACTTTGCCTTTAATGCAGTATTGATTTCTGAATCGGTGAGTGTCTCATTTCCTGCCTTTGACTGTGAAGTAATTATTATTCCCTTTACCTTTTCGGCCATTTTCTCATAGGCCATAAGTCTAGCGGTCTTCAATGCAAGTGATCGTGCATGACCAGCATTTAGTGCAATATCTGTGTTGGCGCTTCCCCCTGCGATAATGCATATAAAATCTTTTTCCCAGTCTGGACGTTCACAGTTATTTTTTGCACTGGCATTTGATATCATAGAGAAAACGCAAAACAGGCAAAGTAATATATTTCTCATGGAAGACCCCTTTATTTTTATAACGCATTAAAATTCAAAAAATTCCATTAAATTTTAAATTTTTTGATGCTTTCAAGTAATTTCTTTAATTCTGCCCCACCTACAGGACGACTTACTCCAAAAGAATATTCTGAGTCTGGTGCCATCAGACTCTCTTGTAGAAATATAGATATTGGATGAAAATAAGGACTTGAAGAGGGTAAATCTTTATATCGGAAAGATTGATGTGTTCTGGATTCCACCGAAATGAATGGTAAGATACATGCAGAAACTGATCTTTCCTTGAAAAAACGGACACTGTTTTAAGCAGCAAGACGGTTTTCAGTTTTATACTCCATTGGACTTAAATATCCAAGTGAAGAGTGAAGCCTTTCTCTGTTATACCAGTTTACATATTTAAAAATTTCTCGTTTTACCTCGTTGAGGTCTTCAAATTTGTTTTTATCCAACTCATTTTTCATCGTTCCAAAAAAACTCTCAGCAAAGGCGTTATCATAGCAGTTCCCCTTCCTCGACATTGATTGAGTTATTTTTAAAATCTTCAATTTATTTCTCACCTCGGACGAACAGTATTGAATGCCTTGATCCGAGTGAAAGACAAGACCTTTGAGTCTGCCTGAAGCCCTTTTTACCGCTTCCAGCAGCGCCTTTTTAGTGTTCCCTGCTTCCATCGAATCACTGACATCCCAGCCCTTGATTTCTCGATTAAAAATATCCATCACCGTCACCAGATAGGAAAACCCTTTTCCTGTCGGGAGGTAAGTCAAATCGGAAACCCAAACTTGATTTGGCCCAGTGACCTGACTTTCTTCAATTTTAAAGACCCTGGCTGACTTCATTGTGCTCGGATTATTGATGGTCGTTTTTGGGCGAAATGTTCTCTTGCACTTTGCCCTCAATCCCTCTTCCTTCATAAGCTTTGCTACCTTATCTTTTCCCACTTTTTCGCCGTCTCTTTGAAGACTTTTTTGAATCCTAGGAGAACCATAGGTCTCCTTCGATTTCCCAAAAATACTCAGTATCTTGGCCTTCAAATGGTCATCTTGCTCTTTACGTTTGGAGGGCTTCCTATTGAGGCAATCATAAAATCCACTATAGGAAACCTTCAACAGCTCACAGCATTTTTTTACCGAATGACCTTCATTTTTGAGAAGAGCGACGCCTCGATACTTTACTTCAGGTGATCCTGACAAAAAAAAGCCGCAGCATCTTTTAAAATAGCGATCACTTTTTTGTCTTCCTCTGCCTGTTTTCTCAATTTTTTGATCTCGGCCTTGGCTTCTTCAAACTCGCGGAATTCGGCATCTTCGTTCATTCGCTTCGAGTAGCGAATCCAAGCGCCTAGGGTCTGGGAACTTTTAATCCCGAGCTTTTCGGCTGCTTCTTTAGCTCCAATTTCTTTGGCCAATTCAATAGCTTGGGCCTTGAACTCTGGACTGTAGGATTGTCTGGATTTTTCATTTTTTTTCTTCATAACGCACTCCTTATCATATAAGTCATGCTGTTAAAAGGGTGTCCGTGAAATCAAGGAAAGGTCAGACCACTGCCAACTTGAGGGTTAAAAAAATTAAACATCAAAGGTAAAAGGGTTTACCTTTCAGGACAATTTCTTTATTTCAAGTATTGCTTAAAAAATTTCTCGATGTTTTAATCATATCTATATGAAAAAAAACCTATTATTAATAGATGATGATCAAGAGTTTATTGGACTTTACTCTCAAATTCTTGAGAAAGATTTTGATGTAAAATCTGCTCATAGTTTAAAGGAAGCTTTGGCCATCTTAGAAGACGATCCTTTTGCTCCAGATATAGTTCTCAGTGATATTTTTATGCCTGAAACAAATGGTTTTGAAATATACGACTTTTTCATGGGGAATAAAAAATTTGAACATCTCCATGTGGTTTTCAAAACTTCATCATTAAATAAAAGTGTTATGGAAGAATCAATTGTTAATAAAAAGGCGGAGCTTATAAGTACTTATATGGGAAATGATGAAATCATAGCTCGACTTAAAAAATCGTTAGCCACATCTCCTGTCTTTAAAATAATGAAGAGATCTGAGTTAAAGCTCATGATAAATTCACAAACTGGTAAATTGATTTTTCCCGTTCAAGACATACCAATTGATTTTACTGATACTGAAATCAAAATTTTAAAATGTCTAAGAGATACAGAAAAGCATACTCCCAAAAATATTATTCTCGAGTACTGTTTTGGTAAAGGTATTGTCGTTACTGATAATAATTTCAATACAACTTTGACAAACTTGCGAAAAAAACTGGGAGAAGTGGGGGCTAGCATTGAAACAAAACGAAATGTCGGCACAAAAATATGCTTTTCTTAGAAAAGATTTACCAAAAAATAATTAATCTCCACCTTGTATGCGTTAACTATTTCAAGAAATCAGATACAAATCAAGAAGACACGATTAAAATTGGATTCATTGTCACTTGCTCTTACATGTGGTTGATACAGTTCTTCTATTGCTTAAGTATAAATATGCCTCGGTTTGCTTTGATCTGCTTAACTTGCCTTGTCTTGAAAATGTTTAATCTGATCTTTTATAAGTATAAATTAATAGATTTTGAGAAAGTTAAAAGATTAACTTCGCTTGTAGTGATTTTTGGTATTAATGCTTGCTACTTAAATGGTAATGGTTTTGTGAATCCAACTCTCGTT
>Ga0210057_1006407_pt1 | contig 14653 bp, 14 predicted proteins | sample CryGeyCG2114_010_2_FD_183968 | JGI IMG/M metagenome (GOLD analysis project Ga0210057, IMG submission 183968) | Groundwater microbial communities from aquifer - Crystal Geyser CG10_big_fil_rev_8/21/14_0.10 (SPAdes) (version 2) | ecosystem: Environmental > Aquatic > Deep subsurface > Groundwater ... | reverse complement strand
CGGCACTTGCGGTTCCTAAAAATGTTATTTCCATGCTATTTAATGGCTGAGGAGTTTTATATAGGTTATGTCAAGGAGGTTTAAAACCGCGCCTCCTTGAGCATCTAAATCTCAAAAATCAAAGATTTTTGATGACTATCAAGAATGTAACTGTCAGCATTCTTGAGGAAACGAGTGCCTGTTACACATCGTTTTTTTGATCATATAAATCTTTAAAAGTAGAGAAACGTTTTTTATTTAGTTAAAAGATGAAAGGAGGTATTAATATATGGTAAAAAAACATTTTGTCGTTTTTGCAATTTTAGTTTTGTCGTTTTTCATTTTTGCAGGCTATGTCGATGCAGCAAGGCCTAAGAATTGCCCCATAATGAGCGATACCAATGTAGTAGTTTATGGAGAAACAGGTTTTGGCGGAGTTGGAGTTCCGAGCAAGTCTTGGATAACTCATTTTATGGATTGGTGGGAACAGCAAGATTCTTCGATAAACTATGTCTTTTTGGATAGTGCGGATGTAAAGTCTGACTGCGATTTGTCTAATTATCCAAACGTGAAAATTTATATCCAACCTGGAGGTAATGCTTATTATATGCAGAGGTCTCTTGGAAGTGCAGGCAAGACAAACATCTTGGATTTTATAGATCGTGATGGTGGAAGTTATGTTGGAATTTGTGCTGGTTTCTTTTACATGGCAGGCGATTATTACTGGCAAGGTCAATATTATAATTGGCCAGATTTGTTAGGAAGGTATCCTATTCTTGAAGGTTCTATAACTGATATAGCTGACTATGATGGAAATCCAGGATATGCGCTTACAACCATGGATAATGGGCACGAAATGATTTACTATGGCGGACCTACAAGAGGTTGGAGAGATACTCCTTCAGATATTTTAGGAGAAAAACTGATGAGTTTCTCAGATATTCCAGGCAATTTGCCCGCATCTATTAAGTATAATAAAATGCTTTTGATGAGCGTACATGCAGAGGCTTATGAGAATGATGGGATTTCTGGATTAACTACAGAACAGAGAATTGAAAACTACAAATGGTTTGCAAATTCAGTAAATGGTGTTGCAGGAACTAATTTCTATGTTCCTCCATTCGTACAACCTAAACAATGTGCTGATGGAATTGACAATGATGGAGACAATCTAATAGATATGGTTGATCCTGGTTGTGCAAGTCCTTCTGACAATGATGAAACTGATTTGATTAATGTTGAAGTTTTCTTTGACGGATTCGAGTCGGGATCTTTGTCTAATTGGTATTTATATGGAACAGGAGTTCCTTGGAATTCATTTAGCGGAGATAGTTTTGAGGGCGTTTGGAGTGCGAGAGCCAAGCAAACTGGAGCAGGAGAGGATAGTTTCATGGAAAAATCTATAGATGTTTCAGGTTATTCAGAGGTTACTTTTGAATATAGAAGAAAGCTTGTCGGATTAGATACTGCAGACGATTTCGAAGTTAGTTATTTCAATGGAGCTTGGGTTAGCTTAGAACATTTAGGAAGTGGGAGTGCTAATGATGCTTCTTATGTTTTCAAAAGTTATCCGATTCCAGCAATAGCTAGCAAAATAAGGTTTAAGTGTGAAGTCGGGGCCGTTTCTGAAAGCTGTAGTGTAGACAATGTTAGAATAACTGCGCAATAATTGATTTCCTTATTTTTTTTAGTATTTATTTTTCTGTATATTCCTGTATTTATATGTATAAATATGTAAATTTATGTAGGAAACAAATGTTTATAAATTCTCTTTTTCTCTTTGATTAATGACTAAAAAGAAGGTGACCTTTAGCATAGACTCTAAGGTTTACAAAGGATTTCAAAAATATTGTGATAATAATGCTCTTATTCTTTCAAAGAAGATTGAATTGGTTATGAGGGAGATATTAAAGAATGGCGGTTTTAAGTGGTCTCTACTATTTATTATGGCTATCTTTTTGTTCTCCAATGTTAGTGCTGTGACTATTTTTTCAGATGATTTCGAAGATGGAAATTTGAATGGTTGGCAGTTGATAAGTTCAGGGAGAGCTAATAATTGGACGGTTTCACAAGTTAATCCTTACGAAGGACTTAGTCATGCGCAGTCTAATCCATCATCAACATCCGAGCCTGCGTCAGTAATTGAAAGAAATATTAGCACTATAGGGTATGCTACCATTGTTTTTAATTATCATAGGAGATTGATTGGATTAGATACTGCAGATGAGTTTAAAGTAAAATATAAAACAAGTAACACCTCTTTTGTAGTTTTGGAAGAGACGTTGGGGAATTCTGCAGATGATGCCTCCTATGTTTCCAAAAGTTTCGGTTTGACTGCTAATAATGATTTAAATATCACCATTAGGTTTGAATGCACTGCAGGCGCCGTTTCTGAATTTTGCAGGATGGATAATGTCAGCATAATGGGAGATATTATTACTTCAGACACGACCGCTCCCCTGTTGACTATCAATTCACCACAAAATTTAACTCTTAATACTCCTACACCTAATTTGAATGTTACGGTTATTGAGCCAAATATTAATGGTATTTTAATATCTCTTGATGACAAACCTAATATTACTTATTCTCACAAAAATGGAACCATTGATTTTGGAAAACTTGATTTGATTTTTGCCGATGATTTTCAGAATTATCAAAATAACTCTAATGGAACTCCAATTTGGACAAATCCTTCCGGTTTTGGTACGGCTAATGTCGTGGATGGAGTTTACAAATTATTTAATGAAACACCAATTGATGATGCTCTTTCATATATTACTAATTTTAATGCCACCGATTATCATGGTTCTGCAAAGGTAATGGTACCGGTTAATTCATTCGGAGGCGCTTATCTGACTCCAAGATTTAACGATGTTAATAATAAATATGAAATTGTACTCGATTATGATTTCAGTTCTATCAATATAAATAAGGTCGTAAATGGAACCTGGACGAATCTTGGTGCTCTTTGGACAGGGGATTTGCCTGCACCAGTTTATGTAAGCAAGGGCGAGTGGCATACTCTTGGGTTTAGTGTAATTGGAACGAATATTTCTGCATATGTAGATGGACAGTTGGCATTAAGTGTGCTCGACAATTCTTTAAATTATAGTGGTTTTGCGGTAATTGCTTTTGATGATACAAATACCCATACTGCTTATTTCGATGATATCGAAATCCATAAATCTCTTGCATACGGGTCTCATTCTCTTGTGGTTTATGCTAATGATACTCTTGGAAATGCTAATTCTACAAGCGTTGATTTTTTCGTTGGGGTTGGACAGATACTAGACACAACACTTCCATCAGTCAGGATGGTTTATCCTCAAAATACGACTTACAACTTTATCCAGACGGAACTAAATTATACGGCATCTGACGAAACTGCTTTGAGCAGTTGCTGGTATTCCTTGAATTTAGGATTGACAAATGCCAGTGTTGTCTGCGGACAAAATGTTACTGGCTTGAATTCCGGACAAGGCAACAGCACTTGGAAAATCTGGGCAAATGACACAAGCAATAATGTCAATTCCAGCACAATTACCTTCGATGTTGATGGTATTTCTCCCGTAGTTAGTATCGTTGAGCCACAAAATTTATCTTATAACACTAATTCTTTAGAAATTAATTATTCTGCTTCGGATGCTAATTTGGATAGCTGTTGGCGGAGTGATAATGAAGGATTGACAAATGCCAGTGTTGTCTGCGGACAAAATGTCACCTATACTGCTTCTCAAGGTTCCTCTACCATCTTTGTTTACGCTAGCGATATCCTTGGAAATATTGGACGCGCAAATGTTACATTCTTTGTTGACTCTGTATATCCTGAAATAACAATTACTTCGCCATTAAATGTTACTTATAATTATTCCAATATTAATTTGAATTACACGTTTGTTGAATTGAATCCTGATTCATGCTGGTATTCCTTGAATTTAGGATTGACAAATGCCAGTGTTGTCTGCGGACAAAATGTAACGCCAATAGCAAGTGAGGGAAGCAACACATGGATGATTTGGATTAACGATAGCGTTGGGAATAAAAATAGTTTGGCAGTTACATTTAGCGTTAATTTAAGCGGAAGTATCGGAGTAAGTCCTAATGTTAGTATTCTTTATCCATCTCATTCTTCCACCTATAATTTCACGGCAATTGCTTTGAACTTTTCCGTGGTTTCAGATAACCTCCATAGTTGTTGGTATACGACGGATAATGGGAACATTAATACAAGCATTTTGAATTGCGTTAACACCACTTTTAGTGTTTCTGGAGATGGAATTTATAACTTGAGCGTTTATGCGAATGAAACAATTTCTGGAGAAATTGGCAGAGATGATTTGGTATTCTATGTCAATTCTGGAAAAGCGACAATTCACTTGTTAAGTCCAAAGAATAATAATTATACGAATCTGAGCAATGTCAATTTTGCATATATTCCTACTTCCGATAGTTTAATTAATTGCAGTCTTTATGGTGACTTTAACGGGAGTTATTTATTAAATCAGACGGATGGTGTGACTTCAGGAATAGAAAATACATTTAGTTTGAATTTAGCTGAAGGAAATTATATCTGGGCCATTGGATGCGTTGATTCTCAGGGAGAGGTTATAAGCGGAAATAGAAGTTTAATTTCTGATTTTACTCCTCCAAATGTAACTATTGATGTCGGATCTGACTTTACTACAGGAGATATTTCTTTGAACTATACAGTAAATGATTCTAGCCCTACTACTTGCACATATAATATTACTGTGACTAGCACTGGAGAGGCTGTTGTAGTGAATAATACTGGTGTCAGATGTGATAATGTAGTCATAGTTGTGAATGCTAATATTCCAAATAGCGGCACTTATAATTTAAATGTCGATGCAGGCGATGCCGCAGGCAATATAGGACATTCTACGAGCACATTTGGTGTAACTAGCTCTAGCGGAGGAAGTGGAAATTCTGGCGGAAACTCCGGAGGTAGCGGAGGCGGAAGTTCTGGAGGAAGCAGTGTGCCTGCTATTGAAGGGATTGGAGAGTTGACTTTGTCCAGTATTCCTGAATTGAGATTAAAAAAAGGAGAGAGTGATTTAGTTACGGTTAATGTTCTGAATTCGGGGCAGAGATTTTTGAATAGCTGTAAGCTAAGTTCTTTCGGGGCGATCAGCAATTGGATATCTAGTGAGCAGGTTGAATCTTTAAGTTCTGGACAAAGAACAGAGTTTGTATTTGCCTTGAATGTTCCTAAAAATACAAAAGCGGGACAATATTCATCTAACATTATTGTAGAGTGCAATGAGGTAAGCGGAATTACTTCGCTTAGTCTGATAGTTATGCCCTCGGATTTTGATTTTGTTTTCTTGAGTGCTATTAGAGAAGGAACTGAGTTAAATGTTAGATATTCGTTAGAAGATTTTAGCGGTTCTAATCAGGATGTCGAGGTCAGTTATGAGTTAGTTAATCCAAATGGGATTAATGTAGGCAAAGGGTCTGAAATTATAACTCTCAGTGATGGGGTAAAAGAGGAGCATGAACTTAATATTCTTCTTCCAAAGAATTCTGTAGGCGAGTTTGATTTGATTTTGATTGGATCTAATGGAAAAGAAAGCATTAAGCTGGAGCAGAGTGTTCTTTTGTCTGAAAGAGGGATTACTGGATTTGCTATTTCCGGCGATAATTTAAGAATTATTTCTTTTCTCGGCTTGATTATTATTGCTCTCGCTCTTCTTTTCTTCGTGCTGAGGTTTGTGCAAAGGCATTATGCGAGAACGGCGAGCAAGTCCAAAGAGATTATTCGCCTTAGGATGAAATAGGATAGCTTTAAATATTCTTTTTTTGGTTTTTATATATGGCCTCGTAGCTCAGCCTGGATAGAGCACTTGCCTTCTAAGCAAGGGGTCGCAGGTTCAAATCCTGTCGAGGCCGTTGGAAGAATTTATAAAAAAGAGGTTCTTATTGGCATTATGAATTTTAAGAGTCCTGTCTTTTTGATGATTTTGCTTGTAGCTATGGGAGCAGTTGTTCTGTTTTTCATTTTTTTCTATAGTCCTTCAGATAATATTGGAGAGCTAAATGTAACTAATGAGTCCACGATTGGTTTTCAAAATAATTCTGAGGTAATATATACTTCATGTCTAGATTATATTGATAAAGCAAAATGTGAAGAGGATGCTTATAATGTTTCTAGCAATATGTGTTCTTGGAATGAAAATGAATCCTTGTGTGGGTTAAAGATTGTAGAAGAGAAGGAAAAGTTTTATGATTTGGAAGCAATAGAATTTGTTTTTACCAAAGGAGCGTGTACTAGTGGATATAATGGAACATGCGAACTGACGATTTCTGCGAAAGCAAGAAATATTGGAACTAAAGTTATTGAAGGTAAATTCTTTTCTTCTTTTGTTGATTTAGATTTAGATTCTCTTGTTGATATCTTTCCAACAGAGGGGCCATTTTATCCTGGAGATGAAAAGGAATTTTCTTATGTTTTTAGCAACTTGTCTTTTGGCAATCATTTTGTAAGATTTAGGGTCGATACCTCTTATCAAGTAGGTGAAGTAGATGAGACAAATAACGAGTTGGTTGAGGGGGTTAATCTTCCCTAGTTATGAATATCTTTAAATAGAATCTTTTTACTTTATTTTCATGCGCGGATAGCCAAGTGGTAAGGCAGAAGCCTGCAGAGCTTCCATGCGGGGGTTCGAATCCCTCTCCGCGCTTACCCTATAGAATTGAAGAAAATTTCTCTTGTAGTGCCTAATTATGGGTTGTGTAGTGGTTATGTAGTGTCTAGAAAGATTTAAATATAATTATGTAGTGGGTAATGCATGGAAGTAAAGAAAAAAGTGTGGTCTAAATTTTTTGAAGCCATCTTATCTGGAAAGAAGAAATTTGAACTCCACTTAGCAGATTTTGAGGTTAAGGAAGGTGATGTTTTGGTTTTAGAAGAATGGGATCCTGAAACAAATAATTATACAGGTAGGAAAATCAGCAAGAAGGTAGGCTATGTTGTCAAAACTAAGGGTCAAAAGTTTTGGAAAGAGGAAGATGTTGAAAATTATGGCTATCAAATAATAGGATTTGTATAAAATGTTCATAGTTAAAAAGAAGATTGGGAATAATGAATATTATTATTTACGAGAAAGCAAAAGAATTAAGGGAAAGGTTGTTGCAAAAACTATTGCTTATTTAGGTAAGACGAAAAAGGAAGCAGAGGAGAGGATGAAAAAGTTTGTTATGAATGAAAGTAGCGAAGAGATTAAAAACCAAGAAAACAAAAATAAGATTAAGATGGTTGTTAAGACAGAGAGGACCGAGATTGGAATTGATGAACTCGCCTCATTTTGTAAGAGGAAAGGATTTGTTTATCCTTCTGGAGAAATTTATGGAGGATTAGCTGGATTTTGGGATTATGGGCCTTTGGGTGTTGAACTTGCTAAGAATATAAAAGATTCTTGGTGGGCATTTCATGTTAGAAATAGAGAGGATGTTGAAGGCGTTGATGGGAGCATAATTACGAATCCAAAAGTTTGGGAAGCTTCGGGACATGTCGAGAACTTTGTAGATTACATTGTTTATGATAAAAAGAAGAAAGAAAGATTCAAGGTTGATGCGCATGAAGTTAAAAATTATGAGAATAAAGCAGAGTATGAGATAGAAGGCAAGTTCAATCCGATGTTTGAAACAAAAGTTGGTCCTGGTAAAGGAAGTGAATCCTATCTGCGTCCGGAAACTGCACAATCTATTTTTGTAAATTTTAGAAATGTTTTTGATAATGCAAGGGGAAAGTTGCCTTTTGGAATTGCACAAATTGGAAAAGCTTTTAGGAATGAAATAGCACCGAGAGAATTTTTGTTTAGAAGTCGAGAGTTTGAGCAAATGGAAATTGAATATTTTACCAAGCCAGGTTCAAAATGTCCTTATATGGATGAATTGCCTGATTTGGAAATTACATTCTTGACTGAAGGTATGCAGAAAGAAAATAGGGAGGGAGAGAAAATGAAAATATTAGATTCTTGGAAGAAAGGAATGATGATAGATTGGCATGCATATTGGCTTGCTCAAGAATTTAGCTGGTTTTTGCTTTTGGGAGCAAACCCCGAAAACTTCAGGGCGAGACAGCATATTAGTGAGGAAAAGAGTCATTATGCCATCGATACGTGGGACTTGGAATATAAATTTCCTATGGGTTGGAGAGAATTACAGGGATTTGCTAATCGTGGAATTTATGATTTAACTCAACATCAGGAGAAAAGCGGGAAGAGTTTTGAGATTTTTGATGAGGATTCTAAATCTAGACTTATTCCTGAAGTTGCTTGTGAACCGTCTCTTGGTGTAGGAAGAGCATTTATTGCTTTTATGCTCGATGCCTATGAATTTGACAAAAAGAGAGAGAATGTTGTTCTGCATCTAAGTCCAAAATTAGCTCCCTATAAAGCGGCTGTAATGCCTGTTATTTCAAAAGGAGAAATTGCTGATGCAGGGTATGAATTATATAAGGAGTTGAAAGAAGAGTTAAACGTATTTTATGATAAATCTGGAAGTATTGGTAGACGTTATAGTAGGCAGGACGAAATTGGAACTCCTTATTGCATTGCTATTGATGGACAGACTATAGAAGACAAGACAGTTACAATCAGGGATAGAGATTCAACAAGACAGATTAGAGTTCATATTAAGGATTTAATCAAGATTTTGAAAGATTTGCTTAAGGATAAAGTTGTTTTTGAAAATGCAGGGAAAATTGTTGAGACAAGGATTAAGTAGTGTTTAAATATTAAATAGAATTTAATTTTCTAAGATGGTGGTGCAATTCAGAAGACATACTGGATTATTTGTTTCTAGAAGCATTTTTGTTCTTGCTTTTGTAAATTTATTTTCTGCTCTTGCTATTGCATCTATTTCGGTTATTTGGGCAGTGTATATTAATAGTTTTGTCAATAATATTGCACTTACTGGATTAATTTCTGCGGGTCTTTCTCTGGTTTCTGTAATTTCTTATTTTCTTTTTATTCCAATTGTACAAAAATCTAAGAAATCACAGCTTTTTGTTTATTCTTTAATATTGCTTTGCATAATATATTTGCTATTTTATTTTAATCACAGTTTCATTTTGTTTATTTTTCTTGCAACATTTATTACAATACTTTATACTATAAGAGTGAGTGTTTTTGGTATTATTGTCAGAGATAAATCCAAGGATGGGGAATTATCAGAAAATGAAGGATTTATTTATACTTTTCTTAATCTTGGATGGGTATTGGGTCCATTTATAGGGGGTTATATTGGATCATTTTTTGGAAATAATTATGTCTTCTTATTAGCATTTATCTTTTGTTTTGTAGGATTGATGATTTTTTCTTTCTCCAAGGTTAAAGATAATAATCAAAGCAAGAAAATTAATGATAAATTTTTCCGTAACTTTTTTGAGTTTTTTGGAAACAAAGAAAGAGTCTCTGCTTACTTTTTCAGAGGGGGAACTTTCATCTGGTGGACATTGTCCTATATTTTTATGCCTCTTTATATTGTTCAAAATGGTTTAAGGGAAATATGGATTGGGTACTCTTTGTTTGCGGTAGCTGTGCCACTCATAACTTCGGAATATTTATTTTCTAAGATGACAAGACATTATGGCTTCAGAAAAGTTTTTATGACTGGATTTGCAATTGCCTTCTTTTTTGCAATTGCTTCATTTCTTGCAGGAGATATTTTTTTGATAATGTTCTTTTTGATATTGGCTTCATTTGGGATGGCCATGCTTGAGCCGACTACGGAAGCTTATTTCTTAGAAGTTTCAAGTAGAAATAGTGTGCATAGATTTTATGGACCTTTCAATACAAGTGTTGATGTGATGCAGTCCCTTGGAAAGATTTTGGCTTCTCTATTGTTATTTGTTTTGCCTTTCAAATATTTATTTTTATTGTTTGCAGCTTTTATGGCAATAATGTTCTTATTCACATACCAACATAAAAATATGAGATGATAATTTTATAAAGAGCCGTAGGCTTTCTTTATCATGGGATTAATGGATTTTTGGATATGGCCTTTTATGGCTCTTGGAGGATTGTTTGCAATCGTGGTTGGACTGATAGTGTTTGCATTCTGGATCTGGATGATTGTTGACTGTGCACAGAGAGGATTTAAGAATAATGTTGAGAAAATTGTCTGGATTATAGTTATAGTCTTGGGAAGCTGGATAGGCGCGCTTGTTTATTTCCTTGTTATAAGAATGTACAATCCGAGGGGATTGGCTAAAACTAGCAGATAATCAAGTCTGTTTTTTCAAGTTTTTTATTTGTCTGTGTTGCATTTATCAGAGCTTTTATTTCTGAGGCTTTACCTTTTAGAACAAGGACTTCTGCACATTTATGATTGTCAAGGTGATTGTGGATATGTGTCTTTATTATTTTTGAGTGCTTGTGGACTATTCCTGATATCTCCTTGTTGTATTTTTCCTTGTGTATTATAGTGGCTATTGCATTCAGGTCTCCTTTTAGGTTATCAAGGTCTCTTGTCTTACTCTCAAGGGCATTTATCGCTTCCCTTATTGTTTCGCTCCTTCCTTTAAGCCTCAGGTTTTTTTGCAAAGAATTCAGAGTGGAAAGAGCTTCTTCCGGAATAGATATTGATATTATTTTAGGTTTTGACACTATAATGGGTTATTAACTGCATTTATATATTTTCCTTAAAGTTATTAACAAAAGGTTTAAAAGTTATTAATAGCTACATGGTGCATGTTAGAAGCATGGTTTTACACTCTGACCAGTGTGTTAGTCGTTAGCATTGTCTCACTTGTCGGAGTAATTATCCTGGGCATTTCCTCCAGCAAGCTTAAAGTCGTTTTAATCTATCTGCTTGCTTTTTCTGCTGGGGCTTTATTTGGCGATGTTTTTCTTCATATTATCCCTGAAATGGGAGAGGAAGGATTTTCTTTAGTTTCTTCAATCTGGATTTTAGCAGGGTTTTTGCTATTCTTTGTTATAGAAAAGTTCGTACACTGGCAACATTGCCATATGCCCATAACTAAAAATCATATTCATCCTTTCGCATATACGAATTTAATAGGAGACGGGTTCCATAATTTTCTGGATGGCTTGATAATTGCAGCCGGTTATCTGGTTTCTCTGCCTATCGGGATTGCTACAACTCTTGCAGTCATCTTCCATGAGATTCCTCAAGAAATAGGAGACTTTGGAGTCATGATTCATGGAGGATTTTCTAAAGGCAAGGCTTTGTTCTTGAATTTTGTTTCTGCGCTTTTAGCAGTTCTTGGCGCAGTCATAGGTCTGATTTTGAGCACGAGAATAGAATATATTGCAGATATCCTGCTTCCTCTTGCTGCTGGCGGATTCATTTATATTGCAGGAGCTGACTTAATCCCTGAATTGCACAAGGATGTCGGGATAAGAAAGGCATTTCTTCAGCTTATTGCCTTATTAGCCGGAATAGGAGTCATGGCTTTGCTTCTACTTCTTGAATAGGGAAACGCTTATAAGGAAGTTTGAATTTTAGATACAATGGGAAGGGTGATAAGTTTGGTTTCTTTGAAAGGCGGAGTGGGTAAAACGACATTAAGTGCGGCTTTGGCTGTTGAATTAGCTAATAGGTTTGATAAGAAAGTTTTACTTATTGATGCGAATTATTCAGCTCCAAATTTGGGATTGCATATGGACATAATTTCTCCTGGGAAAACTGTGCATGATGTATTATCAAGTGCAGGAACTCGAGTTAGTGCTGCAGTGCATGAGAAATATAACGTTGATGTCATTCCTGGGAATTTTATGTTTAATAAGGAGTACAGTCCTCTGAAACTGAAACAAAAGATTGCTCAGATTAGAAGGGGATATGATTTTATTATTATAGATTCTTCTCCTTCTTTGAATGAAGAATTGACTTCTGCTATGCTTGCTTCAGATTCATTGTTTATTGTTTCTACTCCAGATTATCCAACTTTAAGTTGCAGTATGAAAACTGCAAAAATAATTAGGCAATCGGGGAGAGATATTTCTGGGATAATTGTTAATCGTGTTCTTGGAAGAAGTTCTCAAGTTAGTCTTGAGGAGGTTCAGGAGTCTATTAATATTCCGGTTGTTGCCATGATTAAAGATGATAGAAGAGTTGCTAAGAGTTTGTATCAAAGAGTGCCAATGCCAATATATGCTAAGAGAAGTCAATTTTCCAGGGAGATAGGGAAGCTGGCTGCTTCATTAGTTGGTTTAAAAGAGAAAAGAAAACCATGGTTCTGGAATAGAGATATGAGAAAAGAGGAAGTTAATAGAGAAGTTTTAAGGGAAAGTTTTTATAGAAGTATCTTTAAGAATTAACAATGAATTGCATATTTTGTAAGATGGTTAAAGGGGAAGTCAGTGCTGAAAAGTTTATAGAAAGTGATAACTTTTTTGCTATTCGGGATGTCAACCCTAGGACTGATGGACATAGTCTAATTATTCCTAAAACTCATTACAAAGAGATTTCAGAATTTCCTGATAAGTTTGGTAAGGAATTGATGAGCTTTATTAAAGAGGTTAGCAAGAGCCTGATAGATTCTGGTTTTGGAGATAGTTTCAATTTAATCGTTAATAATGGAAAGTCTGCAGGACAAATAGTGATGCATCTGCATTTTCATGTTCTTCCTAGAAAAGAGGGAGATGGGGTTAAAGTTTTTGAGAAGCCTTAATAGTTTTTAGGACCCCATTTTTTCAATACTCGGAGAATTGTTATTAATGCTACCATTACTAAGCCAAGTGCGAGGGTTGATTTTCCAAATGTTGTTTGAAGGAGATTTCCTGAAAATAGGATTATTAGGATTGCTATAAATACATTAAATAGAAAGAGGATCTTTTCGGCGAGAGTATAATGTCTTAGTTCTTTTTCCAGTCTGTTCATCTTGATTGAAAGAAAAATAAGAATATAAATATTGGGGATGGCTCTGGAGAGAATTCTACAACCTCTCCGGGTTCTAGGAGTCCAGGTTTAATATCCATAATGGCTCTGGAGAGAATTGAACTCTCGATCTCCTGCGTATGAGACAGGCGCTTTAACCACTAAGCTACAGAGCCAAAATTAGAAGCAAAAAATGGTTTTTAAGTTTGTTGGATTAAGAAAGAGAACTAGCTTTGGCAATTATTATGTCTATTGTTGAGACTTTTATGGTTTTTCCCTCTTTATCATACTCTTCTGTATCTATTTTAATATCCTCTATTGTTGGGGATAAGTCCTTAAGAAATCTTTTTCTGAGAACTTCTGCAACATCTACAGCTTTAGATATGAATTTTCCCCTTGCCTTGATTATTACATTTGGAGAACCGGTTTTTAATTGCATGACTGCACTAGTAACATAATTCATAACTTGTTTATTTCCTACAAATACAATGTTCTTTTCATTGTTTTCTTCAATCATCTTTAGCAGCTACGATTATTTTTTTTCTTTTTTCTACTCTCTTTAGTCTAGCTATATAGCCAGCTATCTTGTTTCTGTTTTTCTTGCTCGGCATAGTGTCGCCTAAGAGTTTCTTATTTGTATTAAACTCTGTTGTGAATGTATTCTCTTCTTTCATCATCTGATGAGCTGCTCTCTTTATCATAGCTGATTTTATTTTTCCCATGTTTAGAGTTTGAAAATGTGGTATTTAAACTTTGCGAGTTATATCTCCATAAGTGCCACACTTATTATTCCTAGCACTATTCCAATTTTATTTATATCGGATATTTGTTCATTAAAAATTAGTACACCTACAGCTAAAACGATAATTAGGTTGAGTATTGTAAATAGGGTTATTGATTTTGACAATAGCTCGTATTTTAGGGATATTGCCCAAAAGATAGAGCCTAAGAAGTAAACTATTAATCCTATAAAAAGTAGAACATTTTTATTTTCTATTGAGTATTTTTTGAAATATATGTCGCCTGTTACTTCTAGGACAACTGCTAGGGCTATCAAAATGAGAAAGATTGTTTTAGGACCATAGTTTAGTATCAAATCTTAACCTTGTTGAATTTTATTACATTTTTCCATTCTTGGATATAAGAGGAGGCATTGGCGTCTAAAGAGCCAGGAGAGAGAAATAGGGCAGGCATTCTTTGAGACTGGGCATGTTGGATTGCTAGGGTTAAATCGTCCTGATTAATCTTTTTTTTGTCTTTTGCTATGAGGTAGAATTCTTGTTTGCCAAAGGATTCATCTGTGCGGACTTTTGCCACAAATTCTTTCTTTTTTACCATTACTTCTTCTAATATCTCTACATCTTTTGTAGCTAGGTAGTCTTTTACAGACTCTGCAAATTCTGAAGAGATTATTTTTTCTTTTTTAGATTTTATTTTTATGGGTTTTTCTATTATTTTCTCTACTTTTCTTTCTGTCTCTTTTATCAGAGGTTCTATTTGTGATTTTGTCTCTTTGATTGCAGTTTCTGTCTGCGTTGGAATAGTTTCTTCTTTTTTAGGCTCTTCCTTAACTTGAACCAGGACTGTTTCTTTTTGTTTTGGTCTTATAATATTTGAAGGAGATAAGAGTTCTCTAATTCTGTCTCTTGTTTGTGATTCAGGGAATTGGAAATGCCTCCAAAAAAGTTTTGTTTCTCCATCAATACGGACGTTTATTGGAACTGCAAAATCATTGATATTTCTTAGGGCAACTCTAATGGCTGGTTGTTGGGATAAATCTTCTACCACCTCTGAGTTTTTTAGCTTT
>Ga0210057_1006406_pt1 | contig 14654 bp, 15 predicted proteins | sample CryGeyCG2114_010_2_FD_183968 | JGI IMG/M metagenome (GOLD analysis project Ga0210057, IMG submission 183968) | Groundwater microbial communities from aquifer - Crystal Geyser CG10_big_fil_rev_8/21/14_0.10 (SPAdes) (version 2) | ecosystem: Environmental > Aquatic > Deep subsurface > Groundwater ... | reverse complement strand
TGATATTGCCCACGGCAATATCGGCCTTCTGTTTTACGGCTGCAGTAACAGAGGTAGCAAGTTCCGGGAGTGATGTGCCTATGGCGAGGACTGTCAAACCAATGAGCGCTTCGGAAACACCCAGTTGTACGGTAAAAGCTTCTGCTCCATACACGGTGAGCTTTCCTCCGACAACAAGAATGAGAATACCTGCAATGATATGTCCAACAGAAATGAACGGATTATAGGATTCCTGCGTATGGCCATCTTCTTCGACTTTCTTCATGCCAAAGGTGTACCAGAGGAAGATGAGAAAAAATCCAAGAAAGCTCAGTCCGTCTGCCTTGGAAAGTGTGGCGACTGGTGCACTGTCAATCAGGTGGTCGTTGGCCATGACGAATAACACGAGTGCTGCCAGCAGGGAGAGCGGGAGTTCCTTCCACACAGTGGATGTTTGTACGTATAGTGGAGTAATAGTGGCTGCAGTACCGAGGATGAGAAGGATATTGCTGATATTACTTCCGATGATATTTCCGATGGCGAGATCATTCGCTCCATCGAGAGTGCTAAAAATATTCACTACCAGTTCTGGAAGTGATGTGCCAAATGCAACAACGGATAGGCCGATAGTCAGTTCGGATATATAGAGATGGCGCGCGAGATTGGCGCTGCCGTCAACGAGCCACTCTGCTCCCTTAATGACGAGTATGAATCCTGCAATGATGAGTCCGATTGCTATAAGCATGCAGAATTGCAGTGTAGATAACGATCTACAAATGACCTATTTCCTGGTACACTGTTTTTGTGTCTAAACAACAGAAGCCAAAACAGGCTCATCACGATCTGCAGGCAGAATTGGAGCGATTCAAAGATCTCGCGGCGCGGGCGCAGGCAGATGTACAGAATATGCGTGCGCGACTTGAGCGTGAGGGACAGGAACATCGCAAACACGCACTACAGGAGGCACTACGGCATTTTCTACCTGTTGTGGACTTCTTTCAGCGTGCTCAGAAAGCATTGCCAGATCATTTGAAGGACCATGAATGGGTGAAAGGTTTTTCCTCGGCGATGCTGGCACAGGAGCAATTTCTCGCCTCCTGGGGAGTAAAACGTATGGATGTGTGCGGAAAACCGCTTGATCCGGAGAAATGTGAAGTGCTGGCAACAGGGAAAGGCAAGAACAATATCGTCTTGGAGGTCTTTGAGGATGGGTACATGTTGCACGATCGCATTCTGCGTCCGGCAAAAGTGAAAGTCGGGCAAGATGAGGCCTAAGGAGCCTTGATTTTTTTTGGTTTAATGAGTACAGTCCGCGCGTTTTTCCTATTTTTGTCCTATGGGCAGAGTTACAGCCTCACATGCAATTCATCCAGAGATTTCCTCACTTCGTGATCTAGAAGAAGAACAGCAGAAGCGTGTTTCGGAGCAGCGCTCAGCTCTTACCCGTAAAGAAGAGGAACATAGGCGCTTACTTGAAAAAAAGAGACAAACCATTCTTTCCGAGGAAACGCAGACACTCTCAGAAAGAGAAGCGGAAGAACAGCGTTCTTTGGAACAGGAGTCGCAAAGGCGTCTCCACGATGTCTCCGCTGCAGTTCAGGCTTTAGAGGATGCATACACATCAACATCCAAACCTCTCGCTGATGCGCTCATTGCCCGTGTCATGGATACTGCCTTTTTTACTCATGTGTGATCTATGGCAGTAGTGGCAATGCAAAAGGTGGCCGTTCTCGCCCACAGCTCTCTTCGTGAGACGTTGATTGATCTATTGCATGAGCAGGGTGTGATGGAGATTATTGAAGGAGAGGGTGTGCAGGAATCTTCTGTAGAAGTGAACTTTCGCAGAGCAGAGTTAGAATTTGCCATCGAGGTTCTCAAGAAATATGCTCCGAAGCATGCGTTGCAGATATCTGATGCATTGCTGACGAAGGAGCAAGTGGTTCATGCTGCATTGCACACAGATGTGCGAGGGATCATTGATCGGTTGCACGAACTTTCTGAAGAGGACGCGAAGGCTGATCGTCTCATACAGGAGCAGCATCAATTGCGTCAGATTCTCGAGCCATGGAAGCTACTCAAATTATCGTTAGATGAATCGCGTGAAACCACATCAACCGTTCTTTTCTTTGGTTCAGTTCTCACTGAACAGTATGCGGGCTCCTTGGAGGAATTGGAGTTGCAGGGCGTGCGTGCAGATGTGCAGGCTGTGCATACAGCACCGGATAGTACGTGTTTCAGCGTCCTTCTCTGGAAAGAGGATCGTGATAGATTCGAAGAATGCGGATCGCGTTTTGGTTGGAATGAAGTGGAGTTACCAGTAGTGGCTGGTACACCCAAGACGATTCTTCAGAATGCATCGTTGCAGGAAAAAGTACTGATGCGCACAAAAGAAACGCACGAAGAAGAACGCACCAAGCTTGCTGCGGAATTGCCTCAGCTTCTTCTTGCTCAAGTCTATATGCGCTGGCTTGAAGAGCGCTACCGTGTGCGTGCATCTCTTGATGAGGGTTGGGGGTCTTTTGTGTTAACAGGCTGGGTCCCGCGTATACGTTTAGCATCGTTGGAGCGTGCACTTCATGAAACTCATCCGGCCGTAGAGGTGATTCGATTGCAACCGAAAGAAGGGGAACAGCCACCTGTGCTTCTCAAAAATCTTCCCTATGTGACGCCGTTTCAGAGCGTGACGACGTTGTATGGTTTACCTTTACCCTCAGAGTTTGATCCGACTGCGGCACTGAGTCCGTTTTTCGCATTGTATTTTGCGCTCTGTTTAACTGATGCTGGGTACGGTCTGGTCATCGCGTTGCTTTTTGGTACTGCGTTATTGAAACTTCGCAAAACAGTGGAAGAGGCTCCGCTTCTCTGGTTACTCTGCATCAGTGGTGTGGTGACGTTTTTTGTCAGCATTCCTTTTGGAGGATGGTTTGGTTTGCTTCCTGAGCAGGTTCCGACGGTTCTGACGAAGCAGGCAGCCGATGGCACACTGCTGTTTAAGGGGCAGATATGGAATTTGAGTCAGCAATCGGGTATCACTTTCCTGCAGAATCTCGCTCTCACCCTTGGACTTACACATCTTTTCTTTGGCATATTTCTTGCAGGGTGGCATAAGTGGATTCATGGGAAAAAGATCGCGGCGTTCTGGCAGGACTTTACGAGTCACATTCTTCTTGGAGCAGTACTCCTGCGTTTTTTGGCTCCGGATATGTTGGTTGATAGCGCCCAGTACGTACTGTACATTGCCATTGTGCTTATGATATGGGGCAAGGGATATGGAGCGAAATGGTATGTACGTCCCCTCATGGGCCTGCTTGGCGTTGTGAATTTTGCCATCAGTATGCTCAGTAATGTGCTGAGCTATTTGCGTATTCTTGCTCTTGGGCTTGTCACTGGCGCACTGGCTCTCGCCGTCAATCAGGTTGCTGTGGAACTTGGCAATCTCTTTCCTCTCTGGATTGCGATTCCGACCATTATCGTAGTGGCGTTTTGTGGTCACCTTGTCAGTATCGCTCTCAACACGCTGGGCAGTTTCATTCACTCAGGAAGGTTACAGTTTATTGAGTTCTTCAGTCAGTTCTTCGAAGGTGGTGGCAGAGAGTTTCGTCCATTTCGTCGTTCTTATTACCAATAATTATCTTTCCCCCTTTTTTCTATGAACAGCACTATCTTCCCACTGTTCCTCGACCTTCTCTCTCCTCTTGCGCTTGCTCAGGATGCAGGTACTGCTGCGGCAGAGTGGGGTCTGGTTTGGGCCTTCTTTGGTGCAGGACTTGCCACATTTCTTTCCTGTATCGGTTCCATTCTTGGCGTGAGCCTTGTGGGTCAATCTGGCGCAGGTCTTCTCACAGAGAAGCCCGACCTTGCCGGAAAGGTCATCACGCTGGAGGTTCTTCCGGGTTCCCAAGGGTTATACGGTATGGTTATTTCATTACTTTTCATTTTTAACTACGGTCCTGTTATTTCCGGTGAAGTTGCGATTACTACTACGCAAGGATTGGCACTTCTCGCTGCTTTTCTTCCTGTAGCATTTACCTGTCTCACATCTTCACCGTACCAGGCAAAAGTCTGTGCAGCCGGTATGCACATGCTTGCGAAAGACGGGAAGCTTGCCGGCCGCGTTATTACGATGGCAGCTCTTGTGGAAACGTATGCTCTGCTTGGGTTCCTGATCTCCTTCTTTATGCTGAATTCTTTTCAAGCAGGAATTATTGGTTAACTATGTAGGAATTTTCTTTGATTTCCCACTTTCCCTATGTCTTTACAGGATATTCGCAATGCGATTGTCTCACAGGCAGATGAAGAAATTGCAGTGTTGTTGCGTGACCATCAGCACAATCTTCGCCAGCTTACACAAGAAAGTGAGCATGCCATTGCAGATCTCAAGAGAAATTTGCGATCAGAGCATGAACAGAACATTCAGCAGCTGCGTACTCATGCCTCTATGCGTTTTTCTATCGAAAAGCGCAATATGTTGCTTCAAAAAAAACAGGAGCTTCTTTCTCGATTATATGCGCAGGTCATAGATCGTCTCTGTGGATTACCGACACCTGACTTGCGTGCATTTCTTTCCCATTGTCTCGCACAGTGTCCTCACGATGGCACCGTGTGTGCGGCGAAGGAACATATTCCACTTCTCAAGGAGCTCCTCAAAGCCCAAAAGGGAGTGACAGTGGGTGACCCCATTGATGCTCGCGGTGGATTCATTTTTCTTTCTGGTCAGCAGGAGAGAGATTTTACGTTTGGCCATCTTGTTGATGCCTATTTGCGTCCTTTAACAGAGGTTGAGGTTTCCAAGGAACTCTTTGCTACTCATACATGACATTGCTTTCTCATCCACTCATTGGCCAACACTTTGCTTTCTCCTACGGGCGGTTAGGTGTGTTGCAGCAGTATCTCTTGAAACAAGTGGATACAGATCGTCTTCTAGGAAGTCGAGATGTTTTAGAAGCTGAGAAAATTCTCACAGAACTTCCCTGTACCGATGTGCTTGATCAGAGTCTTCTGCATGTAGGAGATATTCTTCCTGCACTAGAACAGTGGTTGCAACGCGAGGTTCGCGTCGCTGCTTCGTCGCAGAAACAACATGTATTCGATATATTGTGGTTGGAAGGGGACAGTGCTCTTCTGTCGTACTTCTTTAAGGAACAAAAAGGTTGGGTGCAATCCACGGGTCGTGAGCTTCTTCCAGGCATGTCTGCATACAGGAAGGAAGAATTGCTTGCTGTGGTACGAGGAGAGAAGAAAGATGCGTTTCCGGAAATTGTGCGGTGTATGGTTGAACTGCGCACGCATGAAGGTGGTCCCATGGAAGCAGACTTTGCCATCGCGAATGCAGTGAATCGTGTGCAGGTACGTTTGGCAGAGGAAAGTGCTTCTCGTGAAATTCTTTCCTATGTACGTCTACAGATCGACATTCGTAATCTTCGCACAGCATTGCGACTTGTGCAGAAGACAATCGATAGTGCTCCTCTCTTTCTTTCCGGAGGTACGCTGCCCGAAGCTGCTCTGGCTTCTGGTGATTTTTCGGTGTTGCAGGCTGCGCTGGACCGTTCAAGTTTTGGATTTGGTTTCACGCATTCTCTTCAAGAGTTTGCTGAGGACCCTACGCTGTATCAGCGTGAAACAACGCAAGTTATGCAGCGACATATTGCATTCATGTGGAATAAAACGCTCTCTATTGAACCATTGTTCGCATTTGCTGCCACTGTACTCTCTCAGCTGTTCTTCTTGCGAGCAGTATTTATTGCAAAACGCAATGAACTGTCTCCACAGGAACTTAGAGACATTCTTCCGCCGTTTCTATCTGGTACACACTACGTTGTTTCGTAAGCTATGCATTCATATCGTATTGCCATTGTCGGATCTCCTGAAGCGGTTTCTGGATTTGCTCTTCTTGGAGTACAGGTGATTGCGGTATCGGATGCTCAGTCTGCGCGCACTGAACTTTTTCGTCTCAAAAAGGAAATGACCACTTCTGTAGATGGCCTGGAACGCAATGTGTATGCCATTGTTTTTGTGACCGAAGATTTGATGACAGCTGTGACGCCCGATGATGAGAAATTACTCGTCAAAGGCGCTCTTCCTGCTATTATCCCACTTCCCTCTCATCGAGGATCATCTGGATATGGACTTGCTCGCCTCAAACGTCTGGTTGAGCGAGCTGTCGGTTCTGATGTTCTCAATTAACCTTATTCCTATTTCTAACCCTATTCTTATGTCTACCACTCCCGTCATTACGAAAGTTGCCGGTCCGCTCGTTGTAGCGAAGGGCATGCGTGATGCGCAGATGTATGAAGTTGTGCGTGTCTCAAAAGAGCGACTGATTGGTGAGGTCATTGAGATGCATGGAGATGAAGCATCTATTCAAGTCTATGAAGAAACCGGTGGCATCGGTCCAGGTGAGCCTGTAGAACGGACGGGATTAACAATGTCTGTTGAGCTGGGACCTGGACTACTTACATCTATTTATGATGGTATCCAAAGGCCATTAGCAGTTATAGAGCAGCAAGCGCAGAGTCCGTACATTACTCGAGGCATTGAGGCGCATGGCTTAGACCGTGAGAAAAAGTGGGATTTTGAACCACGGAAAAAGGTTGGAGACGCGGTACAAGGCGGAGATGTGCTTGGTACGGTGCAAGAGACAACACTTATTGAACATCGTGTACTGGTTCCGCCCTATATTCGTGGAACAGTAGTATCCATTGAATCGGGCTCTTTTGCAGTAGAGCAAATAATTGCTGTTGTGAAGACGGATAGTGGGAAAGAGGAAAAGATTGCTCTTATGCAAAAATGGCCCATTCGTATTCCAAGACCTGTGAAGCACAAGACATTCCCAAATAAGCCACTGGTTACGGGTATGCGTATTTTGGATACACTTTTTCCCATTGCCAAAGGTGGTGCCGGTGCAATCCCCGGTCCTTTTGGATCTGGAAAGACTGTGACGCAGCAGAGTTTGGCCAAATACTCTGACGCGCAGGTGATTGTCTACATTGGTTGTGGAGAACGTGGCAATGAGATGACAGATGTGCTTGTGGAGTTCCCTCATCTCACAGATCCGAATTCAGGCGAACCTCTTATGAAGCGCACAGTAATGATTGCGAATACCAGTAACATGCCGGTTGCCGCGCGTGAAGCGAGTGTGAATACGGGAATTACGATTGCGGAGTACTACCGTGATATGGGCTACGATGTTGCGCTTATGGCAGACAGTACGTCGCGTTGGGCTGAAGCTATGCGCGAGATGTCCGGCCGTCTGCAGGAAATGCCCGGTGAGGAAGGATATCCTGCCTACCTTGGTTCCCGCACCGCAGGATTCTATGAACGTGCTGGTATTGTAGATTGCCTTGGTAGTGAGACTAGAGTTGGATCATTGTCAGTCATCGGAGCTGTGTCGCCTCCGGGTGGAGATTTTTCGGAGCCGGTGACGCAGAATACGTTGCGTGTAACGAAAGTCTTCTGGGCGTTGGATGCCAAACTTGCGTATAAGCGCCATTTTCCTGCCATCAACTGGTTGCAGAGTTATTCGCTCTATCAAGACAATCTTCAAGAGTACTTTAACCGTGAAATTGCTGAAAATTTCACAGAGAACCGCATGCGCGCGCAGGTGATTTTGCAAGAGGAGAGTAAGCTTGAGGAAATCGTACGTCTTGTAGGTATGGATGCGCTATCTCCAAAGGAACAACTTACACTCGAAGTTGCACGCATGATTCGCGAGGACTTCCTTTTCCAGAATGGTTTTGATCCCATCGATGCCCGCAGCTCGCTGAGAAAGCAGTATCTCATACTGCGGTGTATCTTGGCATTCATGGATAGTGCATTCCCTCTTGTAGAAAAAGAAGAGTTTGATTTTTCTGCATTGCAGCAACTTTCCTGTAAGGGTGAGATTGCCCAGTCGAGTTTTATCCCTGAGGAGGAGATTGAAGAGGCATTTTCTGCTCTGGAAAAGACGATTGTAAGCCAAGTCACTTCCCTGAAAATTTCCTAACCCCTCATCTATGTCTACAGCCTACAAAACCGTTACCGATATTGCCGGACCACTTCTGATTGTGGAAGGTGTTTCGGACATCGTATACGACGAACTTTGTGAAATAGAACTCCCTGATGGGAGCGTGCGTCTTGGAAATGTTTTGGAAGCCTGCGAAGGTATGGCTGTTATACAGCTATTCGAATCCGCTCAGGGGACGACTATTGAAGGAACAAAGGTGCGTTTCCTTGGTCGTACATTCGAATTCGGTGTATCAGAAGATCTTCTTGGTCGTGTATTCTCCGGTTCCGGAAAGCCCGTAGACGGTGGTCCGGACATTGTACCGGAGATGAAGTTGGATATTAACGGTGCACCGATCAATCCGTACTCTCGTGCATTTCCAAACGACTTCATTCAGACCGGTGTTGCTACGATTGATGTGATTAATACACTGGTGCGTGGTCAGAAGCTTCCAATTTTTTCTGGTGCCGGTTTGCCGCATAACCAGTTGGCAGCGCAGATTGCACGCCAGGCTCGTGTTTTGAGCACTCAGGAAGTGGAACAGGGTAAGGTGCTGGACACCGCAGGTGAAGAAGGGGATGAGAAGTTCGCTGTGGTCTTCGGAGCGATGGGTGTGACATTTGAAGAGGCGGAATATTTCCGTAATGAGTTTGAACGCAGCGGCGCACTGTCACGTGCGGTTCTGCTTCTCAATACCGCTGATCACCCTGTGGTTGAGCGTATTGCAACTCCACGTATTGCTCTCACTATTGCGGAATATCTTGCATTCCAAAAAGACTATCATGTGACAGTCATTCTCACGGATATGACGAATTATTGTGAAGCGCTGCGTGAGGTATCAGCTGCACGTAAAGAAGTTCCTGGTCGTCGTGGATATCCGGGATACCTCTATACGAACTTGGCGACGCTCTATGAACGTGCTGGTCGTGTGAAGAACGGAAAGGGGAGTGTGACGCAGATTCCAATTCTCACCATGCCGGAGGATGATGTCACCCATCCGATTCCCGACCTCACCGGGTACATTACCGAGGGGCAAATTCGTCTTGATCGTGGTTTGAATCAAAAGGGTATTTATCCGCCGGTGATTCCCATGGGATCTCTCTCACGTCTGAAGCCCGGTGTGCAGAACGAGAAGAGTACGCGTGAAGATCACAAAGGGCTCGATAACCAGTTAACTGCAGCATATGCGCGTGGCGTAGAGGTTCGTGAGCTTGCTGTGATTTTGGGAGAATCCAGTTTAAGTGAGACAGATAAGGCGTATCTCAAGTTTGCACAGCGATTTGAAGACGAATTTATCAGGCAAGGGACCTTCGAAAACCGTTCTATCTTCGACGCGCTCGATCTTGGATGGAGTTTACTTACGGAGCTTCCGGAGAGCGAGTTGAAGCGTGTGAAGCCGGAACACATTGAGAAGTATATGCATCATGTTGTTCATTCTTAAACCGCTTCTATGGCGATTCTTGCAGTCAACCCCACGCGAATGGCTCTCATGGACCTTAAACGTCGTTCGAAGTCGGCGCAGCGGGGTCATAAACTTCTCAAGGATAAGCAGGATGGTCTAATGCAGGCGTTTTTAAGCACTGTTCGTCGTGCGCAGGAATTGCGCAAGAAGGTGGAAGAAGAGCTGGGGGAGGCGTTTCACATGTTCCTTCTGGCATCTGCATGGATTCCGGAGAACACCATGACTAATGCACTTTCCAGTCCGGAAGCGCGTGTGAAATTGGATACAGAGACAAAAAGCGTCATGAGCGTGCGTATTCCCATTTTTCAGTTGCAGCGAGAGGGCAAGGTGAAGACGTATGGCGCATCACATACTAATGCACTTCTTGATAAAGCGGTCGATCGTTTTGAACAGGTGTTTGATGTACTCGTTCAACTTGCGGAGATCGAGAAGCAAGCAGAGAACATGGCTATTGAACTTGAGGCGACGCGTCGTCGCGTGAATGCGCTCGAGTACAATGTCATTCCCAATTTGAAAGACACCGTGAAATACATCACTATGAAGCTTGATGAGGCTGAACGTGCTGCAATTATTTCGACAATGCGGGTGAAAGCAAGTATTTCCTGAACGCCTCTCCACGTTCCTCAAAATTCTTGAACTGGTTGTAGCTTGGAGATGCTGGCGATAGCAAACAAGAAGATCCAGTTATTTTTTTCATAGCTTCTTCGAGTGAAGCTACTATAACGACATGTACACCAGTTTTTTCTATATCTTTTGCAATCCGGTGGCCGGAGTCGGGGAGACAAATAACGGTGTGGATGTTGGAGTCCGCAATGCATTTCATGAGTTCTGTGAAATCTAAACCACGGTCTTGGCCACCGAGAATGAGTGTAGAAATGTTGCCATCAAACGCATCAATAGCGGCAATGGTGGACTGCGGGGTGGTGGAGATGCTGTCATTAATCCAGCGAATGCCATGATGGACGCCGAGGTCTTCTAGGCGATGAGGGAGAGGCTTGAAGGTTGGGATGGCGTGCAGGATTGCTGCATCTTCTATGCCGAGATGCTGAGCAACATGAATTGCTCCGGAGATGTTACGGAGATTGTGTTGTCCACGTAATGGTGTGGCATCCTGAGATCGTTGAGGGATACATACGCCATATTCTATTTTCTGTCCTTTGGATATTTCCGCAATTTTTTTCGTTTCTTCTGGTTCATCTGCGTAAAAAGTAATGTCCTCTTCTCTTTGAAATCGTGCGATATTCTTCTTGGCCTCTGTGTAATTTTCGAGTGAGCCATGATAGTCCAGGTGTTCGGGGAAGAAGCTGGTGATGACGGCGATATGGGGACTGCAGCCGATGTTCATGAGTTGGTAACTGCTGAGTTCCATGACGAAGTACGTGTGTTTTGTATTCTGTAGATCTTGTAGATGGTCCAGTGCGGGTATGCCGATATTACCGAGGAGGATGGAGTGTTTTCCTGTTGTTTCAAGAATGTGATGAATGAGGGCAGTAGTGGTGCTCTTTCCTTTCGATCCTGTCACACCGATAACCGTATGAGGCGAATGCCTTGCTTCTTCTAGAAACAGTGCTGTTCCTGAGGTGACTTTGTCTTGTACGGCGTCCAGTTCTTTGCAGGGCGGCACGCCGGGAGATTTGACTATCACATCGAATTGATGAACGTTTTTCAAATACTCCTCTCCGTCGTTCCTGTCGAGAATGGTGATCCTGCACAGTTTTTCCAGCGCGTTTTTGGCTGCCTTTCCTTCTTTTCCAAACCCCACAATACACACGTTCTTGCCTTGGAGGTCATCTATTCTCATGTTGTCTGTGAGAGAACTGTGGAAAATTCGTTGGGGATCGCATGTTCGTGAGTGGGTTGTAATGCATGCTGAACAATCTCTTTTGTTTGCTGAATGTGTGGCAACTCTTCGGTGAAGAACGTCTTCATCACTGGGGTGTCGTTCCACTCGTCTCGTTCTCGTGCGAGGATGAATGCTGCCTGGATTTCTTCCGGCAACGCGATGCATTCAAAGGGTTTCCATCCTTCGCTTCCTAGCAACTTCCGAAAGAGGGGAATGAGAACGGGATCTGCATAGAGATTGCTTTCAAAGATCTCTAGTACGGTTTTTTTTGGCAGGAATGCAGAAAACAGTGCAAACATACAGGTGCATTTGGGACACTGTCCGCACCAGCGTCTCTCTGTCTTCGTAGCAGCGATTTTCCAGTTTGTATTACAACTCGTAAAGTAGGGAAAATACTGCGGGAATCGTGTGAAGTGTTTCACGATGGCGAGCTCACTTAGTGGGCGGAGCAGGCTGAAGTAACGCACGTCCGGTGTGAAAAACTCTTTCAGGTATTCCTGCATGGCCTTTTCAAAGACAAAGCCTTTACTCCATTGATGATTAATCTCTTTTCCTTTAAACATGAGTGATCCGATGTTCGCACTCCGTTCATTGCTCATGGCGATCGTAGAGTGGCCTTGGAGAAGGCCGGTGAGAATACTGATCCATGAAACGTATGCCGTGACGGGTACATGGCCATTGAGCGCTCCTTCTTTGTTCAGTCTGAAGAGTTCCGGAGAGAGTGTACGTTGTGCGTTCAGGAGAGAAATGTCTGCTTTCTCTGCGAGAATTGTAATGATGGGATGCTTCCCAATGCGGAGTCCTTTACAGGCATGTCCACTGCCTTTGAGGAGTTCGAGTGTGACAAGGGAATCTTTTCCACCTCCAATGGGAACGAGAACCTCTTTTTGTGAAGGGGAAAAGGGGAGATATGCTGGTTCAGCTTTTTCCTCGAAAGGGAAGTGAATCAATTCCTTAAAGTCTATGTTGTTGCAGTAGAAAAACTCCCCAAGTCCGTTTTCGTACACGTTGTTCCAGAAAGTTGCTTGCTTTCTTGAGAGAGTGCCGGATTTGATCACAATGTCCTTGGGGCAACATGTCTTGTAGTAGCTGATACCGCCAATGAGATGCAGGTTGAAGAGAGCGCGGTCGAGAAGTTTCGGATCCACATTCTTCTTGCTCATGCCCTTTCGCGGGAGTTGCACCACTTCTTCAAACTGGATCTTGCTATCCAGACTGTAGCGCAAGTGAACTTTTCCCGAACGCTCATCAAAGTTATATGATTCAAATACAAAGGTGGAGTACTGGTCCATAGAGGCCACTATTCTACATCTTTTGACTTTTGTTTACAGGTCAGAAAAGGTATTATTTTGCAGAATTTGGCCGGGATGGCGGAACTGGTAGACGCGCGCGACTCAAAATCGCGTTCCCACAAGGAGTGAGAGTTCGAGTCTCTCTCCCGGCACCACGTAAAAACGCTCGCAGTGCGCTGCTTGCGTTCACGTGGCGCAGCCACAATCTTCGGATCGAGAATTATTATGGGGCGCACGAGAAGCGTTTTTACGTGTCGCGTGGTGAGCGAGCGAAGCGAGTAAGTTTTACGCGACTTGAACAGGAGAAGACGTGATACAATCCTCCTTATGCATCACGTCTACGTTATAGAGAACGAAAAGGGAAAATGGTATATCGGTTACTCAAGAAACTTACGACAGCGTATTGTTGACCATAATCGACATAAGAATGTGTCAACAGCGCAATCGGAACATTGGAAGCTCATCTATTGTGAAACGTACGTGCATAAGATGGATGCTCTCGGACGGGAGAAGTTTCTGAAGAGTGGATCAGGGAGAACATTTCTCAAAAAACAAATGAAGCATTACATCGAAAATATTGAAAAGGCTCGTGAGAACACAAGGATATTGGAGCATTCTTCTTGACGAGAAGCAGCGAAGAGAACAAGAGAAATCAAGTGAATCATGAGCACAGACGTTCTTAGTGAGAAAAGATAGGGAAACAAGTTCTAACTTCGGTCAGTCTAGTGCACTATTAGAGCTCTATGCGTATTGCGAGTCTCAGCCCTGCGGCGACGGAAATTCTATTTGCTTTAGGAGTGGAGAATCAGATTGTTTGCAGAGACCAGTTTAGTAATTTTCCGGAAGAAACCGCAGATATCCCCAAGATTATGGGACATCAGGATGTGAATGGCGGTGATCTGCTGGATTTCGAGCCGGATATGCTTCTCACAGGAACAGTAGTGCAGCAGAAACTTGCAGAAAAGTTGAAGCATGAGGGGTTTTCTGTGCTCCATCAGGATCCGAGATGCCTGGAGGATGTGTACGGGACGATTCGGCAGTTGGGGATGGTGTTTGAGAGGGAAGAAGAGGCGAAGGAGTTAGTTCAGCGGATGCGGAAGGAATTCAATACGGTGAAGGAGCGTGCGCGGCATCTCCCCAAGCAATGCGTGTATCTTGAAGAGTGGCATCACCCTCCGTTTGCCTGCGGGAACTGGGTACCGGAAGTAGCCTCCTTTGCAGGAGCGCAGGCTTTCCCGATTCCGGCAGGGGAATTAAGTCGGGAAGTATCGTTGAAAGATGTACAGCAATTCGACCCGGATATGATCGTGATCAGCTGGTGCGGCGCAGGGCTGCAGGCAGATCCGAAACTTCTCGTGAACCGTGCGGGTTGGGATCAACTGCGTGCCGTGCAGATAGGCCATATTCGTGTGATTGATGATTCTCTCCTCAATCGTCCCGGTCCGCGTCTCGTTGAAGGGGCTCAAAGGATCTATGGATGGCTCTTTGAACAAGCTTCAATCCTCTTTTGAGAATTTTGTGTGACCGAGAAAATATGCTATAATAAAAAAAGAACATACATATCAATCTATGGAATTTCCTTCTGAATTTGAAGAGATTGACAGTACTGATGAGGGGCCATTATCTCCGCCGGATCTTCGATTCATAGAAGAGGCTGATCTTCCGGTACAGGAACTCACGCCGGAAACTCGCGCCAAAATCGTGGCTCTTTTTCGAGAGTATGTGCATACCGATACATACAACAGCGCCGCTCCTACTTTGGAACTCATGAAACTTTGGCGTCAACATCCTGAACAATCTCTTTTGGAACTATACGATGAATTTGAACTCGATGGAGTGGAGATTGAGAAGCGGTATCATGGCGGCAATTGTTTCATCCTCGCAGAGGAGTTTGTCAGGCGCCTTCGTGATGAGGGTATTGAAGCATATGTGATCAGTGATCGCGATGTGACCGATACCTTAAAGAAAAGGGCATTGGTGCGATAAGTTGTTGATGGTTCGGAAAATATTTGGCTTACAGAAGCTACAATTGAGCCAATATTTCTTTCCTCATTTATTCATGAAAAAAAGTGCCCCAATTGTGGCGGAAATAGGGTT
>Ga0210057_1006405_pt1 | contig 14655 bp, 14 predicted proteins | sample CryGeyCG2114_010_2_FD_183968 | JGI IMG/M metagenome (GOLD analysis project Ga0210057, IMG submission 183968) | Groundwater microbial communities from aquifer - Crystal Geyser CG10_big_fil_rev_8/21/14_0.10 (SPAdes) (version 2) | ecosystem: Environmental > Aquatic > Deep subsurface > Groundwater ... | reverse complement strand
CATCTTCATTTGTTTTTTCAAGTGATGATTCAAGTTTTTTGGCGTAGTTTGAAAGATTTTTAATCCAAGAATAATTAATGGTTAGTTCTGACCCGTTTTTTGAAAGCATTTTTTCTTCAATCATTTGCTTTAAATGTTTATGAACTGCTTGATAAGAAACAGAAACAGCATAATTTCTTTGAAGTTTGTTGTATATTCGTTTTGCTGTTAACGGCCATTCGTTGCTTAAGATTTCTATTATTAACTCTTGAGTGCTTTTATTTTTCATTTTTAGTCAATCCCCTTCTAAATTATGTAGAAAAAGGGAATTTAAGCTTAACTTTCAAATAGTTTATGAAGGGAGAGATAAAATTGCTGGATGAATTGTCTTTGTTAAGGTTTAATCATGAACTACGCAGAATATTTAAGGAAATAACTGAATAAAGTATTTGAGGAGAAAAAATGACTTTAAGCATTGTTTTGCCTGTTATAAATGGAGGGAATGTTTCTTGCAAGGATGCTGTTGTTTCTTTGCTTGCTTATGAATATCCTTTGAGTGCAAAAGAAATTTATTCAAGGGCAAAAAGAAAATATGGATTAAATACTTCTTATCAGGCGATTCATAAAACACTAAAAGAATTAACTGAAAACAAAATAATAGAAAAAAAAGGAAAAGAATACCAGTTGAACTTGGAATGGATTAATTCCCTAAAAAAATTTACTGAACAGCTTTTATCAAAAGAAGAAAATAAACTCACAGTGTTTGAAGCAATAAACAAAGGAGTTTCAAACCTTTATTTTGAGGATTTGGCTTCAGTTGACAGGTTTTTGTTAAGTGCAGGGGAAGTAATAATAAAAAAAGAAAAAAAACCATTGTATTACTACTGGTTTCATTCATGGACTCCTTTATTTTTTTCTAAAGAAGGATATGAAAAAATGCGGAATCTGGTAGAAAACACTGATTTGTTTGTGTTAATAAAAGGGAACAGTGCTTTGGATAGATGGTGTGGTCAGATTTTAAAAAAATTCAATCAAAACAATTTCAAACTAAATGTAAAAAACATGAATATCCCTGAATTCCTTGTGTATGAAGATTACATTTTCCAAGTGTTTTACCCAAAAGGAATAATAGAAAAAGTAAACAAAGAATTCAAAAAAATAAAAAAAATAGAAGACCTTAACATAGACAAAATTTTCGTTGAAATATTTGAAAAAAAAGTAGGGATTCCGGTGGTTGTTAATAAGAATGCTTTGCTGGCTGAACAACTGAAACAAAAAATAAAGAGTTATTTTTGATTTATTCCGTTTTCTTTTTTGAATCGTTCTAGGAATTCCGGCATTTCTTTGTAAAGCCATTCATTTAATTGAATAAATGCTTTTGCTTCGTCTTTGATGTATTCAATTATTTTGTCGTATTCTTTGTTTTCATACCATAAAGGAACTTGTTTTCCACTTGATTGCTTGTTGGTTATTTTGTCCAATCCTGATCCTTTGAATTCTCCTTTGTTCATTATTATTCCAAAAGCCCTTAAGTCAATAAAAGGCTTGTTTAAAATGTCAATCGGATTAAAGCTATGCACTGCAGTTCTTTCTTTTAAAAAATTGTGTTCAAAACCTAAATTATAGCCGGTTGGAATAAAATTAAAAGGATAAGATTCAGTGATTCCAGTTTCCTTTAAAAACTTTTCAAGAATTTCTCTTTCAGAAGACTCCCATTCCTTTAAAATAATCAGTTCTCCAATGGCTTTTCCTGTGTTACGGTCAAGCTCCTGATACTGAATTGTAATAACCTTATGCTTTTTTGCATCCAAACCAGTTGTTTCAATATCAAAATAAAAATTACCCATAATACAAATAAATTACATTAAAACAAATTAAAAAAAGAAACGAAAAGCTGTTTTGCTATTTATCTACAAGCCCTGCCTGTCCGTTAGGTTTATATATAACTTAGGTGCTAATATTATACGTGTATTGAACTTGGAAGATAATTCTATTCAATTTTTTTTTCAAGTTTAAGACCAACTCTCTTGAATTGAGGAAAGAACTTTCTTTCCTCCTAATCTAAAAGCCCTATTTATAAGTAAAATTTAAGTTTACAAAAAAAGGAAAACTAATTTTATTTGCTAAGTAGGCAGTGCTGAGCAAGAGAGATTTATCTCTCGTTTTTGCAAACCTTTGCTTATAAATGTTTAAAGCGAAACTCGTGTATCGTGATAGCCGAGCGGAATCGGCTAGCTGAACATTTTGTCTTTTTCTCTTTATTCTTAATGGGTATTTTTCTCTAAACATTTTATTTTACACTTTTTTTACCCTGCTAAAAATAGGAATATTTAAATAATAGTAGGGATATTATAAATACATGGTTTATATTGAAAGAGATCTTGAAAAAGAAATTTTGAATTATATTAAGACAAAAGAAATTATTGCAGTAGTGGGGACAAGGCAATGCGGAAAAACAACTTTGGTTAATGAAATCTTAAATAATCTAAAAAAACAAAATAAAAAAATTAATAGGGTTAGTTTTGATAACCAAAAAATATTAGAATTATTTGAAAATGACTTGGATTCTTTTATTCAGCTTTATGTTAAAGAATATGATATTTTGTTTATTGATGAAGTGCATTACTCAAAAACCAGTGGAAGAAAATTAAAGTATATTTATGATAATTTCAGAATAAAAATGTTTATTTCTGGTTCTTCTGCAGCAGAAATTTCTATTTATAGTTTGAAGTATTTGGTCGGAAGGATTTTTGTATTTAAGTTATACCCTTTTTCTTTTAGAGAATTTTTGAAAACTAAAAATATGAAATTAGTTGCAATTTATGATTCCAGAAAATATAAAGAAGAAATAACAGAAGAGTTTAACAAATATTTAAAAGAATTTATTTTGTACGGTGGTTATCCAAGGGTAGTGCTTGCAAAAAGTGAAAAAGAAAAAGAGAAAATATTGGGGGGTATTTTTAATACTTATTTATTAAAAGAAATAAGAGAAATTTTTGATTTAAGCGAAGATTTTCATCTTATCAGTCTTTTAAAGGCATTATCTTTGCAGACAGGAAATATCATTAATTTCAATGAATTGTCTCAATTAACTGGTTTTTCTTATTTTGATTTAAAGAAATATCTTAATATTTTAGAAAAAACTTTTATTTGCAGTTTAACCAAACCGTTTTTTTCAAATAAAAGAACTGAATTAGTAAAAAACCCGAAAACCTATTTTTTTGATACTGGTTTCAGGAACATTTGTATAGATAATTTCAATAAAGAAAGATCTGATATGGGAAGTTTATATGAAAATTTTATTTTTTCAGAATTAATTAAAAAAAACAAAAACCCTAAATTTTGGAATACAAAATCAAATGCAGAAGTAGATTTTGTTTTAGAAAAACAAACTAAATTAATTCCAATAGAAATAAAAACAAATATTAAAGAAGCAAAAATAACTAAATCTTTTAATTCTTTTATAAAAAAATATAAACCGGCTAAAGGATATTTTCTTTCATTAAATTTTGAAGGCACTAAAAAGACAGGGAATTGTAAAATAAGTTTCCTGCCTTTTGTAAAATTTTCGGCTAAAAAAGAAATATAACTATTTTGTTGTTTTTCCGCTAATTAATGCATCAGTTTATTTTTTTTGTTGCTGTTAATTGATTGCTTATGAAAACATTTTGTCGTCTTCTTTTTCTTCGGTGCCTAATACTTTGTCAATGGCTTTAAAAAAATAGTTTTGAGAAATAAAATCAGATTCGTCACGCAAAGCAAGAATGCCTGCTTCCATGCAAATAGCTTTGATTTCTGCTCCTGAACTGCCGTCAGTTAATTCAGCTAATTCGCGTAAATTAACTTCTTTTAATGGCATTGGATTAGAATGAATTGCAAAAATTTCTTCTCTTCCATTAATATCGGGTAAAGGAACTTCAACAACACGATCAAATCTTCCGGGTCTTAATAAAGCAGGATCCATTATATCAATTCTGTTGGTAGCGCCAATAATGACAATATTTTTTCTTTTTTTGAATCCGTCCATTTCAGATAATAATTGCATTAAAGTTCTCTGCACTTCACGGTCTCCGCCTGAAGTTTCATCTGAACGCATTGCTCCAATAGCATCAATTTCATCAATAAAAATAATTGAAGGCTTTTTTTCTTCAGCTAATTTAAATACATCTCTGACTAATCCAGCGCCTTCACCAATATATTTTCTGACTAATTCAGAAGCAGTTATTTTAATAAAAGTAGAATTGGTTTTTTTTGCAATTGCTTTAGCTAACAAAGTTTTTCCAGTGCCGGTATCGCCATGCAACAAAACTCCGTTTGGTGCATCAATGCCGAGTTTTTCAAATTTTTCCGGAAAAAGCAAAGGCAAAGAAACAGTTTCATCTAATTCAAGAATCTGTTGTTTTAATCCACCGATTGAATCAAAGTCAACTTCGGGTTTTTCAATTACTTCCATTGCTCTTGCTCTTGGATCTTTTAAATCATTTAATACTCTCATTACTTTCAGGCTTCTTTGGCTCATTGCAACTCTGCCGTCAATTTTAATGTCATTTTTGTGTGTTTCATCAAATTCAACTAAAAATTCTATTCCATTAGAATTTCTTACAATAACTGTATTATCTGAATTAATTTCCTGCACTAAACCAATAATTAAAGGAGGTTTTTGCATTTCATTTAATTGTTTTTTAATTCTCTGGAATTCAAATTCTATTTGATTGTTTTTTGAAATAATCAAGTTTTTTTCTGTTTGAAGAACTCTGACTTGTTCTTCTAATTTAGTTATATAGTCATAAATATCAAAAACAGGCGGTTTTCTTATTCCAATACTTCCTTCATTGCCATTCATTTTGTTTACCTTAACAACTAAGTTAAAAGCAATCAATAAAAGCATAACTGCTTTCAGTAATTATGAAGAGAATGAACTGTGAGATATGTGGCAGGACAATGGAAAAAGAAATAACCATAGTAGTGGATGGAACCCAATTTGATGTATGCGAAAAATGCAGTTTATTAGGGAAAAAAATCAATGAAGAAACAATAAAAGAAAAAGAATTACCAAGAGACAGGTTTGCAAAAGAAAGATTTGATTTCAATCCAAGAAAAAAAACTGAGTTCCAGAACTTCCCACAAAAAATAAAAAATTTTTCAGGTTCATTGCAGGAAACAACTTTAATTGACGGCTTTGGAAAAAAAATAATGCAGGCAAGGCAGAGGAAAGGGCTGAAACTAAAGGAATTAGCAATGAAAATATATGAAAAAGAATCAGTGATTCAAAGAATTGAATCAGAAAAATTTATTCCAGGAGAAAAAACAATAAAAAAACTGGAAAATGAATTAGAAATAAACTTAAGAGAATAAAAAAATGGTTTTGATTTTTATGTTAGATGAATTAACTTCAAATATTTTTTTCTGGATAGCCTTGTTTTTGGTTGTTTCTGTTATTATTACTTTTTTATTAAAAAAATTTACTTCAGCTAAAACTTATTATATTGGTTCAATGTATAAAACAACTAAAGCTAATCCAATATTTGACAAGTTTTCTCATCATGAAAAAACACTAAACATTTTAACTGACTTAGGTTTGATTTTAGGTTTTGGTTTAATTGCAGTTGACTACTTATACGGAAAAAAATTAAGTAAACTAAAAAGATTTGGTTTATGGATTGTTTCAATTTTATTATTATATTTTGTTTTTGAATTTGTTTTTGGAATTTTTTCTTCTTCAAGTTTTATCACTGATGGATTTACTGATTTTAATGGATTAAATTTAATTAGTTTTGTTTTTGCTTTAACTGGTTTTGCCGGTTTTGTAATTTTTTCTTTGGCTTTAACTGCATTAGACATTATTTCAAAAATGCTGATTGGGGTAAAAGCGTGTCCTGGAATTGCACCGGTTATTCCCGGAGTAGAAATTCCTAATGTTCCTTTGGTTGTTCCATTACACGCATGGATTTCTTTATTGGTTATTTTGATTGTGCATGAAGGATTTCACGGAATTGTAGCAAGAAAAGAAAAACTAAAAATAAAAAGTTCTGGTGTAATGTTATTGGGGTTTCTTCCAATAGGGGCTTTTGTTGAACCAGATGAAAAAGAAATTCAAGCAGCTCCTGAAAAAAAACAATTAAGAGTTTATACAGCTGGTCCGGCAGCAAATTTAGTTTCAATTCCTTTCTTTATAATTATCCTGCTTTTGTTTGGATTAATTTTTTCTCCTTCAGTTGAATCAATTAAAAGAAGCAATGTTGAAGGAATTCAGGTTGTTTCTGTTTCAGAGGACTTGTCTTTCTGCGGAGAAAAATATGATGCTCCTGCTTTCGGCGTATTTGAAAAAGGAATGGTTTTAAAAGAAGTCAATGGAATGAAAATTCAGTTAACTGAAGATTTTGCCAAAGCTTATGAAGGAAAAAAAATAACCGATGAATTCACTTTCTTATTAGAAAAAGATGGAACAGAAAAAACAGTTTTTTTAAAGCCAAACAAACAAGGGCAGTTTGGTTTTACAGTAGAAGAAATTAATTCAAAAGAATATTCTTTATTGAATTCAGTTTTCTTATCTGTTTACTTTTTTGTTTTTGATTTTTTTAAATGGTTGATAATATTAAGTTTGTTGATTGCAATAGTGAATTTTATTCCAATTGAACCATTTGATGGAGGAAGAATAGCAAGAGTTGTTTTTCCAAGTTATTTTGGTTTCTGGAACAAAGAAAAAAAAGAAAAAAAAATAATGCAGTTTTTGTTTTATTCAGTGGTATTCTTATTTATATTAAATGCATTGCCTTTGTTTTTGTGAATTTCAAAACCAGAAATTCTTATTTTGTTTTTTCAGTAATAAAAGTGTTTCTTGTTTTAATTACTTCGATTTTATTGCCTTCGCTCATTCTTTCCATGAATTTTTTTTCAATTATTTTTGGTTTTAGTTCACTGCAGATTGATTCAAATGCTTTAATTGCATTTTCTGGTGGGCCACAGGTAAAAATATCAATTGAAGCAAAATTCTTTTCTGGCCAAGTATGAATAGATAAATGACTTTGGCTTAAAACATAAACTCCGGTTACTCCAAAAGGTTTAAATTGAAAGAAATAGTTTTTTAATACAGTTAATTTGCCTTTAGAAACAGCGTTTTTTAATACTGGTTTAACTTCTTTAATAAGATTTAATTTTTTAGGATCGCATCCCCATAAGTCGGCTATTATGTGGATTCCTTTGTGGAATTGTGTGTTGATCACTATCATCATCCCCATCCATAAATTTCACCTTCAAACAAGTCATATAATACAAACCTGAAAATTTACCTCAAAAAAATTGTTTTAGTTAAATAAAAAATTAAATTATTACTTATTTGTTAAAGCAAAGCTTTAAAAACATTTTTTTTGTTTTTTAGCGATAAAAAAAAGATAAATTAGTGCATGGATTTTATTCCGTGCACTATTTTGCTTACATTTAATTGTTTATATATAACCTAAGTCCATATCTGATTTTGATAATCTGGATTGATTTTTTGCCTGCATTGCATTTGGGCTTCTGATATAAGGTGAATGCACTCCAGTAAAGATTGAGATTACTTCTATTTTGTTTTCAAATGTTGGGTCAACTCTTGCTCCCCAGATTACTGTTGCTTTTGGATCAATTGATTCAGTTAGTAATTCTCCTACTCCGTTTGCTTCTCCTAAAGTTAATTCTGGTCCTCCAGTAATATGGATTAATGAACCAGTTGCTCCGGAAAAGTCAACATCTAATAAGACGTTTTTTAGAGTGTCTTCAACTACTTCGTCAACTTTATTAACTGATTTTGATTCTCCTACTGCAATAACACTTAGTCCTTTGTTTCCCATTACACTTCTTACATCAGCGAAATCCAAGTTGATTAATGAAGGTTGAGTAATTGTTTCTGTTATTCCTCTTACAGTTCTTGCAGTTACTTCGTCTGCTACTTTAAATGCATCTTGAATTGGCAAATTAGGCACTAAACTAACTAATCTGTTGTTATCAATGACTACAACAGTGTCAGTATTAGCTCTTAATGTTTCTATTCCTTCTTCTGCTTTGATTAATCGGGCTTTTTCTAATGCAAAAGGATAAGTTACTATTGCAATAACTATTGCGCCTTGTTCTTTTGCTATTTCTGCAATTATTGGGGCTGAACCTGTTCCTGTTCCTCCACCCATTCCGGCAGAAATAAATAACATATCAGTATTGCTTAATATTTCTTCTAAAGCCTGCCTTGAAACCTCAGCTGCTTTAGCTCCTACATCAGGATAACCGCCTGCGCCTAATCCTCTTGTAACACTTTTTCCAATTAATATTTTGGTTAATTCATCATTAATTATTGATAAATGCTGTTTATCGGTGTTAACTGCAACTAATTGAGCTCCGGTAACTCCCATATTAGCTAATCTGTTGACTGCGTTGCATCCTGCTCCGCCTGTTCCAATAACCATGATTTTTGGTGCACCGAATTCTTCTATTCTTTCATCAACTTTAGAAGTATTCTTCTGCATTGCATCTTCTATTACACTTTTCAAAAATATCACCCCTTCCCCTAGTAAAAAAGAGAATATACTTATTATATGTGCTTAACTCTTATAAATACGTTTTGTTGCTTAAACAAAGGTCAAACAACGCTTCTTTTTTCCGAAAGGTTTTTAAATAAAAAAATTCGGTTATGTATAGCAAGAAAACCCTGTTATTTAGGGGGTATTCTATATAACTTTTTTTCAAAACAAAAAAACAAATAAAATAATTGCAAAAGAAGCCTTTTGAATTTTAAATAGGAAATTGAGTGTAAGAATTGTTTTTTATGGTAAATAAAGCTCTTTTAGAGTTTTATATTCATTTTTGGGTTTAATTCCTTTTTCTTTTTTGAGTGAAAAGAGAAAAGCGGTTATGTATAACTAATCCATTTTTCTCTGTTCTTTTTTTTCTTCAAGTTAGCGCAATAGTCAGTTATGTATACGACCCTGTGTGGCTTGTTCTATTGAGGTTTTTTCGTTTTTTCATTTTTGTTTTTTTAGTTTAGATTTTTATTTGATTTTTTTTTTTGTTTTTGTTATTTAGTTCAAACCTCATCTTTTTAATTAATTCGTTATATTTTTTTTTATCACGTTTTGTTTATTGTTATTTTAATGAACATAGAATTGTGCCCCGGTAGCTTAGTGGTGGAGCAGTCGGCTGTTAAACTGCCCTTTTCTTTTTCCCGAAAAAGAAAAGTGCAAGTTGCCCAAAAGAAAAAGGGTAATGGAAAGCAGAAACCGACAGGTCGTCAGTTCGAATCTGACCTGGGGCGTTCTATATTTTTAATTAGGTTTGGTTAAGCCTTTATTCCTGTTCTGATTGCTTCTTGTACTATTCCTATTTGGTTTTTTTTCTGCATAAATTCTTTTGGGGTATAACAAATGGCTTCTAATAATTCTTTTTGGTTCCAATACTCATACATTTTTTCAGTTCTTTTATAAAATTTAATTCCTTTAAATTTCTTGCTTATAACAAGTACGTCATAATCTGATTCAATTAAATAATCTTTTCCTGCACGAGAGCCAAACAAAATTACTTTTGCATCTTTAAAATCTTTTCTGACTTTTTCTGCAAAGTTTTTAATCACTTTTCTGTTTGTTTTTCGCTCCATTCAAAAACCTCTTTTGCTTTTTCCATTAATTCTTCTGCTATTTCTTCGTCATAAGCGTCTTTTGGAATAGCATTTGCTGCATCAGGATATCTTGTCTGAATGTAATGCGGGTTAAGTCTTTTGCATGCACTAAAAATTTTTTCTGGCGCATTTAATTCTCTTGCAATTGAAATCAAATTATGCAATGAAACACTTTTTCTTTTTTTTAATATATAAACAGCTTTCAATGCTTTTTCTGCTGCCTGCTGGCAGTAAAAAGCACACGCATAATATGTTTCTTTTTCAAACAAAATTCTTGCTGTTTCTAAATCATCTTCTGCTGCGTTCATCCAGTCAAAAACTTCTTTTCTCATAAAAACAATATTAGTTTTAGTTTATTTAAACATAACTAAAGTAAATTCAAATCTGACTTGGGGCGTATTCTATTTTTTTAATTAAAAAGCAGTTTAAGCATTTGCTGTTTTTTCTTTATGCAGTTTTCTTGTTATTTCAAAAAAGACTGCGCCTAATATTATTATTGCTGTTGCTGTAATAATTATTTTTAATTCAATATGTGTAATTAATGCAATGCAGGAAATTATTCCAAGGAATGGAATTAACGGAATGTTTTTGTAATTTAATGGAATTTTGAATCCTCTTGTTGTTTTTGGCTGTTTTATTCTTAAGACTATTACTGCTGTGTTGATTAAAATAAATATTACAAACAAAACAAAGTCTGTTGCATTAGCAACAAAAGAAATGTCTTCAATTAAGCAAAAAGCCATTGTCATTAACATAACCAAAATTATTGCTATGTATGGAGTTCTTGTTTTTGGATGAATTTTTGCAATGATGTGTGGGATTTCTTTGTCTTCTCCTATCCCAAAAACTACTCTTGAAGCAGCAAGCAAAATTAATAATACTGTGTTTGAAGTTGAAAATAATGCTATTATTAAAAGCATTAATCCTCCATTGCTTCCTAATTCAGTTTCTGCTACTAATGCAAGCGGTGCAGAAGAAGCAGCCAGTTCCTGCCATGGAACAACATTTACTACTGAAATTCCTACAAGAATATATATTATTGAAGTAATTATTATTGCTGCAATTAATGCTTTTGGAATTGTTTTTGATGCATTTTTTGTTTCTTCACTCATTCTTACCATTTCTTCAAAGCCCAAAAACGCAAAGAAAATTAATGCTGCTCCGCTTAATATTCCTGCATAGCCTGTTGAAGGCATTTCAAGCAAGTCAACGTTTCCGATTAATGGCAGGCCAATAAAAATAATCACTACCAACCCAAATGCTTCAATTAAAGTAAATATTATTGCAATCCAAGCAGATTGTTTTATTCCTGTGAATACAATAAATGAACTCAGCATAATTAATATGCCTGCAGAAACAATCACTGGAATTTCCGGCAAACCAAATACTGTTGTTAACCCAAGCAAGTATCCTCCAAAACCTAATGCTACTGCTGCTGCAGAAACCACTGCTGCAATTATTGTCATCCATCCGACAATAAATCCAATTCTTTTTCCAAAAGCATTTTTTGAGTATTCAAATTCTGCTCCTGCTTTTGGATACATTGAAGATAATTCAGCATAACTTAGTCCTGTAAAAGCAGCGACTAATGTTGCAACTGCAAAAGACATCCATAAAGCGTTTCCAGCCAAACCAGCGGCAGGACCAATAATTACATAAATTCCTGCTCCAAGAATTATGCCTATCCCACATAAAATAGTTTCAATTAAGCCTAACTCTTTTTTTAATTCTAATTTTTCCTGCATAAAAATTCATTTTTTATTAATTCGTTTTTATTTTATTTTTTTTATTGGTCAACTATTTCGTCTATTTTTTCTTTTATTTCTTCTTTTACTATTTCTCTTTTGTTTATTCCAAAAACCCAGAATTTAAATGAAAGCAGTATTCTCAGAACCCATTCAAGAACCACAACAAAAGAAAAGTAAGTGCCTATTTCTTTAATGAAAAAAGGAACTTCATTTAATTTTGTCTGAATTAAATCAGTGGAAAAAAAGTTTGGTTCAATTATTGCTATGCCAAGCAAAGCAAAAGGAATTAATTTAGCCATGTCTTTGCTTAAGTCATCATTATAATAACTGGCTATTCTTATTGCTGCAACAAAAGCCACGGAAATTCTTAGAATGTCTGATACTGCCAGATTCTTTGCCATAAAAAATAATAATAAAGAAAATCCTGCAAACCAGATAAACACAAAAAAAGGAAATATTACTCCATATTTTATTATTCCAAGAATTGCATTAAAAAAAGTTGATGCAAAACTGCTTTTTTCTTTTTTAAATCTGTCCAAATCAAATCCAAACACATCTCGTTTTGCAACAAAACGATAAAATTTATAGATTAGTATTCCATAAATTACAATTGATACAGCAAAGATTGCCAGTTCAGGAGCTTTTGCATAAAGCTCAGGCAATACAGTTTTAATAAAAGATGCAATTTCGATTCCAGCCATATGCAAAAAAAAACGTTGTTAAAGAATATAAATCTGCCCTTTTTTCTTTTCGCAAAAGAAAAAAGTGCAAGTTGCTCAAAAAAGAAAAACCGTTTATTTTTAAGTTTATTGATTCAATGCAGCACAGCTTTACGCTGTGCCTTGTTAGAGCCGAACGAAATTGGCGAAGCAAGTGCTATCAAAGATAGCACACTCTACTCGCGCGAGTAGGCGCGAAACGCAAGGGACGAGATTCAAACACAGCTGAACGTCAGCTGGTACCGAGTATGTCAAGGGATTTTCAATCCCTTATAAATATTTATGTCCTATCTCAGATAGGACGACATATTTCGTTACAGCCGGGCGAAACCGGCTACGCAAGGGACGAGATTCGAACTCGCGCGCCCGTGAGGGCACGGGCTCACTGCAAACTTTTTTTTGATAAATTTTTTTGTTAATTTTTTGATAAAACTTTTTTCTAAAAAGTTTTTTTAGCAGGCCCGCGCATTAAACCACTCTGCCACCCTTGCACTATATTATATTCTTTGAAGAAAATTTATTAAAGTAGTTTATCTTGGTCTTGTTTTAACAGTGTATGGTCTAACTTTTTTTTCAAGCCTTGGGACTCTGTATCTTAAAAGATTTCTTTGTAAATGAATAACGCTTGTTTCTGCTGCAATTCTTCTCATTTTTTCTAAGTAAACTGTTTGTAAATTAGGGGGTTTTGTTTTTGCAAGTTTTGCAATTGTTGTTTCAAACTGCCGTGCAGTAATTTCTCCTGTTAGATATCTATCAATCAAATCAATATCTGTTTTTCTTAATTTTCTTTTTATCATTTTCTTGTTCTCCTAACAGGGCTGGGTTTTTGTTTTGGTTTTGTTGTTATTGTTTTGCTTTTTTTTCTTTTAGTAGTTTCAAACCGCATTGCAGTTCTTTCCATTGCTTTAATCCAAATACTTTTTTTCCAAGTAGTTTAAACGCATTCTTGTTGCAGCTTTTTTTAAATCTTGGCTTTTTTTGTTGTGAAATATTCTGTTTAAAAGGTTTTTTTTAACTAATTTTCGTTTAATCTTTTTTATAACATAACAGCATGGATTTATTCCTTGTGTTTTAATGAACCTTTTTTTAAAAGGTTCTGCAGGAGTAGCGAAGTGGTCAAACGCGCAGGACTCAAGAAAACTTTTTTCGCAAAAAAGTTTTATCAAAAAAATGTTTTCATTTTGTGAAAACAGCAGATAAGTTTTAAGAAATCCTGTGACTTAGTGTCTTCGGGGGTTCGAATCCTCCCTCCTGCACTTGTAAAAAGTTTAATGCACACCATCGTGGCTTAAAAAACAAAAAACGGTGGTGTAATACATGAACCTCAAAGAACGAAAACAAATTGAATTAGACCCAGATTACCCAAAAAAACAAAAAGCCTTAGAAAACCTCTTAAACAAAATCAAAAAAACAATAGAACCAAACCGTTCTGTTCTATTAGGATTCCATGAAGGCTATTCAATAAAGAACGGGAATACAATAGGCACGCAAATCAAAAACCTTTATGTTTTAAGGCGCATTACAGAAGACTTTAAAGTATGCCTCTCAAAACTAACAAGCAAAGACTTAGAATGCATTAGAATTAACTGGGCTAAACAAAAAAGCCCTCACGCAATAAGCAGAGACCTAAGAGTACTAAAAGCCTTAATCAAACACACAAACCAAAAAAAACTAGTCTCAAACGAAAACTTAAATGCACCAGCACCTTATTCAACAATTGAAGGAAAATTACGAGAAGAACAAATCCCTAAACCAGAAGAAATAGCCAAACTCTTTTCCTTTTTACCCTCAAAACACAAAGCAATTTTAGCCTGCCTTTACGGCGGCGGACTAAGAATTTCAGCAGCCAGATTCCTAAAAAGAGACAATTTGGATTGGGAATCAGACGGCGGAGTAAGCTTAAGTTTTGTCTCTAAAGGCAGCATCAACAAAGTATGGATAAGACCTGATTTAACTGAATTCATTAAAGACTGGTTTAATTCAAGTTCCTTCAAAGCCTCTTCAGATTTCTTGTTTTGCACTAATACTGGAACGCCTTTAACTATTGCTGCAATCAGCCAAGCAATCCAAAAAGCAGCAATTAAAGCTAAATGGCCTGCAATAAGAAAATGCAATCCACACATTTTCAGGCATGCTTCAGTTTTAGAACTACAAAAAGCTGGTGTAGCAGAACACTTCATAAAACAAAGATTCTGGAATAACCCAAACACAGAAATGGCAAGCAAAGCTTATTTGCATTTGAATACAAATGACACAAACAACGCAATAAAAAAAGTTTACGAAAACAAAACCCAAGAACCAGCAGGCAACGACCCTTTCAGACAAAAAACCTGTTTTCATTGCGGAAAAAACTGGCCTTTCGACAAACAAATCTGCGACTGCGGAATAGACTTGCACAACCCAAACAAGATTTTCAGTTCACAGCAAGAATTAATGGCAAGACTTTCAGCAATGGAAGAACAACAAAAAATGATGCAAACAGCAATAAAAGAAATAATAACAAACAAGACAATGTAAATTCAATCAATATTCCAGAACTCTCTTGAAGCTTTAGTTAAATGTTCAATAA
>Ga0210057_1006404_pt1 | contig 14657 bp, 13 predicted proteins | sample CryGeyCG2114_010_2_FD_183968 | JGI IMG/M metagenome (GOLD analysis project Ga0210057, IMG submission 183968) | Groundwater microbial communities from aquifer - Crystal Geyser CG10_big_fil_rev_8/21/14_0.10 (SPAdes) (version 2) | ecosystem: Environmental > Aquatic > Deep subsurface > Groundwater ... | reverse complement strand
AGCGTCGCCAGTTTGGCATGCGTTTGAATGAAGATTTTGCGCGGTTCGACTTCGTCACCCATTAGCACAACGAAAATTTTATCCGCCTCTTCGGCCTCGTCAATATGGACTTGTTTCAGAATTCGCCGCGCCGGGTCCATCGTTGTTTCCCATAATTCCTCCGGGTTCATTTCACCGAGACCTTTGTAACGTTGCACGTTCGCTTCGCCCGAAATATTTTTCAAAATTTTTTCTTTCTCCGCGTCTGAATAAGCGTAATGATTTTCTTTACCCCGTTTAATTTTATAAAGCGGTGGTTGGGCGATGTAAATAAAACCGCCGTCAATTAAAGCCCTGAAATAACGATAAAATAGCGTCAGAAGGAGAGTGCGAATATGCGCACCGTCCACATCAGCATCCGTGGCAATAATAATTTTATGATAACGTAATTTCTCAAGCGAAAAAGTATCGCTGATAGAAGTGCCAAGGGCAATCACCAGTGATTTAATTTCTTTAAACGCTAAAATTTTATCCAGCCGTGTTTTTTCCACATTTAAAATTTTGCCCTTGAGTGGCAAGATCGCCTGCGTCCGCCGGTCGCGACCCTGCTTCGACGAACCGCCGGCGGAATCTCCCTCCACAATGAAGAGTTCCGCCTCCGCCGCGTCACGCGTTTGACAATCGGCGAGCTTTCCGGGCAAGGTCAAACCCTCAAGCGCGCCTTTACGCAAAACACTATCTTTCGCTGCCTTCGCCGCCTTGCGCGCTTCGAGCGCGAGTACGACCTTACCGATAATTGGACGCGCGTCGTTTGGATTCTCCTCCAAATAAGTGGCGAGGGCATCACCGAAAACCGACTCCACCGCGCCGCGCACTTCCACGTTGCCGAGCTTGGCTTTAGTTTGCCCTTCAAATTGCGGATTTCTCAATTTAACCGAAATGACGGCTAAAATTCCTTCGCGCACGTCGTCGCCCGTTAAATTTCCTTCTTTTTCTTTCAGCAAATTATTTTTCCGCGCATAATCGTTTAAGGTGCGCGTGAGCGCCGTGCGGAAACCGGTTAAATGCGTTCCACCTTCCGGCGTCGCCGTATTGTTCGCAAAACTCGTTTCGCGCGGCGCAATGTCATCGAGATATTGGAGGGCAATTTCAACTTGGATATTGTTCGTGTTTTTATCGAGATAGAAAATATTTTTATGTAACGGCTTTTCTTTCTGTGCATGAAAACTAATGTAAGACATCAAACCTCCCTCAAAATAGAAAGTTTGCGTCGGTAATTCTAGTCCTAAATCTTTGAGGTAAAAAGTTTCTTCACTCATCAATTTCTTCTCATTATAATTGCGGGCATCAATCGTTCTGACGCGCAAACCCTTTACTAAATATGCTTGTCCACGCAAGTGATTAACAATCCGCCCCCAATCGTAAATCAAGTCTGAAAAAACTTGCGCGTCCGGTTTGAATGTAACGATCGTACCGTGCAATTTAGAATTTTCTAATTTCTTCACCCGCGCTTTCACTTTGCCCCGGGCATATTCTTGAAAATATTTGCCACCGTCACGATGGACATAAACTTTCGTCCACTCCGAAAGCGCGTTCACGACCGATGCCCCAACGCCATGGAGACCACCGGCGATCTGATAACCTTCGCCTTCAAATTTACCACCGGCGTGGAGGGTCGTCATCACTGTCTCAAGAGCTGAAACCTTTGTCTTCGAATGAATCGCCACGGGGATACCGGCACCGTTGTCGGCCACACGCACGATATCATCGGGCAGAAGGGCAACTTCAATTTCATCGCAAGAACCGTTCATCGCCTCATCGCGCGAATTGTCAAAAATTTCAACCAAAAGATGGTGCAAGCCATCCGTGCCTGTTGAACCAATATACATCCCGGGACGCTTCCGCACCGGTTCTAGACCCTCAAGAACCAGAATATCATCCGCATCATATTTCCTCTTTTTAGGGCTGTCTTGAGGCATTGTTTATTGATTTAATTATAGCATTTTGAGGAGCTCTTTACACTTGACATGCAAATAATAATATGCTAGATTTAATGCAATTCAGTTTAAGGTGGTGTGTTGCCACTTTGACAACGAAATAAACCATTTTGGGTCTTGTATTTGGGGGAATTGCAATCGTGGTTTTCCGCGAGTGCTTCCGTAAGGATAAGGAAAACGGCAAAGTAGAGGATGAATTGGTCGGAGCAATGTCCACGATCATGTCTCTCTGCGCGTTTCTTGCCCATTAACCACTCCCCAGAAGTGGTAAAACAAAATCTGGAACTCGCGCTCACAAGGTGCGGGTTTTTTCTTTCATAACTCTCCACCACATTTTTTTATTTTTTGCTCTTGCTAAAATTCATTATCCCACATCTATACGATCGTAGAGTTATGGAACAATGCAACTCGACGTTTAATTGAGCTCAAAATGCAGTTTCAATTCCGCCTCGTTGGTCGGGTTCGATAATTCACCGTATCGAACAAAAGGTCGGAGTTCAAAAAATTCAACAATCAAATCAATTTGGTCGCGACAGGGATAAGGATACACGAAAACTGATTTTTGCCACTCATAAAATCCTAGTTCGCGCAGTTTAAGACGGAGGGCGTCGCGGCCACGACGCTTTTTCTCTGGCACATCAAAAAAGACTAAGCACCATTTGCTGTCCCAGCGTATCGGCTTAGGAATAATTAAAGTATCAATGTTTGCCTGAATCACTCTTTTTTGTCCTAATTCAGTTAATACCACCCTGACCGTGCCGTCTGATTGTTCACGGTATTCTACCAATCGATCATATTTAAATTCATTCAAAACACGGTAAAGATAGCGGCGATCAAGCTTCTTCCACTCCCGAGAGGCAGAACGAATAATGAAACTTTGTTTAGCGGCTGATTGAGACATGCATAACGTCGCTCCCGTCTCCAATAGTAAAAGGATTTTTTGCTTGCGCAGACTACGCCAAACTTTTTCCTTTTGTTTTTTCTCCATTTTGACCACAAACCAATTGTACCATAATTATACGATCGTGGAGTTATGGAACAATTCGAAATGATTCAACAAAATCGGATTGGGGGGTTAAATTTTCTTTTTTCTAAATTTTTGATTACAATAAGGCGATGATGGAAATTGTGATCCCACACGAAGAGGAAAAGCGTCTACAAGCTGAATTGAACCAACGTCAAGATGCCGAGGGGAAGCGCCTCCGGCGCTATCTTGACTTGCCCGATCTCTCGCGCACTGCCGAAAGTCCCCTCTTTGCCCTCATCGCGCAAGTGCGGAAAATGGAACAATTCCAAAATTTCGACGTCATCACGATCCCCGAGATCGTCTCCGCCAAAGTTAGTTTCGATTTATTTAATTTTGCGCCTGATCATCCGGCTCGCAGCCGTTCTGATACTTATTACGTTGATGCCGAAAATATTTTACGCACTCACGACACAGTGATGTGGTATTACTATCTCAATCATCCAGAAGTGAAAAAGAAAATTGCTGCTGGCAAACCACTCGGCGTCCTTTGCTACGGCAAGGTTTATCGTAAAGATGAAATTGACCGCCACCACCTAAACGTTTTTCATCAAATGGGTGGGCTTTATCTCACGCCCAACACGCAAAAAACTTTCGTCCTCGATGATTTGAAAAAGGTTCTGACCGACATTACCCAAAATCTTTTCGGAACGGAAATTAATCTCCGTTTCAATCCCGACACTTTCCCCTACACTGATCCAAGTTTGGAAATTGAGGTGGATAAAAATAATCAATGGATTGAAATTTTAGGTGGCGGTCTGCCGCGATCCGAAGTGCTCGCCAACTTCGGCGTGGAGGGCTACAACGGTTGGGCTTTCGGTTTCGGTCTCGAACGGCTTGCTATCTTGAGTATGGATTTACCAGATATTCGACTACTTTGGTCAAATGATTCACGAGTGAAGAAACAACTAAAACTTGGGCATAAATACGAGGCCGTTTCTAAATATCCGCCGATTATGCGCGACATTTCTTTCATCGTGCCGAATACTTTCGTGCCCAACAATTATTTCGATTTGATTCGCGATTTGGGCGGTAATTTGGTGGAAGAAGTTGGGCTGTTAGATAAATATGAAAACGCGGTTAAGTTTGGCGAGGACAAAATTAGTTACACTTACCGAATTATTTATCGTCATCTTGAACGCACTCTGACTAATCAAGAGATTAATGATTTAGACCAAAAAATCCGCAAGCGCACCGCGAGCGAATTTTCGGCTGAACTTCGTTAAAAGCCAGCGGTCGGGTTTGAACCGACGACCTACGGTTTACAAAACCGTTGCTCTACCAACTGAGCTACGCTGGCGAAATTAGCGTCGCTTATCAATTTTAATCTGTTCGAGAAAAAAAGATACCGCCCCGCGCCGATTCTCAATCATCGCGTGATGATTGCGACCATGCACTGTGGCAATTAAGCCGGAAAAGTGATTTTCAACTTGAAGAAGGATTTTTTTCACGCCTGACACTAAGCGACGACCGAAAAGTAATGAGAAGAGATAGACCGTTGTCGTCGCTCGTTTGAAAATGAAAACTAAATCCGTGGCGGCCGTAACGATACCCATCGCTAAAATTTCAGACAAGCTAACGTTACTCGCCGCGCCCGGCGCGGTGACGGATTCGGCCACTGTCTCCCGTCGGTTGAGACGCGCGAGAATTATTGCCATCACGACGAAAGATGAAACGGCGCCTGATAAAAATATAATTTGCCAGATAGACATAATAATTGATTAGGTGTCACTTCGAGCATCAAATCTGGAGAAACCGCCAATCTCAATCCGTTCGCCAAACTTTTGAATCCCCAAACGGATTAAATCGCCCACAGTTTGATTTGGCTCTTTAATAAACGGCTGTTCAAGCAACTCTTCAGGTGTCGCCGGCGCAGTGGCGGCGATCTGCATCGCTAATTCATTCGCTAAATCGCGGAAGTCTTGATTCTTCGATACGAAATCCGTTTCCGAACGTAACTCGACGAGCGATCCAAGCATCCCATTTGAGTGGATGTAACTCGCGACGGTACCCGAACCGAGAGTTCGGCCACCTTTCTTACTCGCTGTTTTCAAACTCGCCGCCTTCAACCATTCGAGCGCTTTGACTTCATCACCCGCGGACGCTTCAAGCGCTTGCCGACACTCATTAATAGAGACGCCGGTCTTTGATCTTAGATCTTTAATTTGTTTAACGCTAATCATCATTCTTTTCTTTATTCTCTTCTTTTTTTACTTCGGCTAGCGATTCCGCGACGACCGGCGGATTAGCCCGACCCCAATCATACGCTTTCGCTAAACGATCAAGCATCCACTCAATCGTGCGCAAGCTAGAATCGTTGACGACGATCGGATAATCGAGTAAACGGATATCGCAATCGGTGCCGGCCAAAGCCACAACCGGAATCCCGAGCGTCCGCGCCTCGTCCACAGCGATCTGTTCTTCCGCCGAATCCACCACCACGAGTGCCGCGGGCAGAATTGCCACATCCGCAATCGTGCCGAAAATACGTTCAAGCCGCGCTTTCTCTTTACCGAAAAGGGCGCGCTCTTGTTTAGTGTGCACTTCGAGTTCACCGGAGGCAAATTGCTCTTTGAGTTGTTTAAACCGGGCGAGTCGCTTTTTAATTTCCGAAAAGTTGGTTAATGTTCCGCCGATCCAACGTGACGCCACATAAGGCAAATTGAGCTTCTGGCCAATTGCGATCACCGCCTGACTCGCCTCCGGCTTCGTCCCCACGAAGAAGATTTGCCGACCGGTTTGGCCCACCGTTTTCAAAAAATTTTCCGCCTGCTCAAGCGACGCAAGCGTCTTCTCGAGTTCGATAATTGCTGTGCGATTTTTGAAACCGTAGAGATGCGGATTAACCGACGGGTGGCGGCGGCGGCGACTGTAGCCATAATGCGCGCCGCGCGCAAACAATTCTTGTATATCGGCCGTCTGGACTGGATTATTCATAATCATTCACTATACCAAAACCTCCATTTTATGACAACCCCACCGCGCGGAGGGTTTCAATAATTTGGCCAAGGTCGCCGGCGAGAATCTTTTCCACCTGATGCCAAGATTGTTTGATCCGATGATCCGTCACACGGTCTTGGATGAAATTGTAAGTCCTAATTTTTTCTGACCGATCGGCCGTGCCAATCTGCGATCGTCGCTCGCTCGAAAGGCCGCTCGCGGCGCTCGCGTCTTTTTGCGCCTTCAATTTATTGGCGAGAATCACGAGCGCTTTTTCTTTATTGCGACTCTGGCTTCGCTCGTTCTGACAACGAACCACAAGACCGGTCGGCTTATGGAGAATCCGCACCGCCGTTTCAACCTTATTCACGTTTTGCCCGCCGGCCCCGCCCGAACGGCTGAAAGTAATTTCCAATTCTGATGGATTCAAGGCGAAAGCGACTTGTTCGGTGAGTGGTAAAACCGCGACTGAAGCGGTCGAAGTGTGGATCCGGCCCTGCTTTTCGGTCGCCGGCACGCGCTGGATCCGATGCACGCCAATTTCGTATTTAAAATCTTCATAAACGCCATTGCCCCGGACTTCGAAAATCGCCTCCTTATAACCACCAAGCTCACTTTTTGATTCGCTAATGACAACAAAAGTGAGGCCGCGCCGCGCGGCGTAATTTCCATACATAATTGCAAGTTCGGCGGCGAAGAGAGCCGATTCTTCACCACCGGCACCGGCACGAATTTCTAAAATGATGGCCTTGGCCTCGTCTGGTTTGCCCGCTTTGACCGATCCGGAAAAAATCGTTTCCATTTGCGTTATGAGTGCCGTTTGGACGGATTCTAAATCTTTAATTTCTTCACGCGCGAGAACAGCGACTTCATCATCTGTGATGGAAAGTGTTTTCAACTCTTCAATTTTTTTAGTCAAACGATCAAACTCCGTCGCTAACGTCGCCGTTCGGGGATTGTCGCGAAATTCCCCCAAGGTCATTACTTTGATTTCTTAACTACTTGCCGTTTCTGTCGTTGTTTAAACTTTTCTACCCGACCAGCGCTGTCGATCACCTTCTCTTGGCCAGAGAAAAACGGGTGGCAAGCTGAACAAATTTCAATATGTAACTTTTCGAGAGTGGAACCGACGGTAAATTTATTACCGCAAGAACACACCACAGCCGCGGCGGGATAATATGGGGGATGAATTTCTTTTTGCATCGTCGTTAGATCATGCCAAAAATTTAATTATTTTGCAAGGTGTCAATCAGTTTTTGATAATCAGCAGCGATCTTCATTACCCCGTCGCCATAGAAAGCGTTTTTGGGCAAGTCCCAACGCGAGCCGGCGTAATACTTGAGCGCCGCCATTCGTTCGGCGGTCCAAACGCGCGCGTTTGCTCCCAATTCGGAAAGGTAAATAGCGGACGCAGCGAAAGCGTCGCGAGGGTTCCAAGGGTTCGGCGGATTGTTGCCCGTCACTTGCGCGACTTTTGATTGATACAGAACCCAGGTTGAGGGGATGAATTGCGCCGGGCCCATCGCCCCGCCCCAACCGCCCGCTTGCGGGCAAGAGAGTGGCACAATTTCCGGATCAAGACCGAGACTTTTAACAATTTGCAAAAATGGTGTTTGATCACGGTCGGGTTTTAAAATTTTCGACCAATGTTTCGTTGGCGGATCGCCGGGTCGATTGCAAGTGCCTACATTGGCGCCGAGATTTGACTCTTGAGTAATAATCGCCAAAAGGAAAGCGGGACGGACATTTGTTTTGGTGGTAATAAAATTCGCGTGTTCGAGCGCTTGGCCGAAAGTAATCGCGTCGGAACCGCGGAGACGAAACAGGGCGCTTTTAATTTCGGTTTTCTGTCGTTCGCGCGCCGCCAGCACCTGGCGATAACCGGCGGCCTGATTGTTTGTGATAGCGAGTAATTGCTTCTTCTCCGCTTCCAGTCTTTCCACCCGAAGTCGCTCTTCTTCAATCTTTTTCTTTGAATCAATTTCCGCTAAACGTCGATCTTCCAAACCAAGTTTAATCGTTTCCGTTTGCGATTTAGCAAGTCGCATCTCGGCGAAAAGTTGATGGATTGAATCTTCAATCAATTGATAATTATCAACCTCGTGGAAGAAATCGGCCAAACTTTGCGTGGCGGACATAATTTCAATCAGATTATAATCATCGAGATCACGGCGTTTGCGCAAGAGTTCGGCGAGTGACGTTTTCATCTTCTCAATCCGCGCGGCCAAATCGGCAATGGTCGCCGTTTTCTTATTGATATCACCACCGAGTTGTTGAATTTTCAATTCATGTTCCCGAATCACTAATTTCGCTTTAGTAATTTGCGAATTAAGTAGCGCGCGGTCGCGCGTGAGCGTCGCCACCTCTTGTTGCTTGGCATTAATCAGTAAAGTTTGCGTTTTGATTTCGACCTCCACTTGCGCCAGTTCTTGCTCGAGCGCGGCCTTCCGCCGCTCCACGTCATCCCCCGTTTGGGCGAAAGTCTGCACACCGGCCAAAAGGCAAACAAAAACGACCCAAAATAAAACCCCACCCAACCCTCCCCAAAGGGGATGGTATTTACTCACCCCCTTCCCCTTCGGGGAAGGGGTACAGGGGATGGGATAAGGGTGAAGAGAAACGCTCGTGCGATATCGCATTTAGACATCATAACAAAAAAATCGGCCTCGCACATTTCTGTGTGAGGCCGATGTCTTCTATCGGGAGGCAACGCCTCCCGCAAATGCTCGTTATTTCTTTTCCGTTTTCTTCTCCGCTGACGCTTCCGCCTCGCCCGCGCCGGCTCCGCCTTCAACTTTCTCCTCTTTACCGCGCTTCTCGACTTCAATCGCTGAGAGATCCACCGACGCGGCTTCCTCCACTGGTTCCTCCGCCACCACGGTGATGGACGCGACCACTTCTTCTAAATCATTCAAAACCTTAACGCCTTTGGGTAAAATTAAATCTTTCACTAAAATCTGACTTTCAAGCGTCGCAAGCGACGCGAGATCAACACTGATCTTCGGCGGCAAATCTTGCGGCAAGGCCTCAATTTTCAATTCGTGCAAAACTTTAACGAGCAAGCCGCCAAGCTCCTTGACCGCCGGCGAAACGCCGGCGAATTCGAGTGCCACGGCTACTTCGAGCGCCACGTTTTTCTCCACCACATAAAAATCAGCGTGGATCGGTTCACTCGTGACCGGATTAAAGGCGACCTCGTGGATGAGCACATTCTCATCACCTCCTGCACCCGCCACAGTGATAACGGACGATTCTCCGGCTTGTTCAAAAACCTTTTTAAACTCTAGCATTTTCACAAACAAAGATACGGGTTTAGCTTTTCGCCCATACATCACCACCGGCAACTCGCCCGCCCGGCGGGCGGTTTTTAATTGTTTGCCAAATTTTTCGCGTTTAGTCGCGGCCAATTTCAACATAGACAATAATTATCCACAAATGGTTTAAAAAAGCAATGGTGGCGGTGGTTTATAAATTATTAAAGATTTTTAATTTAGTCTCCACCACTTTTTGCATCGCCAGGATGGCCGGTTTCAAAATTTTATACGGCGCGACTTCATCCGGATTTTCTTGAAGCGATTGCTTGAGCGCGTCGCGATAGGCGACGCGAAGTTCGGTATTAATATGAACCACGGCCACGCCCGCCGCAATCGCGCGCCGAAGGTCGTCTTCGGTATTGCCTGAAGCGCCGTGGAGCACGAGGGGCACGCCGGCCGCCTCACGAATCAATTTAATGCGCACAATATCAAGAGCCGGGTCTACGCCACTTTTCAACATCCCGTGCACATTGCCCACCGCCGGCGCAAAAAGGTCAATCTCAGTTTCGCGCACAAACATCGCGGCTTGCTCTGGTTTGACTAAAGCGTCTTCGCCGAGATTCACGTCTTCAGGAATAGTGTCGAGTAACTTAGATGAAGTGCCGATGTAACCTAATTCCGCTTCTACTATAACTTCTGATCCATCGGGGGTTGGAAATTTTTTGGCATAATCTACACACTTTTTCGTTTCCACCAAATTTTCGTCAAACGGCAATTTACTGCCATCGAAAATCACGGCGTCGAAGCCGACCTCAATCGCTTCTTTGACTCGATCAAACGAATAAGTATGATCGGCGTTTAGGAAAATCGGTTGATCAAATTCTTCGCGAATGCTTTTCACCAACGCCGCCACTTGTCGCACGCCGATAAAATCACGCTCGCCTTCCGACACACCGATGATCACCGGCAAATCAAGTTCAGGCTGTGTCCCGCCTCGGTGGGACGCGGCGCGCGCAATTGCCCATACTGCCTCAATGTTTGACACATTAAAGTGTCCAATCGCCACGTGTCGCGCTTCCGCCTCTTCAATATATTCACGCAAAGTTTTCATAAATTTAATCCAATATAATATATGGAGTGGGTCTAGTTGATAATACTCTGGGCGCACGACCCGAATAAAATACTTGAATCTCTTCGTCTGGCACGTTAGGTAAATATCTAGCTTGATAGGGGTCTCGACTGATCTTCCTTCTCCTTAACATGCCGCTCTGAAGCTCCACGATGTATTCTGACCTATTAGTAAATGTAGTGGGACTAATGAACAAATAATTTGAATCAATGAAACTCAATTTTCTTGCTTCACTTGTATTGATCGGCGATTTCGTGACAATTTGTATATCATTTTTGTTTATCTGTTGAAGGTTTTGTTTAACAACATAAGATACTTTATCATAATCTATATTCTCGTTATCAAGGGAAAAATTTCCGCCAACGATAAATTCATTATTTTTGTCTGGGAAATTTAAATCTGGGTATAGATCTTTAACTGACAAAAAACAATAAACATGTTGATTGAGATACTCCACACTCAAGCAAGCCTTGAGATTCTCCATGATTTTAAGAGAAATCTCTCCCTGCCCTGGAACACTTGCGTAGTAGACTTTGCCCTCGCTAGAATCGTAATTTGAAATTACAATGGATTTTTCATCAACCCACGCAAAACTGTTTCTGGGATATATTTCGCCCGTATAATCATAATTGCTTTCAAAGACTTTTCTTTCTGATTTGCTAGCTAATTCGAAAAGTGTTAGTGCACGTTTAATTATCATGTCACTTTCTTGGCTGTTTGGGCCGTAAATATAACGATTATACAAAAAAGATGTTCCTTGCGGTGACCAAATAATATTATCACCGCATCCGTTCTTTTGGTCGTTGCAGAAATCGAATGTTTCGCCCGTTTCAATACTAATTATTGTTTTTACTAATTTTCCGCCATACGGATTTTTGGTCAAAACAAAACCATATTTTCCATTTGGTGAGATGTATCCAATCTCCTGTCCAGGAAAACTTTTAATGACTACTTTATTTTCGGAATTAATATCACTAATTACAATATCTGTATTTTTTACCACGGTGTCACTATTGCTAAATACAACTTCCGGATAAATAAACTTAGCATCTGAAATTACAGGCGTATCAAACTCATATTTTTCATGGTAGAAAGAGTGTTGCCCTTCTAGATTTCTGGCAAAAATTGCTTCTCTGACCAAATTTAAAATAAAGGTTCCAGAAAAAAATAATAACGGGATAAGAAACAATTCATATCTTTTTTTACTTTTGAGAAAAAAACGATCAATTTTGAAAAGGATTATTAAAATTAATAAAACAAAAAAAGCAGAACCAAAGCTCGATAAGAGAAGCAAAAGAAATGGAAGGTTATTACGATAAACGTTATCCCAAATATCAATATTGAAAAGATGAATGGGCAGAAATAAAGCAGGGCTTACAAAATTAGCTCCGAGATTATTTGAAAGATCACGGAATACGGACCCAGCATCATACGCTGTATAGTAGTAATAATGGTATTCTATCGTTGGTAGAATTACGCAGATAGAAAGGTAAATTAACACCACCAATAATATCCGGGCGAACCAAATCTGTTTTTTAGAATATGGCATATATTTATCATTGTAGCACAAGAAAATGCGAGTGTGATACAATAAAGCGGTATGGAAGAGAAAGATTTCGATTTTGTCGCTGTTGGTGACATTGTAACCGACGCTTTTATTCGATTAAAAAATGCTGAGTTGCATTGTGATGTGAAGCATGAAGATTGCGAAATTTGTATGGCCTTCGGGGCGAAATTACCTTACGAATCGGTGACGGTCGTACCGGCGGTGGGTAATTCCCCCAACGCCGCCGTGGTGGCGGCGCGACTTGGTTTGACCTCGGCCGTCGTGACCGATCTCGGCGATGACTATTACGGCCACGAGTCGACTGAAGCGTTAAAGAGGAAAAACGTGGACACGCAATTTGTCCACGTTCACGCCGGCCACGTGACCAACTATCATTACGTTCTGTGGTACGCCGACGATCGCACAATTTTAATCAAGCATCAAGAATACCCTTACGTTCTACCAGATATCGGCGCGCCCAAATGGCTTTATTTAAGTTCTCTCGGTGAACATTCTTTACCCTATCATCAATCACTCGCCCAATATCTAGAAGCACGTCCGCAAATTAAATTAGCCTTTCAACCCGGCACCTTCCAAATTAAATTTGGTACTGAAAATTTGTCTGAAATTTATCACCGCACGGAAGTTCTCCTTTGCAACTTAAATGAAGCGCAGAAGATTTTAAAAATTGAAACCAATGAGGTCAAGATTCTGTTGCAAAAATTGCATGAGCTTGGACCGAAGATTGTAGTGATTACCGACGGCGCCAAAGGCGCCTATGTTTCTGACTCAGATTCTAGCGGGACAATCATCCGCCAATTTTTTATGCCGCCTTATCCGGATCCCAAGCCACCGCTTGAACGTACCGGCGCCGGCGACGCCTTTTCCGCCACCTTCGTGGCGGCCCTCGCTTTAGGTAAAAGTGTGGAGGCGGCGGTCGCCTGGGCGCCGATTAATTCAATGTCGGTCGTCCAACAAATCGGCGCGCAAGCGGGACTTTTAACGAGGACAAAACTTGAAGAGTTTTTAGCTCAAGCTCCGACGGATTACAAACCCAAAAACATCTAAAATAATTGTTCCATATCTATACGATCGTAGAGTTGTGGAACAATTGACAAAATTTTTATATCTTAAACTCAATCACGTCGCCGTCTTGCACAATATAATCTCGGCCCTCAATGCGAAGCAACCCCCTTTCGCGCGCCAGCGCGTAGCTCCCAGATTCAAGCAAAGTTTGCCAACCGATCACTTCCGCTTTAATGAATCGGTCGCGGAAGTCAGTGTGAATCGCCGCGCCGGCTTCCGGCGCAGTACTCCCCTTTTTAATCGTCCAGGCGCGCGTCTCATCTTCGCCGGTAGTGAAGAAAGTGATGAGTCCTAGCAGTTCGTAACTTTTCCGAATCAAATCATCTAGCCCCTCACCAAACACTGGATCCACGATCACCGAGAGCCCGGGTAAATTAATTTTTGCGAGATCAACATTTTCACTCGCTGCGGATTTATTTATTACATAAATGGTTGGCTTACCGCGCAAGAGTTGAAGCGGCGGGAGACCTTTCTCCTTCTTCAGTGCCGCGCGCTTCGCCAGACTCTGCTCATCGGCTAATTGAAGCTCAAGGTTAATAATTTCCACATCGGTGATTGGATCAACCTTACCCGTCACGTGTGTTACATCTTTATCTTCAAACACGCGCACCACGTGCGCGATCGCATCCACTTCTCGAATATGCGAAAGAAATTTATTGCCTAAACCTTCCCCCGTTGCCGCGCCTTTAACTAAACCGGCAATATCTACGAACTCGATCGCGGCGGGAATGGTTTTGGCTGATTTGGAAAAGAAGGAAAGCTTTTCTAGCCGCTCATCCTTGACCGCCACCACCCCAACCGATGGATCAATCGTGCAGAACGGATAATTCTCCGCCGGCACGCCCTTTTTCGTGAGCGCGTTGAATAGCGTGGACTTACCCACATTCGGAAGGCCAACGATGCCAATGGAGAGAGACATAATAATATAATTTACCAATCTAACAGATTTATGCTATCTTTTCAAAATAGAAGGGATTGAGGGCTTGTAGTAAAATGGTATTACATCTCCATGGCATGGAGGAGGTCGGGGTTCGATTCCCCGCAGGTCCATTCGACTCGTACCTCGCTCATGGCAAGCCATCCGAGTCGCACCTTTAGCTCAGTGGTAGAGCGTTCCGTTCACATCGGAGAGGCCGTAGGTTCGATCCCTACAAGGTGCATCGGGAGTTTAAAATAGCGGAGTGTGGTGTAACGGTAACATGCACGATTCGGGTTCGTGTGACTCCGGGTTCAAATCCCGGCACTCCGATTAAGGGCTCATAGTAAAGTGGTATTACGCGGCATTCGCATTGCCGAGGCGCGAGTCCGATTCTCGCTGGGTCCAAAATTATGGATGTTAAAATTCACGAGTCGTGGCGGCAAGTTTTAAATGAAGAATTTGACCAACCATATTTTAAAGATTTGGCAAAGTTTGTGCGGGCGGAATATCTGGCGACGAAAATTTTTCCGCCGGCGAAATTAGTTTTTAACGCTTTCGAACTTTGCCCTTACGACCAAGTGAAAGTGGTAATCCTCGGGCAAGACCCTTACCACGGCGTGGATCAAGCGCACGGTTTGTGTTTCTCCGTGCCGACGACCGTCGCTTGCCCACCGTCACTCCAAAATATTTACAAAGAAATTGTGGCGGATGTCGGCGGCGCCGCGCCGCCTCACGGCAATCTTGAATCTTGGGCGCGGCAAGGGGTCCTTTTACTCAACGCGA